>Ga0209711_10000465_pt1 | contig 41320 bp, 30 predicted proteins | sample ArcticOcean_MG_C_7_FD_187441 | JGI IMG/M metagenome (GOLD analysis project Ga0209711, IMG submission 187441) | Marine microbial communities from western Arctic Ocean - ArcticOcean_MG_CB11_88 (SPAdes) (version 2) | ecosystem: Environmental > Aquatic > Marine > Oceanic | place: Arctic Ocean...
AAGATTCTGGCAATTGATGTTTTTCCGCCGCCATTTGGTCCGATCAAAGTTGTTATCTCACCTTTCTTAATTGAAATTGAAATATCTCGTATAATCTTAGTTTTGTTAATTTCTAAAGAGATATTCTCAAGGCTGCAGAGCATAATTTATCTTTATTAATTTTGGTACCTGGTTCCGGTACCAGGTACACGAAACAGGTACCAAAAAATTATTTTAGGTAATTAATGATTTTTTGTGAAATATCATCTGCATTAATTCCGAAATGTTTAAATAGATCTTCAGCTTTACCAGAAGCTCCAAAGCTGCTCATTCCGCAGAATAAGTAATCAACATTATTTAAGAATTTATGCCATCCTTGGCCAATTCCTGCTTCAATTGCTACTTTAAGAACGTCTCTTTCGCCTAAGATTTTTGCTTTGTAGGCTTTATCTTGTTTATCAAAGATTTCAAAACAAGGAACAGAAACTATTCTCGCCTTAATGTTATTTTTTGCTAATATTTTTTTAGTATCCAAAGCTGTTTCAACTTCTGATCCTGAAGCGTAAATTATTGTATCAGGATTTTCTTCTTCAGATATAATATATGCACCACACTCAGTTTTATCTTCGGCTCGAACAACGTGAGGTAAACCTTGTCTAGTTAAAACAATAGCTGATGGAGTGTTTTTAGAATTTAGCGCTATTTCATAAGATTTAAGAGTTTCTAACGAATCAGCAGGTCTAAATACATTTAGATTTGGAATTGCTCTAAGCATTGCAACATGCTCAATTGGTTGATGAGTTGGCCCATCTTCGCCAAGACCGATTGAATCATGAGTAAATACGTAAATTACTTGTTGTCCCATTAGAGCAGAAAGCCTAATTGCAGGTTTTAGGTAATCTGCGAAAACTAAGAATGTTCCGGCGAATGGGATAAAGTTACTGTGAAGAGCAAGTCCGTTCATTATTGCGCCCATAGCGTGCTCGCGAACACCGTAGTGAATGTAGCTTCCAGAAAAATCATTTGCGTTAATTGCTTTAGCATATGAAGTTTTCGTTAGAACTGATCCTGTTAAATCTGCAGAACCGCCAATCATTTCTGGTAGCTCAGCGCATAATAATTCTAAGGCATTTGCAGAAGATTTTCTTGTGGCTAGCTTTAGTTTTTCTTGAATAATTTTATTAGCAAAAGCATCGATCTTACTTTTAAGATCTTTTGGTAATTCTTTATTTAGAACTCTTTCTAGATTTTCTAGTTTTTCAGAATCTAGTTTGTTATATTCTTGCTTCCATGAGTTATAACTACCAATTGATCTTTGACCAGACTCAAGCCATTTATTTTTTAAGTCACTTGGAATTTCGAATTCGGCGTGTGGCCAATTAAGTCCTTCTCTGACTTTCTTAATTTCATCTTCACCTAGTGGAGATCCATGAGCTCCTGCAGTACCGGCTTTAGCTGGAGATCCAAAACCAATAGTAGTTTTGCATGCAATCATGACAGGTTTGTCTGATGTTTGTGCTTTAGTTAAAGCGCCTCTGATCTCGTCAAAATTATGTCCGTCTATTTCAATAACATTCCAATTACAAGCTTCAAAACGAAGTCTCATATTTTCATTGGTAGTTAAGCTAGTATCACCATCAATTGAGATTGAATTATCATCCCATAAAACAACTAGGTTATTTAGATTTAGGTTTCCGGCAATAGATATAGCTTCTTGTGAAATTCCTTCCATCAAACATCCATCACCAACGATACAATAAACTTTATGATCAATAACATCTTCACCAACTCTTGCTTTAAGAATTTTCTCACCCATAGCCATGCCAACTGAATTAGCAATTCCTTGACCAAGTGGTCCTGTGGTAGTTTCTATTCCTTCTATATGGCCAAATTCAGGGTGTCCTGCGCATTTAGAGCCCAATTGGCGGAAGTTCTTGATATCATCAAGTGTAATATCGTCATAACCTGTTAAATAAAGAAGAGAATACATTAACATAGATCCATGTCCGGCTGACAAAACAAAACGGTCACGATTAAGCCAATTAGAGTCTTGCGGATTAAATTTTAAGAATTCGCTAAACAATATTGTAGCAACATCTGCAATCCCCATAGGCATCCCTGGATGTCCAGAATTAGCTCTTTGAACAGCATCAATTGAAAGAAATCTAATACAATTAGATAAATTGGTTGTTAATTCGTTATTCATTTTGTAATTTTGTAGAAGTTATGGGAAGTCGCGCAAGTTAGATATAAATTTGCGATAAATCAAGCACATAGTTAAATACAATAATATGAGTAAAACAAAAAAAACTACACAGGATCAGTCTTTTACATTTGTTAAGACCCTACCAAATCTTGTTACTCTAACTAGCTTATGTATTGCTCTAACAGCTATTTTACATGCTATGAATGGTAGGTTTTATGATGCTGCAGGATATCTTTTATTTGCAGGAATGATGGATGGTTTAGATGGAAGACTTGCGAGATATTTAAATAGTAGCAGTGATTTTGGAGCTCAGCTAGATTCGTTAGTTGATTTTGCAAATTTTAGTATAGTTCCCGGAATTGTTACTTATTTATGGGTACTACATAACGGATTTGAGGCGCAAATTGCCTGGTTCGTAGTTTTATTCTACGCTGTTTGTGGCGCCACTAGATTGGCAAGATTTAATGTAGATTTATCAGATGATGACAACTCTGTTCTTAAAGAATATTTCTTTAAAGGAATACCAGCTCCCGCAGGAGCAGCCATGATGACTTTCCCGATAATATTAAATAGAGAGTTCGGAATGGGTTTTTACGATAATCCAGCCCTAATTATTGCTTACGTAATTGTAATTGGCGTGTTGATGGCCAGTAGCGTTCCAACAATTTCTATAAAGAAAATTCCGATTAGAAATGAATATTTTTATCTAACATTTATATTTTTGGGCACGTTAGTAATAGGTCTTTTATTAAAGCCATGGTTTACATTAATGATAATCGGCTTAATCTACATTATATCTATTCCAATTACCGTAGTGTCATACATTATTCTTGAGAAAAAACTAAAGGCGCAAACAAAATGAGTAAAAAAGTTTTAATTTTAAACGGTCCAAATTTAAATTTGCTGCATATCAGAGATAAGCAAATTTATGGTGAAGGAAGTCTAGAAGGAATTTCTAATGATTGTAAAATACTAGCTAAAGATTTAGATATAGAGTTGGAATTCTTGCAATCAAACAACGAAGGTGACCTTGTAGACATCATTCAAAAGGCAATTGATAATTTTGACGGCATAATCATAAATGCTGCCGCATACACTCATACTTCAGTTGCTATAAGAGATGCTTTAGAATTATTTAGCGGTGCGAAGATTGAATTACATATTTCAAATATTTTCAAAAGAGAAGAATTTAGACAAAACTCTTATTTAAGTGACATTGTAGACGCAGTAATTTCTGGTCTTGGAGCTCAAGGTTATAGGATTTCTCTTCGCGCTATTAATGAAATGATATAAGCAAAATGACTAAAGAGATTCCGCTTAAAATTACAAATATTAAAAAAGAATTTAGTAAAAAGGTTTTAGATGGAATTAACCTTGAGGTTCAAAATAATGAAATCTTCGGTTTTATTGGCCTTAACGGAATTGGTAAAACGACTTTAATTAAAATCATTTTAGACCTTATAGAGCAAGATGAGGGTGAAGTTGAGATTTTTGGAATATCAAGATTACTACCAAGAGCTAGAGAAAGGATTTGTTATTTGCCAGAAAAGTTTCAACCGTCAAGCCACTTAAAAGGTGAAGAATTTATTAAATTTGTTCTAAGCTTTTACAATAAGAAATTTGATGAAAAAAAGGCTAAACAGCTTTGCGCAAATCTGGATTTAAAACCAGAAATGTTAAAAGAAAAAGTTACAAAATATTCTAAAGGCATGACTCAAAAACTTGGTCTTGTCGCAGTTTTATTATCCGAAGCTGATTTAATAATATTGGACGAGCCAATGAGTGGGCTTGATCCAAAAGCAAGAATCGCTCTTAAAAAAGAGTTATTGGCTTATAAGAAGTTAGGAAAAACTATATTTTTCAGTTCGCATATTCTATCTGACATGGATGAAATATGTGACTCAATTGCGGTGTTAAATAATACCAAGATTGTTTATCACGGAACTCCTAAGAGTTTCAAAGATAAACATAAGTTAGATAGTTTGGATAAGGCATTTTTAAAAGAAATAGGAGTTAACTAATGACGGCAAGAATTATCAATGGAAAGGAAATCGCTACTAAAATTAAGCAAAATATTGCTAAAGAAGTAGAGAAGCTAAAGAAAAAATATAAAATAACTCCGACATTGGCTGTTATTCTAGTTGGAAAGGACCCAGCTAGTGAAGTTTATGTTGGTAATAAAGAAAAAGCTGCGCATTTGGTTGGGATGAACTCCATTCAATTTAAAATGGCCGCTGATATTTCTGAAGTTGAGCTAATTGCGAAGATTGATGAGTTAAATAAAGATAATAAAATCCATGGTGTTTTGGTACAGCTACCTTTGCCTAAACATATTGATACGAAAAAAGTAATTAAGACGATCAATAATAAAAAAGACGTAGATGGTTTTAACGTTATTAATGTTGGTAAACTGGCTACAGGTCAATTAAATGGTGACGAAGCCGGAATGGTTCCATGCACCCCTTTGGGCTGTGTTGAGCTTTTGAAATCTGAAGCCGGAAAAGATCTGGCTGGATTAAAAGTGTTGGTAATTGGTAATTCTAATATTGTCGGAAGACCTCTCGCTCAGCTTTTAATGTATGAAAAAGCTACTGTTACAATTGCTAACAGTTCTACCAAAGATCTTAAAGCAGAATGTCTATCAGCTGATGTTATCATTTCAGCGGCTGGTGTAGTAAATTTGGTTAAAGCAGATATGGTGACTGAAAAATCTATTATTATTGATGTTGGAATTAATAGAATTATGTTAGAAAATGGAAAAAGCCGATTAGTTGGTGATGTTGATTTTGAAAATGTGAAAGATATTGCTAAAGCCATTACTCCAGTTCCAGGTGGAGTAGGGCCAATGACTATTACCTATTTATTGAAAAATACTCTTAATTGTTACCTTAAAATTATCAAATAAAGCAAGAAAATGACTCAAGAATCTAATGAACTAATCAGAGAAGTAACTTCTTCTCTTAGAAATGAAAAAATTAAAGAATTTTACCTAAAAAACTCCAAGAGAATTCTTATTGGCTTGGCTGTAGTGGTAGTTTTTGTTTTGGTTTTGGTAGGACAAAGCATTTACCAAAAGAAGCAAAATGAGAAATATTCAATTAATATCCAGAAGTCTATAACTTCTCAGCAAAATGGGAAGATTAGTGAGTCTAGGGAAGATTTAGAAAGAGTATTCTACAATAAGTCAGCTCCGGCTAATTTAAAAGCAATCGCGGGATTTAGGTTGGTTGCAGTTTATTTAAGTGATAATAGCGAAGATAATACCAAAAAAATAATTTCTATTTATAAAGAAATTAACGAGTGCAAAAAATGCGACGAATATAGCCGTGATTTATCAGGAATGTTATGGGGTAAATTTAGCATTAGTAATGACAAAGAGACTCTTTATGAAGAGATGATTGAGAAGCTTAAGAAAGCAGAAAATTCTTCTAAGCATTTTAAATATGAAATGGCAATTGATAGAGCTTTTTATGAGTTAGAACAAGGTCACTTAGATAAATCTACTGAAGTCTTCGAATTTGTTTCTACTTCTTTAGAAGCGGCTCCAGGAACTAAGGAGACTGCAAAGCAAGGTCTTAGGATAGTTGAACAAAAAAGAGCTAAATAAAACTCATAAATGATCACAAAATTTTTGAAAGCATATTTAATTATTTTATTATCTGTCTTATTGTTTTCGTGCGAAAGCGACGAGACATATGACAAGAAAAAGGCAATAGATGCCTTTGCACAACAAGATAATTTGAAAATTGACCAAAGTATTTCACTCTATGGAATAAACATTCCTACAGAAAAAGTGAGTGATAATTGGATCTCATCTGCTTCAATAAAAAATGCACAAAATCAGAATATAAAAAAGAATTTTTCTCTAAATAAAAAGGGTAAAATAAAGTTGGATACAAATTCTATCTATTGGCATTTCTATAAAGGCAACAGGTCTTCTAGATATTTCTACAAGCCACTAATTATTGATGATATTGCCTACAGCCTAGACTCCTCAGGAATTTTGCGCTCAATTAATATCGTAAATGAAGAAGTGATATTTAAGAAAAGAATTTTCCCTAAGAAATTTCTTAAATATTACCAAACTCCGAAAATTACTTATTCAGAAGGTAAAATCTTTGCAATTGCCGGCAGTAATGAAATATCTGTGGTAAATGCGACTACTGGCGAGAAGATTTGGCAAAAACATATTTCTTCAATTCCGGTATCTACACCTTTAGTTGACGCTGGCAGAGTATTTGTGATGACGAATGATAACAAAATTTATTGCCTCAGCCAAGAAAATGGTGATTTAATTTGGATTCAATCAGCTATTTACAGACCGACCGCGATTTTTGGATCAGCGGATTTAATAGTGCGCGATGACTTATTATTTGCCTCATTTTCTTCAGGTGAAATATATGCCATGAAAAAATCCGATGGCGAAGTTAAATGGTCAAATAATCTAAATACTTCAAAAGCTGTAAATTCTGATTTTTATTTAAATGATATCGATGCTACTCCAGTAATTGATAAAGACACAATATACGCAATTGGAAATGGCGGCCTGATAATGGCAATTAACATAAAAGATGGTTCACATAAGTGGAAAAGAGAAATAGCCGGAATCAGCAATTTTTGGATATCAGGAAGTTATCTATATCTAATTAATAATGACAATAAATTGATCGCGATCAGAAAAGAAAAAGGCAGAATAAAATGGATCTCGCAATTGCCAGATTATAAGAAAAAGGATAAAGCCAAAACCAAATATATTTATAATGGAATCATTATGGCTGGGTCTAAACTTGTAATTTCAAGGGCTGACGGCAGTATTATCATCGCTGATCCCTATACAGGAAAGGTTTTAAAGAAAACAAAGATAGCAAAAAAACTTTATCATGAAGCAATCGTGGTTGGAGATAAATTCTATTTTTATGCAATTGATAATTACATAGCTAAGTTAATCTCTATTAAATAGCAAAGAAGTAGGGGGTCAGACCCCTAGGGGTCTGACCCCTTTTTTTTAACTCCAGTAAAAAACATGAAAGAACTACCTAAAAAATATAAGGCTCAAGACATTGAGAAAAAATGGCAGCAAATATGGAAAGAAAAAGATATTTACGCCTGGAAAAATGATTTACCAAAAGAACAAACTTTCGTAATCGATACTCCACCCCCAACAGTTTCTGGCCTTCTTCACATGGGTCATGTATTTTCTTATTGCCAAGCTGATTTTGTTGCTAGGTACCAAAGAATGTCAGGAAAGGATGTATTTTATCCAATGGGCTTTGACGATAACGGCCTGCCAACTGAAAGATTAGTTGAGAAAGTTACCAAGAAGAAAGCTGGTGTTTATGAGCATGAAAATGGCAAAGGGAGTTTTGTTAAAAAATGTCGAGAAGTTGTAGAAGAAGCAGAACAGGAATTTGAAGAATTATTTAATTCAGTTGCCTTATCTGTTGATTGGAAACAAAAATATCAGTCCATTTCACCAGAATCACAAAAAATCTCACAAGCCTCATTCGTTGATTTATTTAACAAAAGTTTAGTAGAAAAGAAATCATCACCAGTTTTTTGGGATATTTCTGATAGAACAGCTTTGTCACAAGCTGACTTAGAAGATAAAGAAAAAGATGGTGCAATGCACTATATTGATTTTGACGTTGAAGGAAGTAACGAGAAAATTCAAATTATGACTACAAGACCAGAATTACTTGGCGCTTGTGTAGCTGTGATGGTGAACCCTGATGATGAAAAATATAAGAAATTTTATGGTAAAAATATCATCACACCAGTTTTTAAGGCTAAGGTAAAAATAATTCCTGACGATTTAGTTCAAGTAGATAAAGGAACCGGAGCTGTGATGTGTTGTACATTTGGTGATGAAACTGATATCGCCTGGTGGAGAAAACATAATCTAGAGTTAAAAATTGTTATTGGCCGTGACGGAAAGATAGAAGATCTGCCATTAAAGCAATATCGTAAGAAAGTTATTGAAGATCTAGAAAGTGCTGGCGTTCTAAAAAATGTTGAGCCAATTAAACATGCAGTTAAATGTGCTGAGAGATCAGGATGCCCAATTGAAATTTTGGTTGCTGATCAATGGTTTATTAAATTATTAGATAAAAAAGACGAACTTAAAAGAATCGCCAATGAAGCCAATTGGTATCCTGCTTTTATGAAAGTTAGAATTGATCAATGGATTGACGGTCTAGCTTGGGATTGGTGTATTTCTAGACAAAGATTTTTCGGCGTTAGTTTCCCGGTTTGGTATTCTAAGAGAGCAGGAGAAGAGGGTAAAATACTTGTTGCTGATATTGACCAACTTCCTTGTGATCCTGAAGTTGATTTGCCAAAAGGTTACGGCCGAGACGAGGTTGAGTTTGAAAAAGACATTATGGATACTTGGGCAACTTCTTCAATTTCTCCACAGCTTTCTTCAAAAGGAATCTCTAGTGATGTTTGTTTCGATAAGCAGCGCCACGAAAAGTTATTCCCTGCTGATTTAAGACCACAAGCTCATGAAATTATTAGAACTTGGGCATTTTACACAATTGCTAAGTCAATGCTTCACGAAGGCAAAGCGCCTTGGAAGAATCTAATGATTTCTGGTTGGTGTTTGGCTTCTGACAAAACCAAAATGAGTAAGTCAAAAGGCAATGTTGTGACGCCAGTAACTTTAATTGAAGAAAAAGGTAGTGACATAGTTCGCTATTGGGCATCTACATCTCATTTAGGATCCGACACGGCATATTCAGAAGATGTATTGAAGATTGGTGCGAAATTAGTTACTAAACTCTTTAACGCTTCTAAATTCGCTTCTATGAATTTTGAATTATTACAGGATTCAACGATATCGGCAAGTGAAGCAAGTGATAAGTGGATTTTATCTAGGCTGGAGCAAGTTAAAAAAGAAGCTACCGCGGAATTTGAGAAGTTCGAATATGCCAAAGCCAGAGAGAAGATAGAAGAATTCTTCTGGCGTGACTTTTGTGATAATTACTTAGAAATATGCAAAGTCAGATCATACGGCCTAACTGGTCAAAAATATGAAGGTCAGTCTTTAAGTGAAAGCGAAAAAGAAGACATTATTCAAAAGCAGCAAAGCTCAATATTCACTCTAAAATATTGCCTAAACAATCTATTAAAATTATTCGCACCTTTCGTTCCTCATGTTTGCGACGAAATATATTCTACATTCTTTGAAGAAGAGTTTGAAAAAACAAGTTCTATCAATGCCAGAGGCAATTGGCCAAAATACGATGAGCAATTATTTGATGAAGACTTAATCGCCAAAGGCGAAGAAGCTTTAAAGGTGATCTTCGACGTAAGAAAACACAAGTCCGATAATAATCTATCAATGAAAGCCGAAATTGATGAGATTAAGATCACAAAAGATTTAGAAGCATTCTCTGAAGACTTACTAAATGTTTGCGGCGCAAAGAATTATAAGATAGTATAATTTCTTAACAGCATTTAACCGTTACTTCAAAATAAACTAGGCTATTTTCTTTCTTATCAGAAGTAACCAGACTTGAGCTGCTATTTGCCCATGAATATGTTAAGGAAGCTTGTAATTGGTTAGTTGCAAAGATTGTTTTTATACCAGCGCCAGAAAGTCTACCATCTGAACCATCATATTTATTTTGAACATAGCCATAGTCGTAAAATGGCTCTAAATAAAATGGGCTGAGGACAGAAATATTCTTTCCATTAGTAAATGGTGATATTAGTGATAACAGGTTAACATTAGCTTTATTACGTAAGTAATATCCCGAATCTCCAGTAATATAATTTTCTCTAAATCCCCTTACTGAATAATATCCACCAACTGAGAATTGTTCACTACCAAAGATTGTTTGTTTGGCATATTGACTCTCTATTTCTGTGGTTAGCTGTATCGGAATACCAACCTTTGGTACTATAAAGTTTTTTGAAGCAGAGGCATAAAGTTTAAAAACATCAAATTGTGCCTTTGGTGTTGAGGTTGATATGTTAGTTAGGTCTTGTTTAGCATTGAATAGTTTTAATCCCCTTGAATAAGAGGGTTTTACATAAAGATTAAGGCCGTTTTTAAAGTAATTAGAGATAGTAAGACCAATATTTCCGATAGTTAATCTTCTCTCAGATGTTTCGATTTTTAAGTCATTAAGGTAACTCGAAGTTTTTTTCTCAGTAAGAGATGTATTACCAGAAATTCTTAAATTGCCTTTATTTAGCAAAACACGATCAAGTGTGACATTATTTCTATCAGAATAACCACTAAGCTTTATTGGGCCGCTAGTACCTTGGTTAGTACCTCTAAATTCACTTCGTGAGTAATCGTAAGACAGTGTGTTATATTTGAAGGGAACGGAAATGCCTCCAGAAAATGATCTAATATCTTTTAAACTACTATCATCATTGAGGTTAGTTGAGTAGCTTAGATTTATATTGTCATTCAGAAACAGCAAATTATCAAAGCTACCAGTAAAATTAGTTCTATGTATTCCAGTGAACTCATTACCTAAATTATCATAGCCAATTGAGGCATGAACTGGTGTACTTCTTTGATTGGTGATTGAAATATCAGCTTCTCCATCATCGTTGCTTGGCTCAACTTTTACCGCAGCATTATTTGAAGATAAGCGATTAATCTGATAAATTCCCTGATTAATGTCATTAATATTTAAAGTATTGCCTTTTGCGTTACCAAAAGCGGTAAATTTCTGCATTTTATCTGTAAATGCATCATCTCCATAATTAATCTCACCAATTACTCCTTCTAATATGTTTAGCTCCAAAATACCATTTTGAACATTTTGCTGAGGAACACTGACGCGCGCTGTAACAAAACCTTTCTTGGAGTAATAAGAATTGATTATGCTAATTAATTTCGACAGCATCTTAGCTTCAAAACATTGTCCTAAAAATGGTTTAGTTAGTTTATCTATATTTTTCTTAGAAACTGATTTGGCTTGGGTAAGGTTAATTTTTTTTATTTCAATGCAGGAAGTTGTTTGACCTGTAATTAAATTATCATTCTCCTGTTTCTTCTCCTCTTCTTGTCTGCGCTTGCGTTCTTCGCGAATGGTCTTTTGTTCTTTAGTTCTTCTATCTTTCTCAATTTCATTTTGCTGGTTTCTTGTAATCCAGTCTTGTTGATTGATAATTTCTTGAGCTTGTTGAGCATTCGCCAAGGGGAGGGTGGACGCCGTTATTACAATTAGTAAGAGAGTTGCTTTAAGTATGAGTGATAATCTTTTTAACATATCTAAATTATGTGAGATCTATTGGGCGTTATATTTGAGCAAAAAAAGTGCGGTGTGCATGCGGAAACAGCACGCCACCTTTTTATTCTTTACTAGTCAGTAATATTAATTTTAGCTTTTTCTAATTTTGCACTTACAAAATCTTTAACGGCTTGTTGAGCAAGGCTGTTACCTAAAGCAACTTTAACATCTTCAAATTTAGATATTTCAGTATCTCTGATATCTTCTAATTTTAAAACAACCCATTGGTTATTTAAAGCAATAGGGCTGTCGTATACTTGTCCTTTTTTAAGAGTCTTAGCAGCTTCTACTACTTGTGCTGGAAGCTGAGTTTCCAAAACATATCCTAAATCTCCACCTTTTTCGGCAGTTTCTTTATCTAAAGATTTTTTCTTAGCTTGATATTGAAAGAATTGCGGTGATTTGGTTAGTTTTTTAACTAATTTCACAGCAACTTCTTCTTTATCAAGTAAGATATATCTGATTCTTAGATCCTGTTTACCTGTCAGTTTCTCAACTAACTCATCATAATGAGTTTTAACTTTTTCTTCGGCAGAAGCCTCAGTTTGCAGGTAAGAGTAGAATTTTTGTTTCAATAATTCTTCCTTAAAGATTTTTACAGCCGTCTTGTAATCCTCTGCTTTATGTAACTTATTCTTCTTAGCTTCTTTAAGAGAAATTTCTTTCAAAACCGCTTCTTTAATGATTAATTCTTTTTGCTCTTTAGAAAGATCAGTAAAAGTAATTCCTCTAAGTTTATCGTTTTTTACAATAACTTTATTTAGCTCAGCACTAGCTTCTTCAAAAGTTATCTTTCCGCCTTTATATGTAGAAATTACTGTTTTTGGATTGCTTTCATTTTTGTCTTTACTAGCGGTAGAAGAACAAGATGATAGGGCAAGAGTCAGTATAATTGCTGGTATTATTTTATTAGCTGTATTTTTCATTGTTTCAGAGTTTGTTGTTATATTAGTTAATAATAAAAATTTCTTTTTAAAAGTACAGTTTTGTATTTTTTAATATTGTTATTTATGTGTGGGTTTATGTTTATTCTGCAATCTACAAAATAGTTAGTGGTAAATAGTTTTAATTAGAGGATTGAAGAATAAACCTGACAGATCTTTCGATTCTAATTTACAAATAATCCATAAAAATCTTTATTAATTTTTGCTTCTTCTTTAGTTAGCTTATTCTTATCTCTAATTTCCATAAAGGGTATATAAGCTCTTTTATATTCTCTTTTTTTCCAGCTACAGGTAAACTCCTCTAGAGCTTTTGGATGATCTTTTAGTACTTTAACAGCTATTTTATAGAAAGCTTCTATACATGCTTTATATACTCTCTCTCTTTCAGTTTCCTGCATTATTTTTTAGGTCTTTTAAATTATAATTCTTAATAGGTGTTGTAGTTATAAATCGAATAAATCGGGGTCAAGTTCGTTATATGACATATAATAAATCGGTAAATCGGGGTCAAGTTCGTTATATGACATATAAAACCTCTCTAATTCTATCTAATTCCTTACAAAACCTATCATTCTCAATTTCTTTTCTCACTAAGTATAAAATACGACTAACGCTACCAACATTTTTTAAATTAAAGATTTCATTAATTTCTATTAATTTATTGCGTGCTTCTGTTTGACATAAGTGCATAGCCAATTTCCTAGGAAAATTATTTTTTGATCTAGAAATCTGACGATTTGTTATTGAAGCTTTGGTTACATTAAATATTTCTGCCGCCGCATCAATAATTTTATCTGAGCTAATATGTTCATTAAAGTAATGTTTAACCTCACTACTGTTTTCCTTCTCTAAGAAAGAAATTGTGTCATAGATTCTTTTTTTAAAGAACTTATCCCCCATAATGGAAGGAAAGTTATTTTTAATATATAGTTCGTTTAAGGAAGAATCATCATTGTCGCTTTCCACATAATCCCTGTAGATTCTCAAATTATCATTAGTAATCATTGCTAATGATTTAGTTTTATTGAGACATTTTAAATCAGAGTGTAATCCCAAATATGATGGATAGCTCGACCACCTATAACTATCAAGTTGTTCTACTAATTTAATAGGGTTGCGATGTATGTAGCGATTAAGATTTAAAAGATATGAGTTTTCATCTATTAAAATAGATTTAAATCTACCTCTAAATAAAGGTCCGTCAGTTTTTCTTAGCCTATTATATCTCTGAGTGTATACACCATTTATATGACGCATTGCTCTGCTAAGGTTGCCCTGTGGAGTTTCTATAATTAAATGATAGTGATTACTCATAAGACAATAAGCATGAATGACTATATCAAATTTCTTATTGGCCTCAGATAAACAATTTAAAAAAGATACAAAGTAATTTTGGCTATGAAAGATATTTTGTCTGCCTCTACCACGATTCATAACGTGATAAAATGCATTAGGATATTCAATTCTGATAGGTCTAGGCATTTGGTGATATGCTTTTATTAAAATAAGTGGTGAATTATTTAGATCTTGCAGTTAGATATTTTAGTTTGGAATAACCTTTGGTCAAGGTTACATTTATATGTCATATAACGAACTTGACCCCAATTTCTCTCTATCTGTGAGAGCCTCGCTTGGAGCGGGGCTACTCGACCCCCAATTCTCGAATTGACCCCAATTTTCAACCCCCTCTACACCGAACTTTTTTAATTAATGATAAAACTTAAAATACTCATATTGAAAAGGAACTTCTGCTCTTTCTCCATCTTTTTCTATTATTATTACGCCAGAATCTATGTTTTTGGCTTTGATAGGGAAAAAATATCTAATATGTTTGGACCCTTCTCCATATGGCATATTATGTCTCAATGGATTATACAATTTTCCTTCAAACTTAAGTTGTATTTTGGTGTTAATTTTAGTTAAAACACCAAAATCATCACACTCGCCACCTAGCGCCCAAGATCGACGCCAGGGAAGAGGAATTGGTGGAGTATAAGGAGTTAATATACCAGCAAATGTGAGGCCGCTACAGTCTCTCGGCAATGACAAGCCTAAATTATCACCAATACTAATCCAATTACTACTGATTCCAGGGTCACTAACGTCAATATTATAAACTGCCGGAGTATACATCTTATAATACCCAACCCAGCCAGCTTGACTGCACATTGCCATGCCTGGGAAAACCATTAAAAATAATGCTATTTTTGACTTTTTACTCAATTTTCTAATCTTTTTTATCATTTGTTAGAGTTTATTGAATTAATAGAAGATTATTCTGATACTAAATAGTCTTGAAGCATATTGAAAGGTTTACCGATAAGTCCATAACTATTATATAAATAAACTGGTAAAATACTACCTTGATTGGAAATGCTAATAGGAATTTCTGGATATTGTTTCGCCCAATACCCAGATAGATAATCATGAGTTATAGACATGTCGCTCATTCCTATAACTCCATAATTTAACGTTTGAGAAAGTAAACTTCCTTCTGCAGCTGAATTTGTCCACTTTGTAAAGACGGGGTCAAGTTCGTTATATGACATTAGAATCGTATGTCATATAACGAACTTGACCCCGTCTTTTATCTCTTATATGTCATATAATGAACTTGACCCCTCTTTTCTATATAATATATAAAAGTTAATTATCTTCCAGGCCATAGGTCAAAGTTAAAAGTATGTTTATAGCGGAAAGGAATTTTAAATTTTTCCCCATCTTTTTTCTCAACTACTAAAATTGCTGTGTCAGTGATAGACTTTGTTTGAAGTGGGAAGGTGTAATAACTTGAGTTAGATTTTTTAAAAGGATTGTAAATTTTATTATGGTATAGAATGTAAGCATTCTTTATACCTACACGATATTCCCAAATATTAATTGTTGCCTTATCACAATCTTGATGTTTCCAAATTGGAATAATAGGAAAAACAAGAGGACCAACCAAGCCATAATATCCACAAGACACTGTACCAAATCCGATATTAATATACTTTTCTCTTTTTTCATCCTTTCTGATCGTGTTAGTATGAGTGCCTTTATCGTATTCAAAACTGTAATTAGATGATTTTTCATAATTTAAGCCTTTTTCAAAAGTAATGGCAGAACACCCACTTAAGCAAACAAGCCCAAATAAAACTAATATTTTTCTTATCATAATTTACTTCATGTTAAGCTTATTATTTAGGATCTTCATAAAGATTTCTAATGGATTTTCCTATTAAACCATAATAATTGATTGGTATTGCTGGTGTTATACTTAACTGAAGCATACCCGGCGCACCGATTATAGAATTCTCTCCCCACTTATCATGCATAACAGACATTGAATTAAACCCTGGTATTACATTAGTTGAAGATACTCCGCCGCCTTCATTAGCCCACTTCAGTTGATTATTATAGTAATCTTGATCAACAGTTATAGGTTGTCCAATATATTTTAATCTTTCTGGATTATATTTTGGATCACTAGGATCGGTTGGTATTACATTTGCCATCCCTATTGTTAAAGCCCCAGGAACTGAAGTAGCAAACTCATTACCTTTCTCCTTAAATCTTGCAACATCTCCAGGTTTCCAGCTTAATTCTTGTCCAGTATAATTTTCAATCAAAATACTCACTCCTATTGGAGTAAGTGGGTTTTCTATTAGTTTTTTAGGTCCATCGGTAATAGTTTTCTCTAAACTATCTTGCGCAGCTTGATTACCAAACGCAGCTGCAATCAACCTATTATCAACCGTAGCAGAAACATTTAAAGCGCCAGTGATTGTGTCTTTGGTGATTTCTTGTGCTTTCTCTGTGTCTCTATTTAAATCTGCGATATCTTGTGTTTGGTTTGCAGTATCTGTGATATTAATAGTTCCTGACCCGATAGTAGCTCTAGTGATTTGTTCTTTTTCATATCCTTCATTTTGAAGAGACAAAGTAGTTGATCCATTTGGGTAGTAGCTTTTGTCTTGATTAGGGTTTTTTGCGTCTGGGTTTTGTGAGGTTACGCCTAGTGATATGTTCGTGCTAATTCCAAAACCGCTGCTTTCTTGTTTTTCTGTGTCGATTATGTTGCTGAAGGTTAGGGTGCCGGTGTTGATTAAGAGGTTGTCTTCGTTACTTGCAATTACCGCGCCTTTAACGTCAGTGTTATTTGTGGTGTTTATGGTGAGGCTGTTTTGGGCGATGATTGAGGTTTGATCATCTACCCAATTTCTTTCAAAGCTGCTTCTGTTTGAGTTATAGCTTAAAGAAACTGAATTTGATCCTCCGCCTGCGCCGACGCTTTTGGATTTTGATTTAGATTTGGATGTGTTTTGTAAGCTTGCAACGTTTAGGTCGTTTCCGCTATTTATAACTACGCTATTAGCTGCTAGATTTGCGCCGATTATATTAGTGTCATTATTCGTTGAGTTAATGTTTATGGCTCCGTTGTTAGCAGCAATGTTTGTGTTGGTGTAAGTAGTATTGCTACTGTCAGAGCTTCCACTTCTTTTTGATATTTGGGCTGATAGTGCGTATATTAATTCATCAGTAACAGATTTACCATAACTAGCTCCTAGTGTGACGGTTTGTGTAAAGCCTTCTGATTTGGAAGATGAAGAGCTGTCGCTTTTTAAAGCTTCTATATTGGTGTCGTTAAAGCTGGTTATATTTATGTCTGAGTCAGTTGATTGAATATTTCCTTTAATGTTAGTGTTGCCAACATCATTTGACGCTGTGCTAATTAAAGAAGAGCCACTATTAATATTAATGTTATTTTGGCTAAGTAGACTGCTCGCCACTTCTTGAGAAGCATTAGAAGTCATATTAGTTTTGTCTCCGGTTCTTGTTAGTTGAAGATCAGCGTAAAAACCTAATGCGACTGCAGTTGTATTTACTTTTTCTGCTGCAGATAATGCTTTTAGACCAGCTAAAGTAACATTTAAGTGAGCAATTGCCAAGTTCGTTTCGGCGTCGTCAACTGCGTCTTTTGTAGCTTTGCCTTGTTTTTGTAATTTCTTCATTTCCTTTAAGTTATCTACGGCGTCTTTTAGGTTTTCTGCTGCTTTTACAATATCATCTACCGCATAAGCCGCATCAACCGCAACATGACCAACACCAGCGCTTAGAGTCATAGTTCCTTCTCGGATTTCTGTTTCTGATTGTTGGGTGTTTTTATTGGCGCCTATATTAGTGTTTCCATCACTACTGTTAAGGTTAATTTCATTATTGGAATTAAGGTTAGAACTTAGAATATTAATGTCATCCTTGGTGTTAATATTTATGCTATTACCGCTAGTAAGGTTGGAGCTAAGTTGAGTTGTGTTTGTGGTTTTGGTGTCTTTTTCATAAACAGATGTTTCAGCGTCTAGGGACACTCTACCACGATTATAATTTGCCGAGATATCGTTATAATCTTGCTTTACTTGCGAGCTAGCTTCAAAAGATTCATTAGTGGCACTTGTTATTATTGTTTCGCCGTTTAGCGCATTGATGTTAATGTCATTCCCGGCAGCTAGATTTGCTGCAATTATTGTGTTATTGCCGTTAGCCGAGTCAATATTAATGTCATTTTGACTATTGATGTTGCTTGATATGTAGGTTTTGGTTTCTGTGGTTCTTTTATCTAGATTGGTATCGTAAGATATTTCATCTGCATCATCATTACTAATTGTATATCCATTGATCATAGCATTATCAGTATTTGTAGCAACGCTAATGTCTTGGCTGTGAGGGTTGTGATCTAGGGAGTCATTTTCTCTTTGTTGTGTTTGGGATTTTTCTTTTTTATCAGGCTTTTTAAAAGTAGGATCTGGCATAGCGTCGCCAACAAGTTTTACCAGACCATTACTAAAGGCTGCTACAATATTAGGGTTCTTCTTTTCTGTCAGTGTGAAGCTCGAGTCATTTTCATAGTCGCTTGTGATGATAGTATCGTTTGTAGAATTTATATTAAGGTCATTGCTGGTGTTAATATCACTTGATGTAATGACAGTGTCTCTTCCTGAATTTATAGTTAGGTTAGCAACGTCAATGGTTGAAGCTACGATGGTTTCGTCAGTTTTAGAATTAATTTGAGTAAATTGTTTTTGGCTTTTTTGACTCATTGCTTCTGTGTTTTCATCAGCTGTTTGCTTCTTGGCATCCGGATGTTTTAACATTTGCGCTGAGGTTAGTGTCGTTGAAAGAGCAAGCAGTGTATTTCTTACCATGTCTGTGGCTATAGAAGTAAAGGTAGTTTTGCTTTTGTGAACCTTACTTTTACTATAATTACTATCTTTAACATTGGCTATGTTAACATCGCCATCATTTGAGGTAATTATGGCATCAGTAGCATCAATATTAGTTCCAATAAGGTCTACATTATTGTTTGACGAGATATTTAAATTATTTCCAGCTTTTAGGTCGGATAATGTATAAGTTTTTGTCCGTGTGACATTGGAACTAGTTTTGGAATTTAAATCTCCTTCAGCTAGATTCTTAGCATAATTGAGCCAGCCTTCAACATTTTGCGAAACTGGTATAAATGAAGATGACATCACATCTGATATAATTTCAGCTGATTTTAAAGCTGCTGAAATACCAAAACTATATTTAGCAATTGTCGCCATGCTTCTAGTTTTAGTTGAATTAGAATAGCGATAGCTTTCATCAGCAACAGCCGCGACCATTAATTCATCACCAGCATTTATTTCTATATTGTTGCCGGCCTCTAAATTAGTGCCGATAAGATTAATGTCTGTTCCTGAAGTTAGGGCTATGTCTGAACCAGCATTTAGGTTTGAATGAACATTCACTAAATCATAAGCAACGCTGTTAGAGCTTTTAATGATTGTTGTGCCTTTTTTATCTGAAGAGCTTTCTTTGTAAGTTGTATCTTGGCCAGCTACAATATTAATTGCTGAAACTGCTTCTAAGTTAATATCTCCACCACTTGTTAGATTACTTGCAATAATATTAATATTTTCTTGGCTATTTGAATTTATATCTCCACCTACATTGATGTTTGACATAACATTTGTGCTATTAGATTCAGTTGAAGAAGATGAAGACTTCCTGCTAAATGACCCTTTTTTATGAGTAGATACAGATTTGTAATAGGTATCTGTTGCCGAGACTATGTTTAAGTCACCTGTTGTATTGATGGTCGCGTTGCCATCGACGTTAATGTCGCTGCCTGTAATTGAGGTGTCGTTGGCTGATGTAAGGGATAGGTTTCCACCGCTATTGATATTACTAGTTACATTGGTTGTAGTATCAGTAATGCTAGTTCCACCTTTGCTTTTAGATCCCCAGTTTTTCTCAGTTCTATTTCTAAGTTCAAGTGTTCCAATATTGATATCATCGCCAGCGGTTATTATTAGTGCTCCTGTGGTATCAATATTTGCTGCATTGTTGGTGAAATCATTCCCAGCGTTTATAGTTACGTTTCCAGCTGTAATACCTGCAGTTTCAAGAATTGTTGAGGTAATATTTCCTGTATCAGAAGAACTTCCGCCGCTTTGAATGTAACCAATGTTACCACTATCAATAAGGTTTTTAGCATTAGTTAGAACTGTTGATGTATTGGTGATGTCTTGAGCAGCGCTGAGGCTTAAGGCGTTAGTTGCTTGTAGTTGGGAGAAGTTGGTGATTGATCCATCAGTTGATGTTAAGCTTAAGTCATTTGTAGCGGTTATATCAGAAAAATTCTTATTGGTAATATCATTAGTTGCACTAATTGTTACGTCATTTCCAATTATTGATCCTGAGTTTGTTGCGCTATTTGAAACTATGTTAACGCTGCCATTAGCAAAGATGGTTGATTTCGAGGCGATATTTTTATTTGCTAGGGCGTCTTTTGAGGCTTGGGTTAGATAGATTGTTGGAACGACGTAGAGGTTTCCGTCAATTGTTTTGGTTTCAAACCAGATGATGTCTTTTTCTAAATTGTCAATTTGGCTTTGGGTTAGAGTTGTGTTGGTGGTTAGTCCTAGCCTGGCATATTCATCAGCTGCGTTATCTAGAAGGGATTTTATTTCACTATTTGTGTCAGTTTCGGATGAAGAGAGTAGGAGAGATGTTTTTGATATTGTGCGAAGTTGTTCTTCAATGATTTTGGTTTGAAAGAATTGATCGCCGACTAGTCTTTTATTTTGTAATTCAAACTCTGTTTGTACGTCATCTAGATTAAGGCCAATTTGTTCGTAGAAATAATTAGATCCAAAGAATTTTGACTGATCAATAAATTCAGAACGAGTTTCAAAAAGAGGGGAGTTGGGGTTTGTGCTTTTTGTGAACATTCCATTATCGTCTGGGCCATTGAAGTAGTCTTCTATATTTGTATTAATAGTTCCAGTTTCCAGAATAGTAGCGGCATCAATGTTGCCAACAATATCAGGTGTTTGTTTTTCTGCTACATCAGGAGAAGTCCGGCTTTTTATAGTGCTATTATTGATATGACCCGCCACGCTACCATACATGTCTCCACCGGATTTAATTAAACCAGGATAACTTTCTCCTCCATCAGGATATGAATATGAGGTACCACATCCAATATCCTCACAATGTACAGTCTTATTATAGGTTCTAACATTGTAGCTATTATTGGAAAAATCACTTCCAACGACATTTAATGTCATATCATTTTTTGAGAATACGTTTGAAGCATCATTTAGGAAGCTATTAGTTTCTATGACAAGATTACCGCCAGAATTGATTTCTGCTGCTTGGCTATCAACTCCTGTAACATTTGATCTATAATAATAAATATAATGCAATCCGTGCTTTACACTATGATGTCCGGTACCGGTTTGATATTCTGCACCTTGAGATCTCTTACTGGCCTTTTTGTTGTTAAGATCTTCAGCTAGAATTGTCATGTTACCTGCGTAGCTAGTTATTTCAGCTGATAAATTATCTAATTTATTTATTTTATTATTATCCGCATCATAAAGAGAATTTGTAGCAGCGTATTTTTGAATAGTTAAATCTCCCTCAGAGTAAATAACTGCTCCTGTGTTATTTGTTAAATTGTTAACAACATTTAACTCCATATTTCCACCAGAATATATCAAAGCATATTCTTCGTTAGTTAGATCATTGGCAACGTTAAGTGTAAAGTTACCAGCAATATCAACTCTGCCAGTGTTGACAAAGTCCTCTACATCTAAAGTAAGATCTCCGTGCGACACTAAGCTATGAAGAGAGTTCTGAGTAACTACGCCATTTGGTGTTCTAAGAGTTGTTGTGCCAGTTCCACCAATTATTTCAGCGTCGGTATAATTAGTTATGTTAGCCTCAGTTGAAGTAAGAGATAAATCTGTTTGAGCAGAAATTATGGCATAGTTTTCAATATTATTGATGGCTGTAATAAATACTGATTGGTTGGCAACAATACTGTTGTGATTACTGATTTGGTTTGAAGAATTGATGGTTAGGTCTTGTTGCGAGATTATATTACCATAATTATCAAAATCATTGATGGCATTGATGTTCAGGGTTAAGTCTGAGTCAGAACTATTTTTACTACTTATCAAAGAATTCTCTTCAAGAATTATTCCGGCATTGCTATTTAGGGTAATTGTATCGGCAATTATTGAAGAGCCATCATTATGTGTGAAGTCATTTAGATTAGAATTTATTGTAATAGACTTCGCTAATAGGATTGACTCATCTTGTTGATTGATATCTCCTTGGTGAGAGGTGAGGGTGATGTTGCCACTATTGTCTGTAATATTGTCTTCATCAATATTTGACTCAATATTCTTATATTCAATATTTCCTTGAGCGTCGATTTCAATCCCATTTCTTGAGGCGAGAAGATCTCCAGAATATTTAATTCCAAAACCTTCTTTTGTCGCTACAATAAAGATCTTCCCGGCTTGAATTTTAGCGAGGTTTGAAGCATCAATTGCCAATTCAGTAGGAAGGTTAGATCCAGGAGTGGTATTATCAGAGGTAACATATTTTGTTAGGTAATCAAACTGATGATCACCGGTACGCAGATTAACTTCATTTTTTCCACCATAAATTGGTGCAACAATATTCATAAGACTCGCCACTAGGTCAGTAGAACTTACAGATTCTAGATCAACACCAGCGCCACTAATTGTTAGCTCTGGCAAGAAGCCACTAGCGACATTGGCATTATTAGATAAGGAAAAGGTTAGGTTATTGGGATGAGCGTTAGATTGGTCAGCAGAACCAACAACGGCAGTAAGCCTAGCAGTATTAATAAAGCCAGCTCCAGACATTGATATTCCATTTGGATTGGCAATTATTAGATCAGCTTTCGCACCTGCAATTTCTGTGTAGCCATTAAGTCTAGTAACATTATTACTAGTGACTTCATTTAGTATTATAGAAGCAGCACCAGAGCGTGATAAGTTAGCATTGTCCGTAATTAAGCCACCAATTTGAGTATTCACAACTCCATTCGCAGTGCCAGTAGAGTTATTTAATATCAGACCCTGCTGATTAACGTTATAATCAGTAAACTTATTATGACTCAACCCACCAGCATTTGGGGCGGCAATATTAACAATGGGAACACCATTAGCAGCAGAATCTATTTGGGTATTTGTTGTTCCGTCAGTATTAATAGGTAAATTAGCAGCTGAAGCGTATGATACAAAGATGAATTGCTCAAATATTAGGGCTATTAGTGCAAAGTGAACTAGGAAATTTTGTAAAAGGCGTAAAAATGGCATAATGTTTGTATAATACCCTATTAGTGGGGTTTGTATTGTAAATTCAGGGTATAATAGTCTTAATATGTGAAGGAAGGTAATAGTATGATATAATAACTCAAGTTATATTATTGTACTATGAGGAAAATTGTGATATGTGGTATATTAATACAGTATTAAAACTAGGTAAGTGTGGTGATTGGGGCATTCGAACTGTTTTTATTCTATTAATGAGCAAAAATATCGCCAGCGCTGAAGTTTCTGATATCTAATTCAACTCTGCTTGGCAAGAAGTCTAGGCATGAAAGATAGATGTTGTAACGATCTTCTCTTTGTAACATTCCCGTTAAGATATCTCTTAATTGATGTAAGTACAAAACATCAGATGCAGCGTAGTCTATCTGTTTTTTGCTCAGATTATCAGTGCCCCAGTCAGATGATTGTTGTTTCTTTGATAATTCAACACCCAATAACTCCTGACATAAAGATTTTAATCCATGAGCGTCAGTGTATGTGCGGCAAAGTTTTGAAGCTATTTTTGTGCAGTAAATATTTTGAATATCGATATTTAAATAAAATTTAATTACAGCAACATCAAATCTAGCATAGTGAAATATTTTTTGTATGCGGTTATCTGCTAATAGTCTTTTTAGGTTAGGGGCAATGTAGCCGCCATTTCTTGTTACTTCGTCAAAGTTTACTAAGTGGGCATCGCCATTTCCATCAGAAATCTGTATTACACATAAGCGGTCTCTAAAGATGTTCAAACCCATAGTTTCGCTATCAATTGCGATGGAATCTTTAAATTCCAGGCCATCTGGAAGGTCATTTTGGTAAACGAAGTTAGTCATGATTAATTATATTTTTTTAAGTAAAGTGTCATTAATTAATGGTAGTGCGGAGTTAATTTCTTTCATCTCACCCATATCTCCATTGCAGTGTAGTATGAGATCACAGCCAGATTCAAGGGTTTTTTTGGTTCTGTCAGCAAAACTTCCTTTTAGAGCTTTCATGGATAAGTCATCAGACATTAAGATATTTTTAAAACCAATATCATTTCTGATTAGATCAATTGCTTTTTTAGACATTGTAGCACAGTTCTCAGAATCTATTGCGCTATATTTGATGTGCGCAGTCATAGCGAACTTCTGGTCTTTTAGGTCTTTAAATGGTGAGAAGTCACAATTTATTAAATCATCTAAGCATTCTTCAACAACCGGTAATTCAAGATGACTATCACAAGCTCCAAGGCCGTGCCCAGGGATGTGTTTTATTATTGGGTAGACATCTTTAGATAATAAGGCGTCGCATACTACTTGCCCAAGATCAGAGACTTTTTTTGGATTATCTCCATAGGCACGGTCTCCGATAACGTCGTGAGTTTTTGGGCTTAATACGTCTAGAACAGGAGCGCAATTTACGTTTATGCCTACTTCATTTAGGTCTACGGCTATATTTTGGAAATTCTTGAATAATTCTTCTTTGGCCTTTTTTGGATCTTGGTCGTAAAGATCAGAGAAATATTGGCCGGTTGGATATTTGGGCCAGTGAGGTTCTTTCAATCTGGCAACTCTGCCGCCTTCTTGATCGATCAAGATTAGCACTTCACCACCCATTGTTTGTCTTAGTGAATCTGTTAGAGATTTTAATTGGGCTTTATCTTCGATATTTCGGCTAAACAAAATGAAGCCAATTGGGCCGACTTCTTTGAAAAATTTTTCTTCTTCTTCACTAAGAGTGGTAGATAAAAAACCAAAGATTACTGGTTTTTTGATATTTTTATTGTCTTTGACTTTAGTTAGGAATGTCATTTTTGTAATAAATAGAGATATTTTGTGCAAATGAACTTTAAGTCGGGGGTGCAACCCCCGACCTGCCTATAATAAACTAGGACTAAAGTAGACCTTTTGTTGAATTAACAGCGTCTTTTTTTCTTTCGTCAATAGTGATGGCTTCTCTTAGAGCTCTAGCTAGTGCTTTAAAACAAGATTCAATAATATGGTGATTATTAACACCGTATAAATTCTCAATGTGTAAATTGCATCCTGAGCTTTGAGCAAAGCCGTAGAACCATTCTCTAAATAATTCTGAGTCCATGTCTCCGACTTTATCTCTTTTAAACTCACAGTTAAAGATTGGGTAAGCACGACCAGAAAGATCAATCACGGCACGAGTAAGTGTTTCATCCATTGGGACATAAGCATGACCGAATCTAGAAATTCCTTTTTTATCTCCCAAAGCTTCTTTGACAGCCTGACCAATAGCAATTGCCGCATCTTCAGTTGTGTGGTGGAAATCAATATGAAGATCTCCTTCAACTTTAAGATCAATGTCAATCAAACTATGGTGAGATAGTTGTTCAATCATGTGGTCCAAGAAACCAATACCGGTATTGATATTGTATTTACCAGTTCCATCAAGATTGATGGAGCCTGATATTTTTGTTTCTTTAGTGTCTCTTTGTATTTTACTTGTGCGCATTTTTTTATAATTTGGAGGGGGTCTGACCCCTTTTTATTATTTTAGATTTTTAGCAACGAATTCCCAATTCACTAATTTTTCTAGGAATGTGTTCATGTAGCTTGGTCTAGCATTTTGGTAGTCCAAATAATAAGCATGTTCCCACACATCCATTGTCATTAATGGTTTTGCATTTGTGGTAAGAGGAGTCTTAGCATTTGCAGTTTTTTTGATTGCTAATTTGCCATTTTCCAAAACTAACCAAGCCCATCCTGAACCAAATTGAGTCGCGCCAGCATTTTTGAACTGAGTTGCGAATTCTTCGTAAGAACCAAAAGACTCAATGATTTTTTCCAGAACAATTCCAGTTGGTTTTCCGCCGCCATCAGGTGACATTGAATTCCAATAAAATGTGTGATTCCAAACTTGAGCTGCATTATTGAAGATTCCGGCTTTTGAATCGTCAGTATCAGTTGCCTTAATGATTTCTTCTAAAGTGTTGTTTTCTAAGTCTGTTCCAGCAACTAATTCATTTAACTTATTAACATAAGCCTGGTGATGTTTGCCGTAGTGAAAATTTAAAGTATCTTCAGATATATTAGGCTCCAACGCGTCTTTTGCATATGGTAGGTCAGGTAATTCAAATTTAGCCATTTTTCTTTCTCCATTAGTAGAACTTGTTAATAATTTCAAAAAGTTTAATTTGTAAGCGGCAAAACCAGCTATTGACGTTGCCCCTACTATTTTGATAAAATTTCTTTTTGACTTTTGCATAATATTTAACTTAAGTTTCGTCCTAAGATAAGTCAACTCGAAATAACTAATGAAAACCAGCTATGTCTAAGATTTCAGCCCTAATTGTGGCACATAATGAAGAAGAGAAAATAGAAGAATGTTTAAAGAGTCTAGTTTTCGCTGACGAAATTGTCGTGGTGTTAGATAAATGTAGTGACGGCACTAAGGAAATTGCTCAAAGATATTCCAAGAATATTATTGAAGGGGAGTGGGATGTTGAAGGAGTCAGAAGAAATATTGGACTTGAAGCATGTAACCTTGAATGGGTACTCGAAATAGATGCTGATGAAAGAGTTTCTAAAGAGTTGTCTAATGAAATGATTGAGTCTGTTAAAAGTCCTAAATCTGATTCATACATTATCCAAATGGACAATTATGTTGGTGACAGGCTGGTAAAATTTGGTTGGTTGAGAACAATTGGAGTTTTGGAAAAAAGAATTTTCTTTAAGAAAGGTTTGAAAAAATACAAACAAGATGCGCAAGTTCACCCTGATTTTAAAATGACAGGAAGTGTGTCGAATTTGAACAATAATCTAACACACAAGATGGATGCTAATATTAGTGGTCTATTTAATAGATTTAACAGAAATACAAGTTGGAGAGCTACAGACATTATTGAAAATAAAGTTAGTTTTGATAAATCAGTATTTAAGGAAATAATTCACATTGAGTTACGATTCTTTAAATCTTTTATCTCTAAGAAAGGCTACAAAGAAGGAGTTCTGGGACTGTTAATTGGTATTTTATGTGCTTTGTATTCCTTTACATCAAGGTTAAAAGCCAGAGAGTTAAGTAAGAATTTCAATAATACTAAGATGGAGCAGAAAAAGTAATGAAAATAGCTAATCTAATTCTAACTAGCCAAAATGGTGGCGCTGAAGAGGTTTTTATTGACTACATTACAACTTTCAAAGCTCTGGGCCATGAAGTAATAGCAATAATCAAAGATGACGCTCCTTATGAGCAGCAATTAATAGATTATGGTGTAGAGGTTAGGAAAACAAAAAATAATCTTGGTTTTGCTGACGTTCTAGCTGCAAAAAACATCGCTAAATTTTTAAAGGAATTTGACGCTGATACTTTAGTATGCCACATGGGTAGGTCGCATGTGCTGGGCAGAAAAGCAATATCCAAGGTTAAAAGCAAAAGCGTTTTCCAAATTAACGTTAATCACTCTGATAATGTTAAAAGGTCAATCGGCGCGGATGTGGTTTTATCTACCAATAAAGAGATATTCTTTAAAACAATAGAATTAGGCCAAGCTGAAGATAAAAGCTTCATTGTGCCTAACGCCATTAGCCAAACTGATATTTCAACGCACAGTAAAATTGATCTAACTAAAAAAGATGAAATTGTTTTAGGTGTAATTGGCAGATTAGACAGAACAAAAGGTTTTAATTACGCAATTAAAGCACTTGAAATATTAAGCAAAAGCACGGATAAGAAAATAAGGTTAAAAATTGCTGGAGATGGTTATTACAAAGAAGAATTAATTAAGGTCGCCAATGAAAAAAGCGAGATTAAGGATAAGATTGAATTTTTAGGCTGGATTGAAAATAAAAAAGAATTCTTTGAATCAATCGACATCTTTATTCTGCCATCCCTAAATGAGCCATTCGGTCTAGTTCTATTACAAGCAATGAAATACGCCAAGCCAATTATAACAACTGATTGCGACGGACCAAAGGAAATTCTAATAGATAAAAAACAAGCTCTTTTTGTAAAGAGAAAACCAAGCGAGCATTTGTCATCAGAAATTGCTCACAAAGTAATAGATTTAATAAATGACCCTAAATTGACCAATGACATGGTCATCAACTCACTTCAAAAAGTACAAGAGAGATATTCTTACGACGCTCTGACTAGAAGATTGAAAGAAATAGTTGGTTGAATTACCCCTTCCTGGATTGCCACGTCACTAACGTTCCTCGCAATGACGGGGGCGTTTTTTTGTGCTTAATCTGAATTCTGAACATAGTGTGCAGAATTCAGATTGGGATGAAATTTCAATGATTATTACATGAAAATAGGGTCGGGGGTGCAACCCACTGGTGTACAATTAAAAATATTTTCAATTTTTGTAGTCTACAGCTGTTATTTTATCCAAGTGTGTAAATTTTACTTTCTAGACGTCTAGTTTCTCCTGCACTGGATCGCCACGTCGGACTGGGTCCTCCTCACGATGACGATACTCGTGTTCCGTCATTGAGAGCCTTGACCTATCAAGGCGTGGCAATCCAGTGCTACAGGAATAATCTATCTATTAAACTCATATTCTCATCAACTAATAATGGTCTAGAAATTTAATTGGACACCAGTTGGTAAACCCCGGACCTAATGTTCATTTAGTGCAAAATTGAATTTTGCACACTATGTTCAAAATTCAAATTCTAACTAATCCCAATATTTTCCAATACTAACATCTACCTTTAGTGGGCAGTTGAGGAGAATGGTTTGTTCCATTTCTTTTGTGAGGATTTCTTCGATTTTTTTGGCATTTTCTTCCTTAGTCTCAACTATTAATTCATCATGAATTTGTAAGATTATTTTGGCGTCGATATTTTCAGATGTGAGTTTTTTATCCAAAGCAATCATGGCTTTTTTTACAATATCAGCGGCGCTGCCTTGAATAGGGGCGTTGATGGATAGTCTCTCTGCTTCATTCTTAGCCATGTGGTTTTTACTGTTAATGTCATGAATAAAGCATTTACGGCCTGATATTGTTTGTACGTAACCTTGTTTCCTAGCTAATTCAACGTAGCTTTCCATATATTGATCAATGCCAGGGTATGCTAGTAAATAAGACTTTATGTACTCAGCAGCTTCTCCTCTTGGAATGCCTAATTGTTTTGCTAGACCAAAGGCACTGATACCGTAAATGATACCGAAATTAATCGCTTTGGCTTTTGATCTAAGGGAATAATCTATCTCTTCCTCAGGAATGTTGAAAACTTGAGATGCGGTAATTGCGTGAATATCTTTTCCGTCTTTAAAGGCCTTTATCAGACTTTCAATTTTTGCTACATGCGCAATGACTCTCAGCTCAATTTGTGAATAATCTGCTGAGACTAAAATGTTACCAGGAGCGGCGATAAAGCATTTTCTAATTTTCTTACCATCCTCAGTTCTAATTGGAATATTTTGTAGGTTAGGGTTTGACGAACTAAGTCTTCCTGTAATTGTGGAAGTTGTTGAGAAGTGACTGTGAACCCTATTTGTTTTTGGGTTTATTTCTTTAGGCAATGCGTCTGTGTATGTATTCTTAAGTTTTGAAAATTTACGAAACTCTAAAATTAAAGTCGCAATGACTTCGCCTTTTTCGGCTAGCTCCTCTAACACTTTTACTCCGGTAGATAAAGCTCCGGTTTTTTTAGACTTCTTTTTTGATTCCAGACCTAATTTTTCAAAGAGAATTTTACCAAGCTGCTGAGTTGAGGCGATGTTGAATTCTTCTCCAGACATTTCGTAAATCTGCGTAGTTAGCGTGTTAATTTTCTTGCCGAACTCTTCAGATAAATCATGAAGTTTCTTAGTATCTACCTTAACTCCTGCGAACTCCATCTTGGCCAATGTTTTTAGAAGTGGTTTTTCATAAATTTGGTAAGGGGTTGTTAATTTTTGTTCAAAAATATCGCCAGACAGGCTTTGATACAATTTTGCAATAGCGTAGTTTTTAAAAGAAAGAATTTCTATTTTTCTCGCTCTATCTTCAAAGCTCTTTGGAGTTTTGGCTTTGCCGATTTGGTCAAGGTCATCAGCGAAACCCATTTCCTCAATGTCGTCTTCTAAATTTAAATCTATTATTCCTCTTATCTCATTTCTGACAGAAGATTTGATTAGGTGGTTCATCAATAAAACATCTTCAAAAGCTATATTTTCAATATCGGAGAAATTTTCTAAATAGATGTTTTTAAAGAAATCTTTGGCGTTGAAGAAGATCTTTGTGATTGAATTGTCGTGCAATAATTTATCAAGGTAAGATATCTCTAAATAGTCTTTAGGGCGTACAACTTTGACTTCTTGAGTAGCGAATAGATCGTTGGCGAGCACGTCATTGGTTTCTTGTTTTTCACCAAATTCAAAATAATAAACATCTTGAGGCATCTCTCCAAATTTATTAGTTGAGATTGTAGCAAAGTTTTCGAAGTAATTAAGTGTGACAAAACCATTAATTTTCGCTTTTTCGTGGAATTCACTGACATTTTGCGCTAAAAATGGTGATTTTTTAACATTTTTGTAAGGAATATGGTCCTTATTTGCTGATTTTGTAGTTTTTTCGCCTTTTTTTGATGAATTATCGCTAGTTTTTACATCGCCTGCTATTTTATATTCGTTTTTAACCCTTGTAACTAGTGATCTAAAACCTTGATTTCCAAGAAAATCAATCAATTTATTTGGCTCTACAGCTCTTAATTTTAGTTCATCAAGATCTTCAATATTTAATTCAACGTCATATTTTAAGTCAGCTAAAACTTTAGATAATTTGGCATTTTCTTCGCCATTTTCTAAATATTCTTTTCTCTTCTTTTGAGGGATTTTATCAAGATTCTTAAAAATCTCTTCAAGACTACCAAATTGATTGATCAACTCGGCCGCGGTTTTTGGGCCAATTCCTCGCACACCTGGAATATTATCTGAAGCGTCACCCATTAAAGCCAAAATATCTAAAACCTTTTCTGGCTTCACGGAAAACTTTTCAACTACTTGCTCTTCTTTAATCATCTTATTCTTCATGGCGTCATACATGGTAATATCATCATCAACTAGCTGCATAAGATCTTTGTCAGAAGAGACTACCAACACTTCGTACCCATCTTTAGCTGCTCTTTTTGCAATGGTGGCAATAATGTCATCTGCTTCGTAATTGGTTTTTTCTAATATGTTTAGATTAAGAGCTTCGGCACTTTCGCGTACAATTGCGAATTGTGGTTTTAAATCTTCAGGGCAAGGCGGACGGTTAGCCTTGTACTCCGGGTAAATGTCATTTCTAAAAGTCTTGGAACCAGAATCGAAAACAACAGCTACGTGAGTTGCATCTAAACTTGCTAAAAGTTTAATTAGCATATTTGTAAATCCATAAACTGCTCCAACTGGTGTTCCTTCTGGATTTGTTAGGGGAGGCATAGAATGGTAGGCTCTAAAAACAAAGCCGTAACCATCAATAAGTGCAATTTTTTTTGACATAAATTTAAAATGAATTAGTTTTTGTAATACCTGGTATTAAACATTAAAACAAACTTTTTAAATATCCATTTATGTACAGACTTTACTGCCATCCAATTTGTCCATTCTCGCGCAAAGTTAGAATACACTTAGCCGCAAAAGGAATAGGTTTTGAGGTGGTACAAGAAAAATTCTGGGAAAGAAGGAAAGAATTCATCGCTATGAATCCAGCCGGCACAATTCCAATTCTTTTTGATGACAAAAATTCAGCAATAATTGCTAATAGTGATGTTATTATTGAGTACATTGAAGAAAAACATAAAGAAAATAAAAGCTTCTTAGGTGATTCTCTAAGCAACAGAGCCGAAGTTAGAAGATTACAAAATTGGTTCGACGTCAAATTCTACAATGAAGTTACAAAATACGTACTTGGTGAAAGATATTTTAATCAATTCATTAAGAAAGATAACTCACCAAGCTCTGAGACTCTAAGAGCAATTAGAAGAAACTTAAACATCCATTTAAGCTACATAGAATACATTCTAGAAACGAGAAAATACTTAGCCGGAGAACAAATATCAGTGGCTGATTTCGCCGCTGCCGCACATATTTCCGTATTAGATTATTTCGGCGACATTAACTGGAATCACTACACACCTGCGAGAGATTGGTACAGCCTGATAAAATCACACAAAATATTTGGAGAAATCCTAAAAGACCGCTTAGCCAACATAGAGCCACCAGAATATTACTCAAAACTAGACTTTTAACATAATTTAGTACATTTGGGGTCAGACCCCGAATGTAATCTAAGATTACATTCGGGGTCTGACCCCAAATGTACAAATTGGTAATTACATGATCGAACTAGATAAGGATTTAGCATTAGACTTTTTGAAAACACATAATGTTAAATGTAGTGACATAAAAAAAGTTGCTGGAGATGCTTCTTTTAGGTCTTACTACCGTGTTTTTAGTGTGGACAAAACATACATTCTTATGTTTGCTCCACCAAAATATGAAGATGTTAAGCCATTTATCATGGTGGATGAGTATTTGAGAGAAAATCATTTGCCGGCACCGGAGATATTTCATATTGATGAAATAAATGGATTTTTGTTATTAGAAGATTTTGGTGATGTTAGTTTAACTAAGATACTTAAAGAATCACCAGAGCGAGAAGTTGAATTCTACAAATCATCAATTGATTGTTTAATTGAGCTTCACAAAAAAGAAATTCCCTCAGAAGTGTCTGCCTACAATAATGCTGAGTTGATGCGTGAGGTATTTTTATTCATTGATTGGTATTTTCCCCTTAAAAATAGAGAAACTAGTAAAAGCGAAATTAAGGCTTACAAAGATGCTTTCTTTAATCTATTTGATGATCTACAAAAATCTTGTGAAGAAACAGGGAAGGTGGCAGTCCTTAGAGATTACCATGCAGATAATTTGATGGTTGTAAATGAGAGTGAGATTGCCTTATTGGACTTCCAAGACGCTTTAATTGGCTCTAAGGCTTATGATTTGGTTTCTTTAATTGAAGATGCGAGAAGAGACCTAGATCCATCTAATGCAGAAAAGCTTTATAAGTACTTCCTAGAGCAGTCAAATATACCTACGCAATTGTTCAAAAAAGAATATGAAATACTGTCTTTGCAAAGAAACATTAAAATTTTAGGTATTTTTGCTAGACTTTCTATGCGAGATGGTAAAAAAAGATATCTAGATTATTTGCCCAGAGTTGAAAAATACGTCACATCAAGATTAGAATCCGATAGCCCTTATTTAAGGGAAATAGCAAACGTTATTAAAAGCTTTAATTTATTGTAGAAATGGCTAAGAAAGATAATAAAAAGAAAGATAATAAGAAGAAGGATGAAAATCTAGAACTTAACGACAAACCATCTACAGCAATGGCTGCAGATGTTAATGCATCAGAATTATTTGCAAATCTAGAATTAATTGCTGAAGTATTTGAGCTAATTGAAAAAGAGACAGTTGAAGTCGCTGACATGCTCTTTGACTACCTGATCAATATTGACGATTATCACATCTCTGATGGCACCATACCTACTCATAAGGATGGAAAAATCAATGCCTACATAAAAATATTAAATAGATTATTCTTATTATCGCGCAAAAATTCTAAATTCAGAATTATCAATAGAAAAACAGTTGAGAATTTAGATAAGAAAACTTTTGCGATCAGCATGTGCTTAGATGGAGGACATTCACTAGATATTTTATGTGACATCGTCAACACAGAAAACCAAGCTAGAATGCCAGGTCTTTCTCCTGTGAAAATTACTATTAAGAAAGTTTTTGGCTCTGAGAATAGTTTGGATAAATAATTTAAATAATAAAATTATGAAAGGTTTCAATGACAGATCAGCATCAGCGTCATCAGGACCTCAGTTTGCGACTCCAGCCGCAACTTTTTTTGGAACACCAGAAAGCAAAATTACAAATTCTTTCACTGTTCAACAACAAACAGATGAAAAAATTAAAGAGTTAAAGGAAAAAGAAAAATCAACTTCAAAAACCAGAAGAAGTGAAGTTGAATTATTTGACGGAAATATTGCAATTGGTGAAAGACATTCTGATATATCACCAAAGAAATTTATGGTTGAGAATATGGCCTTCTTTAAAGATCAGGGTTTTAAAACTATTTTCTTAGAACATATTCCTATGACTCTACAAGATGATTTGAATACATATTTTAATTCAGAAGAAAACAAATTTAGTACAGAATTATCTAGAAAATTAGATAAATTAAATGAGGGTCATATGGATTTTGATCACATTTATTTTGAAGATGAAGCTTTAGAAGCCAAATATAGAAGTTTTTACTATGGAATGTCCGATAGCTTTAATTTTAAAACCATTATCTCAGCTGCCAAAGAAAATGGAATAAATATTATTGCTTTAGAGGAAAGTGCTGAAATATATAAAAATATTTCTTCTGGAACAGCAAGAATGTCACATTTAAATAGTAAAATTAAAGAAATTGTTGAGTCCGTTACTAGTGATTATAATGCAACAAATCCTCCATTGAAATATATTGTTTTTGTCGGTTCTGCTCATCTAAATAAAAATGAGGGAGTTCCTGGTATTTGTGATGTAATTGATAATCTTCAAGATTTTTCTATTGGAGATCATTACCATTCTCAAGAAAGGGAGTTTTTTGTATGTGATGGAAATAATCCTATTCTAATATCACAAATAATGGGCACTGAAGCCTTAATAGAAGAAAGAAAGGATAATGTAGCTAAAACAATAGATTTTCCTGTAGATGATGACATAAAATCCCCTGCTAGTGAGAAGAAAGAAAAAACTTCGGTAGAAGAGGAAATTAAATTTTGCGCTGCATTATATGTAGATCCAAGAAAAAGTCTTAAATATCCTGAGATAATAAGAAACATATCTAGAGAATTAACTACTGATGAAGAGAGGCATTACCAACAAGAAAAAAAAGCATCTGCTTTATTATTTCCTTCTATCTCAGAACGTTCTAATAAGGATGAGGAATTCGAAGCAGCAGCATACAGATTTGAAGATTTAGGCTTTTCTGTTGACGCTAGTGATTCAGAATTCTTTCCTGATCTAGAAGAAGATGCATTACTTTCTCCACTAAAGAGAAGAGATACCAAGAATACCCCAGTTAAAGCAGCAAGGGCAGTACAGCTTCAAACTACAAATAATTCAAAAGATATATAAAAAGTGAAAACCGAAACTAGTACTAGTCCTGAAAAGGGACAGCAAATCAGTGATTCTACAGAGATGATCGCTCAAGCTCATTTTGAGAGATATACCAGTCAAATGATTGATAAATTAATAACATATTTTGGCAAGGGTAATACCAATGAACTTGGTTTAAGAAAAATCTATTATCTGCTTTGTAGGGCTGTAAACGACCCTAATTATACTGACTTTGCGGCTACACTCAAACCTACTGGAACTAACATAGAGAAAATCTTGCAAGTTATATCAGATCAGTCCAATGGAGTTTGGCAAGGAGATATTCTTTATGAACAATGTCAAAGATTATCAGATCTAGGACCTAATATTTTGGCCACAGTTCTTGCAAATAACATGAAGGAAAAAACTAATAAATATCTTAATGAAAAAGATCTCGGTGAATATGATGCTAAGGATTTGTTCAATGCAACAATGGAAAAGTTGGGATATTTAAATAAAGAAGAGGGCAAGGAAGGTGATTCTAAAGAATCTAATGTAATACAAATTTCTAGAACAGCTTCTGCAAAAATGACAGAGGCGACGCAAGATGAATCATGTGAAATGGAAGAAGATGAGCCTAAATCTAATGTAGTCTCAATTACAAGCGCAGTTAACGCAACTGTGGCAATAAAACTTGCTGATGGCAAAAGTAGCGACAAAAGTGAAAGAGCTGAATCTTCCAGGAAGTAATTAAACTTTATTTACTCTGAAAAGTACCCATTTTTGCGATTACAAGAGAAATCTCAAAAAGGATAATCATTGGTATCGCCAGACTGACTTGGCTGATGATATCTGGTGGAGTCAAAATTGCTGAAAAGACAAATATTAGTAAAATCCAATATTTTCTCTTTCTCGCTAAATTATCAGCAGACAAAATCTTAAACTTCATTAAAATTAATAAAATAATTGGCAATTCAAAGGCCAGGCCAAACCCAAAAATAAGTTTTGTATTAAATGACAAATATTCACTAATTCTAGCTTCTAGCTGAATAGGTATTTGGTTTCCTAATAATTCCCCAGAAACTTCAAGATTTAAAAAGAATTGCAGAGCTAGTGGAATCACGTAAAAAAATGCGAATAAAGCTCCTAACATGAACAAGAAGGGCGAAAAAGCAAAAATTAAAAGGATATTAAGCTTTTCGTTTTTATAAAGCCCAGGAGACAAAAATAAGTAGATCTGCGTAAGAAAGATGGGCAATGAGATAAAAATTGATGTCAAAAAGGATATTTTGATGTAAGAAAAGAATATTTCAGTCGGATTAGTAAAAATGAGCCTTTCTACCTTTATGTTATTTAAAAGAATGGGCTTAAGGAGAATTTGATACAATTCTTGTGCAAAGAATAGGCAAGAGGAAAATGCGATGATAAAAAATATAACAGAAAAAACTAATCTCTGTCTAAGTTCTTTAAAGTGATAATTTAGGCTTTTACTTTCCATTATGCATTAGGATCTGTTTTAGTAGATGTATTGGTTGTTCGTGCCGGAGAATTATTTGAATCTACTTTTGCCAGAGCATTAGCTATTCTGCTTTTATTTCCTGGATTATCTTTTGCTATTCGCGCTTGAAGATCTTGGTGAGATTGGCTTCCGGCACCGGTGGACGTAGTAGAAGTGCTAGCGGCATCAGTATTATCAACTACATCTTCATTTTGTTGGCTATCCATTTGTCCAGCGCCAGCAGAGTCTTCAACTTGAGGTGAAACTTCTGTAGTTGGTGAAGATGGGGTACTAGCACTTTCATTTTGTGATCTTACACGTGGGCCTTTCGCTTTTAAAGTTGCTAGGTTTCCTTGTATAGCTTGTGGCACAGGAGGTGTAGGTTGGCTTGCCGCATAGTCATCTTTGAGCGTTTCAAATCGTGCTTGATCCTCTTCTAGAGTAGCGATCGCATCTTGATTGTCTTCACTTCCAGCTCCAGATTCAGCAGCAGGCTGAGGTGGGGTTGCAGCTGAAGCAGATTGTTTCGCAGCAGCATTCATAACACCAGCCATTATGGAACTAGTAGCATGTGCAGTAGCTACATCTGTAATAGCATCCTGTCTACCTTCTTCTTCTTCTTCTCCGCCTCCTTCTCCCTGTTCTTCTTCTCCCATACTTATTTCAATACTGTCTGTTGAAATAACATTATCACCTTTGCCTTCTGCCTTCTCATTTCTTCTAGTAGCTAATCTATCTGCTAAGAGTTTTTGGGCGTTCTGTTGTCCAGCAGGTAAAACTGCGTCTGTCCTTTCGGTAGTGGATTCTTCTTCTGCTCCTACAACCTCAACACCAGTATTTTCTGAAGCATTTTCATCAACTGGATCGGCTTTTTTGGGATTATTAAATTTGCTTTTTTCAAGGTTTTCAATCTTTTTCTTAGAATTTTCTATCTCAGAATGTCCTCTCTGTATGTTACCTGATTCTTCATTAATAGTTTTATCTAGTTTCTCATTATCTTCGGCTGTAAGTTTAATTTCTTTGCCTTTTTCATCTTTTTTAACGCCGCCTTTCTTGATGGCCTTAGCTTTTTCAATTTTATTCTGAGAATTACTAAGACCCGTATAAGAATTTGATATGTCTTCTCTGCTATTTGCAATTTCTTTATCAGCACCTTCATCATATCTATTTTCTTCGTTTGTTCTTATGTTATCTTTTTCTGGGTTGTCAGGATTATATCTCTTATTTGCAGCACTAATTTTTGCTGATCGTTTTTCACTAGGACTAAGTTTATCAATATTAGTATCTTTGCCATCTTTATCTTTTTCTTTTTCATTGAGGTCATCATGTGCAGTTTGATAATCCAATTCTAATTTAGCATCCATAGCTCCACCAATATCTTTCATTTTTCCAGCAGAAGTTTGTTTTTTATTTTCCGCAGCTCTTTTTTCAATTGCTTTTTTCTCACCGTCAGGTCTAGCTAAATTAGTACCGTCGGCCATTTTATTAATTTTACCTTCTTCCTCTAGTTGCTTAGTTGCTTCTTTTTCTCCTTTGCTTCTTAACATTGCATCAGCTGCTCTAGCTGGTGCAGTTACTGCACTTGCAATATTTCTGCCAACAGATCCTACTGCATCCCTTCTCGCTTCCTCTCTTTCTTTCTGTGCTAATTCATTGATTTCCTCTGGACTTTTATTTTCCTTATTTTCTCTAAGTGCTTTTGATTTTCTACCTAGTGACCTTGTTACATTGGATCCAGCTTTACCAGCTTTTGACACTGCAGTTTTACCTGCATCTACGGTAGAATTCATAGCTTTTGTTCCACCATCTGCCACAGCAGATACAGCATTAGAGACTGATTCCTTCATTCCTGCCAGGGATAAGTTTTCAATCTTAGTTTTTGCATCTTTACCTGCTTTCAGCATCTTACCAGTAGTTGATCTTTTTACATCTAAATTGATTCCTCCTTTATCTTTATCTTTCATCTCAGCTCTTTGCTCTTTAGTCATATTTTTAGCGCCTTCTTCGAAAGTTTTAGCTGAGAATGAGGTATCAGCTTTTTTATCACCCATACTTTTTCTAATTGTACTATCTCCAGATATTGCGCCACCAACTGCTTGTCTACCAAATTGTGCTGCAGCTCCAAATACATTTGAGCCGTGATATGATTGTAGTCCTTTTTGGTCTTTTAATTTCTTAATTTCTTCTTTATTTAAACCCATATTTGTTCCAGTCTTATTTATACCCTTTTCTCTTTCTTTATCTAGAGTTTCAGCCCTTTTTTCTTCAGACATATTATTAAGTAGACTAGTATTTTCTTTCTTAAACTTTTCAACTGCCTCTTGCCCACCTTTTTCAAGTTTGGATTTTCTTTGTGAGTTGTTTTTATTATCTCTATTTAATTTATCTCTATTACGATCAGCTGCTTTGCCAGAATCAAATACTGCCATATCTAGTCTCTCCATAGCTTCTTTCCCACCAGTTTTTTGCCAAGCACTACTAGCGGCTTTTCCTGCCATTTGTTTTGCTTGACCTACGGCTTGTCCTACTCCGCTACTTAGATCACTTGCTGAAATACCACCACTAATATCAGCTGCAACACTAGACATAAAGCCAACAAACTTATTCATAAGAGATGCTATTACCCAAATGAATAATATGGTAAAGATTGAAGGTATGCCATCTGGATTACCGATATTACCAACTTGTAACTGTGAATTACTAACCGGAGGTAGAGACGCTATTGTCCAGAAAGACAGTAGGCTGATTCTGGTTATGATATTTATAGTCCAGACTTCGTCCCAGCATATTTTATATCCCAGTGCCATTTTAATTACTTCATACATCAACATGTTGAAGAAGGCTAGGGTAGTTAAAATTAATATTTGCTGCAAAGAAAAGCCAATTAGCTGCTTGAGCCAATTATCAAACATCTCTTTGGTCTGATTAAACAAGATAAAGATAAAGAATATTGGCCCTAAGGTGAAGAGTATCGACATAAATATCTGCGCCGTTAAATACAACAGGACTGCGTTAGCGACAGCGTAAACATAAAGAACAAAACTCATTATCACGATCAACAAATATGCCCAGCCAAAGATACTAGCAAATAATAGTGCCGAGATTTTTTTCAAAACAGCGTCAGAGAAGAATATCCCAAATACACGATCAACACTACCAAATAATATGGCCTTGTCATAATAGTCTGAATTTGTTATCGCGTTTTGTAACTCGGGGGAAGAGTCAAAAGAAGATGCCATTAAGAAGGCAAGGTGATCACTACCGCCCTTGAAGAACCTAACGAATAAGGAATTAAACCAATCCCAGCCTGTAGGGCTTACGAAAAGGTAAATTACACCAATCTTAATAACTCTACTGATAATTTCTGATTGGCTAAGCTCACTAACGCCCATCAAGTAGGTCATTCCAAAGAAAGTGAACATTAAAACAATAGCGGAATTTAGAATTAGTTGATATCTAGAGTCGTTAATTAATAATTTATAAATTCTCTCTGCTTGTCCAACACTTGCTATCTCACAAACATCATCATCGGTTTTTCTATAGCCATCAAAAAATAAAGCATTTTCTCCACCTCCAGTACTACAATTTCTTTTTGGACCATCCATAACTTTGATAATCGGCTCAATTACTTCACCAATAACATTAGATATCCCGGAAGTAACTTCACTTTTTACCTTAATATTAACTAAATAAGAGCCGCTATTGTTACTATATTTATTTGCACAGATATATTGCTTTTGACATTCTCCAGAAGCAAAACCCGGAATTTCACCAGCATTATCATTACAAACCATATTAATATTTGAGGATTCTTCTCCATCATAATAATTATTATCTACTATAACTCCATCTTTGACATTGGCTGTTCTTGACCCATTTAATAGTCTGCAATTTCCTTCTTCTGGATCATAAATCTTAAAAGATAGTCTTAGTTTCTCTAAATCTGTGGTAACATCTTCTTGAGCTGAATTACTTAAATCTTCAAAGTCATCTAAAGTGTTATATTGATATGTGTGGCAGTAAAAGTAGTTCCCAGCAAGTGTATCTACTCCATGACTTCCAATGCTACAATCTCCAGACACAGCCGACGATGTTCTAACTAAGTTACCATAATCATCAAATTTATATTTAGAGTCAGCGTGGGTACGTTGCGTGGATGGAGTAGAGGTAGCGTCGTCTACTCTTACAATATTTGCTTGTTGATCGGTAGGAGAAGGGTTAGAAGTGAAGGTAACATTTCCAATAGTACCAGACGTTTTGCAATCTACACTAGGGCTACTTGAACTATTACTACTTTCTTGGCATAAAGCAACTTCCAACCATTGTCCGTTAGAGAAGCTAAGCATCCCAGACGTTGATATTTTAAAACCATTACTCCCGCTATAGGAATTCCCGGTATTAGTATTATCGCCCGTATTATCAATTGCTCCGTTAGGATCATTAAAGTCAACATTATCATCTAAAACATAGAATCTAAGTCTTCCGGATTTAGAGAAGAACAGGGGAGCTGATATTGAGAGTATAGAATTATCGCCGTTAACATCGTCAACTTCATCTTTTTCATAGAAATTAGCCTCAAAATTACCATAAGTACCATTGAAGAATGGAATCACTGTAGCACCTTTTGATATTTCTGGATCTGCAAGGTCACTATCTAAAAATCCTTCTGTAGATGATATATTAGAAATTTTTCCTTTATAATT
>Ga0209711_10000466_pt1 | contig 41320 bp, 40 predicted proteins | sample ArcticOcean_MG_C_7_FD_187441 | JGI IMG/M metagenome (GOLD analysis project Ga0209711, IMG submission 187441) | Marine microbial communities from western Arctic Ocean - ArcticOcean_MG_CB11_88 (SPAdes) (version 2) | ecosystem: Environmental > Aquatic > Marine > Oceanic | place: Arctic Ocean...
GTCTCTATTAAAGAATCGCTGCCTAATGATCGCGAATCACTCTTGAAAATACATCTCGTTATAGGAATCTCTAGAGGTGAGCGAATGGATTGGGTCATACAAAAGGCCACTGAATTAGGGGTTCACATTATTACCCCCATTTTCACCGAGCGTACCGAAGTAAAATTGGCGGGTTCGAGATTAGAAAAAAGACTGGTTCACTGGCAACAGGTATCGATAAGTGCCTGCGAGCAGTGTTTACGCAATGTGGTCCCAACAATAAACTCAGCGGTTTCGCTGCAGCAATGTTTAGGCACCCATGATGGGGGACTGAAGATTGTTCTACATCATCGCACCGAGAGACCGCTGACTGAACTACAAAATACTAACAATCATGTCACTATTTTAGTTGGCCCAGAGGGCGGACTGTCCGATGATGAAATAACCCTAGCGGAGTCCAATGGCTATAACGCGGTTAAATTGGGCCCGCGCGTTTTACGCACAGAAACAGCACCATTGGCGGCAATAAGTATATTGCAGTCTTTATGGGGAGATATGGGGTAGAACGTTTATGAATTATCGTCGTTTTAACATCTTTTTGTTCGCGCTAACTATCTCAGTAACAATAAGTACAACAACTACATCCGCTATTTTTGGTGATGGAAATCCGGCAAATGGTATTGAAGATCAACGTTTGTTAGCACCCAACAAACTCCAGCGTTCCGTAGGTACTGTTATTTGTGACGGTGGCCTGCGCGGGACTGCCGTGCATATTATCGCGGGGGACAATAACGCCAATCAACAGCGCTCAATTGTTCTTACTGCTGCCCATGTTTTATACCATCCAGATACTGACGAGCGCTACAAAGAGTGCGCCTATCACCCCCAGGGAAAGCGCCTCAGTGGAGTAGCCTTCGCGCAAGTATCTGAACATGATTTTAAGCCCACGATCAATAGTAAGATACGACAGGCCAATCAAGATATTGTCTTCATCGCGCTAGCGAAAAAACTCCAGCACTCAGGCATGAAGTTAAGTTTGACTGGGCAAAGCAGCAGCGATTTGCAACTAATAGGCTTTAATGAAAGTCAAAATAACATCAGTATTAGTCGTGGTTGTCAGTCATTTTTATCGCGGCAGTTTGTTAGCGCCCAATTACTTTTGCATGATTGCGATGCTGGACGGGGCGCTTCTGGGGGACCTTTAATTGATGCAAAAACCGGAGCCGTCGTTGGCATCCATGGTGGTACTCTTCTTTTTAGTCCGCCGGGTAAGGAAACACCCAGCGCGGCTAATGGAGCTCCAGCCGATGCGGAAACACTCATCAATCAAGCCAAAAAGATTGATAATGGCGTGCTTGCCCAACTACGTGAATTTACTGCATATCCTGCCAAAGATTTTTAAAGTTGAACTCAATCTTGCGGCTACATCCTGGAATACTCATGCCGGTTGGCGTAATGGCAACCGCTTTTTCATCTATTAACTGCTCACCAAACCGATAGATAACCGCTAAACTCCCACGGTCCGCTTGCACAGCATAGTCCTCAGCGTTCTTTCGAGTGGTTTCACGCTGTTCAATATATTGCGCAAATCTACTCGTATAACGCTGACCTAACATCGCATTGGCCTTGTCTGCAGATAGTAAGACCGCAGAGGCATTATTGCCACCAAATCCTTTCGAGTTAATGAAAGAAACCTCCATTTTGGTTGCAGTCACAGTGTCATTAAGCAGGAAGTTAAGCCGCTTTTGATGGACATCTTTGGCAATCTCATTGACAGTTTTGATGCCTGGAATTAATCCATATTTAAAGGTACCCAATGCAGAAATAAGCTGATCCCCACTAGCTGCCGCAACACTGTGACCCACGTAAGCTTTTACCGCGGTCACAGGCCAATCGTCAATTTCAAAGGTTTCGGCGACTCGACTGATTAATTCAGACTCAGTGACTCGATTGGCAGGCGTACTGGAGCCGTGTGCATGAACAAAGCTACGCCTCTGCACTGCTTCAATACCGACTATATCAACGGCGGCGGCAACGGCTTTAGAAAAAGAAATATAATTCCCCACACCAGGCGAGGATATAGATTTTTTAATACCATCTGCACTAATGAAAACCTCTGGAACAGCGCCGTGAACATCCGCACCGAGCTCTATGGCTAACAGGTCGTCCATCAGCACGATATATTGAGTCGCCTCAGAGAGAGTAAATCCACAGTTCTCGCCGAATGGCCGACTTGCTCGACGCCAATCGGGGGTCGCTGATCCATCGATTTTACAAAGATTTTCATCACTGCCAAGGGCTCCCATATTTGAAAACCCCTCCGACATTTCCGGCGTAATAGGCGCTTCTGCATTACCCACCACCGCGATTCGCCGCCGCCCACTGCGAAGATCTCTTACCGCAGCCTGCAATGAGTACAGAAAACTAGCGCAAGCTCCTGTCGTCGCTTCGGTGTGTCCTACATTACCCAGCACATAGGCATTAACAAAGTCAGCGGGCATGGAGTTTAGACCTAAGGCCACCTGCTTTGCGGTAGTTCGCTCACCTCTTAAACGGGCCTGAAATAACCCCCCCATGCCCTGATTATCAACTTGCCCGAAGACACTAGAAGAATACACACCAATTTCATCTGGCCGTACTTTTGCAGCGACTTTTTGCCAGGGAATTCCCATAGAGTGGATAGCATCGCTAGCCCCTAGAAGGGCCATTTGCAATCCTCGAGGATGAAATCGGGCATTGTAATGCTCGGTTAAATCAAATCCTCGCGGTAGCTGTCCAGCCGCCTTGGCAGCTAGCTCATAAGGTACAGACACCAGATGTTTATCTTCGCCCGACGTCGTTATTTCAACTCGCCCATCTTCAAGTTCGCGAATCTGCCAATCAGCTGGCAACTGTTTAGGCAGGTCGCGCTTAGCCATTGTAAAAATAATCGCCTGCTGATCGGAAAAATCAACCTTTCGGTGTCCCGAAAGGTTAGCTGGGTCGAAATGTTCAATTTTCCGCACTAAAGTGCCCGCGATAACGGCCTGTTGGTATTGTTCAAACACAGTCTCTATTGTTAACTCAGCCCCCTGAGTATCGATATAGCTCTCACCCTCCGCACGAACCAGACCCATCAGGCACGCTAAACTTGCAATGGTGCTGTGCTGTTCACTAGACGGCAGAGACTCGAGCACCATACGACGAAACGCTTGGTGAGACGAGCTTCGGCCAGCGGCGTTAAACCCTCCGAAACCTACGATGACTGGTAGTACATGAGGCATAGACATATCTCTTATTAATTTCATATTGGAAGTCTAAAAGTTATATTACTACTAATCTTTAATTTATTAGCCATTAGCTTTAAGATAGTAGCCATTTAATGATAAATATGCGTTTCTATGGCGTTTAATCTGACTCTGCTTCTTTGCGATAATATGCTCGTATCTAGCAGCACCCTCGCCGCCGAGATTTTTAACTTTGCGCAAGCCTTGGCGGCGGCGAACAGGGCGCCTTTACAAGACGTGGAAATTCGTCGTGTCAGTGCCGATGGCTTGCCAGTACAGACATCCTCAGGATTCGAGCTTTCACCAACCCACAATATTAACGATTGCTTTCAAAGCGACCTGATACATATTCCAGCGCTGTGGAGAAACCCTCGTCCAGCCGTTCTCAAGCACTATCAGTATGGCCCCTGGCTAAGACAGCAATATCAGTCTAATTGCACAATCACTGCGGTTGGTACTGGGGTATGTTTTCTGGCCGAGGCTGGGCTTTTAGACGGTAAATTAGCCACCACCCACTGGCACTACTTCGATGCTCTACAACGAAGTTACCCTGCCATTAATTTAGATCGTCAAAATTTTACCACCCAAGCAGGTAATCTTTATTGTGCCGCCAGTATCAATGCTATGGCCGAATTGATGATGCATCAGGTGGAAAGGCACTTTGGTCGTATAATTTCGCGACAAGCGCAGAGAAACTTCTTTCATGAAATTCGTAATATTTCCGATCCGGCCAATTTAAATGCGCTCAAAGATAGAGCACATAGTGACGAGGCAATCGCACAGAGTCAGGTATGGATCCAAGATAATTTGAACAAAGCGCTGACTATCTCCAGTGTGGCCAAACAGTTCGGCATGACCACTCGAACATTCAATCGCCGCTTTAAGACCGCCGTCGGTAGCACACCAAATACCTATCTGACGGATACGCGCATGAGCTTTGCCTGTGACCTGTTAAAAAACACCGACTTACCCATTGTTGACGTTGCCAGTTACAGTGGTTATCACGAGGCTAGCTGGTTCTCATCGCGTTTCCGTCAGTGGGCTGGAAACAGCCCACGTGCATATCGAAACACCGTGCGCACCAAATTGTTCGACTAAACCTGTCTGCCTATATTAGGCGGACTCGCATAACACCATCAACATTAGCGACCCTCTCTCTAACGGCTTCGTCAACCTCACCCTCAAGATCAATAATATTGTAGGCAATTTCACCGCGGCTTTTATTCACCATATCGACCACGTTGAGGTTGGCATCCGCCAGGAGCGATAACACTTGGCCTAAAACCTTGGGTACATTACTGTTGCAGAATGTAATTCGGCTACCACCATTACGGCTCATTTTGGTGGGCGGATAATTGACTGAATTGTGAATATTACCATTCTCAAGAAAATCTTTGAGTTGATCCGCGGCCATTACCGCACAGTTTTCTTCTGCTTCTTCAGTGCTTGCGCCAATATGCGGCATCAGTATCACATCTTTTCGACCCAACAGCGCTGGAGCAGGAAAGTCGCTAATATATCCAGCTATCACTCCTTTATCTAAAGCGTTGACCATGTCATCGGTACTGACAATTTCTTCGCGAGCAAAGTTTAGAATTTTGGCCGTACTTTTCATTTCACTAAGGGTTTTAGTATTGATCAAGTGCTTGGTTGCAGGAATCGCTGGTACATGCAGAGTGACAAAGTCAGCGTTAGCAAGTAGCTTTTCTATGCTTTCCATGCGCTCAACTCGGCTCGAAAGCTGCCATGCTGCCTCGACTGAGATCGCAGGATCATAGCCGATTACATTCATACCCAAATCTAACGCGAGGTTGGCGATAATCGATCCAATAGCACCCAAACCAACCACACCCAAGGTCTTGCCAACAATTTCAGTACCAGCAAAACGCTTTTTTTCTTTTTCTAAGAGCTTACCCATTTCAGCAGCATCGTCAATGTGCCCAAGCTCTTGCACATAGCTCATACCACCATAAATATCTCGAGAGCCTAACAATAGTCCCGCTACAATGAGCTCTTTGACAGCATTCGCATTGGCGCCGGGAGTATTAAAAACAACAATTCCCTGCTCAGTGTAGTCCGATACTGGAATGTTATTAACACCAGCACCTGCTCGGGCAACCGCCAACAAACTGTCCGGAACAATCTCTGTGTGCAGCTTCTGACTACGTAAAATGAAGGCTTCAGGTGTCACACAGTCTTCGCTAACTACATATTTTTCGGCTGAAAATCTGTCCAGCCCCTTGGCAGAAATGGCATTATAAGTACGAACGTTGTGCATAGTTTTATCTCAACTCTCTGGTCTAACCTAATGTTATTAAAAGCTTCTTACTACCGGCTTACGTGATCATAAGCCCAATCTAACCAAGGCATTAATGCCTCCAGATCGGACATTTCAATAGTGGCTCCGCACCAAATTCTCAATCCTGCAGGCGCATCGCGATAGGCACCTATGTCGAAGGCTACCGCCTCTGAGTCTAACAATTTGATCATTTGTTTAACCTGATCTGGCTCTAGGTCGAGAGTAAGGCAAACACTCGTGTTAGATATTTGATTGGAATCTTGCGCTAAGAAGTGAACCCAATGGCGTTCATCAACAAACTTTTGGATTACCGATAAATTATTCTCAGACTTGGCAATCGCACTCTGCAACCCACCAATTGAACGAATCCAGTCTAAGCCGTCGAGGTAATCGGCGACACATAGCATCGATGGCGTATTAATGGTCTCTCCGCGGAAGATGCCCTCAATTAACTTGCCCCCTTTAGTGAGCCTAAAAATCTTCGGCATGGGCCAAGCAGGCGTGTGACTTTCCAACCGTTCAACCGCTCTTGGACTCAAAATCAACATACCGTGAGCACCTTCGCCGCCAAGTACTTTTTGCCAGCTATAGGTCACCACATCTAGCTTTTCCCATGGCAACTGCATCGCAAAAACCGCCGAGGTAGCATCACAGATTGTCAGACCTTTGCGGTCATCACTGATCCAATCTGCATTTGGAACCTTGACCCCTGAGGTAGTCCCGTTCCACGTAAAAACAATATCATGATCGGGATTAGTTTGAGTCAAATCGGGCAGTAATCCGTAGTCCGCCACATGTGTAGTTACATTGTTGAGCTTTAGCTGTTTGGTCACGTCTGTTAACCAGCCACTACCAAATGACTCCCATGCACACACATCAACCGGTCGAGCGCCCAATACTGACCACATAATCATTTCAACGGCGCCGGTATCCGATGCCGGAACCACGCCAACGCGGTATCCTTCAGGCAGCCCGAGAATCTCAGCGGTATCCGCACAGGCCCGACCCAGTGCCTTTTTACCAACCGACGATCTGTGCGAGCGCCCAAGTGTAGAGACATCTAGGTTATCAACACTGTATCCAGGGCGCTTTGAACAGGGCCCCGAAGAAAAGTTCGGATTAGTCGGTTTCAGACTTGGTTTCACAATGCTTCCCATAATCAAATTAAATTAAATTAAATTAAATGTGGAGTGTTTCAGAAAAAGGTCGCTTACTCTACTATCTAGGTCGCTCTGTGGAAAGTTTTTTTCGCCATAACGCCATGCTCACACGTTATAACCACTAGTTGTAGATTTGTTGAAGACAAAAAAATACGCGGTGGGTCCCGCGTATTTTTTTGCTGCCGCAACCGGGAGTCTATTGTCCAGCGCGACGCTCTTTCTCAATCAAAAAGCTGGCCACTCGCAACATGCCGTCAAAGTTTTTCGATAAGCGTGTAGTGACTCTATATTTTCCATTAACAATTATCTCTGGCGTACCCTGGGTTCGATAGCCTTTGGCTCGCGCCTTTGCCTGGCTAACCTGACTAGTAACACCAAAAGAACTATAAATTTTATTAAATCGATCGCCATCAACACCTTGGCCAACAAAAAACTCTGCTAGATCTTGCTGCGACTGAAGACGCTGCTTTTTAACATGAATAGTTTCAAATAAAGCCACATGAGTTTGATCTAAAACCTTTAACGCTTTCGCGCTATAGTAAGCTCTAGCAAACGGCTCTAAGGCAGAATTCCAAACAGCGGGGGTATGCTGAAAGTCTACATCATCGGGTAATTTCTCGGCCCATGGGCTTACAGTGGCTTCAAAGTTATAACAATGAATACACAGATAATGGAATACTTCATTAACTTCAATTTTAGACGGATTGGCGGTTCGAATTGCCTGGGGCAATACTTCATAATCAACGCCGGCTTGATACTCTTCGGTCTGAGCTTGGCACATTGCCATAGACGAGACTAACGCCAAAAATATTATCTTTTTAAACCACGCAAACATTCTGTTCTCCTGTAATTACTGTCGAAGCAAGCGCTCCTAGTTTAGGCCTGATATGTAGTTGGCCACCGCTGTAATTTCTTTGTCACTCAAATTGGCAGCAACGCCTTGCATAATTGTGGCATTGTTACCACTCATGCGCTCTCCACGTCGGTAAGCAAGCAATTGCTTCTCAATATAGGTTGCGTGCTGGCCGCCAAGTCCAGGATATCCAGCGGGTCCGTTGCCATTACCTGAGGGGGAATGACATCCGGTACACGCCGCCACTCCGGTCTTCATGTTGCCGCCGCGATAAACATTCTCGCCATAATCTATGGCTTGCTGTGGGTCAGAAATACCGATCAGCTCTATCTCTTTAGCGCCCGCAATACTGCGCTTCTGAGAATCATAGTACGCCGCCATATCTTGTAAATCTTGATCAGATGAAAGATTAAGAATACCCATCATCTCCATAATCTCACGCTCACCAGACTTAATCTGTCGCAGCTGTTCAGTGATATATTTTTCACCTAAGCCCGCGAGTTTGGGGAATGATGGAACCATACTATTACCGTCAGCTCCATGGCATCCCGCGCATATCATAACCTTAGTTTTTCCGACAGCAGCATCTCCTGCGGCCAAAGCGTTACTCACAAACAGTATTGAAAACAGGCATACAATGGATAAAATATTTCTTTTCATGGTTATTCTTGCTCTCACAATCCGGTAGAATGATCTTTCGACATTGGTTAATCGTCGCGACTAATAGCCTTATACGCTAAGGCCGTGCATTATATACCAATAGTTTCAGATTCTTAAGTAAGTAGCGTCGATTTTCCTATGGATATACCCGTAATCAAATTTCAATCTGCCGAGTTCGCTACCAGCGCGCCCTCATTAAAGGAGTGCCCTGAAGATTCGGGGTGCGAAGTTGCCTTCGCGGGACGCTCCAATGCAGGGAAATCCAGCGCTATTAATACCCTTACCAGAAATAAAAGCCTCGCGAGGACCAGTAAAACGCCCGGCCGCACTCAAATGATCAATTTCTTTACATTAAGTGATGGAAAGAGATTAGTAGATCTGCCCGGTTACGGATATGCCAAGGTCCCTCTCGCTATGAAAGCCCAGTGGAATCGACACCTTGCTGAATACCTACAACAGCGAAAGAGTTTAGGTGGACTGATCTTACTCATGGATATTCGCCACCCGTTGCAGGATTATGACCAGCAGATGCTTAACTGGGCCGCCGAAGCTGGGCTGCCCGTACATATTTTATTAACCAAATCAGACAAGCTCAAACGAGGTCCTGCCCAAAGCACCCTGCTGAAGGTCGACAACTTTCTTCGCGAGATGGACCCTGGCGTGACACTCTTAACAGTACAAACCTTTTCATCACTCAAAAAACAAGGGTTACCCGAACTCGAAGCTCAACTTAACCACTGGCTTTCTACTGACTTGAGTAAATCTTAAGTAATCTACTTAAAGGTGGCGCTATACGCCAAAAAAAACCCTAGCGCTTTACAGCGTTGGGGTTTTCAGTACTACGTCAAACTTAACATTTACAGCTCTATCTCGGGGGAGATTATATGCAATCATCACTTGCCTATTCTTAGACCACCTGTGGCTAAAAAGTTCCGTTTATTCGATCAAGCTTGGACATTTAATTAATGCGCTTGATCCCAGTTGTCGCCTACACCCACATCCACCAGCAGCGGGACCTTGAGACTTGCTGCACTTTCCATTCTCTGCTTCAGCCCCTCAGAAACAATCTGAAGTTCATCCATAGGCACCTCCAAAACAAGCTCATCATGAACTTGCATGATCATGACACTGCGCAAGCCGCTATTTTGCAGCCAATCATCGACCGAAATCATTGCTAACTTGATAATATCAGCAGCTGTGCCTTGCATTGGCGCATTGATCGCTGTGCGCTCTGCGGCTTGCCGCCGCATACCGTTGCGCGAATTTATCTCAGGGAGATACAGGCGGCGGCCAAAGAAGGTCTCAACATAACCAGCCTCTGCCGCTCTGCTACGAACGCTGTTCATGTAATTAAGAACGCCCGGGTAGCGATCAAAGTAAGTATCAATATATTCCGCCGCCTGTTTACGGCCAATATTTAATTGTTTCGCCAACCCGAAGGCCGACATACCATAAATTAACCCAAAATTAATGGCCTTGGCGCTACGTCGCTGGTCAACAGTCACCTCATCAGGATGTGTGGAAAATACCTCTGCCGCAGTAGCCCGGTGAATGTCTTGCCCGGCCGCAAAAGCGGCTAACAAACTTGGGTCCTCAGAGAGATGAGCCATAATTCGCAACTCAATTTGCGAGTAGTCCGCAGCTACCATCTTGCTACCCTTGGCAGGAATAAATGCCTGACGAACTCTTCTACCCTCTGCATTGCGTACTGGAATATTCTGTAAGTTTGGATCTGACGAAGACAGCCTGCCTGTGGCTGTGCCGGATTGATTGTAAGAGGTGTGGATTCTTTTCGTCGCGCGGTTAATCATAACCGGTAGTTTATCGGTGTAAGTAGACTTAAGTTTGGCTAAACCACGATGCTCAATTAATACTTTTGGTAAGGGATAATCCAGCGCCAGCTCCTGGAGAACCTCTTCTTTTGTCGAGGGGGCCCCCTTGGCTGTTTTCTTTAACACCGGAATCTCTAATTTAGTGAAAAGAATCTCGCCGAGCTGTTTGGGTGATGCAAGATTAAACTCCTGCCCTGCGAGATCCCAGGCTTCTCTCTCTAATTCGGCAATCCGCAATGCCAACTCTTGGCTCTGCTGAAATAACAGGGTGTCGTCGACTAAAGCGCCGGCTCTCTCAATGCGAGACAAAACCGGTACCAGCGGTAATTCAATATCAGTAAACACTTTCGCCAACGCTGATTGTGCCGACACCTGGGGCCATAATGCTTGATGCAGGCGCAAGGTAATATCTGCGTCCTCTGCAGCATAGGGTCCAGCCTCCTCCAGAGCAACCTGGTTAAAAGTTAACTGTCCTACGCCTTTACCAGCCACATCGCTAAACTTAATGGTCTCCTCACCGAGATATTTCTCTGCCAAGCTGTCCATGTCATGACGTGTGGCGACAGAATCTAGGACATAGGATTCAAGCATGGTATCAAACTCAATCCCCTGAAGATTGACGTCGTGCTGCGCAAAAACACTCATGTCATATTTAAGATTTTGACCCACTTTTTTAATCATTGAGTCCTCTAACAATGGTTTAAGTGCAGCTAAAACAAGCTCTCTAGATAATTGCTCTGGGACACCAAGATAATCATGGCCAAAGGGGATATAGGCAGCCTGGCCGGCCTCAACCGCTATAGAAATACCAACTAAGTCGGCTACCATATAATCTAAACTGGTGGTTTCAGTATCTACAGCAATTAATTCTGCCGCTTTAATTTTCACTACCCACTCTTTGAGGTGCGCTTCGGTAAGTACCGTCTGGTAATCTTTAATAATGTTGGCTTTAACGGGAATTGCCACAACCTCTGCTGCTGCTGTATCAACTATTCTGCCCCCGCTGGTAGTATTTTCTTGATGCTCTGTGTTTGATAGCTCATTCACCCAGGACTTAAATTCTAGTTCTGCGAAAAGCTCTGCAAGACGAGCTTGGTCAGGTGCCTGGTTATGTAACTGGCTAATATCCTGAGGCATTTCAACATCGGTTTTAATCGTTGCCAGCTGGTAGGAGAGGTAAGCAAGCTCTTTGTGTTCCTTCAGTTTTGGTGCCATATTTTTAGCCCCTCGAAACTCCAATCCGGCGACGTCTTCCAGGCGCTGATAAATAGCATCTAAACCACCAATGCCCTGCAACAGACCAAGAGCGGTTTTTTCTCCGACGCCCGGCACCCCAGGGATGTTGTCTGATTTGTCCCCCAGCAACGCTAAAAAGTCGATGATTAGCTCAGGTGGAACCCCAAACTTTTCTATAACCCCAGCTCGGTCTAGCACAGTGTTGGTCATAGTATTAACTAATGTAATGTATTGATTGACTAGCTGAGCTATATCTTTATCGCCCGTTGACACGACAACTGGCTGTGCAATGGCAGTCGCCTGAATTGCCAGCGTACCAATGACGTCGTCCGCCTCAACTCCGTCAATAATGAGCATTGGCAGGCCCATGGCTTGAATAATATTATGGATGGGTTCAATTTGTAGTCGCAGATCGTCAGGCATGGGAGGACGATTGGCCTTGTATTCACTATACATGTCATCCCTGAACGTTTTACCCTTGGCATCAAACACCACTACCAAGGTACTGTCGGGATAGTCCTTCTGCAACCGGCGCATCATATTAATGACGCCTTTAACCGCTCCCGTGGGAAGGCCCTTGCTATTGGTCAGTGGCGGCAGCGCATGAAAAGCACGATAAAGGTATGAGGATCCATCAACCAAGATAAGTGGTGTTTTTTCAGTCATGATCTACCTATTTTCGCCGCTGTTATTTAAGTCAAGAATACAGTATTTAGGCGAAGCAGGCTTGAAATTGAACAACCAATGTTTGAATAAATTGAGCGTAGCCATTTTCAGTTAAAGGTGCATCAATGCCTTGTGGGTCAATTGTCCGCAGCGGCAAATTTAACTCCCCGGCGATGACTAGGGCATCCTTGTCAGCATATTGCGGTTCAACAAAAACACATTGCGCACCGCCATTATAGGCAGCTTTGCGCAGTAAAAACTGACTTCTGGCCCCCTTATGCCCCCCATTACTGTCCCGTATGGGCATCCCCGCAGACACGTTAAACGCCTTGGCAAAATGACCAAGTACGGCATGATGGGAAATATAGTCAAGTGTGCCTACTGGCTCGAGGTTTTTTTTGAGTGCTTCAATTTGGCTGTCGCTAATAATATCTCTTTGAGAAACGCCAAATGCCGACTGTATTGCATGTCCAATGACGTTAGCGCTGTATGGGTTTAACCACACATGAGGATCCACTGTTTGCTGGTGCATGCCCTCATGCACATCGACTCCGCCGCCAAAGATAGGCAAGTCCAGGACCTGTAAAAGCGCTTTTCCAGGAATACCTTCGACAACCTTAGCGACACGTGGTTCGAACTGATCGCCGACCAACACAATCAAACTAGCGCGATGAATTTTATCAAGAGCCGACGCGCTAAGTGTTAAATCATGAGCCGATTGGTTCGCAGATTGTAAAAATTCAACATTCATACTGTCACCGAGCGCTGCTTGGGCAATCAAAGCCAGCGGTTTTATACTGGTGATAACCAATAGTTCAGGCATAACATTAGTTTGAATGCTTACAGATGCGTCCTCAGTACTGACTGCATTAGAGAGCAGAGGCAACCACAGCACCATAACCCCAATAGCATTACAAAATAACTTTTTTATAGAAGCTCTCCGCCGAAAACACATGGATAAATCAATATTTATGTTATATTATAACATAACATTCACTGAAAAGTGTCATTATGCTGTCAAACTCTCGCCTAGTTCACCAGCCACACGACCATGATCGCTGTATTAATGCTGCATTAACGCGCGCCAAAGGTCTTTGCCACGAGAAAAACGTTAAGCTTACCGTAACTCGTGAAGCGGTCTTAACACTATTGTGGCAGAGTCATCGACCCTTGGGCGCTTATCAAATTCAAGATCAACTATCAAAATTAATGGCCAAGCCTATTGCTCCGCCAACAGTTTATCGGGCAATTGAGTTTCTTTTGGACCTTAGCCTGATACACAGACTCCCCTCGCTGAATGCCTATATAGGTTGCCCTTTCCCTAGCAGTCATCACAGCAATCTTTTTATGATTTGTAATGAGTGCGGCAGCGCCGCCGAAATGGCTGATGCAGCACTTAACGAAGTACTGCAGGCCGCTAGCAATAAAGCTAACTTTGTTTTGCAGTCACAAAGTGTCGAGCTTTTTGGCCGCTGCCCTCAGTGCGTTTTGGATAATATCGGCAATGAGGAATCCAGCCATGTCTAAGCTGCTGCTAAAATTGGAGAGTATTCACAAGGCCTTTGCCGGCAAATCCGTCATAGAGGACGTTTCTTTGAGTCTTCATCAGGGCGAAATTACCACATTGATTGGTCCAAATGGCGCCGGAAAATCAACCTTGGCTAAAATTATTCTCGGCCTAATCAAACCAGACTCAGGCTCAAGAGTAGCCAGCTCTGCAATTCGTATTGGTTATATGCCACAGAAAGTGACTATTGACCCGACCCTGCCCATTTCAACAGTTCGCTTTTTGCAGCTGGCCAATGCATCACAGCAAGCCTGTCATGATGCTCTTGAATCTATGAGCATTGGCCATTTGGCTAAAACCCCAATACAAAACCTGTCGGGTGGTGAGTTGCAACGAGCCTTACTTGCTAGAGCTATTTTGCGCAAGCCCAATCTTTTGGTATTGGATGAGCCTGTGCAGGGGGTTGATGTAAATGGCCAAAATGAGCTCTATAAAATGATTAATAGCCTGGCAACGAGCCTTAATTGCGCGGTACTAATGGTATCCCATGACCTGCATTTGGTAATGTCAGCTACCGACCAAGTCATTTGTCTGAATCGACATATCTGCTGCCAGGGTCATCCGGAACAGGTAACTCAAGACCCAGCGTTTATAGATATTTTTGGGCAAACCACCGCGGTTTATTCCCACCACCATGATCATAATCACAACCTGCATGGCGAAGTGTTAAACGAAACTGCCCATACGCACGGAGCTGACTGCCATCATGACTGATTTCTTATTGTACGCCTTACTTGCTGGTCTTGGTGTTGCTCTAGTTGCGGGCCCTTTGGGCTGCTTTGTCGTCTGGCGTCGGATGGCCTATTTTGGCGACACTTTGGCCCATAGCGCCCTACTTGGCGTGTCTCTTGGTGTACTACTGGATATTAATTTGAATATCACCATCATCGCTATCCCTTTGACGATGGCGATAGGTTTAGTATTTCTTGAGCAACGGGGTTTTCTGGCGCTAGACACGCTACTGGGCATTTTATCGCACTCGGCCCTCGCCGCAGGATTGGTGGTTATCTCCTTGCTGCCTGACGTCCGTGTAGATCTAATGTCGCTACTTTTTGGCGACCTATTAGCGGTGACTAAAAATGATCTTTGGATGATTTATACGGTGGCCGCAGCGGTCATGGCTCTACTAGGATTACTGTGGAAGCAACTCATCAATATTACCGTGGATCCTGAACTGGCTGCCGTCGAGGGCACAAATGTGACTCTGGTAAGGACCGCATTAATGCTGATCACTGCGTTAGTGATTGCCCTTGCCATGAAGGTAGTCGGCGTATTGTTAATTACCGCCTTATTGATTATCCCCGCCGCCACTGCTCGCCGCGTCAGTCACACCCCCGAGCAAATGGCCATAGCCGCAAGCCTTATCGCTATGCTCACAGTGGTGATGGGTCTCGCGATGTCGTGGAATCTGGATACCCCTGCAGGTCCCTCCGTAGTCATCAGTGCCAGCCTTCTATTTTGTTTGTCGCTGGCTTACCGCCGACAGCTTAGTTGAATACTGCGTAGATAGAACGCCAGGTCTGACGCAACATAATTTCGGAGTGTGGTGCTTTGAAAAAGCCATGGTAATCGCCTTTTGGATTAACCAGCACAATCTGGGTACTGTGATCCACGGTGTAGTCTTCACCCTCTAGTGGAACCTTGTTATAAGCAACATTAATCTCTGCGGTTAAGCGTCGAATAAGATGCTTATTTCCGGTAACGCCGATAAAATCAGCATTGAAGTACGGCATATATTCGGCAAGCTTTGCTACTGAATCCCGCTCTGCATCCAACGTTATCATAACGATCTGCAGGTTCTCTTTTTCCGCGTCCTTTAACTTACTATAGGTGTCATTTAAAGTTGCTAACGTCGTAGGACAAACGTCAGGGCAGTTAGTGAAACCGAAAAAAATCATGCTCCACTTGTCGGTCAGACGCGCTTTGGTAAACGCGTCCCCACGGTGGTCGACCAGGTCAAAGTCGCTGAATATTCGCGGGGTATTGAGCACAATCGCGCCATTAACACGCAATTGCTGGTCATTCATGATCACCGGCTGGTTCATCGTCCATACAAAAGCCCCGATCACCAGCATAATAATGCACACAATAATTATGACTGTTCGTCGAATTCCCGCTTGTTGAGTATCGTTCATGGTTGAGTCCTTTAAGCTGAGGGAATATACGTGACTGTGGTAATAAAGTAGTGATCGACCAGCATGACAGCAAACAGCACCATTAAATAAACTATAGAGTACTGGAAGGTTTTCATTCCCGAATTACCACCTTTACTGCGCAGCATAACCACCGCCCAATACAAAAACCCCAGCCCCAATAACAATGAGCTTACCAAATATAGCCATCCGAACATTCCTGTGAGATACGGCATAGTCGTCACGACAATGAGGAGCAAGGTATAGAGTAAAATATTGATTTTTGTGTAATATTCGCCATGAGTGACCGGCAGCATCGGTATTTTAGCTTTGGCATACTCATCCTTTCTATGCACGGCTAAGGCCCAAAAATGCGGTGGCGTCCAGGCAAAAATAATCAACACTAGCAGTAGGGCATTGTGGTGAACCTCACCTGTAACAGCGGTCCATCCCAAGAGCGGTGGTGCTGCGCCAGCTAAACCTCCGATGACAATATTTTGGGGCGTTGCACGCTTCAAAAACATGGTGTAAACAAACGCGTAGCCTACTAGTGACGCTAAGGTTAGCCAAGCAGTAAGTACATTAGTGAAAACCAACAAAATCGCCATTCCAAGCATACCGGTAATAAGCGCAAATATAACCGCATTCTCGGTTTTGAGGCGTCCCTGAGCAAGCGGACGATTCAAGGTACGCGCCATCTTGTCATCCACGTGCCGGTCTACAATATGGTTAACCGCCGCCGCCGAACCCGCGCAAAGGGCTATGCCAAGGTTACCGAAAATAAGTACCGTAATAGGAACTGTCTGATCAGTCGCTAACAGCATACCAATGAGCGATGTCAGTAACATTAACGCAACGACATTAGGCTTGCACAATTCCAAATAGTCGCGCCAGCTCACCGCAATAGTATTTAGCTCAGCATGGGACATTGAACGTTACTCCAAGAACTTGAGGGTATTTCATAAAACCACGATACTCTAACGATCCGGCGAGTATTTTAGCAGATGTTTCAGATCATCAAGTAATCCGTCTCCATCTTGCTCTTTGGTGTAATACAGAATGCTTTTCTGGTCCGGAGTAACCACAAAGTGCCGCGTGTCCTGCATATCCCAGTCTGCAGAACTACCAACAACAACCTGAGCAAAATCATCTGCGTTCATGGGTAGTATAGTCAAAAAGGGATGGACCATTTTTAACAGGGCAATTTGTTCAGCATCTATTGTCGCTGTGTTGGGTAAATAAACCCTTTCTACTCTACCGGTCGATTTGCCAAGTAACATGTGAATCTGTCGGCTATTAACCAACATATCTTCGCACACGGTGTCACAACCTACACCACCAACAGTAACCACTTTCCATTTTGGCTTTTCAGTAACCTCTAGCTCACTTAGCACCGGACTAAAGTCGAGCGTGGGTTTAACCAATTCGCCTATGTTGGTTGTCCCAAGCATTGATATCATCTGCTGTCGCTGCTCTTCAGTTTTTGGCACCATGATAAATCCGGCTAGGATAACGCCACCTACAATTAGCAGCATTAGCCAAATTTGGTATTGAAAGCCGCGTTGTTTAGCGCTGATCTCAGTCTTGTCACTCATGCTTCACAGTCCTTTCTAGTTCGACCCAAGGCCATTATTTTGATTTTATCCAACGGCTAACATTAGAGTTCGCGATCAATGTCATCAGTAATAGCACCGCGGCCATTGCAAACCATTGCACCGCATAGCCTGTATGTTTCTCAGGCTGAACAGCAACGGTGACCCACCCTGTGTCCAGAGCACCTATAGAATCAGCATCAAGACGTAATTGATAGGCATAAAAATCATCACCAAATAACTCTGCTGCCCGCTCTACCGTCACCCAGCCGACACGGCTCGGCCATTCTGTCACAGTGGTAATTCCGTCGTCTAATCGATAACCTCCACGAAGATTATGGTATAAAACGCCGCGCAGTTGCGCTTCTCCACTAATCGACTCTACTTGAGGTAACTCACGCCTATCAAGAGATGCAGCAACCCAGCCTCTATTAACCAGCACTCTCTGGGACCGACCATCAATGATTAGGTTCGGCAGACTCATTACTTCAAGAACTTCATAGCCTGGCCTACCATACTTGACTCGATTGTCCAAGAACACTCGTCGTTCGCCATCCAATTCACCACTTAGCCACGCAGATCGATACTGGTGGTTTTGGCTCTCGAGTAAATCCTCCAAGAGTGCCGGCACAGCCTGCTGGTTGGTACGGAACTCATTAACAATACTGCGCTTTTCTTCAGCGCGCTCAAGTTGCCAAAACCCTAACACTATAAGAAGCGGAAACAGCACCAATGAAAAGACAATGATCTTCGCATTGAGTTGCCACTCAAATTTTTCGCCAGAAAATTGGGGGTCTTGCTTCATTTGTGTTTAAATTCCACTCTTTTTCCGAGGCCTAACAATCATGATTTTAAAATCAATTATCGTTATTCTATTTCTCGCCATCCTTGCGAGCTTGTTTACCGGACTGCGTTTTCTGGTCAAAGACCTGGGTGACTCTAAGCGTCGACTATTTAACAGCCTTGGTATGCGCGTGACGCTCGCCGCCATGCTTATTGCAACCATAGTGTATGGTGCTGCTACAGGACAGATTGGCAGCCAGGCTCCATGGGATAAACAACTTCGTCCTGATACTACACAGACAACACCGCAACGTTCGACTAAGCCCTAGTTTTTTATAGTATAGATAAAAACGGCCAGGAACTACCTAGCCGTTTTCGTACTGCGCTGCGCTAATCAGCTAGCCAAGCACATAGACAATAATAAACAAGCCTATCCAAATCACATCGACAAAGTGCCAGTACCAAGCCGCCGCCTCAAATCCAAAGTGATCACTTTCACTGAAGTGTCCTTTTAGGCCGCGAAGAAAGGCGATTAACAGCATAATCGTACCCAATGTCACGTGCGCGCCATGAAACCCGGTGAGCAAGAAGAAGGTCGTGCCATATATTCCTGAATCTAAGGTTAAACCCAACTCTTGATAAGCATGAATATATTCTTCAGCCTGAAGAAACAGGAAGAAAACGCCCAAGAGAACAGTAAGACCCAACCACCTAACGAACTTCTTGCGATTACCTTCTTTCAATGCATGGTGCGCCACGTGGACTGTGCCGCTTGAGGTTATCAGTACAATGGTGTTCCACAGCGGTAACCAACTCAGCATCTGGGTCCAGCCAGGGAAACTCATCGCTTCTTGAGGCCCTATAAATTTCGCCGCACCTGCATTAACAGCTTGATCTGGTGTCACTAGTGGCGGCCAGGTAGCATCGTAGCCTGACCACAGATGAGTAGCGTTAGCTATAGCGGCATCGGTAGGCGTATCATCAAACAAACCAATAGCAGCTTCGCCACCAATCCAAGGCCCGACCAATACCCTTACATAAAACAAAGATCCAAAGAAGCACACAAAGAACATCAATTCGGAGAAAATAAACCAATACATGCCCAACACATAAGAGTACTTCAACTGGTCACTCACGATGCCCTGAGTGTTTTCTTCGATGACCACACTCCACCATTTATACATAACCGCAGCCATAATGGCGGTGCCAATCAAGAAAACAGTCGATGTGCCGCCCTCAATAACCCAGCTGGCTGCGCCAAACGCCATCGTTCCAATGCCCAAAGCCGCTAATAAGGGAAGCTTGCTTTGCTCGGGTACGTAATAACTACCTTCTGTTGACATCTTTGTTCTCCATTTACTGTACTTGTGAGACCTGCATCGGGACACGGTCTGTTATATCAAAAATTGTATATGACAAGGTTACTGTGTTCACACTTGCTGGCAAGTCAGGATCAATAATAAAGACTACCGCAAGCTCTGCTTCCTCTCCAGCTGCCAAGGGCTGGTTGTTGAAACAAAAACATTCCGTTTTGAGAAAATAATCAGCGGCACTATTGGGGAGCACATTTGGAATGGCTTGCCCAATCATGTCAGAGCCGGTGCGGTTCCTGGCATAAAATACTATCTCTTTGGACTCTCCAGGATGAACCGTGACCTTATGCTCAACTGGGAAGAAATCCCAAGGCATGGTTGCATTGTTAGTCGCCACGAACTGAACTTCGACTTCGCGTGAGGTATCCACGGTAATTTCAGTTGCGGTGTAAGCGCCTGCAGTTTTGCCGCCAATCCCTGTAATCTCACAAAACAGATCATATAAGGGCGGCAAAACAAAGATCGCAAACATAAACATCACAACCACACCGAACATCGATTTTATAACCACGCTGCGGTGTGTCTTTGAACTATTCATTCTACTATCTCCCCGTTACTTAACCACAGGAGGCGTAGAGAATGTGTGGAACGGGGCAGGCGTGGGCACTGTCCACTCAAGTCCTTCCGCACCTTCCCAAACCTTAGGATCACTGATCGGCTTACCCCACCCAATCGTTCGGATGACGTTGTATAAAAACAGAAGCTGAGCGCCACCATACATAAACGCACCTATACTAGAAACCATGTTCCAATCTGCAAACTGCAGTCCATAGTCAGAGTAACGTCGCGGCATGCCCGCAAGGCCTAAGAAATGCTGTGGCATGAAGGTAATGTTGAAGGCGATAAAGGCGATCCAAAACTGCAATTTGCCCATGGTTTCGTCGTACATTCTGCCACACCATTTCGGTAGCCAGTAATAGACCGCAGCCGTACCACTGAACACTGCTCCGGCTACCATTACATAGTGGAAGTGCGCAACCACAAAATAAGTATCGTGATACTGCGTATCCGCTGCCGCAATTGATAGCATCATTCCAGTGAAGCCGCCAAAGGTGAACAGAATGACAAAAGCAATACTAAATAACATGGGCGTTTCAAAGGTAAGTGCCCCTTTGTACATGGTTGTCACCCAGTTAAATACTTTTACGCCAGTTGGAACAGCAATCAGCATAGTGGCGTACATAAAGTACAACTCGCCAGCAATTGGCATACCAACAGTAAACATGTGGTGAGCCCAAACAATAAACGATAAGAATGCAATCGATGCCGTGGCATAAACCATTGAAGAGTAGCCGAACAGAGGCTTACGGCTAAAGGTTGGAATAATCTGTGATACCACACCAAACGCCGGCAGAATAATGATGTAAACCTCTGGATGCCCAAAGAACCAGAACACGTGCTGGAATAATACCGGATCACCGCCGCCGGCCGCATCGAAGAAGCTTGTCCCAAAATTGATATCCATTAACATCATAGTTACAGCGCCGGCCAAGACTGGCATTACTGCAACGAGTAAAAATGCAGTGATTACCCAAGTCCAAACAAACAGCGGCATCTTCATGTAGGTCATGCCAGGAGCGCGCATGTTCATGACGGTAGCAATAATATTGATTGAACCCATGATGGATGATGCACCCATTATGTGTACTCCGAAGATAAAGTAATTAACCGTATCCGGGGCATAAGTAGTAGACAGGGGCGCATAGAACGTCCAACCAAAGTTGGGGCCGCCGCCTTCCATAAATAGGGTCGAGACCAAGATTGCGAAAGCAAAGGGAAGAATCCAAAAGCTCAGATTGTTCATCCGCGGTAATGCCATGTCTGGCGCACCAATCATCATTGGAATCATCCAATTAGCCAGACCGACAAAGGCCGGCATGATTGCACCAAACACCATAACCAAACCATGCATTGTGGTCATTTGATTAAAGAACTCGGGTTTTATAAGCTGCATTCCCGGCTGAAAGAGTTCAGCCCGGATAACCATGGCAAATGCTCCGCCAAGTAAGAACATAGCAAAACTAAACCACAAGTAAAGGGTACCAATATCTTTGTGGTTAGTACTGAAAAGCCAGCGATTAAAAAAGTTTTTTGAAGGTCCGTGAGCCATTTAAGATCTTCCTCTATTGATTTTGTTTGTAATTGAGAACGTCAATTGGCTGAACAATGTCACCCATGTCGTTGCCCCAAGAATTGCGTTTGTAATGAATCACCGCAGCTATATCTACTTCTGAAAGCTGATCTGCAAATGACTGCATGGCAGAACCCGCAACACCGTTAATCAGAATGCCAATGTGCCCCTCAACAGGCCCGGTGACAATTGAACTGCCAACAAGTGCTGGGAATACGCCAGCGATACCCTCTCCAGCGGACTGGTGACAACCGGCGCAAGACACGGCATAAACAGCCTCGCCTTTAGCCATTAGCTCTTCATTGGTCCACTCTTTACCAATAGTTGACTGATAAATAACCGCTTCTTCTTTCTTTCCGGCTAGCCATTCGTAGTATTCAGCCTCTTCCTTTACCTCAACAACTACAGGCATCCGCGAGTGGTCCTTACCGCATAATTCTGTACAGGCTCCGACGTAAACGCCAGGCTGATCAGTTTTTGCCCATGCCGCAGTGAAAAGACCAGGAATAGCATCTCGCTTCACAGCAAAGTCCGGCACCCACCAGCTGTGGATAACATCATTACCGGTGATCAAAAAGCGTACTTTTTTGTTGGCTGGGATAACTAATGGCTGGGTTACTTCACGAAGATAATGCTCGCCCTTGGGCGCACGGCCGTACTGTTCGTCCTGCGAAGTGCGCAATTCACTCATGAATTTAACGCCTTCACCGATATACTCATACTGCCACTTCCATTGATATCCTGTGACCTTGATATCAATATCTGGGTTTTCAGTATCGTAAACCTTAAGCAGGGCAGTTGTCGCTGGCACCGCCATAACAATCAATATAAGAGCTGGAACAATAGTCCAGAGAATCTCTACAGTCAGGTTTTCATGGAAATTTGCTGCTGTAACGCCACGAGATTTTCTGTGCGCGTACATGATATAAAACATGAATCCAAATACCAGTACACCGATGACGGTACATACCCATATCATAATCATGTGAATGTCATAAGCAGCCTGACTGACTTCTGTAACGCCTCTAGGCATGTTGAGATTCCACGCTGCATCTTCGGCGCTAGCGCCGCCCGCAACGAGTGATAAAATCGCTGGACTCAGCAGACCCAGGAAAAGCGCTCTCGCTCTTTTCGACATCGGTTTTTCTCCGTGATAATTCAAAAAATATAATTTCCATGTACCGCGGCAACTTTTTCTATGTCGTTGAGCTGGCGCGGCGCGATTGTAGCAAAACCATATACGTTTCACTAGCCGCAAAGCGATCAAATACAGACCTCTCAGTCAGTTTTTGCGTTTTTTGGCTAGAATTTTGAGCGCACTGCCATTAACCCTTAGGATCAACAATGCGGATTGGGCTAATTTGCCGAGCAATCTCTTCGTCAGTCGTGTTAACTCGGGTTTCAATTTCCCGCGGAGAAGACGCCATACGCATCTCATCTTTAAAGCCGCAACTAACACACTCGCGAAAGTCCACCCCCTCCTCAGAGAACGCCTGCAGCTTATCCATTACAGAGCACTTTGGGCAGACAACACCAGCAATAAATCTTTTTTTAGTTGAAAAAACCATAGCAACCTACTCACAATAGAGGTTCTCATTATATATGGCATTGCTCAATATGGATCACTCTATTCGCTCCCACGCCGGAATTTCTCCAAACTTAAGTCCGCGCGTCTATATTGATCCTGCCGCGACGGTGATTGGCAACGTCACTTTAGGCGAAGACGCCTCTGTTTGGCCGGGTGCCGTTATTCGCGGCGACATGCACTCTATTTCCATCGGCTGCAGAACCAGCATTCAAGACAATGCTGTGCTGCATATCTCTCATGCCTCTGACTTTAATCCGGGCGGTTGGCCGCTGATTATTGGAGACGACGTCATTGTTGGCCATGGGGTTATTCTCCATGGCTGCAGAGTTGATAGCCGAGTTTTAGTAGGCAATGGTGCGATCGTTAATGACGGGGCGGTAATTGAGAGCGAAGTCATTATTGGCGCAGGGTGCGTAGTGCCGCCAGGCAAGACACTGGAGAGTGGTCACGTTTATGTTGGCAGTCCGTGCAAGAAGCTACGTGCAGTAACAGAAAAAGAGAAGTTGTTTTTTACCTATTCACCAGCCAACTATGTGAAACTAAAAAACCAATACTTGGCAGAAATGGAGTCCTAAGTAGGGGGTTATAGCGTTTCTCGAAGCGATGAGATAACACCTGCGGTTGCAGGCTTCACTCCTCGCCACAGATAAAAAGACTCTGCCGCTTGCTCCACTAACATTCCTAACCCATCAGACACCTCGGCACCTCGATTCGCCGACCACTTCATGAAGTCGGTTGGCCGTGCCCCATACATCATGTCATAACAGCATGTGCCTGATGCCGCAACCAAAGAATCAGGCAACACTAGTGGCTGCCCATTGAGCGCAGCACTGGTGCCATTGATAATGACATCAAACTCCTGCCCATCTAACATGTCCAGCCCACATCCAAGGATATAGCCAGCCTCAGCAAATTGCTTAGACAACTGAAGTGCTTTATCGACCGACCGATTGGCTATCACCACATGCTGAGGCTGTAAGTTGAGCACATTTTCCAGAACACCTCGAACCGCACCACCAGCACCCAACAACAGAACCCTTTTTGCTTTAATCTGCCATCCCAAGTTATTTATTATATCTGCCTCCAACCCAACGCCATCAGTAGTATCACCTAATATGCTGCCATCGTCCCTTTGAATTAAAGTGTTCACAGCGCCCGCTGTGGCCGCACGCATGCTGACCTCATGAGCATAATGAAAGGCATCCTGCTTAAAGGGGACGGTGACATTCAGCCCTCGCCCAGCGCGGTCAAAAAACTTGTCGGCCGCGGCTGCAAAACCATCAATACCTACCAACTGCGCCTGATAGGTCAATTTCTGCTGCGATTGCTCCGCAAAGAGGCGGTGTATTTGCGGCGACCTACTGTGAACAATTGGGTTGCCAAAGACAGCGTAATGATCATCCATCACACCCACTCCTTCGGCGTTAAGTACCGCGTATATAGCTCATCCTCAGGGGTGCCAGGTTGTGGAGTGTAGCTGTATTCCCAGCGGGCAAGTGGGGGAAGGGACATTAGGATTGATTCCGTTCGGCCCTTGCTTTGCAGTCCAAATAGAGTGCCTCGATCATGCACTAGATTAAATTCAACATAGCGTCCTCGGCGATACAGTTGGAATTGTCGTTCTCGATCACCAAATGGCAGCCCGCGACGCCTATTTAAAATAGGCAAATAGGCTGGCACGAAGCTATTGCCAATGCTTTTCATGAATGCAAAACTATCATTAAACCCAAGCTCATTAAAATCATCGAAAAACAGCCCCCCAATACCTCTCGCCTCTTGGCGGTGCGGTAGATAAAAATACTCATCACAATTGGCTTTTAGGCGCGGGTAAAGCTCTACCGAAAACACATCGCATGCATCTTTTGCAGTTTTGTGCCAATGCACACAGTCTTCATCATTGCCGTAGTAAGGTGTGAGATCATAACCGCCGCCAAACCACCACACCGGATCATTACTTCCATTCTGCGCGACAAAAAATCGCACATTGGCGTGGGCTGTCGGCGCATAGGGGTTCTGTGGGTGTATAACTACTGAAACGCCAAATGCCTCCCAACTACAGCCGGTTAGTTCAGGTCGACTTTTAGTTGCAGAAGCAGGCAGTTGGTCACCAAAAACATGGGAGAAATTGACGCCAGCCTTTTCTATCACCGGCCCTTCTGAAAGCACATAGCTGCGCCCGCCGCCGCCTTGCTCTCTGGTCCAGCTGTCTTCCTGCCACTGACTGCCATCTGTTTTTTTAAGTTGCGAACAGATGTCATCTTGCAGGCCTAGGAGATAATCCTCAACTGCTTGCTTGTCGATTACTTGATTTTTATCCAGAACGGATAACCTCTCCAGTCAATAAATTTTTGATCTCACTTTCTCTGCTCGCCCCAACAACGTCGCCGGGAGCATAAAAGTCTAAGCTTCCTGCAAAGTACTCCTCCACTTTAATCTGTGTGGTAGCCGCAGGCAAACCCTGGGGGTTCGCCGAGGTGGAGACTATAGCTCCACCAAAGGTATTACAAAGTGCAGAAACAACCGGATGAAGGGTAATTCGAAGGGCAACGGTGGCATGGTTTCCAACAACCCATCGCGGTGCAAAGCCGTTATCTGGAACTAGCCATGTTGTCGGCTGGCTAAGTGGAATCGCAAAGAGCTGCAGATATTTTGGCTCAAGGCCATGGAGATATTGCGAAAAATTCTCGACACCGCTGCCGATCAAAATAAGCCCTTTATCAACAGGACGCTGCTTTAAACAGAGAATTTTCTTTACTGCTTGCTCGCTAAAAGGGTCACAGCCAAGGCCCCAAACCGCTTCAGTGGGATAGGCGATGACTCCGCCACCACCGATGGTTCCAGCAGCTTCGAGAATCTCAACGTGGCCGTGCCAGTCAATCATTGCAGGAATCAGCTATTTTTCAGCTTTTCCTGAAGAGCCGCATCTTTGGCAATAATCGCTTCTGCATTTGCTGCACGCTCTGCGACTAATTTCCGATGCATCTCAGGATCAGCAACGCCAATAATTTGTGCTGCCAGATAAGCTGCATTCTTTGCTCCCGCCTTCCCGATAGCAACTGTGGCTACAGGTATTCCGCCAGGCATTTGCACAGTTGATAAAAGTGCGTCAAGGCCATCAAGAGAACCATTAATAGGTACGCCAATAACGGGCTTCAGGGTTATCGCGGAAACCGCTCCCGCCAAATGCGCTGCCATTCCAGCAGCACAAATAAAGGCCGCACAGCCGCGTGCATCAGCATCGGTAACAAAACTATGGGTGGCTGCCGGGGTGCGGTGAGCTGACGTAACTTTCACTTCGAAAGGTATGTCGAATTTTTTAAGGATTTCAAAACTAGCTTCCATTACCGGTAAATCGGAATCGGAACCCATTAAAATCGCAACGAAAGGTTTATTCATAATAAAGTTGCCCTAGGTCAGTAATCCCGCAGACTACCTCAACACTAGGTCATGTGCAACAGTCAGAAATAGCTTAACTGTGCAGCGGCTGGCAGCCTTAACTTAATAGTTGGACTAGGACTCAAATTAGTCGCTGATAAAATCCATTATCATTATCAATGGCGGAGCATAGTTCTAAGGAAACCAGGGCCTGTGACAACCGTGCGGCGGGCCATTGGCTAAGGCAACTTAGGGAGTCTAAATCAATCGGATCAAAGCCAATCAGTTCTAGCAATTCTTGTTGGTCTGCATCGAAGCCGGAAACCGGCTTTGACTCTGGATTTTCTGGCGTCAGAGATTCCTTTAGCCGATCTAATCCTGAAGCTAATTCAACCACTATATCCGCAGCCTCTTCAACTAAAGTCGCGCCCTGCTTAATCAGTGAATGGCATCCCTTGCTCTGCGGATTGTGGATAGAACCAGGAATCGCGAAGACTTCACGGTTCTGTTCCAACGCTGTGCGCGCTGTAATCAAAGACCCACTTTTAACTGCAGCCTCTATCACCAAAACGCCTAAACTGAGGCCGCTAATAATTCTATTTCGCTGCGGGAAATGCTGTGGAAAAGGCTCAGTGCCTGGCTCAAACTCTGTCACCAAACAACCTCCAGAATCAACAATCTGCTCTGCTAGAAACTGATGTTGCTGTGGATATATTTTGTCAATGCCAGTAGCCATAACGGCAATGGTGCCTCCGTTGCTGGCTTGCAGGGCTCCTTGATGCGCAGTTCCATCAACACCCCTAGCGAGACCGCTGGTCACTGTGAACCCACTGTTAGCCAAAAAACGACTCCAACCTAAGGCGTTCTGCTGCCCAACCCGAGTCATTTTCCGACTACCAACAATAGCGATTTGAGGCATATGGAGCTGCTCAATTGATCCACGAACATAGAGTATTGGCGGCGCTCTGCTGATCTGCTTTAATTGCGCCGGATATTGACTGCTGGTCAAAGGGATAGCGATAGCGCCAACCCGGTCTAGTGCCTCTTGGGTTTTATGAAGAAAATCGTCCCAGTTTTGAGCATGATAACTGCCTCGAATTAATTTAGCCTGGTCTGCCATACCTTCTGGAAATAGCTCGGGCGGGCCTGTAAAAAGATCGGTGTAGGTTCCAGAGAAACCTAGCATCTGAGCTTGAACGCCAAGGCTCAAGACCTTTATTCGCTGCGCGATCATGACGAACTCAATCTCAGAGTATGGGTTAAGACGTGGCATTCCGGACGTGCCCTAGTGAAGTATTATTGTGTGTAAATTTTCCCATATAAATTCTCTATGGGTTTTTAACTATGTGCCCAGAAATGACCTGTTGCGAGGCTTGCAAAATTATTCCATGGCTCATTTTTTCGTAAACTGAAAAAACTAACAGGCTGCCAATGCGCCGCTCCGGAGCTTCTATTGTGCCCCGATCTCCCATCGTTTTTAGCCTAACACCTGGAATATAAAGATCTAGTAAATTCCCCGCCTCAAGCCCATGTAAGTGGCCTCGATTTAGAGCTACGATGTCCATCGCGCCGGCTGTGGTTCGGCCACTCTCAACACCACTCATAATTTTCCCATAAATAGCCTCTTTTACTGGCTTCACAGACAACCCTTTTACTGACGCCGGCCTAATTTCTTGGAATAAAAGATCACCTCGCCGGATCGCTGTTGTCGCTCGGGTTGCTTTCAGCATGGCGACGTTTTTTTCACTAGTAATCAACTTGGCAGTCCCTATTTGCATAACGCCATGCCCGAGGACTTCACCAGAATCGGAATCAAGATAAGAATCACCCTGGCGAAATACACCAATATTCTTAGTCGCTTCACTTAACATGCCATGAGCATAAAATTCATCCTCGCTACCAACATAGAGTCTTTCGTCAATGCCGGCCATAACATAGGGCGCGGCTTCGACTTGAGCCTCTGATTGAATTTTATTGTGCATTAGAAAATCGTTAATAATTTTAGTTGGAAAAGGCGCCATTGGCTTATCTCGCCCAACCTCTTTGATTGCTGGAGATCTTTTCTCATAGGCACGCTTGCCAATACTCAACTGCGGCGCTCCGTTGACATAGGACAATATAATTGTGTCTTGTGGGTAAATAAGATGCGGATTTTCTATCTGCGGATTGTTATGCCAAATTTCCGGCCACTGCCATGGTTGACTCAAGAAGTGTCCTGCGATTGCCCATAAGGTATCGCCCTTTTTTACTACATATTCGCTAGGAGCGTCGTCCTTAATAGTGGTTATGGGCTGTTCTGCCTGCAGAAATAAAGAAACACAAGCCAAAAACCCTAGCCCAGCCATTAGAAGTCTTCGCATCTTTTTACACCCTTGAATCCATTCATCGGATTTTAAATATAGACTGTTTGACGAATAAGCGTGGTCACAACATCACTTTTAATTCATTTAAAATCATCTTTTTGCTCACTTTGTGACTTAGTTCTCATAAGCAGCACCCCGATCAAAAAAAAATAGTGCGCTGCTGAGGGGGAAACGCGGTGAATTTTCCATTTTTACAAATACTTATTAGGTAAGTTCATCGTGTATAATACGAGTAATAAGCGTTAGGGACGTCTGCACGGATTAGCCGGTTCAGACGTAATTGAATTGAACTTAATATTTTAACTACCTGTTTACATTTATGACTGTGCTTACTATTTTGCAATACCCAGACCCGCAACTCCGCACCAAAGCGTCGCCGGTTGAAAAGGTTGATGGCGCCATCAAAAATCTCATCGCAGATATGTTCGAGACTATGATTGAAGCCAAGGGCATAGGTTTGGCCGCAACGCAGGTAGATGTTCATCAGCGCGTCATTGTCATGGATCTTTCTGAGGACAATACTGCGCCACGGATTTTTATTAACCCGGAGATTGAAGTTTTAGATGAAACCACTCAACTTTACGACGAAGGCTGCCTTTCCATACCGGGCTTTTATGAAACAGTTGAGCGCCCGTCAAGAGTCATGATTTCTGCGCTAGATGGCAATGGTGAGCCGTTTAAAGAGGAGGCTTGCGGCCTCTTAGCCATTTGCATACAGCACGAAATTGATCACTTAGAGGGTAAGTTGTTTGTGGACTATCTGTCCCCGTTGAAGCGACAAATCATTCGTAAAAAAATGAAAAAAAAGTAGGTATAGGATGCTTTTAAGGTGAAGGTTATTTTCGCTGGTACTCCAGGGTTCGCCGCTACCCATTTACAATCCATTCTAAACGACGATTGCTACCAATTAGTCGGTGTCTACACGCAGCCTGACCGGCCTGCCGGGCGTGGCAAAAAGATCACTCAAAGCCCAGTTAAAAGCCTTGCGAGAGAGCATAACATTCCAGTTTTCCAGCCCTCATCTCTAAAAGAGCCTGAGCCACAACGAGAGCTCGCTGAATTAAACGCAGACATAATGGTGGTGGTCGCCTATGGGTTGATCCTCCCTCAAGCTATTTTAAATACTCCCCGTTTAGGATGTGTAAATGTGCATGGTTCTCTCCTGCCAAAGTGGCGAGGGGCAGCTCCCATTCAAAGAGCAATTGAAGCGGGAGATGTTTCAACCGGCGTCACCGTGATGCAAATGGACGCGGGTCTTGATACGGGTGCAATGCTAACCATCTCTAGATGCGACATAGACAGCGATGAAACCAGCCTTTCGCTTTATGAAAAACTGGCTGTATTGGGCTCTGAGTCCCTCATGTCAACACTAGCAAAATTAAAAGCGGGTACCGCCATTGGCATAGCCCAAGATGATTCGCTAAGCTCTTATGCTCATAAAATTACAAAATCTGAGGCGCAGATTGACTGGGCAGAATCGGCAACTGATATTGATCGTCTCATAAGAGCCTTCAACCCAGCGCCCGCGGCCTATTCTTTGCTCGAAGGCCAGCGACTAAAGGTATGGTCGGCGATCGCTGTTACCTCACATCAAAAAGCTGCGCCTGGAGAAATCCTCTGCGCTGATGCCAAGGGAATATTAGTTAAATGTGGGGAAGATGCTATTTTATTAAATGAACTGCAATTAGCCGGGAAATCGCGATTGCCTGTTAGTGAAATATTGAAGGCGCGAGCAGCCAGCTTTGCCTGCGGGAAAATACTGGGTGTCTAAATCAACCAACACCAAACCTTTGAGCGCGCGCGTTGCTGCTGCGGAGGTGCTGGCCCACGTTCTGCGCGGCCAATCTTTGTCGGCTTTGCTTCCTAAATACGCCAGTCGGGTGCTCGAAAAGGAGCGCTCATTATTTAAAGAAATTTGTTTTGGGAGTCTGCGCTGGTACCCACAAATTGCACTCCTGATAAAACGCTTAGTCGAGAAACCTCTGCGGGAAAAAGACCTAGAAATACAGGGTCTAATTGCCTGTGGAATCTATCAGCTCATGCACATGAGAACCTCTGAGCATGCTGTAGTAAATGAAACCGTTGCTGCAACCAAAGGTTTAAACCGAGTGTGGGCCAAAGGCTTGGTCAATGCCGTACTGCGAACATTTCAGCGCGAGAAAGCCAGCCTTTTGCAAGAACAATTAGATAATAGCGTCTTCCAAACCGCTCACCCTAAATGGTTATTAAAAAAGCTAGAACAGGCATGGTCGCCTGATCTAGCTGCCGAAATTGTCTCCGGCAACAACGAGCGCGGCCCCATGACTTTGCGTGTTAACACTCTACGTCAAACTCGTGATGACTATCTTGAGCGGCTTAAAGCCACAGACATAATCGCAGAACGGACCCAGTATAGTAGCGTGGGCATTACTCTGGAAGCCGCCGTGGATGTCCTGCAGTTGCCTGGCTTTGAGGAAGGCGAAATCAGTGTTCAAGACGAGGCTGCACAATTGGCCGCATCATTGCTGCTACTTGAGCCTAATCAAATAGTGCTAGATGCCTGTTGTGCCCCAGGAGGTAAGACTTGCCATATTTTGGAAACTGAGCCGGGCATTAAGTCACTTTTGGCTATCGACTCGGAGCCTCGGCGGCTGCTCAAAGTGGAAGAAAATTTAGATCGATTAAAACTGCAGTCGGATCTCAAGGCGGCGGATGCCAGTGACTTAGACGCCTGGTGGGATAAAACGCCATTTGACAGAATTCTACTGGATGCCCCCTGCTCAGCAACCGGCGTTATTCGCCGTCATCCCGACATCAAAATTCTGCGCAAACCCTCAGATATTGATAAGCTTGCCGAGATCCAAGCAACACTGCTTGAAAGACTCTGGCAAACGCTCGCAAATGAGGGTATTTTAGTTTATGCCACCTGTTCGGTCCTTCCTGAGGAAAATGATCAGGTAGTCAAGGCTTTTGTTGGGTCGCGAGAAGATGTTGAGATAATGACAATTGATGCTAGTTGGGGTGAAATTACGGATTGTGGGCGACAGTTGTTCCCCACCACTGATGGCCATGACGGCTTTTACTACGCAAGACTACGTAAAATTGGCCGTCCAGTTTAAACGCTGGCAAAAAGCGGAATAGCGATGAAAATAATCATAGTGGGTGCAGGGCAAGTCGGTGGAACTCTCGCCGAGAATTTAGCGCGTGAATATGCCGATATCACTCTTATTGACATTAATGAGCGTGCACTTCGCTCTCTTCAAGATCGGCTAGATATTCGTACCGTTGTCGGGACTGGCTGTTATCCTGACGTGTTGGTTAAGGCCGGTATTGAAGACGCCGATATGCTGGTCGCGGTCACTAGTAGTGATGAGGTCAACATCATCGCTTGCCAAGTCGCATATTCTCTGTTCCATACGCCGACCAAAATAGCCCGAGTAAGAGCCTACAACTACACCAATCCAAAGTACAAAAGCGTTCTGTTCAACGATAAAAACATGCCTGTCGATGTAATGATCACCCCCGAGCAGGCAGTCACGGACTATATCCGTAAACTGATTGAGCAGCCCGGTGCTCTGCAGGTGCTAGATTTTGCCGACGGTGTTATCCAATTGGTTGGCCTGCGCGCTGTTAAAGATAGCCCGCTGGTAGGTCAAGAACTCCGCACACTCAAAGAACATATGCCCAAGGCCGACGCTCGTGTTGCAGCTATCTACAGAAAAGATAGAGCTATTTTCCCGGTTGGTGACACTGTAATAGAGGACGGCGACGAGGTATTCTTTATTGCCGCTAAAAAGAATATCCGTAAGGTAATGAGTGAGTTACGCCGCCTTGAAAAACCGTATCATCGCTTGGTAATTGCTGGCGGAGGTAATATAGGGTTTCGTCTAAGTAAAGCGCTAGAAGAACACTACAATATTAAAATTATCGAATTTTCACCTGAGCGCGCCGCCTATCTGTCAGAAAAACTTAATAGAGCTGTGGTACTAAATGGCTCAGCAACAGATCAAGAATTATTGCTCGAAGAAAATATCGACAAAACTGATGTTTTCCTGGCGCTCACAAATGATGATGAGGTTAATATCATGGCCTCCCTGCTGGCAAAGCGGCTGGGTGCAAAAAAAGTGATGACTCTCATCAGTAATCCGGTTTATGCCGAGCTAATGCAAGGTGGCGAAATCGATATCGCCATCTCTCCACAACAAGTAACCATTAGCTCGCTACTGACGCATGTGCGCCAAGGCGACACGGTAAGCGTTCACTCGCTACGACGCGGAGCGGCAGAAGCGCTGGAATTTATTGTCCACGGCGATGCCAAGTCGTCAAAAGTGGTGGGGCGCGCTATTGGTGACATAAAGTCTCCTCCAGGCTCTACGTTAGCAGCCTTAGTTCGTAACGGAGAGGTCATTATCGCGCATCATGATATCGTGATTGAAAGTGACGATCATGTCATTGTGTTCGTCGTTGACAAAGCAAACACCAAGGCTGTGGAGAAACTCTTCGCAGTCGGCTTCACTTTTTTTTAGGGCCAAGCCTTTATGCATATTGCAGTTATAGCAAGAGTTCTGGGCATGCTGCTGATGATATTCAGTTTGACTATGCTGTCGCCGATAATCGTAGCCTACCTCTACCAAGAAAATACTGCCTCAATGTTTTTCTTAGCCTTCGCTATTACACAAATAGTGGGCTTGGTGTTTTGGCTGCCGACAAAAAATAAGACCGGGGAGCTGCGCACAAGAGACGGTTTCTTTGTCACGGTTTTTTTCTGGTTGGTTCTAAGCGTTTTCGGAACTTTACCGCTGATGTTCTCAGAAGCCACTAATTTAGTATTTATTGATGCGCTGTTCGAATCTGTCTCTGGTCTGACGACAACAGGGGCCACTGTCCTTTCCGGACTCGATGACCTACCAAAATCAATTCTTTACTACCGCCAACAGTTACAGTGGCTAGGCGGTATAGGTATTGTGGTTATTGCAGTGGCTATACTGCCAATGCTAGGTATCGGTGGCATGCAAATCTATCGAGCTGAAACGCCGGGGCCAATGAAAGACGCTAAGTTAACGCCGCGTATCGCTGAAACCGCCAATGTCCTATTTAAAATATATCTAGCCCTGACAGCGGTTTGCGCTCTTGCCTATTGGTTAGCAGGAATGGATGGGTTTGATGCCATTGGACACAGTTTTTCAACCGTCGCAATTGGTGGTTTCTCAACGCATGATGCCAGCATAGGTTTCTTTGACAGTGACCTGATTATGGCCATATGCGCGTTTTTCATGATCATTTCCGGCCTAAACTTTGCCCTTCATTATCATGTATGGCACAACCGTCGACTAAGCTTCTATTGGGCAGATCCAGAGGCACGTATGTATCTGTATTTGCTTCTATTTGGCGCATTGATAACCTGCCTATACCTCTACTTTAGTGGCACCTATGGCTGGGAAGACAGCATAAGTCTCGGGGTTTTCCAGTTGGTCTCAATATTGACTACCACCGGATTTACAACCACTGACTTCAACTCCTGGCCAACGTTCTTGCCCTTCTTTTTGATCTTCCTCTCTTTCTTTGGTGCCTGTGCCGGATCAACCGGTGGAGGAATAAAAATTGGTCGTATGTTAATTATGGCTCAGCAGGGCATTCGTGAGGTCTATAGGCTCATACACCCCAACGCGGTGCTGCCCATAAAGATACGTAACCGTCGAATTCCCGACCGTGTTGCCGATGCTATCTGGGCGTTCTTTGGTGTTTATTTGGGCGTGTTTTATTTGATGGTGTTGCTGTTGTTAGCGTCGGGTCTTGATTATGTTACTGCCTGGTCAGCCACAGCAGCTGCACTGAACAATTTAGGGCCCGGGTTGGGAGCCGTAGCAACGAACTATGCTGACTTGGGGTCCTTTGCAAAAGTTGTTTTATGTTGGGGTATGTTGCTTGGCCGGCTCGAAATATTCACGCTTCTCGTTCTATTTATGCCAACATTTTGGAAAAACTAGCCGACCGAAAATCTTTTTCACAGCCGACCATTACGTCTACTACTTTTGCTTGCGCGCTTGGTAGTAGGCTTCTTCAGAAATAGCATGATACGCCGTGGCTTGCTTTTGAAAGGCCTTGACTGACTCAGCAATACGCCGAGAAATATCCGAATCATCGGCCAGTTCTTCCAGCATGTCCTCAGAGATATTGCGCAACTCCGCAACAACCTCATCGGGAAGCTTTCTAAGCTGAACGCCATGGGTCTCGACAAGACTCACCAATGCTTCATTGTTTCGTGCGGTATATTCATCCAGCATATCCTGATTTACTGCTCGTGCCGCTGTCTCAACAATCGCTTGCAAATCGGCCGGTAAACTCGCCAGTGCATCTTTGTTAACAATTAGTTCCAGGGTCGGACCTGGTTCATGCCAACCAGGGTAATAATAATACTTTGCCACCTGATGAAACCCGAGCGCTATGTCATTGTAGGGGCTTACCCATTCTAATGCGTCAATGACCCCTGTCTGCATAGCCGTATAAAGCTCGCCGCCCGCAATAGTGACTGATATTCCTCCCGCTCGGGTGATTACATCGCCGCCCATGCCGGGAATGCGCATTTTTAACCCTTTGATGTCTTCCATAGAGTTGATTTCACGATTAAACCAACCGGCCATTTGTACTCCCGTATTGCCTCCCGCAAAAGGTACTAGATTAAACTCATCATAGAGCTCTCGCCATAGTTCTAGGCCGCCGCCATAGTGTAGCCAGCCATTCATCTCTTGGGCATTTAAGCCAAAGGGGACTGACGTAAAGAAAGCTGCGGCCTTAGCTTTGCCGGTCCAGTAATAAGACGCTCCGTGACCCATCTCCGCAGTGCCCTGAGACACCGCATCAAAGACTTCAAAGGCGGGCACTAACTGACCAGCGCCGTAGACCTTAATCTTTAGGCGTCCGGCACTCATTGCCGCGACTTTGCTAGCAAAATTTTCTGGGGCCAACCCTAATCCCGGGTAATTTTTAGGCCATGTGGTGACCAATTTCCACTTAAACATTTCCTCGGGCTGAGCTACTTGAGTGACGGTTGATTGGCTGTCATTATCTGCGCAACCAATCAGTAACATGGCCATAAGTGTGGCTAATACAATTCGCATCCTACTTCCTCTTCTACTGATGAAATGAATTCTTATTATTAAATGGCGGCAAGGTTAGCTGAGGCAAGAATTAAAATTTTAGTGCCCGCCTGTTCAAACCTTACGTGCACGCGTGCCCGGGGGCCATTACCTTCAAAGTTCAAAATCACTCCCTCTCCATAAACAGTATGGTTCACCTGTTGCCCCAACTGAAAGCCCGTGTCATCACCCTGATCACTGCGAATAGCACTGGCAGCATAACTTGTCGGTCGTGCGATAGTGTTCTGTAGCCGCACTTCTTCGATAACCTCTTTTGGAATATCGCGGACAAATCGAGAGACGGAATTAAATGACTCACTGCCATAAATAGAGCGGCTCTCAGCGAAGGTGAGATACAGTTTTTGCATGGCGCGAGTAATACCCACATACGCTAATCTACGCTCTTCCTCTAAACGGCCTGGCTCGTCCAGTGACATCTTATGTGGAAAGAGATTTTCTTCCACACCCGCAATGAACACTAGGGGGAACTCTAATCCTTTTGCACTGTGCAAGGTCATCAGCTGCACTGCGTCTTGGTCTTCATCGGCTTGGCGATCACCAGAGTCTAACGCAACTTGGTCCAGAAACTGAGGTAGCGTGGGCAAGTCCTTGTCCTCCGGCTCAAAATTCCGGCATGCGCCGATCAATTCCTCTAAGTTCTCCACCCGCGCCTGTCCTCGCTCGCCCTTTTCGCGGCGGTGCATCTCGATCAGCCCGCTATACTGGATTGCGTTTTCAGCCTGTTCAAACAGTGGCAACTCGTCAAGTTGCCCACTCATCTCGTTGATCAGCTGCAGAAATCCTGCGATTGCATTGCTCGCTCGAGCGGCCAAGCGCTTTTCGTCAACCAAAACACAGGCTGCGGTCCAGAGTGAGGAGGTGTTAGCCCTAGACAGTTCGCGCACCAGCTCAAGCGTGCGATCACCGATACCGCGCGGCGGCACATTAACGACACGCTCAAAAGCAACATCGTCATGGCAATTTAGCATCAATCGGAGATAAGACAGGGCATTTTTTATTTCTAGCCGCTCATAGAACCTCTGACCACCGTAGATCCGATAAGGAATCTCCGCCTGCAGCAATGCGGCTTCCAACACTCGAGATTGCGCGTTTGATCGGTATAGAATTGCAGCGTCCTCGCGGCGATTGCCATCACTCACCCAGCTCTGTAATCGATCTGCAATGTATCGAGATTCATCGTACTCATTAAATGCGGCATATAGTGCAATTGGCTCGCCGTCTCCAGAATCAGTCCACAGGCTCTTACCAAGGCGTTCAGAATTTTTCGCAATAACCGCGTTAGCCGCTAAAAGAATATTAGAAGTTGAGCGATAATTTTGCTCTAACTTCACCGTGTGTGTTCCTACAAAGTCACGCTCATAACTGAGGATGTTTTCAACTTTGGCTCCGCGCCAACCATATATAGATTGATCATCGTCACCCACCGCAGTCATTGCGCTCACTTTCCCTGCTAACAGTCTTAGCCAAGCATACTGAACGGCATTGGTGTCCTGGAACTCATCGACCAAAATATGTTGAAAGCGTTGCTGGTAGTGTTCAAGCACTTGCGGATTATGTTTCCATAACTCCAGTGCCCTTAGAAGCAACTCGGCAAAATCAATCACCCCCAGTCGGTCGCAGGTCTCCTCATAACCACGATAAATGCGCAACATCGTGGCTATGAAGGGGTCACCGCCCTCTTGGAAATGTGTAGAGCGCAGGCCTTCATCTTTTTGACCATTGATCCACCACTGGGCTTGCTTTGGTGGCCAGCGCTGCTCATCGAGATCCATGCTACGCATGACCCTTTTAACTAACCGTAACTGGTCATCGGAATCTAAAATTTGAAAATTTTCAGGCAACTTAGCATCTCGCCAGTGCGCTTTTAATAAGCGATGCGCCAGACCATGAAAGGTACCTACCCACATGCCCCGCAAAGACATACCCAAGAGCTCATCAATACGCTCACGCATTTCCCGCGATGCTTTGTTAGTAAAGGTCACCGCCAAGATGCAGTAAGGGGAGACATTGTCGACCTGAATTTTCCAGGCGATACGATGCACCAATACCCGCGTTTTACCACTGCCGGCGCCGGCCAAAACAAGCAAATGCTTTTTATCGCTGGTCACTGCCTCTTCTTGCGCAGCGTTGAGATTTTTTAATATTGAGGTTACGTCCATAGGTCTGCATTCTAGCAACATACGTCATAAAAAAACGCGGTAGTGCGGCGTTCTTTTTTAGTTTTTTGTCTGCGGAGGTAACTTAGTAAGCGCATCTCGCATGAAATGGCACAAATCCATAGGAAAAAGCCGCTTTTTTACTACAAAACTGGCAATTTCATGCGTTTTCTTGTAAATTTTTTACATAAATAAATTTGGACAACCCATGAAACCTGCTGAACTCACACAAACCATTAGCGATACACTAAGCCGTTTACGTAAATCAGAGCTTAAGGTCGCCGATTTTGTACTGAAAAACCCTCTTGCTGTGATCCGTATGCGCATTGTCGACCTGGCAGAAAAGGCTGGGGTCAGTGAGCCAACAGTAGTTCGCTTTTGCCGGGCCGTTGGCTGTACCGGTTTCCAAGACTTTAAACTGGCGCTCGCACAACAACTTGCTTCAAGTCCTAGTTACGGCCAAATTGCCGTAACCGATACAGATTCAACTCGCGAGTACACCTATAAGGTTTTTGATTCCACGGTAGATACCCTTTTAAAAGTTCGTGATCGCCTGGTATTAGAAAATCTAGAGGCGGCCGTAGCAGCAATCTGTGCCGCAGGTCGAGTTGAGTTTTATGGCTTTGGCGCATCCGCCGCGGTCGCCTTTGATGCACAACACAAGTTTTTTAGATTACAAATACGGTCAGCAGCATACTCTGACCCACACCTACAAAACATGTCAGCCACCTCTTTGAATCCCGGCGACGTCATTGTTGCCATCTCTCAGTCAGGTCGATCTCAAGCATTGCTTGATTCCATGGAGTTAGTCAAAAACGCGGGTGGAATTGTCATCGGCTTGGCGCCGAGCTCATCGCTAGTAGCCAAAAGTGCAACAATCGCTATTGAGGTAGACGCCAAGGAAGACATACAGATATACACTCCATTATCATCACGCATTGCACATCTTGCTGTAATTGATGTCTTGGCCATTGGGGTAGCACAGAAGAAAGGCCCGAAGCTACAAGAACATTTGCAACAACTTCAGGCCGGGCTTGCGTCATTACGGAGCTCTTAGCCTAACAGTACCGGCTCATTGAAGGGCGCTGACTCTAACCAGCTTACCTTCTTTGCCGTCAGTGGCAAGAATCAAGCTACCGTCCGGTGCAGCGGTAATATGTCGAATTCGCCCAAAGTTATTCCAAAGGACTTCTTCACTAACGACCTTGTTATCGACAATCTGTAGTCGTCTCACATCACCCGGCACTAGAGCAGAGATGAACAAGTTGCCTTGCCACTCTGGGAACATGTCGCCTTGATAAAGCAGCATGCCTGAAGGGGCGATTGAAGGAACCCAATACTTTATTGGCTGCTCCATACCGGTCTGCTCGGTAAATGGCGAAATAATGGCTCCACTGTAATCAACACCATAGGTTATTGCTGGCCAACCATAGTTTTTGCCCGGCTCAACAATATTTAATTCATCACCGCCCATGGGGCCATGTTCATTTTCAAAGATAGTGCCGTCACTTGCGATGACCAGGCCCTGAGGATTTCTATGCCCATAGGACCAAATTTCTGGGAGCGCTCCAGGCGTATCAAGGAATGGATTGTCTTTTGGGATGCTGCCATCGTCATTAATGCGAATCATCTTTCCAAAATGGTTGTCTAGCGTCTGCGCTTGTTCGCGGTAATTAAAGCCGTCTCCAGAAGTAATCAACAGAGTCCCATCTGCCATAAATCGTATTCGCGCCCCATAATGTGCGGCTGTTTTACGCAGTGGCTCTGATCCAAAAATAGTCTCAACACTCACTAGGCTATTTCCCTCTAGCTGACCACGCACAACTACCAGTCGATTTAATTTCTTTTGCTCACTGTCAGCACCAGCAAATGACAGATAAATCAGTTTGTTTTCAGAAAAATTAGGATGTAAAAGAACTTCGGCCAACCCACCCTGACCGGCAAACAACACCTCTGGGACCCCAGCCACTGGCTCAGGATTCAGTACGCCATCGGTGATAAACCGCAGGCTGCCAGAGCGCTCGGCCACTAGCCACTCCCGCTCAGAGACAAAGGCTAAGCTCCATGGATTATCCAGACCTTCGACGATAATTTCCGTTTGGTAATTAGTCTCGCTGCCATGCGCAAACAGGCAGCAAAACAGTAGGCTGGCCAATAAGGCCGCTCGATTAGACTTCTTCATTATCATGTCCTCCAGACAGTTGTGCCCCAAAGTAATATCCAGCAATCGCGCCCCCCAAAATCAAACAAAGCTTACCCAATAGCGTGCGTGCGCCGGCAATTAAGTCTAGGTTATAAAAGGCCAGAGGCATCAATGCCACAATAGCGAATAATGCTGTGCCGCCAGCTAATGCGTAGAGCAATCGGCGCCCGGTATTCATCCACTTTGACAGCAGATAGGCGACTATAAAGGCAATTAATAACCCGGCAAATACCACCACAATGATCGGATAAGCCCCGGCAGCGCTCATACCCACTAAATCACTCATCAGCATAGAAACAATGACTGACAAGGTTATTGGCATGTTAATAGAGTCGAGCCATAAGAGATTGGATATTGATGTTTGAAGTGCCACGCATGACATGGCGATCAACACCGATATTAGAAATGCAGCAATTGTTCTAAACATGGTCCTCGACTCGCTGTAGTTATAACAAGGTAGGATAGTCGAGGGTTTTGAACAAGTTTACAACCTAATTGTTGGACTTTATAAATCGAGATAGGATCTCTGATAGCTTTTCAGCCCTGGTCCACTGGAAAAAATGACCGCCGCCAATCATTTCATGTGGCTGATCCTTGGTTCCTGGTACTTGGGCTAAAAATTGCTTTTCAAAGCCATTCGTGACTGGGTCGTCGCCGGCACCGACACATAAAAAGGGCTTTTCAAATTCGGAAAAGAAATCCCATGCTTTCTTTTGCGCCTCTAGGGAGCGATCAGGAATACTTGGCACCTGACTAGGCATCGCTCGCACTGCCATCTTGAACGTCGCACTTGGGAAAGGCGCTTCAAACGCTTTACTAATACTAGAACCAAATGGTGATATGTTTGATAACCCAAGATTAACCATTGCCAGCTCAAATGCTACAGCTAATTTATTTCTCGTTTCCATCATTGATGACGCAATAATCCCAGCAGGGGGGTTGATGGCATCCCAAGTATATTTCTGCCAAT
>Ga0209711_10000467_pt1 | contig 41275 bp, 34 predicted proteins | sample ArcticOcean_MG_C_7_FD_187441 | JGI IMG/M metagenome (GOLD analysis project Ga0209711, IMG submission 187441) | Marine microbial communities from western Arctic Ocean - ArcticOcean_MG_CB11_88 (SPAdes) (version 2) | ecosystem: Environmental > Aquatic > Marine > Oceanic | place: Arctic Ocean...
AGACTTATCTGACGAATGCTTATTCAGAAGGAATCAACTCAAAGATCCAAGCTCTGAAAGCTAATGCTAGAGGCTTTAGAAACTTTGAAAACTACCGAACCAGAATACTATTCTTTTGCGGAAAGCTAAAACTGTCTCCATAAAACTTTACGAAGAACCAACTAATTACAGTCTATGTAGTTTAATCAACGAGTTTCTAACAAATGATATTATAGAAACGAATCTGAGTGATTTTCCAGCTGCTTATTTAGCTTTAAAAACCCAATCTAACGACCACTAAACAATGAAGAAACAACTATTCACCCTAATGATCACAGTATTTGCTGTGTCAAGTGCTGCGGCTATCAAGATACCGAAAGGTATCTTCCGCCATGCAGAAACAGAGACCGCAAGAACTGAGGCTGCCGAAGATGAGGTAGTAGTCGCCTACATCATGTTTCCTGAGAAGATACAGCCTAGTTGACCAACTTGCACAGGGACTGTCAGTTCGACAGCGATTAAAGAGTTAAGAGGCATGAAGAAATACGCGAAAGTAATTTTTGTGGATCAGAAAGAAATGAATTCATTATCAAATAAGCTTTCACAAGCAATTCGAAGTGCTGGTGGTGCTATGCCGCTTATCGTTTTTTTGAGCCCAGATGGAGAAACAACTTTTGGAGCGTTCAATCACAGCACTCTAAAGAATCAAAAGTACCGTACAATATTTAAAGACGTGAAGAAGAAAATCACAGTTGCTAAGGAAGAAGGCGGTCTTAGAGATTCGGGGTTACTCGCTAAGGTAGATGATACTGAGGCTAATAATGATGATGCTGATCGTGATTCAGTGGTCATCGTTAGCCCACGCGTGAGAATATGGAAGAGTACTAAGGGTAGTGAAATCCAAGCCAAACTCATCAAGTTCGAGGGTGATACATACCACCTCAAAACGACCAAAGGTAAAAGCATTAAAGTCAAAGCAGCTGATCTAGATGCCGCAACCGTTAAGATGGCTGAAGAGATCGTGAGTATTAATAAAAAGTAATATTTCAGTCAAAAACACCCATTAATTCATCAAAATCCCGTGTCTCTAGAGTCTAGATGCGGGATTTTTTGTGGGGTGGCGAGTATCTTTATGTTAAAACTCTCACCCCATGGATAAGAGAGAGAAATCAGACCGGGGGGTGATCTTTGCCGCGATACTGTTGCAGCTAATCGCGGCACCATTTATCCTAGTCACTGTGATTGCTGTCATCGGGTTACTATTTGTCGCTTTCTTGATCTCGACTGCCAATATGACTAGTTCTCTATTCTTATCTCCTAGGTGTATTTCTGTCGGGCATCCTATGTAAACCAGACCCCATATCAATATCGAGGTTTCCTGTTCTATCTCTTAGCTCTTGTGGCACGCTCTGCTTATCTGCCTCATTGTCGTAAGGACCACGGTATTGAAGTTCACCCTTATTATCTAGAAACTCTATTACCTTGCCGTCTTTAGTTGTCTCAAGTGTGACGCTACCATGTTTGTCTGCCATTTTGATGCGACTATTGAATGAGCCTTTAATTTTAAGACCCCTATTCATTTTAGGGTTGAGACCTTTCGGCAGAAGATTGAGATCGAATCCCTCTAGCTTAGCCAAGCCCTGCTGGAGTTCCTGTAGATCTAAACCTTGTAGATTTCCCTTGAAGAGTTTCATGAGTTTTTCACGGTCTTCTTTTGGGAACTTATTGAGAAAATTCTCAGGTAGCCTGGGGCCTCCGGGTTCTGCTTGTAGTGGTTGATCACGTTGTGGCATTTGGCCTTCATCAAGTCTTCTCGCTCTTGGCAACGTTCTGGCGCCTAGAGTTAATTTTTTTGAGGCGGCGATGCCTCTAGAGATATAGTTTAGCGTTATTTTATCGCCTGGTTTTTTGTCAGCGATGGCCGCTTGGAGATCCTCTAGTGAAGAGATATCTTTGCCAGCGAGACTGGTAATGATGTCGCTCTTCTGAAGACCCGCCTTGGATGCAGGGCTATCACTAGCCACCACTTCTAGCTCAAGACCGATCCCCTTTGCGAGATTAAGATGGGCAGAGAGCGTGTCTGAAATGGGCTCACCAAAGACTCCTAAATAAGCTATTTTCTCAACTTTCATCTCAGGCATGGGAATAGCTTGTTCAACGACCTGTTCCTGCTGATCTTCAATGGCAACAATAGCGGGGGCTATTTTCTCTTCAGGTTGTATGGCAGGAATTGGTCTCTCAATAGCATACAATGGACAAGACAATGCAAGAGCAAAGAGTGTGGTGTACTTTACAAATGATCTCATAGAGTTTTTAGATTTCATAATGATGAAATAGATTGTTTGATATTAACGATGAGTTGTGTAATTGCGCGTTGGAGTTTGATGACTCCATCTGGATTTTCTAAATAACGTGAATAATACTAGTGGATAGGAACTGGAATTAACACATGCTCGACACAAGGTTTATTCGTGATCACAGGGTTACCATCATTATCGTAAGTGATCACTTTCTCTGTGTATTCGATGCGGAGGACCTTGAATGGAGCCTCATTTTCACCAGCATAGGTGATGCCCTCGTTACTCGCGTGAGTGATGTTTCTGCTCAGCTCTGGAGGTGTATTAGCTGCCACTCTATCCTCAACGGGGATCGCAGAGGATAGAGCTACAGATGATGGGTTCTCATAGTTGGCGATCGCTGAAGTATTTTGAGGACTTTCTGTCATGAAAACCGCAACCACGCCAGTCATCAGCGCGATTGCTGCTGCAGCTCCCCAGAGATGGATATTACTCTTCCTTGGAGCCGATTCTGGTGAAGAGGCTGGAGCGAAATGATCGTTATTATTAAAGGGAACTATCTTCTCCTCCACTGGCACAGCTGGTAGGTGATGCTCCCATGAGATCATCGCCTGTTCCATGCGCTTGAGCATGTCATCAGGCATTTGGTTGGGGCTGAGATTCGCTAGTTGAGCTTCTATCTCTCTGAGTTCGTTATCGAGTGAGTCGTTCATGACGGGTGGTTGTTGTCTGGTTAGATTGGGCGCAAATTTTGCTGTGGTCTTCTATTAGATGTCTCCGGTCTGTTTGGCGGAGGTGAGATGTTTTTTCAGGGCTTCAAGTCCATAGCGGTATCGAGAGGCTGCTGTGTTTTGTGAAATGTCTAATTTTTTTCCGATCTCTGCAAATGTGAGTTCTCCCCAAATTTTTAGTGTGATCACGGAGGCAAATTTTCCGGGCAGTTTTTTCAATCCATGTTCGAGGTAAATACGGGATTCATCATCCGCGCCATCGCTCTCGAACCAGGGATCGGCAACTCCGCCGTGCTGGATCATTTTGTCTTTTTCTGATTTTTCTTCACGCTTACCGCGTCTGTCCTCTTTCCTGCCGAGGTCTATCGCACAGCGTCTGATGCTGGTGTAGATGTAGGGTAGCCAGGCAGGCTGTCCACCATCGAATGTGCCATCAGCCTCTTTCTTGGCTAATTTCACGAGGGCATCTTGGAGGACGTCCTCTGCATCTGCGATAGATCTAGTCTGTTGGCGTGCAAACAGTAACAGCTTAGAGCCGTGTTCGCGGAGCCATGCGCTCCAGCTGATTCTCTCAGTAGTGTGCGCATTTGCTAGTGTTCTGTTCTGATCTTCATCAGAAGAACTCGCTGAGGCTGTGTTGCTTGCCATAGGTGGTAGATCTTCACTCATTAAGCGATTTTAAGTCTGGAATTTGTTTAAAAAAAATAGGTGTAATTGACGATTATTTAATAAATTACTCCATACACTCTATATTGCTAGTGTTAAAGCTCTAGTATTTTGGTTTCTCTATCCACGTTGGACTGCCAATAACTTCCGGTTTCCACATGCAGGCACGTAAGCCAGCCGCCGCGGCCGGGATCGGTATCGATGCAGATGGCGTGCCCTAGGTTAGCCGGGATGTGAGACTTCTGCGCTGTGTGACCACAGATCATCGTCTTACCAGATTGATGAGGCAGGGGAGTGCCAAATTTCTTATGAATCAATGTGAAGGGTAGTTGTTCCGTCAGCGGGACATCAGCTTCTAAATTAGCATGGACAAAAAGATGGCTGTCAGTTTCGACGTAAGGTTTGCATGCTCGCAGAAAATCCCAATGGCTCTCTGGCACCGCATCGATCCCAATATCACCATTATTACTGTATGATTCGAGCGTTTCCTTGCCACCCCAGTGCTCCAGCCAATCCGCTAATTCTGATCCACCAAACCTAGCGAGGAAGAATTTCTCCTCATGGTTCCCCGATAGAAAAGTAACGTCGAACTTATCTTGCAGTCCCATAAGAAAATCGATCACGCCCTTCGTATCTGGCCCGCGATCCACGTAGTCGCCTACAAAGATGACCCGGTCATCAGGCTGTGGATCGATCATGTCCCAAAGAAGCTTCAAGGGCTCCAAGCACCCGTGAATATCCCCAATCGCTAAAGTTCGTCGAATCTTAGTCATGGAAAAGACACTAAGGCAGGGAATTCATTTTTTCAAGAGAGCATACGAATCTAATTCGCAGAAAAACAAAAAAGCCCAGTATTTCTACTGAGCTTTTTTTAAAGTATTGGAGGCGGAGGCGGGATTCGAACCCGCGAATGTCAGTTTTGCAAACTGATGCCTTAGGCCACTTGGCTACTCCGCCCTAAAGGTGTGCAGTTGTTAACCTCAGATTTGATGGCTGTCAATCTCTCTGTGAAATTTATTTTTATGACTTGCTGATTTTGTTCCGCGAGCTAGACTGCGCCCATGAAATCAATCATTATTTTATTCGCATGCATGACAGGACTTTTTGCAGCAGAGGCTCCCAAGGTAGAAACTCTTGAGATAGGGGCAGCGGCTCCAGCTTTCACTCTAGTAGGGGTGGATGATAAGAAGCATTCGCTTGCTGACTTCAAGAGTTCAAGCTATCTAGTGATGATTTTTACCAGCAATCACTGTCCAGATGCCCGCGCATCATGGGGGCGGATGAATAGTTTTGCTAAAACCTATGCTGATAAAGGCGTGCAAGTGGTTGCCGTTTCATCGAACTCACCTAAGGCGCTGATGCTTTGGGAAAATGGTTACTCAGTGTATGGCGACAGTTTTCCTGAAATGAAGCAGGAAGCCGCCGAGCGTAAATTTGTATTTCCTTACCTCTATGACGGGGATACCCAGGAAGTGGCGCTTGCTTATGGCGCGCAGGCAACCCCTCATGTGTTCATTTTCGGACCAAAGAGAAAGCTACTCTATGAAGGACATTTCGATAATGGCCACAGAAACCCTGGGCCAGCTTCGCAAAATACGGTGCGCGATAATATCGATGCCCTACTCGCTGGAAAACCAGTGATTGTAAAGCAGACTAACGCCTTCGGTTGCTCCACAAAATGGGCCTATAAGTATGAGTGGGTGGTAAAGAAACAGAAAGAGTGGGAGGCACTTCCTGTCAGCGTCGATTCTCTGAGCGTTGAAGGTGCGAAGTCTCTGCTAGAGAACAAAACTGGCAGGGTGCGAGTGATCAACTTCTGGATGACCGATAACAAGCAAAGTATCGCAGATTTCCCCAAGCTCATTGATACCTACAGACGTTACCAGAAGCGGCCATTCGAAATGGTCACTATCGCCATTGATCCTAAAGACTCTGCTGATGAGGTTCTGAAAGTCCTTACTGATCAGCACCTGCCGCTCTCTACAGATACTCTCAAGAAGATCAAGGATGAGGGCAGAGTGACTAACAATTTCCACCTCAAATCAGGCGATTTAAAAGCCGTAGCAGCACTCCTCAATAAAGGTGATGCCGTGGTATTCCCATGCACCATCGTGATCGCTCCAAATGGGAAAATCACCTACCACAAAGAACTCGCAGTCGATGACGTGGAGTTACGTAGAGGGATTGTAACAGGGATCGAGAGTCTTTCTAATTAGATGGGCTTGATTTTCACCAAACAGCTGTAATTAACATCACGCCTAGAGTCAAACCGACTAGAGAAACTGTTGCTGTAGCCCATCCGTATTTACAACCTTGTTTACCAGCGTGACGTTCAGTGATTACAGATATTTCATACTTGGTGTATTAAACAGAGTAAAGAAAGACTAACAAGCCCAAGTCCTCAGCTGGCAATAGCGATGATGATGAGTCGATGGCGCAGGAGAAAATTGATGTTTTGAAGAAGGTTTACAGACTATGTCCCATCCGGTCTTTCTTTGTCTTGAGGTATTTTTCGTTGTCAGGATTTGATGGCTGACGGATAGGTAGTTGTTCTGTTATTTCTAATCCGTAGCCTTCAAGCCCAATCATCTTTTTAGGGTTATTCGTGAGTAGACGCATTTTTCTTACTCCTAGATCGTGGAGGATCTGGGCACCCACCCCATAGTCACGGAGGTCTGCGCCGTAGCCTAGTTCCTCGTTCGCCTCGACGGTGTCAAAGCCGTGCTCTTGGAGCTTGTAGGCTTTGATTTTAGCTGGGAGGCCTATACCACGTCCTTCTTGTCGAAGGTAGAGTAGTACGCCTCCTTCTTTGGCAATTTGTTCCATTGCTTGATGTAGCTGTCCGCCACAATCACACCTGCGAGACATGAAGACATCGCCCGTGAGGCACTCGGAGTGGACACGGACGGTGACTGGCTTATCGGCTGAAATTTCGCCCCTCGTCAGAGCCAAATGGTGGGTACCGTCTACGTCTATCTCGTATAGGTGACAGTTGAACTCGCCGAAATCTGTCGGTAGTTTAATGATTTCAGTGCAGTGCACTAGCTTTTCATGATTACGGCGGTGAATGATAATCTGAGCGATCGTGCAGGCCTTCAGATCATGCTGTTTCTGGTAATCTCCGAGGTCGCCCACGGTGGCCATGTTGCCATTTTCATGCATGATCTCACAGATCACACCAGCCGGCTCCAGTCCTGCGAGCATCGCCAAATCGGTAGCCGCTTCGGTGTGTCCAGCTCTGCGGAGGACACCGCCATCGACCGATTGTAGTGGGAAGATATGACCAGGCTTCACCAGCGCATCTGGCTTGGTGTCTGGATCTGCGAGTAAATTTACGGTTCGCGCGCGGTCAGCAGCAGAAATCCCGGTGGTGATGCCTTTGGCGGCATCTACAGAGATAGTGAATGCGGTCTTGAGTGCCTCAGTGTTACGGCGGCTCATCTGCGGGAGATCCAGGCTTTCTGCCTGCTTCGTGGTGATGGGTGCACAGATCAGCCCACGGCCATGGCTCGCCATAAATGCAATGATTTCTGGTGTTGCCTTGCTGGCGGCGCACACCAGATCTGCCTCGTTCTCACGGCTAGGGTCATCAGCAACGATGACAATTTTTCCTGCGGCGATGTCGGCAATAATTTCCTCGACTGGACTAAAAATAATGGTGCTCATAGCGGATGTCTCTACATTGGGGCGGGAATGGGTAAAAATCAATGACAATTAGAAACGGTAACTAGTTTCAAAGAGAGATGAAAATTATCAATGACAAGGCGGTATTACTTATTGCGATGTGACAGATAAAATATTTTTTAAAGAAATGAAGATTTAACCGCTACTTTTGTGTGTGATGTTTCTCTTTAGTGGTTGTCAGTCAGAGACTAAGGAGGCGAGTAAAGCGTCTCTTGAATCAGCTGTGACTGAACTAGAAAGCCTCATCGACTCTAAGAATACTTATGCGGTTACAAAAATGATTATTAGCCCATCCAACCTGAGCGCTGCAGGTTCTTTAGAATTAGCAGAGCGAATTGTGAAGATTCGGGCAAATGATCTTTTTACCTATTCAGAGGCAAATATTTCTGGTGATATAGTCGCTGTTGTTTTAATGATCGATGCCTATTCGATGGAGACCGCAATATTAGCAAAGTGGGAAGATCAGCAGTGGATTTTTTTTTATGGGGATTCATGTCTGTTCGAGCGAATATAGTCTCCGCAGGTTGGGGCTGTCTTGTGAGCAGCTAAAAGATGCATTCTTTCTGAAGAAATGGTTAGAGGATGAAACCCAAGCTGGTAAATCTGGACTTGGTGAGCGAGAGAGATTGAAATGGTATTTACCGGAAGTTCCTGAATCCTTGGTGATAGAAAAGTTCTACGAATCTCCAAGCCCAGCGATGGATCACGACTACATGTGGAAAATCAAAGTGGAAGACAGTGAAATGTTCAAAGGTTTTCAAAAACAGCTTACCCAAAAGCCGCCAAATTATTGTGGAGTGAATGATTTATCAGAGGTTCCGGTATTTGACGTCCATCCTAAGTGGTGGAGGTCTATAGATTTTGAGAAGGGAACGCTCTATCAATATATAGTTGAGGTGTTTGGTAGTAAAGGTAGCGAAAAGTCCTCCCTATTTGCCTTCTTCGATCAGGATGCTAGCTACCTTTATATCCAAACAGGAAATTAACCTTTAGTGTCTATTACTCTGGAGTTGGATCTTGGTTTTTGCTAATAAGTGTTTGTGTTGACTGCATTGAAAAAATTCATTTACCCAAAACATCTGGCTGCTGATTTAGCGCCGATGATGTTGAAGGAGCTCAGGCAGGGCTTGCGGCGTGGGGTGTTTTTGATTCCATTTATGCTGATTCATTTGTTCGCTATCGCGGCACTTTATTTGGAGTTTTATACCGAGCTGGATTTGGGGGCAAATCCATTTACCGGGGTGATGCAGATGGGGTTGTTCCTAGAGTATAGTCCGTTCTGGTGGGTGGCTGGTGGGGTTTGTATGCTGCTGATGCCGATGGGTGGGATAGTTCTGATGGGGCAGGAGATGGATGAGGGGAACTACGAGCTACTTCAGATGACAGAGCTAAGCAGATGGCAGGTGGTGCTGGGGAAGTTTTTGTCGATTTGGAGTATTTCATTACTCACGTTCTCATCGCTGATTCCCTATCTGATCGTAAGGTATTTTGTGGGAGGTATGGAGGTCTGGAGGAATATAGCATTGGTGATGACGGTGGTTTTTGTGGCGGCGATCATAGCGGCTGGAGCCATTGGGGCTTCTTCATTTAAGAATCCATTCGCAAGACTGGGGGTCATGGGGTTATTTCTGGCATCTGTGGGTGCATCAGGAGCGATTGTGCTAATGGCATCTGCGCTTCAGTCGGGAGCTTGCGGGATATTTTATCACCTGAATGTGATTGGGTTGACGCTGTGTTATGTAATGCTTGGGTTAGTGGTCGCTCGGTCTAGGATACGACTGGTGGTGCATCAGTATGAGGTGAAGCCCAGCTGGATGATGATTTTTTTGCTGGTATTCACTCCTATTGTGGTGGGGATGAGCACGCTGATGACGGGAGGTTGGATGGGTTTTATGGGGTGTATCGCGATGACGATAGTGGCTAGGTATGCAGATATTTCACCTAAAGCTCCAAAGTGGGTGAAGATGCCTGAGCTAAATATCCCGAAGGAAAGTAAGTTATAGTAGTAGGCGAAAGAATGAATTAGGCTTTAAAGATGATTCCTTTGTTCTGGAGGGGCACAAAAAATCATCTGGTCAATGAATGAGCCAGATGATTTTCGGGAGAGGAGCTGGGAAGATTGTTTTTTATGTTTTTATAGTATTCAATGTATAGAACGCTGTTGGTCTTTATTTGGATGCATTTTGATGGAAAAAGATCATATTAGGCAGGTATTCATTACTTATTTAATGTAATCCATTTATTATTAGTGTGTTAAATATTATTTATTTCATATGAAATAAATAAATTTAAATTTTCTGAGAAAAAAGTGTGCAGTTTCTTGACCTTATGTGGTGGGTGAAGATGATGTGGCATGTCTGAAGCAAACGATTCCCCAATTTTCCCGAAAAGCCCACTTGAAGAGGTGGGTGGTATTCCGTATTTTGTAAGAATGTGTGATAAAATCCGACTCCACGCGAGTGATGACCTTCATGCTGATTATCAGTCAAACTTGGGTGGTGGATTTGATAAATGGACTTGTGAGTATCTTCGAGTAAGCTACAATGATGTTGTCGAAAAAGTGCAGAGCGGACTAGATGATGCGGCGGTTTTAGAGTGGGCAGTTTCTCTAGGTGGTGAGCGCACTGCCGCTGAGCGTGACTGGTGGCTGAGCTACATGCGGAATCGTTGTCACAGAGACGATCTTTCTGAGTTGTTAGAGAAGCGTAAGATTAGCTGTGGCTTGGGAGATCGAGGAGATATCGTGAGCATGTTTGGAATGATCGATGCAGATGAGGAGAGAAACTAAATTTAAATAAAAAAGACTAAAATGAACGAACTAACACTCCATTCGCCACTCGACATGCATCTTCATTTACGAGATGAAGAAATGCTTAAGCTAGTGACCCCATTAACGACCGAGACATTTGCCGGGGCGGTGATTATGCCAAATCTAGTGCCTCCAGTGGACAACATAGATAGGCTACTAGCGTATCGTGAGCGGATTACTGCGGCTCAGGGGACGGATGTCTTTGAGCCATACATGATGCTATTTTTCCGTCAATACACAGAGGCTGAGCTAGCGGAAGCGAAGAAGCATATACTAGGAATAAAACTATATCCTGCCGGAGCGACTACGAATAGTGAAGCTGGTGTGAAAGCAATCGATGCCGTGGAACCTACTTTCAAGATGATGGAGGAAATGGGTATCCCGCTGATGGTGCATGGCGAGACGCACGGCTTTGTGATGGATAGGGAAAAAGAATTCCTAGAAAGCTATGAATACCTGGCTAAGAAATTTCCTAAACTCCAGATTACCATGGAGCACATCACTACAGCAGATGCTGTGGATTTGATGGGGCGCTATGAGAACCTCCGGGCTACGGTGACGCTTCAGCATCTAATTATCACATTAGATGATGTAGCAGGTGGGCTGCTAAATCCACATTTATTTTGTAAGCCCATTGCAAAACGTCCTGAGGACCGAGAGGCTCTGCTGCAAGCCGCGCTCGCTGCGGATCCAAGCTTGATGTTCGGTAGCGATAGTGCTCCGCACCCTCTGAGCAAGAAAGAATGCTGTGGCTGTGCTGCTGGTGTGTTCACTTCGCCGATGGCTATTGCAAGGCTGGCGCAGCTTTTTGATAAGCATGGAAAGCTGGAAAATCTCCAGGTATTTCTCTCCGATAATGCCCAGCGACTCTATGGGATCACACCCTTAGAAAAGAAAGTGGTGGTGAGTAAGCAGCCCTTCGAGGTGCCTGCGGCATACGAGGGATATGGTCAGAATGTGGTGCCGATGTATGCGGGTGACACCCTTGAATGGAAAGTGACTTCTACTTCATAAAATGGGCATAGATTTAACAGATCAATTCAAACGGCCATTGAGAGACCTGCGGATCTCGGTCACAGATCGGTGTAATTTTCGCTGTCGCTACTGCATGCCGCTTGAGGTGTTTGGCGCGGGCTATAGCTTCCTTCCCAAGGAGGAAATTTTGCGCTTCGGCGAGATCGAGAGAATCACTCAGCGATTTGTTAGATTGGGCGTTAGTAAAATCAGACTCACTGGCGGTGAACCGTTGTTGAGACGTGATTTATCTGATCTAGTGGCGCGGCTGGCGAAGATCGAGGGTGTCAATGACATCGCGATGACTACAAATGCTGCTCTGTTAGAGAAATATGCAGTAGACCTAAAGTCTGCTGGACTGCACCGAGTGACGGTATCGTTAGACGCCTTGGACGCAAAAGTTTTTGGTGAAATGAACGGGGTAGGAGCTAGTCCAGATAAGGTAATAGCAGGGATTGACGCTGCACTGGCTGCTGGCTTGGGCGTGAAGGTAAACGCCGTGATCAAGCGTGGTGTGAATGATCACGAAGTAGTTGCTCTAGCTGATTTTGCCAGAGAACGGGCTATTTCCATGCGCTACATCGAATACATGGACACAGGAAATGTGAACGGTTGGAAGCTGGATGAGGTAGTGCCATCACATGAACTGTTAGAGATTCTTAAAAAAGAAATTGCGCTCAATAAATCTAAGCGAGTAGCAGGCGAGACCGCACAGCGGTATGAGGTAGAAGGGGAAGATGGATTTGAGATTGGCTTCATCAGCTCTGTCACCCAGCCATTCTGTAATGCCTGCAACCGAGCCCGGCTTTCAGCAGATGGAAAAATATTCACCTGCCTATTCGCCTCCGAGGGCATGGATATTAAACAATTTATCAGAGAGGGTGCTAGTGATGAAGATGTTGATAAGCTGTTAGAGGGGATTTGGTCTAACAGAAATGATAATTATTCCGAGCAACGTAGCAGCCTAACAGAAAATCTACCGAAGGCAGAAATGTCTTATCTTGGAGGGTAGCTCACTAGTTTTAGTATGAAGAAGCGTATAATGGTATATCTTTTAATGCTTGCTGGACTGATTACCATTACCTCAAGTTGGTTCAGCATTCAGCTAGCTTCAGATGATCGTTATGAAAAGATGCTCGATCTATATGAATCAGAACCTGATTCAGTAACGAATAATGAATGGCTATGGAGCGAAGATGATGCAGGAATGACGGCTCTTATTTTGATAGTAGTAGGAGTGATTTCATTCATCATCACGACAGGAATAGTGTTGATGATTATGTTGGGTATGAATGTGAAGAATTTTTCCACAGTTGGTTATTCTTTGTCAATTGTGTGGCTTCTATTAGGATGTGCTCTTCATGTGTTTGTTTGGTTGGTTTAAAATGGGCGTTCAGAACCAGTTCCCCGGCATAGGGAAGTATACGAGTTGTTAGCGCGGAAAATCATCAAGCGCTTGACTAGCGACTAACAGATCAAGTCACTTTCCTATTCCATTTGGTAATAATCAAGATGGAGAGGATCAGGCAGGTGGAGGTGATGAGGCCTAGGATACCGAGGCACCATTTTAGGGTGCTGACTGGTTTGCCATACCAGAACTTCCATTCATCTAGGAAGACGGAGTTGGTTGCTGCTAGGCCATCCTCTTGGTCGTCTAAGTCGTCTTCTTCGTCGCGTTTGAGTGCGTTACTGGCTCGGGTGGAGTTGGTAATTTTGGTTACGTTTCCTAGTTTTTCGTTTTTGTAATAGGATTGGCATGCAGGATGGACGTTGTTTTCATCGCGTACTGACAGATCCTCTAGCTCTTGCATGGTGCCTATGAGGCCGAGACGGACAATTTTCTTGGTGAGTGTTTTTGCGGTTGCTCGGTCGGGAGCTTCAGCGGCATCAGCTCTCTGGATGGCGAGGGTGAGGATTGCTAGCCGATCCAGTTGTTCATCTGTTAGATTAGTCTCCCCTGTGTCTGGATCGACTTGTTCCTTGAGCCAGTCTCGTTTACTGAGTAGAATGTGAGTATTTCTGAAATACCAATTCTTGGTGGCCTGAGTGATGATAATACCCTCGAAGGCATAGCGGAGTGGCATGAGCTTTGATGGGAATGGTTCGGCTCCTTCTTCTCTGGATTTTTCTCCTCCCTGGAAAAGTCCTCGGTTCATGTCTTCGAATTGCACTAAGGCACCAGCGAGTAGGAGTTGTGGGACTAGTAGTAAGGGGACAGCGCTGAGGGCTGCGCGCTCGGTCTTGACGATGGATGAGATTAACAAAGCCATCGCTGTGCCGACGATGGCAGTGAGACTCATCCAGAACCAGTGATAGAAGAACATCGATTCTATTTCTAACATGTGGTTACCTACCGCTATATAGATACCAGACTGGATGATGGCAAGCAGGGCGAGGGTGCTGAACTTGGCGATGATATATATTCCGGTTCCGTAGCGGTGGTTTCGCTCGCGTCTCAGCACAGGTTTGTCTCTGAGGATCTCGGTGGCACTATTGGTAAGACCCAGGAACATGCCCACGGTGACGGAAAGAAATAGGTATTCGATGAGGTTAGTCGATGCCCCGAAGTCATAGCGGCCCTCTTCAGAGGCGCGCAGTGTGATGCCGATGAGAAATGCCAGTAAGGGTGCTTCAAGAATCGTAGAATAAAGCGTGCCTCGGTTCCTGAATTTAGACAGGACCGAGCGGCGAAGATGCGTCTGGAACAGTATGACATGATCCTTTAATGTGCGCTGACGGCTGATAGGGATGGGCATGTTGTCATCTGCACGCGGTGCATCTCCTATGTGTGTCTGGGCGGGAATCTCGCCACTGGCAACACCTTCTAACAGACGATGACTTTCAAATCGTTCTTGCCAGAATCTCGGAGGAAATCGTCTGGCATGATCGCTGTTGTTAGATTGAGTGAGATTATGAAGTGGTGTTTCTAGGACATCGAAGACGAAGTCTGCGGCACTGTCCTGTTCTAAATTATGTCGTCTTCGGACCGGGATCTTTAGCTCTAGGCAAGCGTTCTTAAAATACTCAAACATTTCTCCAGAAGTGCCAAAGAATGCGACCCGGCCGCCCTTATCAAGTAGCAAGATTTTATCAAAAAGACTAAGCACGCTAGATCCTGGGCGGTGCAGTGACGCGATGACTATCTTATCCTGAGCGGTGCTTTTTAGTGTTTCGGCTACATGCTCAGAATCCTTCGACGACAGACCTGAAATAGGCTCATCAAACAGTAATATTTCAGCTGCTGAACCGAGATCGAGGCCGAGGTTAAGTCTGCCGCGCTCACCACCGCTGATACTTTTATCGCCAGGAGACCCCACCTTTCTGTGCGCCAGTGGTTGAAGTGCGAGTTCGCCTAGAATACTATCGATTCGCTTAGATTGCTCTCGGTGCGAAATCTGTGGGCGGCGGATTGAACACGCGTGTTTCAGATGCTCCCGGACGGTTAGATTAGCATTCAGCGCCTCTTCTTGCGGCATGTAGGTGATGAATGGTGCGAGCCGTTCACGGTGATTATAAAGCGAGATGCCATTTAGCCGGATATGTCCACGTGTGGGCTTGAGTTGTCCTGCTATCGCCGTTAGCAACGTGGACTTACCACATCCACTGGGGCCGATAATACAAAGCATTTCGCCTCTAGAAACGGCGAATTCTACGTTATCGAGAGCTGTTTCTGTGTCGGACTCATTAAATTGGTGCGAGACACCATCTAGCATTAGCTCGCGGATAACGGTGCGTTCTTCATCAATAAATCCGTCAGTAAATCGGCAGCGGATGCCTTGACTGGAACTCAGTCGAATGAGCATTCCATCACTGAGTTCACAGCTTTGCCTGATGAGCTGGTTCCTGACAAAGACTCCGCGCTCAGCACTGACGACCTCTAGTTCACCAACTGATGTCTCTGGATTAAATTTAATTTTCAGCACCACCTTACCGGCGAGTCCCGGAGACAGTAGTAGGTCGCCCTTCTTAAGAAGGGAAGGGTCGTTTGAGGCTATCACCGTCTGCTCGCTTTGATCTAGCTTAAATCTCCCACCCGCTTCCATCGCTTGCCTGCGGAGGTGTTCAAGGGTTACTTTCTTCCCGTCAGAAAGGTTTAGTTTGTCATGCAGTGAGAGTTCAGTAGGGAGTATTTCCACATTAGTGGGGTGTCCTTCTATGCTGATGTCTGAGGGGCGAATGACGCTGAGCGTCACTTTGGTATCGAATTTCACCAACATCGAGCTTTGTCTAGACTTGCTCCGTTCCACGATGAGCCCCTGAGTGGTCTCGTGGATGAACAGTGATCTGGATTCATTCTGTTGCTTGCAAGTGAGGAAAAAGTTGAGGTCATCTGCCGAGAGTGTCCAGTCTGGCATGCTCAGTCTCTGGTGAGACCTTAACCGTAGAATCTGTCCAGAGATTACAGCCGTGCCGCCCACCCAGAGCGTGTGCTCACCAGTGTTTCTGAGGATGATGATCTGGTCATTTCTGTAGAGTCTGAATGCATGATGAGTAGCTTGTGGAGGGACTCTGACATCTGCTTCTGGACTTGCGGAGAAAATCACTCGTGTGAATGGCAGTAGCTCATCAGCATGAAAACGGTCACTCATCTCATCACAAATGAGCATTCCAAGATCAGATTTACCGATCATTATAAGTAAATCCATGAATGCTTCTAAGCCTCGTTTCTTACTGGTAGAGGCGTCAATCAGTAAATAAAGCTGGAGCCCGAGCGAGGTGATCGACTTGCCACCCATTTCTTTTGTGATTTGGTCTGCGAGGGATTGCGTGGATGATGGACTGCGGAAGGCACGCTGGAGTCTGCGCGCCAGCCAGCCATGATCCGCTTCAGGGTAGGCGTGGCGGAGTAAATCTAGTGCCACCTCAGCTTCTGCTGCATCCACTGAGCCATCTAGCGCCACGAATGATGCAAAGACGTCGACGAGTGTGCCCACATGCTCGATAGATTTTGGTGTGGGTGAGATCCAGCTACGCAGCATGGTAGCAGGCTGAAAAAGCTGCAATCTGGGCTTGCGGTTTTTAGATACGGGGTGAAGTTTCAATAGAAAGAGAATGAATGGGCAGGGATTGTAAAGCAAGTCAGCAGAGAGGAAAAAGAGAATTATTTCACAATGATGCGAAATAATGGTTTTCTTTTTCATCTTTGGGGATAGGTTCTGCCAACAGTTGAGCAGGGTCTATGCGATTAAAGTGAAGTAATTCACTGGTAAATAAGTTTTTACCCACTTCCGCTCTTGCTCTTTTTTCCTTATTTAAGAAATAACACAACTATTATGGCAAATCAACGTCCACCAGAACCACCACCAATACCCAAAGGTCAAAGCCCGATGGGGCCAGATGGCAAACCTGTCAAATCTGGCACCAACTGGAGAGTTATTATCCTCTTGCTCATAGGCATGGGTATTATCTTCATGGCTTACAATTTCACTAATGATAGCGATAGAGCTAAGGAAATCGGGGTGGCTACGTTTGTAACTCTTCTGGAAAATGACAAAGTTCTCATCGATCCACTTGATGGGTATGAAGGTGACAAGAAGGACACCACTGCGGTAAATGAATACCTCGTGAGGACTAACATCAAGCCTGATGACTATCTGACTCAGATTACGAGTGAGAGCGCTTTTCAGAGTAAATTTGTAGGGAAACGTGATGTCAGAGACTATACCGATACCAAGCAAAAGTCGTCTGAAAGACCATTCGCGGTGCTCTTGAACACTCAAGCGCACAGTGACTTCATTAATTCCGTGCAGACTAATTATGATGTGGCAATGGAACAGGTCACTGAACTCCCGCTCCAAGGAGGAAATACTCAACTGATTACGATCAATCGACTTCAACAATTACTCAAAGAAGGTAATATAGTTCTAAAAGGTAATAACCGGATGACGCTTCAAAAAATTACCTCTGGCAGCGATGCCGTTTTCGAGGGAGACATGATTTTCATTCCTAAGCTCACCGATGTTGCTCCTGAATGGAAGCCATTTACGTGCGTGGTGAATTACAACATTTTAAGCGACCATGACAGGAACGTGATCTTTGGTAAGACCAAATTTAAAGAGAAGATCAACTCTGGCACGATGAAGATGCTACTGTATAATTTACTTCCTATTCTACTCATCGTTTTCCTACTCTTCTTCCTCTTCCGTAGCCAGATGAAAAACGCCGGTAAAGGGGCTATGAGCTTTGGTAAGAGCAAGGCAAAGATGCTCAGTCAGGAAGGTAAGAAAGTCACCTTTAAGGATGTGGCTGGTATCCAGGAAGCCAAGGAAGAACTCTTCGAGATCGTAGATTTTCTGCGTGACCCTAAGAAGTTTGAAATGCTCGGAGGTAACATCCCTAAGGGTGTGCTCATGATCGGCTCACCGGGAACGGGCAAAACCCTCCTCGCACGTGCCATCGCGGGTGAAGCTGAAGTGCCGTTCTTCTCAATCTCTGGATCTGACTTCGTCGAAATGTTCGTCGGTGTCGGTGCTAGCCGTGTGCGCGATATGTTCGAGCAAGGTAAGAAAAACTCACCTTGTATCATCTTCATCGATGAGATTGATGCCGTAGGTCGCCACCGTGGACAAGGGATGGGCGGCGGACATGATGAACGCGAACAGACGCTCAATGCCCTACTAGTAGAAATGGATGGATTTGATGCCCGCTCAGGAGTCATCATCATCGCAGCTACCAACCGACCTGACGTGCTCGACCCAGCACTTCTGAGACCGGGACGATTTGATCGCCAGGTAAGGGTGAATTTACCAGACGTAGTAGGGCGCGAGCAAATCCTCGTTGTCCATGCTAAGAAAGTGAAGCTAAACAAGGATGTGGATCTAGGAATCATCGCGAGAGGGACACCAGGATTCTCTGGTGCTGAACTAGCGAATTTACTCAACGAGGCAGCACTACTTGCAGCTAGAACAGGGAAGAAAGACATCAAGCAACCTGAACTAGAAGAAGCACGCGACAAGGTCCGCTGGGGACGTGAGCGCCGCTCCTTAGCACTCAGTGATAAAGAGAAAGAAAACACCGCTTATCATGAAGCTGGACATGCTATTCTTAATATCATTTGTGAGCACACTGACCCGCTTCACAAAGTCACTATTATCCCACGTGGACCTGCTCTAGGGGTCACAATGTTTCTTCCGGAGGAGGATAAATACACTTATCGTAGAGGAGAACTCGTTGACCAACTATGTGTGGCTATGGGTGGACGAGTCGCTGAGGAGTTAAAATTTGGCAACGTGACTAACGGAGCTGTAGGAGACATCCGCCAAGCCACTAACATCGCCCGTAAGATGGTTTGCGAGTGGGGCATGAGCGATAAGCTTGGGATGGTAGAATATGGCGGAGATGAGTCTGGTGGTGAAATGTTCATGGCTGGTAAGGGGAAGACCTATTCAGAAGAGACTGCACAACTGATCGATGAGGAGATCAGAGAACTTATCGAGAGTGCTTATGAGCGAGCGAAATCCTTACTCATTGAGCATCGCGATGCGCTAAACCTTATTTCTGAAGCACTATTAGAATACGAAACTCTCGATGGTAAGCAGACGGAGGAGCTTCTCTACAAAGGAGAAATGTCTAATCCGCCACATATGCCAACTCCGCCAGAGCCACCCACTGCAATGTCTCCAGAACCAGTCAAGAGCAGTGAGGCCGTCAGTAGTAAAAATGATGACGACCCACTCGAAGGCGAAGTAGTAGGCGCGCCAGCGTAATTAATTGATAAGATCCGTCTGTTCCTTCCGAACAGGCGGATTTTTTTGGCTCATTTTTCCCTATAGTTAACTCTAGGGAATCGATGTCCCCCCATCATAACGGTTAATTTCAGTCAACGATCCAATGCGTGACATAAACCTAGAGACATGCGGTAGTGATTTGCCCAGATTGTTCTTATACCATCCTCACAGTTATATTGGATTGATCGTTTGATAGAATAATTTGAAAGTGCAGCGAAGCTGATTGGGGAAAGAGCAAAAAAATAGAGCAAGATTAGCGGCGTTAGTCGTCAGTTGCATAGCCCGCTATGCGCCTTCCTCCTGCCTAAGGTCGCCTATAGATGAACACACGCCTAATGCCCCATCGGTATCCCCGTATTGGTAGATAGACCATTGAGATTCACATTAATGTTACGGTCATTAGCCTCAATTACGAAGCGATCTAGGATAGTCTGAAAATCTTGATCTACTACTTGGTCAGTAACCTCTGTGTTAGGATCATCATCAAATAGGTTTAAGTTACTGCTCAATGAGTAAGAAGAATCACTCATTTCTCAATGCTTCAATAGGATCTAGCTGGGCAGATTTTGCGGCTGGGTAGATACCAAAGACAATTCCTGTGAGTGCGGAGATGATGAAGGCTAAGACCACTGATCCTGGAGAAATGATGGCGTTCATTGAGGTGAAGTTTGAAATGAGCTGCGGCACTGCAATTCCTAGAAGTATGCCAATGAGTCCTCCGATTAGTGATAGCAATACTGCCTCGACCATGAACTGAGTGATGATGTCGCTTTTTTTAGCTCCTAGTGCTCGGCGTAGTCCGATCTCTCTGGTGCGCTCGGTCACGGTGGCGAGCATGATGTTCATTATGCCGATGCCGCCAACCAGTAGTGAAATGGCAGCAATAGATCCCAGCACGATATTAAACATTCTCTGTGTCTCTTCAGATTGTTTCAGTAGCTGGAGTGGGACGGTGAGCTTATAGTCTTTCTCTTTATGGGTAAGATTGAGGAGATTGATGATCTGTGATTCTGCAGTGATTACCGCTGTGGGGTTCTTCATCTGTAGCACTAGCTTATTTAGTTGGACGTCTTCAGCGCTGAAGCTACCGGAGGAGTTCTTGATGATGAGATCACCATAGCGCGCCTGCATGGAAGAAATGGGAATATAAACTCGGTGATTTGCAGTTGTCTGCTTACTATTTCCCTGCTCAGAGGTGACTCCCACCACAGAGTAGTGAACATTGTCTATTTTTAGAGTTTCTTCTAGTGGGTTTAGGTAATTAAATAGTTTATCCGCTAGGCTTTTATTGATGATACAGACGGTGTTTTGCTGAGAAATGTCCAGCTCACAGAGGAATCTGCCGCGTAAGATTGGAATACTTTCTACACTGCGGAGACTAGGTTGGGTGCCAATGATCTGTGCAGATTGCTGCTTGTCCCTGAAGATCACATTCTCATTCATCAGCCGCTGTGAGACGATCCCTGCAACCTCAGGAATAGCTCGTTTGATAGAATCCATATCCCTGCGCTTGATGCCGAAGCTTAAGGTATTTTCTTGTTCTGTACTATCAGATTCTGCGGGTTGAATACTTTCGATGATGATGTTATTGCTACCGAGGTTTTTGATCCGTTCTTGAGCTTCAAACGCAGCGCCATTTCCTACGGCAAGCATGGTGATCACTGAGCAGACTCCGAAGATGATCCCCAAAATAGTTAGCCCTGATCGGAGCTTCCGCAGCATCAGGCTCTTAAATCCTAGCTCCAAGGTGTGGGTGAATTTAGTGATTCTCATAGGGCTGAGCTTGCCTCCTCCCTGTTAGGGCATATTTCATCTTGATAGATGAGACCGTCTTTCATGCGGATGATACGCTCAGTGTGCTGGGCGACGGCTTCATCATGGGTGACGATAACGATGGTTTTGCCGCGCTTATTTAGCTTGATCAGGATTTGCATGATCTCTTCCTCGGTGGTACTATCAAGGTTTCCCGTGGGCTCATCTGCGAGAATCATTAGCGGGTCGTTGATTAGTGATCTGGCAATTGCCACGCGCTGCTGCTGGCCGCCTGAAAGCTCGTTTGGCTTATGGTCGAGCCGGTCTTCTAGACCAACTAGTGTTGCTAGCTCGATGGCGAGGGGGAGTTTTTCTTTGAGCGAGACTTCTTGGTAGATCAGTGGGAGCTGGATGTTCTCAATGACATTCAGCTGAGTGATGAGGTTATAGGACTGGAAAATAAATCCCAATCTCCTACCACGCGCATCTGAGAGTGTGTTGTCATCCATTTCCGCCACATTTTCTGTGCCCAGCCGATAGCTCCCTGCGGTGGGTCTACCCAAGCAGCCTAGGATGTTCAAAAGTGTGGATTTGCCAGATCCTGAGGGACCCATTATGGCTACGAATGAACCACTAGCGATCTCTAGATCGATCCCTTTGAGAGCATGGATCTCTTGTCCTTTAAGTGGGAATACTTTGGTTATGCCTTTAAGCTGGATCATTCTAAAAGATTATTCAGTTTCGTTATTTAACCACTTCCGGGATGTTAAGTAGCACCACATCGCCATCGCTGACTCCGGATGTGATTTCAGCGAAGCTATTGTTCATCATGCCGAGCTGGATCTCTGTTTTCAAGTGTTCAGCGCCGTCCTTGATATAGCAGAAATATGTTGCTTTTTCAGTGCGGATGGCATGCAACGGGATGTAGAAAATCTCCTTGAGATCAGTGATGATGATTTCCGCCTTGGCTGAGATAGATGGTTTCACATCTGGTAGTGGATCGGTGATGGTAATCTCTGTGCTATAAAACTGCTCAGCGGCTCCGAACCATGAATTATTTCTATCAGGCAGGGGGTTCACTTTAGAGACTGCTCCCTTGTAACGCTTGTCAGAGATGGACGCGATGGTAATATAGGCTAATTGTCCGCGCTTAATCTTACTAATATGAAACTCTGGAATCTTCACTTCCACCTTCATTTTCTTAAGGTTAGGGATGGTGATCAGCTTGCGGTTCTTATTTACATTAGCTCCTTCCGAGACACTCGGCTCCTGCCTACTACTGCGTGGTGGGTAGAGCGCTATGCCATCAGCAGGGGCGTAGAGTTTGGTGTGTTTTAGCTGTTGCTGATCCTCTAATAGACGATCTTCATTCAGCTTTAGTTTGCGCTGTGCTTCTCCTAGTTGTGCATTCGATCTACTCATCCTGCTCTCACCTTGTTTGATCAATCGCTCGTATTTCTTTTGTGCTTCGGCGACTATAGAGTTAAGTTCTACTTGGCGTTTTGGTAGGTCAAATTGCTCTAACATTTTTAATTTGCTCTTTGCAGAATCTAGTAACTTCTGGCGGTTACTGAGCTCTAGCCGGTCTCTATCCACTTGGCTTTTGGTCTCGAATCCCTTCTTAGCTAGCTTCTCACTCCATTGAAATTTATCCTGAGTGAGCCGCAGAGATTCCTCCTCACTGGTGATTTTGGACTCAGCTTCTCTGAGCTGTTGTTGCTTATCGAGTTGTTCGAATTTTGCTAAATCCATCTGCGCAAATTCGATCGATTGCTGTGCTTCACGTTGTTCACTCTCCAAGGTGCTTTTCTCGATGAGTAAGTCATTCTTGGCAGTGATAAATGATGATCTACTCGTCTCCACACTCAGTTGGATAGCCTGTAGCTGTTTCATTGCCTCGGCAGGGTCAAGCTCTACTAGTAATTGGCCGGCTTTCACTAGTGAGCCTTCTGGAACGATGGAAATAATGAGAGATTGCCCATTAAGGCGGTTTTTCACGATCTTTTCCTCAACGGCTTTTAGCACACCTCCCTCCGTCACGGAGATGTTCAGATCACTTTTTTTCACTGTGTAGTAGGCGAATTTTTCATCGGAAGCAGTCTCTGTAGAGATCAGGAACTGATAAGCTATAAAGCACCCAATTACTGCGATCACTAGTCCGATCCAGAGTGCTTTTTTATTGTCTTTAGGTAGAATCATCATGTGGGTGAATTTAGCGAGTAGGGTTTCTATTAAGCCAGTAGTCTGAAGTGTTAGGGCTGAGTGTGCCGATATCGGTGTAGAGTTGGAGTCTGGCGTCTTGGTAGTCGATTAGTGCTGCAGTTACCGCGTTTTGGGCGGAAATGAGCGCATCTTGAGATTCGCTAAGTCGTCTGAAAATCACAGTACCTGCCTGAAAGCGTAGGCGGTTTCCTTCCACGCGGCGCTCAGCGAGTTTCACCGCGTTACGTTGGATATCGTAGTTTTGTTTGAACTGCTGGACCTCACGGATGCGGCGGATAATGAGATTGTTCAGGCTATCATACGTGCGGCTTAGTGAGCGGATACTAGACTGGAACCGAATCAAGGATAGACGGTAATTATTGCGCTCATTGATCCGGTTAATCGGTAAATTGAGTTCCACGCCTACTTGTGAGGATAAGTTATTCAGGTTGAGTTTCTCAAAGTTATTTCCCGTGCTTGCGAGGGATGCTGAGGCGATGAAATTCACTTGTGCCTTGAGTTGATTAGCTGCGATCACTACTTGTCTTTTACTGTCATCAAAGCGGTCTATATCATTGATCAGAGGTAAACGGTTTCTTAATGCCGTATCAAATGCTTGTCGCTGGTTGACGATGAGTGGTTGGAGGCCAGACTTTACCAGTTTATCGAGTTCGTTGTCGGTGAGGTTTAGTTTCACGCTAGTGGGAGCACCGAGGGTTATTTTGAAGGCATCGAGTGAAGTTTGGTAGCGAGATTTAGCATTGATCCAGCTGTTTTTAGCTTGCAGTTCACCTTGCTCAGAATCACTTACTTCTTGCGGGCTAGCGCGATCCACGGATCTGGCGCGGAGGTATTCGGTATTCTGTTTCCGTGAAATATAGTTTTTATATTGGTTACTTACAGACTCTTTCTGCTGCATCAGTCTTAAATACTGAATCACGATATCCTTTGAGAAGGTGTTTTGAAAGTGATGGTAGTCTCGGATTGAATAAATCACATTACGGTTCGACTGAGTAAATCTTTCCGCCGCTATCTCGCTTCCCGCACCGCGGAGCAATGGCTGAAGAATATTTAGCGAGACAACCGAGGCCGCAGATTTTCTTGGGTCACCAGTAAAATAGCTGAGCAGATCGTTTGCTAGAGCGAGGCTGTAGCTCCCCCCGGTGGTGAGGTTTTGAGAAATACGCTGATTTAGATTTGTTGTGCCTCTGACATCGCCGTCGGCTTGATTTGTTGCGCGTGCGCTCGCTGTGCTAGAGAAGTTGGGGCTAAAGGTATTGCGCACGCCAGTGAGCGATAGAGCCGCGAGATACAGCGTTTCTTTTTGGCTCTGGTATTCCCGGCTATTTCGCGCCGAGTAGCTTAGCGCTTGATCGATGTTTAGTGTCAACTCACCACCGCTCTGGCTTTCTTTGAGTAGATGAGCAGCCTTAATTTCAATAGTTTTTTTTGCTAGAGTATTTGGTGTTGATCGTGAATTCCTCAGACTTGCCAAAGACATATTTTTCTGCTTTTTCAAGAATTTGGTAAACCTGCATATCTGCCTTTTTATGTTGCTGGCTGGTGCTACAACCCAATAGAAAAAAGGGGATGAACAGCCAGGATAATATGAATTTACAACACATGTTCTGATACAACGTTATCAGGTAGATAAATTGTTCATTTATCTGAGGTAGTTATTGTTAATAAATATGAGGTAATGTGGATAGGCTCATTTTTGTAGCAGAATAAGCTCTGTCTTATAGTGTGGGCGGAAGCGTTAGGGCTCAAGTGTGTTGAATTATTCATACCTAAAAGCTGCTAGGGCTTAAGTATATCTGGTGACTGAACTAATTATTTGGCAAAACCTTATTATAAAATAATTCTCGATTATTCACTCTCCTGTGTGAGTATTTCGGTATGCATCAATCACTTATTATTTATTTTCTCGCAATATTAGGTTTCCTGAATGGGTCATGTTTTGCTCAGCAAAAGGAAGTTTTTCTAAGCTTTCCAGAGTTGAAGGATAAGATTGAGGTATCGCTTCCAGAGGGGCATGACCCTCAGAAACGTTATCCAGTATTGTTCTATTACCATGGGCAATCTGGGTTGCCGGATACTAGTCTGATTCGCTTTCATACTGGGCCGAAAGATTGGATAGTGGTTGGGATGGGATATGTGAAACAGGGGCGAATCGATCTTAGTAAGGACGCTCTGGTGAGGGAGATGAGGATGTTTCATAAGGTGAAGAAGATGGTGGTAGAGAAATATGGTGGAAATATCAGAGCGTGTTATGCAGCAGGGTTTTCTAAAGGCGGCTGGCTGACAGATGCGATGCTCCAGACAGAACCTAGCCTAGCTGGTGGGATCATCCTCGGTGCGGGGAAGATGAAGCAATTTAACCAGATAAAAACTTACAGCCAGGGCAAGGGTGATGACAAAAAGGTGATCTTTATTGGTATCGGTAGGAATGATCATAACCACACCTATGCCTATCATGCGCTGATGATGCATCGCAAGATGAGTGCCGCGGTTACTTTAGAAATCTGGAGAGATCTGGGACATTCGATCCCTCAGTCAGGTTCATCAGGGTTGAAGCAGTGGCTTAGATCAAGGCTTATTAATAAAGAAGGGCTTAAAGAGTTAGCGGCGCAGGAAACCCAGACAGCGTTCGATGCAGCCCTTAAGCTGCCAGAGTTAGAGCAGTATTTTGTGTTGCGAGACTTATCTGATACTCCGTATGTGAAGCTGTTAGGTGAGACTTGGGAAAAGCGGATCAATTCAGGTATTGCGACGCTCACGAAGGACAAAAAGGTTCTACAAGAATCGCTCGCGCACTCACAGCAGCAGAAGGCACTCTCATGGGAACTAAAATACAGGAATTCAGTAGATTTAGAGAAAGTGAAACGAGGGTATCTGTTCATCCAAGAAACCTATGCTGATTCCACAGAAGCTGTCCTGATGGTGAAGGATATTACCCGAGTGGAGCGTCTACTCAAGCTAGTGAGGCAGCGCGAAGCTGAAATGAAGTCAAGACAAGCAGAGAAAAGTAAGGATAAAGATGCTGAAGCTAAGGGTCCATCTAGAGAGAACGATAGAGATCGTATCCCCAGGAACCCATTGATCCGCTAGTCATCCCATCTGGCACAGATACCTAATACCACTATCACTGTTCAAATGGTATAAGTAGATGGCTGCGTGTGACGGGCTTAATTGCTAATTCCTTAGAGATTTCCTTTTTTCATTTCAGAGACGGCGAAGTCTACGGCTCTTGCTGTGAGTGCCATGTAAGTGAGAGAGGGGTTCTGGCAACCGGATGAAACCATTGCAGCACCATCTGTGCAGAAGACGTTGGGAGTTCCCCAAACTTGGTTGTGTTTGTTGAGGACAGATTCTTTTGGCGAGCTTCCCATACGAGCGGTGCCCATTTCGTGGATGCCAAGACCGATTGCTGGCTTTTTATGATAGGTATTGATACCCTTAGCGCCCATTGCTTCTAGCATTTCCGCGGAGTCGTTCTTCATATCCTCACGCATGGCTATTTCATTTTCTTGAAATTCAGCATCTGCAACAACTAGGGGGAGTCCCCATTTATCGGTGTTTTTGGTGCTTAGGGTGATGCGGTTATTCTCGTAAGGCAGGCATTCGCCGAAACCATACATATTAATACTCCATGGACCAAAGGAGGTGAGTTCCTTTTTGAAATCTGCACCAAATCCGGGAATACTGCGTGACCATCCCTGACGATAGCCTTCGCCTTGATAGCCAAATCCCCTGAGGTAATCTGCCTTTCCAGGTTTTTCGTTAAAGTTCCGGAAACGGGGGATGTAGAATCCTCCCGGTCGCCTGCCATACTGAACTTTGTCCTTATGGGTATCGATGTAACCTTTGGAGCCAACCGAGAGATGGTGATCCATCAGGTAGCCACCCAGAGAGCCGCTATCGTCCATTCCATCCTGGTAACGATCAGATTTAGAATTCAAGAGTATGGCGGTGGATGCGACTGTGGATGCGTTGAGGGAAATGACTTTGGCGAAATACTCTGTTGTCTCCATCGTTACCTCGTCGATGATTCGAACGCCGATCGCTTTGCCTGCCTTGTCATCATAAATGACGGATTGGACAATGGAATGAGTGCGTAAGGTCATTTTCCCTGTGTTAGCAGCAGCTTTTAGGGTCGCTGACTGGCTACTAAAGTAGGCGCCGTATGGACAGCCTCGGATACAGAGATTACGATACATACACGCTGAGCGTCCCAGAGCGAGCTGCTCGGCAGTTGGCTCGGTAAGATGGGCGATGCGAGAGGGGATAACGGTGCGGGTGCTCCATTTTTTCTCCACACCTGCTTTGAGTTCTAGCTCAGACGGGGTGAGAGCCATAGCTGGCTGAAATATTCCGTCCGGGAGTTGCTCTAGTCCTTCTGAGCTGCCACTGATGCCAGCGAATTTCTCGACATAGCTGTACCATGGTGCTAGTTCCTCGTAGCTGATCGGCCATGGGATGGAGATTCCTTCTTTGGCGTTTGCTTCAAAATCCATTGGGCTGAGGCGGTAAGATTGTCTCCCCCACATGACGGAGCGACCGCCAGTGTGGTAGCCGCGCATCCAGTCGAAGCGTTTCTTTTCCTCGTATGGGTGATCGATGTCATCGACAAATAGCTCATTTTGAGAAGGCCTTACCGTGTAGCCGGTGCGGGCCTGCTTTTTCTGTTGGGAAAGTAACTCAAGGGAAGGCTTGTTTAGCCATTGAATTTCCCAAGGGGCTGAGTTCGTTGTCTTGTAGTCGACGATGTGTTCAAGCTTGTGGCCGCGCTCTAATACGAGCGTCTTAAGGCCTTTCTCGCAGAGTTCCTTGGCCGCCCAGCCGCCAGATATTCCGGATCCGACTACGATTGCGTCATAAGTGTGCTCTGCTTTTCCTTTGGTAGAATTCATAGATTTTCAGAATGGTTTGGTGTTACATTGAGTAAGCTTTCATACCTGGCTCGAGGGGCATGTCTGGAACCCATTTTCCGGGGATCAAGGTGAAGTTGAATGCTTGCGTCGCGCCAATTTCAGAGTTCACGAAGCAGAACTTGGTAAGTTCTTTAAATTGCTGGAGAAACGTCTTACGCGGCTCTTTTCCGGCTTTTATTAGCTCGTTCCTCGCCGCGCCAGTTTCTTCGTCATATGCCGTGAGGAACGCCACTTGTTTCTCTGCGCTGAGCTTATCTAGCCCGTTACCGTAGTCTTTTGCACAGCGCTTCATAATGGTTGCAAGTCCCTCTGTAATGATGTTCTGATCTATAGGATCTAGGCAATCTTTGACGATGATCTCAATCCAACCAGGGACACCTGCCTCGATTGCTCCTGGGGTGTCTGATTTTGGAATGATTGCCTCTGCAAGGATGGCGACCTGTGCTTGCTGGGCAGGGCGGAAAAAGGTGAGGTCGGCGGGATTAAATGCCTCCCCGATTCTTGCGAAAGCTGACTCCGGAACAGCAACGCTGCTGCCGACGCTCATCGCCATTATCTTTAAAAGTTCTCTGCGTTCCATAGGTGTTGTGAAATATTGATTTAGGGGTAACCCATTAGTTGAGGTATCGGGCCGCCAATTTAAGACACGGCTTTAGGGTAGATTATTAATCTAGAAAGTTGGCTGGAGTGGTCAAGCAGAAAGGCGAATAAAAGTTGCCTTTCTAAGGATTTATTGGTCCGAAGATGGGAGGAATAGAGAGCGTGCTTTATGGCTTCATTCGGTAGTGACCTGTGAGTTTGAAGCTGAAAAGGGATGGCTCTTCTTTTGCCCCATTACCGATGTTGTGGATGATAAGTGGAATGCCATCAGCACCAGCGCGGTCACTAATGATCATGATGTGAGGGCGCGTTCCTACTTTGCAGGTGACGAGATCACCAGGTTTGTAGTCAGTTGGGATTTTAGTGATAGGGAGAGAAGTGGCTTTACGCTTGAGAAAAGTCATTAGGTTTGGAACTCGGCGATGATCGATGTTTCTGTCCGCGCGCTTGAGTCCCCAGGTCGTTGGGTATTTAGAGAAATTGTTGCGCATATCTAGATAGACTTCTTTCTGGAGATCATAGTTTAGAGCATCACGAAGCGCTCGTATGACCACATCTGTGCAGACACCTTGCTCAATGGGGATATCGCCCATCGGATAGGGAATCTTTCTATAGGCTGGATCATACCCAGTCGTCTTACCAATCTGAGATTTAGCAGCATTCACTATTTTAGTACCAGTCGAGTTTGATCTTAGTGCCTTATTCTCTGTGTTTTGTTGACCATGAGCCACTAGTATGTAGAGAAATGGTAATAAAAGCAAACTGGTGAATTGTTTCATAACCCATTAATACGTTATTCTTTTAGGGGGATCTATCAACCTATTTTATGATACACTAATCACTAACTATACCTTGCAAAATAGGTGAGAATGTAGCATGAAGATGGGATGAGCACGATGACATTGACGCTAGTGATAGCAGCCATTTTAGCAGGATTGGCTGGGATTCTCGGTGTGCGTTCTATCGTGACTGAAAGAAAACGCACTCGCTGGACAATTCTGTTAATGCTGGTGAGCTTTGGTTTGCAGCTTATATGGCTGGGGAAGCGCGGTGAAATGCGTGCAAGTTGTCCGCTGCTAGACTCAGGTGAAATTCTGGTTTTCCTGGCCTGGTCCATTAGTTTATTTTATCTGATTGTGGGATCGGCGTATCGCATCACCTTGTTGGGAATGTTCTCAGCTCCCTTGGTGATGGTGATGCTTCTAATTGCTAAGATCCCTGGGATGTTAGATGATAATCCTGTGAAGCAAACTAACGTGGATTATTGGGGCGAGATGCATTCTGCTATATCTGTTTTGTCTTATGGTGCACTTGCTTTGGGTGCTGTTTCTGCGGTGATGTTTTTGGTTTTGGACCGGCTACTCAAAACGCGAGATACCAGTTCAGGCTTGTTTAAAAAGATGCCGCCGCTGGATACTATTGTTGGCTCTGTGGTGAGATTGACCATCATAGGGTTAAGTTTCCTAAGCGTGGGTCTAGCCTTTGGATTTATGATGCGGATCCATGGTGGGCCGCATTTCTGGGTGGCTATTGTAGTCTGGTTAGCTTATTTATTGTTGCTGGGAATATGGTTTGTGAGGGGAATGACCCCTAAGAAAATGTCCGTTTTTGTCGTGGTGCTATTCTTTGCATCGTTATCCGTATTTGTCGTTCTTTAGTCTAGTTAGTTTGTTAATGAATCTTTTCTGCCTCGGCTTAAATCACGAAACTGCACCACTAGAGGTGCGCGAGAAATTCTCTATTCCTATGGAGCATCTGGGTCAGCGTAGCTATCAGCTGACTACGCTTGATGGAGTGAGAGAAGCGGTGGTGATCTCTACCTGTAACCGCATGGAAGTCTATGTGGCTGCAGAAGATGATAAGCTCTCAGATGCAGAATCAAGTGTGAAGAAAAACCTTGGTTTTGAAGTGAATGATACGGCGCATTTTTATAATTGTCGATCAGTCGAGGCGATGAAACATCTCTGCCGTGTGGTCAGTGGGCTAGACTCGATGGTGCTCGGGGAGACGGAGATTTTCGGTCAGGTGAAGAAGGCTTATCAATATGCATTAGAAGCCACGGCTACTGGGGGAGTGCTCAATAAAGTATTTCAGAAATCCTTCGGTGTGGGTAAGAAGGTGCGCACAGAAACCACCATTCAGAATGGTCAGACATCAGTAGGTAGTGTGGCACTTGATTTAGCAGAGAAAATTTTCAGTGATCTCAAGGACAGCACCGTCATGGTGATAGGTGCCGGTGAGATGAGTAGAATCACCGTGCAGAGCATGGTGCTTCGTGGAGTGAAAAAGGTCTATGTCACGAACAGATCGCACGATAAAGCGGTGGCTCTCGCAAATGAAGTGGGTGGCGAGGCCGTCAGATTCAATGACTGGTCTAAGGTTCTAGCCACAGTTGATGTGGTCATTTCTTCCACTGGATCAACTGAACCAGTGGTCAGAGCATCTGACATCGAAGCGGTCAGAAAAAAGCGTAAATACCGGCCACTTTTTATGATCGACATCGCAGTGCCGAGAGATATAGAGCATGGTGTAGGTGAGATAGAGGAAGTTTATCTTTATGATCTGGATACGTTACAAAAGCAGGTGGATGAAGGTCATGCTAGGCGCAAAGCGCAGGTGAGGGAATGCGAGAAAATCATTGATGCAGAAGTACTGAAAATTGCCAACCAACAAAATAATCATGTCTAAGAGAGAAAGCTCAGAGAAAGTAGCGGAGAAGAAAAAGCTCATTATAGGAACGAGGGGGAGTGACTTAGCGCTGGTACAGGCAGCGATGGTGGAGAGACTTTTAGGAGAAAAATTCCCGCAAATTGAAATCATCATAAATGTCATCTCTACGACTGGTGACCGCAGAACGGATATTCCGCTGAGCGAGTTGGCAAAGGTAGAAGGCGTGTTTGATAAAGGAGTCTTTACCAAAGAGCTAGAAATAGCACTAGAAGCGGGTGAGATAGATCTCGCAGTGCATAGTTTAAAAGACGTCCCGACGGTCCTTCCAGAAGAGTTTGAGATCTGTTCAGTACTAGAGCGTGCTCCAGTGAATGATATACTGATCTGTAAAAAAGAGGGTGGCCTGGAAGGCTTAAAAGAAGGGGCAATAGTGGCTACTGGCTCTGTGAGAAGACAGAAAATGTTGCAGTGGATGCGCCCAGATCTGAAGCTAGTAGATATACGAGGTAACGTTCCTACACGATTACGGAAGCTTGCTGAGAGTAGCACCGTGGAGGCGATTATCTTAGCTGAGGCAGGGCTTATGAGGTTGGGATACGATGCTCTAGGTGAAATGCAGACTGAGGCGGGGAGTGTCTATGGTGCGATGATTGATCCGGAGAAATTTTTACCATCAGCAGGGCAGGGTTGTGTAGGGATCGAGGTGAGGAAGGGTGATGCAGATACGATCGCCTATGTGCAGCAAATCAGCCATCAACCTACATTCACTAGGATCACTGCCGAACGAGAGTTTCTGCGTTTGCTAGATGGAGGCTGTCACACTCCAGTGGGGGTTGCGACGCAGTTATTTGGGGATAAAATTTTGATGGAAGGAATCGTCTTTCCTGAAGGCGAGGTAGTATCATTGCCTTATCAATCCGAGGCGAGTGGCAATGCGGATCAACCGCTAAAGGTAGCCGCGGAATTGTTCGCAGGGTTATCAATCTAATATCTAACAGAAATTATTTTTTATGATTAAGAGTTTAAAAGGGAAACGAGTAGTGGTGACGCGTGCGTCATCACAGGCAGGGCAATTAAAAAATCTTTTAGAAGATAGAGGAGCGGATGTTTTAGAGATACCTACGATTAAGATATTGCCACCACAGACCGATATGGCGAAGCGTGATTTTGTCGAAAATGTGTCACATATACATACCTATGATTGGATCGTATTTACTAGTGTGAATGGGGTGGAGCAGTTCTTCGAATCATTTTTCAAGGCATTCGCGGACGCGAGAAGTCTTGGCGGCGCGAAAATAGCAACGGTTGGACCAAGTACTGCGGCGAAGGTTAAGTCTTACAGGTATGCGGTAGACCTAATGCCAACTGAATATGTGGCAGAAGCTCTGGTGAAGGAATTTGCCGACAAAGAAAGTATCGAAAACCTCACGATGATGTGGGTGCATGGTGCCGAGGCGAGGGGTGTAATGGCAGACGGACTAACGGCTCTGGGTGCTATTGTAGATGAATGTATCGCCTACGAGACTGTTCCTGAGACAGAAGATGTGACAGGTGATCGCGAACGAATGAAAGAAGAGGGAGCAGACTATATTCTCTTTGCAAATGCAGCAGGAGCGAGAAATTTCTTTGAGCCCGGTAATAAGCTTCCTCAGGGTTGCAAGATAGCGAGTATTGGTAAGATTACCTCGCAGGCCCTCCGTGACCTTGGTCAAACGGTGGATGTAGAGGCCAAAGAAAGTACGATGGAAAGCCTCGTAGATGCCATCTGTTAGATCTTAGAAGTTTGCTGCTACTTCATCATTGTTAGACCTTTTGTTCGGTCTAAACTTTGCGGTGATCACACGGTCGATCCCTTCTTTAGCATACTGGCTATCGGGGTGGATAGCCTCAGCTTTTAGATACCAAGTCAGAGCCTGCGCTGACACTGGTGATATCGTTTCAAAATCCTGAGCCTTGTTGATGGTGTTTGCAAAGTTAGCCGCCTTGCCGCTGTAGAGTGCCTTTGCTTGGGCTAGTTCTAAGCTATTAGGGTTTAGCTTGATGGAGATGTCGACTAGTTCCCAGGCAGCCGCTGCATGCCCACGATTATAAAAAACCTCTACTTCTTTCAGTGTTGCGAAAATGGCGGTAAAATCGTTTTTAATTTGTTTCAAAAGCTTAGCCCTAGTGATGTCTTGTGGATCTTTAGAAAGGTGAAATGAGGCGATAAACCGTGAGAGATTTTCATCCTTCATCACCGCTGCCCATGACTTGGTAGCCACATAAAGATCAAAATCCTTACGGGCTACCAGTAGCATATCATCACCATCTGCTAAGAGGTCTAATTTACTATCGATTAGAATGTTGATATCCCCTACTTCGAGATTCGATGGCCATGCATGTGTAGCCCTAGCCATTGCGGTCTTGAATCTTGCATGCTCGTTGTGTCTCTCATTTGAATTCTTACTTTTCAACATAAACCTGAGGGCTATCTTAGCATCGCGAGTGTTCAACTTAGACTCAGTTTTCTTTCCTGAAATGTATGATCGTGCTTCAGAGGGGTTGTAGTCGGTAGCTTGTTGTTGCAGGCTTTCATTCAGCTGCTCAGCGCGTGCTAGATCTTTCGCAACTAGAACTTTGACTAAGTCATTAGCATCCTGAATATATTGCTGGATGATTGCTTTAGATTCGATGTTGATCGTCTGCACGGATGGGAGAAAATCCCCAACAACAAAGGCCTCTACGAGTCGCTCAGAAGCAGCATGCACACGCTGGTTTTTTAGGTTGTTACGGAAAGCATTCACCAGAGTATCTACTTTCTTGATTGCCTCTGCTGACGCCGCATCGAGACCAGCCACTGTGGGGTCTACTCCGATGCCTTCTGCGAAGAAATTCGCTGCATCAGAGCCTTTTTTAAGATCTAGTCTGTTGTCACCATCGCTGTAAATGAGATTATAGAATCGAGTCGCCATGATGCAGTGTTCGAACCTTCTCTGCACAAACAACTGCACGATCATGGATTGAAATTGTAATTTTGATTGAGTCATGCTGATCGCTCCATTTAGTTCTAGTTGTCTAAGCGATAATTCTATTTCAACCACCCGTTTCTGCATCGTTATGTATTCGATGGAGTTCTGTCCGGTGGGTTTTGGCGGGCCACCTTCCTTAGTCTGGGTCAGGCTGAGCTTACTACTGATAACACTCATATTGCGAGTGATCCTTTTCTTCTCTCTATTGAGTTTCTCAGCATACTCACGCTTACTTCCACGTCGTTGTTTGGTGAGCTGCGCCGCATAGATGGCATTCGCTAATGACTCGCAGATATTACCCTCTCCAGGGTATTCAGCGGCCGTGGTGAGGAGATCATAGGCGGGCTTCAGCTTGCCGCCACCCGTTTTGTTAGGTGCTAGGTAGTCTAGTATCTGGCGGATGTTAGCGCGGTACTCCGTGGCAGCTTCAGAGGAGAGTGTGTTGGTAGCAAGATAGGCCTCAAACTGTCCACCGAGATGGTTATCCGCCATACTATAGGTTTTTCCATTAACATTGATCGTCTTGTTCGTAGGATCAACTACTGGGATTTCATTTCCGTAAGGCGATTTCTGTTGCTCCGGAGAACGCTGAATAGTCGTGTTATTGGAAGATCCAGATCGGCTAGGTGGAGCCTGTGCAAGAGTGTGGAGTGAGCAGCTAGAAGAAATAAGGCTAACGAGTAGTGTGTGCTTGATCATAGTGTGAATTAGTTTCGATTTGAAAACGAAGGGCTTACCTATAAATAAGGCATCTCACACGGTCGGTTACAGAACTGCCGGGATATTTCGCTTTTATCTAAATGAAATCGGCATTGATCTCATCATAAAACTTCTTCAGCTTAGGCCCAATAGGGGAGTCCATAGCAGCCTGCCAGTCATTATCTGTGTGGATCACTGGTAGTTCGGGAAGTTCTTTGGAGGAGTTGTTAGAGGACTGTTTTTGATGGTAAATGGTGAGGTAGTTTTTTCCTGTGACCTCAATCGTCTCTGAGCATTGCTGCATGGCAGCATTGATCCAGCGTGAGCTGCATTGTGGGCAGTGGGCAGAAAGTTTGGCGGCTTTTTTATAGCCGTCGTTAGTCATGATATCTGCTGTGAACTCGATAGTAAATTCCGGTGCATTCTGTTCAGGGGTGAAATGAAAGTGGTCCACGAGTTTAACAATACTTCCTCGGAATAACGGTAAAATCCAGAAGCTCACTGCTTCTACCGCGTTGGTATCTTCTGGACTAACGATGAATCTAACATGTGTCTGATTCAATCCCGTGAGTTGGCTGATCAAGACCTGAATGAGCGCGCGGTAACGTTTCTCTGCCTCCGCTGGGTCATCAGCAAGAGAGTGATGGATACTGGGTTGCGCCGGATCACTGGTTGGTTCTTCGATGTGAATTTCTAGAATATGAGGCTGTATCATGGAATTTATAGAAGTGATTTTTGTTTAAACTGTGACTAGAAGCAAGGCTAGAGATTCATTAAGAAAAGTTAAGATCAGGTCAATCGGTTCTTGCAAAATCGAGTGTTTGTGGGGAAGGTCGTTTGTACTAAGAGCATAAAATAGCAATACATCAGAGAGATATAGACAATGGTAGCACAAAATAAATCAAAAAAAGCAAGTGAGGTTAGCAACAAACCATCATGGTTTAATGAGGTGGTTGGAATTGCGATGATTGGTTTTGGTGTCCTTCTTTTGCTTGCTTTAGTATCATTTGACCATGGCGATGTTCCAGAATGGCCAAAATGGATGGGCGGTTCATCGAATGAAGTAGATCGGCCGACATCGAATATGATCGGTATTCTTGGTGCTATTATTTCGTGGTTGATCTTATTACTTTTTGGTGCAGCGTCATTTCTTATCTCACTTGGAATCATATGGTTAGGGACTGCTTATGCATTTATGGATGCTGCGTTGACGCGCAGGACGTGGATCGGGCTGGTTTGTTTTGTTGTGATAGGAGCGTGTTTATTCAGTGTCACAGGGATTTTTGAATCCTGGGCGGTAGGCACACATTTGAACAGCTCAGGAGGTGAAATTGGTCACTTTCTAGGTACTCGTGTATTTGAGCAACTACTCAATAAAACAGGTGCCGTGATCGTGCTATTCATCGCCTACATGGTGGGGCTGATCATGCTCACTGGACTCAACCCCATTAAGTTCACAAAGCTTTCTTGGCTGAAATTTACCACTTGGAAAAATACCCGTGCTGAAAGAGTGTCAAAGCAGAAAGAAAAAGAAAACGCGAAGACAGATCGAAGAGCGCAGAGGAATCTTCGGACCGAGGAGCGCATCGCAGCCAAGGAGGAAACCAAGCAAGAATCAGCTAAGAAAAAAGTGATCACAGCTGCCGAGGAGAAGAAGCAAGCTGCTGAGGAAGAACTCAAACGTAAGGAAGAAGAGACCAATAACCCACAGACCTTGATGGCTCTCAAAGAGACACCAAAGCCACAGATCATCGATGCCTCACAGCGTAAGATCCCCATGGCTGAGATGGGCGCTAAGCCTTTCGCTAAAAAGAAAAGAGATCCAGAAGAGCTTAGTCTGTCTACCAACGCATATGAGGATTATGAAACTCCAGGGTTTGACTTGCTCTCATACGATGAAAGCCCAGAGGAAGAGCCTGAGGCAGATAAAGATGAGCTACTAGCTACCCAGAATATCATTGTGGATACTCTCAAGGCTTTTGGCGTGGAAGTCACCGCAGGAAATATTACGCGTGGACCGACCATCACCAGATACGAAGTCTATCCTAGTCTCGGTCTCCGTGTTAGCCGTATCACTCAGCTAGAAGCAGATCTCGCGCGGGCCACCAAGGCTGAGCGCATCAATATCCTCGCCCCGATCCCAGGGATGGACACCGTAGGCATTGAAATTGCCAACGATAAGAAAGTAGCCGTGCCACTCCGTGAGCTCGTCCAGGATCCAGAATTCACTAGTGCCAAGCATAAAATCCCACTCGCTCTGGGCAAAGACGTCTATGGAAACACAGTCATTGGCGACCTCGCTGCGATGCCTCACTTGCTCGTAGCAGGAGCTACAGGTGCGGGTAAATCTGTCTGTATCAACTCCATCATTGCTAGTATACTTTTCAAATTCAGCCCAGACGAACTCCGCTTTATCATGGTTGACCCGAAGGTAGTGGAAATGCAGATCTACGGCAAACTACCACACTTAGTAGTGCCAGTAGTGACAGATCCAGCTAAAGTAGTAGCCGCCCTAAGATGGGTGGTGATGGAGATGGAGAAACGCTACAAAATCTTCGCTAAATGCGGGGTAAGAAATTTCGATGGCTATAATGACAGACCACGTCCCGAAAAAGAACCTGAACCAGAGACTGCTGATGTTGATGAAGAACCTGAAGAAGAGTCAGATCCAGATCCAGAAATGGTGGAGTCCATCGCGCGTGCGCTAGAGGATGGTGACTTAGGACCACCGATGGAAGTCGATGAAGATGAATTAGAATTTGACGAGGATAAATTCCCAGACCGTATCCCATATATCGTAGTGATCATTGATGAGCTTGCAGACCTGATGCAGACCGCCCCGGCGGATGTTGAGATGAACATTGCCCGTATCGCGCAGAAGGCGCGTGCGGCAGGCATCCACCTCATCATCGCCACCCAGACACCACGTGCTGATGTTGTCACAGGCATCATCAAGGCGAACATCCCGAGCCGGATCGCATTCCAGGTATCCAGTGCGCTGGATTCACGCGTCATCCTAGACACAAAGGGTGCAGACAAGCTCGTTGGCAAGGGAGACATGCTATACCTACCTCCTGGATCAGCGAAGCTAGAACGCGCCCAGGGTGCGTTTGTTTCTGACGAGGAAGTGGAAGCAATCGTCGAATATTGTTCGCAGCAAGGTCAGCAGAAATTTGAAAAATCCATCCAGGAAAGTATCGAAAAAGGTGGGACATCAGAAAATGGCGGCAACGAAGTCTCTGATGCCGATGAAGAAGTCATTCAGAAATGTCTAGAAGTGATCCACCAAGAGAAAAAGGCAAGTACCTCACTTCTTCAGCGCCGCCTCAGGCTAGGCTACACTCGCGCTGCCAGAATGATGGATATCCTCGAAGACCGCGGGATCATCGGACCAGCAGACGGTGCGAAGGCCAGAGACGTCCTTATCGATGTTGGAGAGTGATTGGTTACCTTTGATATCTATGTAGAAGAGGTTTGTAACCTCATTTAGATAGAAAGAGCGCGGGGAGCTATCCTGTAGATTTTACGATCAAAAAAAGATGATTAGCTGGGATCGCTTTTTTGAAGTGAACTCCAGTATTAGATTCAGAGCTCTATGACATGCTTAGGGATCCCGGCGTGCAGAACAACATCATCGCCGTCGACCTAAGGATCGTTGCGTTGGAATTTACCTCGAGTGATTTAAAAAGCTTCCCATGTTGAACTGAGTTGCTAATTTCCAAGCTAAATTCTTTGATGGACTGACTCAAACAAATCTATCTTAAATCAATTTCAAAAAGTAAATCTTAATGCACCTTAAATACCCACTTATTCTCGCCCTCTCACTGTCCTCGTTAACTCCGCACTGGGTTTCGGCTGCGGAGAAACCGAATGTGGTTCTGGTGCTGACCGATGACCAAGGTTACGGTGATCTTGGCTACACTGGAAACCCGGTCATTAAGACGCCTCACATGGATAAGCTCGCTAGCGAGTCCTCGGTTCTTGAGGACTACCACGTCGCGCCAACCTGCTCACCCTCGCGCGCCGCCCTGCTCACTGGTCACTGGACCAACCGCACTGGCGTCTGGCACACCATCTGGGGACGCTCCATGTTACGCACTAACGAGGTCACCCTCGGCCAGCTCCTCAAGGACAATGGCTACGAAACGGGCATGTTCGGTAAGTGGCATCTCGGCGATAACTATCCCTACCGCCCCGAGGAACGCGGATTCAGCGAGGTCTATCGCCATGGCGGCGGAGGTGTTGGTCAAGCGCCTGATTATTGGGATAATTCATATTATGATGGTCACTACTTTCACAACGGAAAAGCCGAGTCCGCCATGGGCTTCTGCACCGATGTCTTTTTCCAAGCCGCCAACAACTTCATCCGCCAGTGCATGAAGGACAAGAAACCGTTTTTCGCCTATATCTGTACTAACGCGCCACACGGACCACTCCACTGCCCGACGAAATATATGAGCATGTATCCTTCACAGCCGAAGAGAACGGCGGCGTTCTTAGGCATGATCACTAACATCGATGACAATGTGGGCAAGACTCGTGCCCTGCTGAAAGAACTCGATGCTTATGAAAACACCATCTTCATTTTTTCCACCGATAATGGTACTGCCTCCGGAGCGAAGGTGTTCAATGCTGGCATGCGAGGAGCCAAAGGTTCCGAATACGATGGCGGACATCGGGTGCCTTTCTTTCTTCATTGGCCCGCTGGTGGCATGAACAAAAAACATGTCGTTAGCGAAATTGCCCACGCCATCGACCTCGTCCCCACGCTACTGGATCTCACTGGCTCATCTAAGCCGAAAGACCTCAAATTCGACGGTGTTTCACTGCGGGCACTGCTTGATTCTAAGATCGATGCCAATTGGCCAGAGCGTATGATTATCACCGACTCCCAGCGCGTGGTGGACCCCATCAAATGGAGGAAGTCCGCTGTCATGAGCAATCGCTGGCGTCTCGTCAACGGAACCGAGCTTTATGATATTAAGGCCGACCCTGGGCAGGCCACTGATATTGCTGAAAAGAACCCGCAACAGGTCAAAGTGATGCGTGCTTTTTACGACGATTGGTGGGCAGAGATTGAGCCTAGCTTCGCAGAAACAACCGAGATCTATATCGGTCAACCAGGGCTAGGTAAGGTCACGCTGACTTCTCATGACTGGATCGGTGGAAATAAAGCTCCGCCATGGAATCAGAGCCAGGTCCGCAGCGGCGGAAGACTATTTAGAGAAAAAGGTAAACTATCTGCAGCCAGTCACAAGAGCCACTGGGCGGTGAAGGTCATCACAGCCGGCAGCTACGAGATATCTGTGATGCGCTGGCCCGAGGAAGCGAAGCACCCTATCAGTGCGGCGCTTGCTGCTGGCGAGAATGTGCCCGGTGCAGACCGAGCCTACCGCACTAAACCGGGACTGGCTCTACCTATCGTGAAGGCTTCACTCCGTATCAACGGCAAAGAGCTCGAAAGTAAGCTAGTCACTAAGAATGACATCAAAATTACCTTCACCGCCGATCTGACTGCTGGATCCCATCAGCTTGCTCCAGTCTTTTTGTTTAAGGGCGGGGGAGAGGTAGGTGCTTATTACGCCGTCGTTCGGAAGAAGTGAACGTCCACATCTTCCCATTCTACTTTTCTGTGGTTATTTTAAAGGTCTGAACTTTTTAAGAGTTTAAAAAAAATCTACGGTAATAGATAATGTTATCTCTGGCTGGATTGCAGGGATTAAATTTGGTGCTTTTCCCAGTGTGGTATTCCTCTAAAGTCATCTACAATATGCACAAGATTTTAGCGATATTAACCCTCATTCTGCTCAACTCGTGTGTTTCTTCGTTCATCGCTGGCGATGGCAAGAAGTATGCCCATCTAGAGACTGCGGAAACACAAAGAGAGCAAATCATCAAAGAACTAGGGAGCCCAATATACTCAATATCATACTCGGCGCCAACCAAGGTGAAGTTTACCTCAGAGTATCATAAACATAAGAATAAATTCAAAGATCACCCTAAAGTTTTTAACATCGCCTTAAATATCCTCTCCAATGGGGATCCTAACAAGGATGTCAAATTCTGTGATGTCTACAGCTGCAGAGGTGTCTTTCATTTCCCGGGGATTAATATGCATTACGAAATGCCCAGTGCGATGACACCAGGTATTGCTGATATTCTATTTATCCCTGCAGCATTCAGTGATCGTATCAGCAAATTAAAACGCAGAGACTATTTAACTATTTGGTATGATTCGAATATGCGATACGTAGCGACAGCACGCGGAAACTTGGAGAGCCAATCCCAAATGGCGACTGAGAATAAGCCGTCTGATTAAATGGCTTGCTTCGCGTGACTCACCACTAATATTAACCACTAAAAAAAGATAAAAAGACTTGGATTCAATAAATAAACGCAACTTTTGATTAGCAGGAAGTAAACTGTTAAATTGAAAAGGGAAAGGTCCGAAAACCCTTCCCTTTTGATTCAATAATTACTTCACTGCTGCCCGATCAAAAGAA
>Ga0209711_10000475_pt1 | contig 41150 bp, 27 predicted proteins | sample ArcticOcean_MG_C_7_FD_187441 | JGI IMG/M metagenome (GOLD analysis project Ga0209711, IMG submission 187441) | Marine microbial communities from western Arctic Ocean - ArcticOcean_MG_CB11_88 (SPAdes) (version 2) | ecosystem: Environmental > Aquatic > Marine > Oceanic | place: Arctic Ocean...
ATCTTTTTAACTTTTCTATTAGAGTTAGCGTTCATAAACCAAACTAATCCAAGGATGAACCCTAATACCCCCACTATAAACTTCCAAGACTTTTTAATAAATTCCATAACTATAGTTCTACGTCGTCTTCTATCTCATCATCAAAATCTCCTATGTCTGACCCTACTCCCATTGAGTCAAATTCTGTCTCCTCTTCTCCTGTTTCTTCCATCTCCTCAAATTCTGTTGATGTTTCCTCTGACCATTTTTTAGCCCATCCGTCATAATAAGCCCTTAATTTTTCTAGAGTTTTTAAGGTATCATCTCTTAATTGTAGTAAATCCGCACTTACATAACAACCTACAGTATCGTCTAGAGAAAATACAAACTCCATTCTTTCTCGTATTAACTCACCCATCCATTCAACTTTAGGGAGTCCCCCACTTTCATATATTTTAATCTTACCAAACTTAACTCTATCAGAGACAGCTCTTCTAAAGTCTTCCTCTTCTCTTTTTTGTTCTTCTGGTGTTAATTCTCTACCTTCTTCTTCTTTAAGTAGTTCACCTGTCATTCTTCTACTATTCTTTAGTAGTTCTTTTATTTCGTCGTATTGGTTACTCATTGGTTTCTTCTTTTAATAATTTATTATCTATGTACTCAAATCTAAATGACGGAGAAATATCCGTATATCTTCTTGAGAAATTACTTCTACTTAAAACTCCATTAAAGGATGGTGCGTGTTCAAACATTACATTATGTGATAGAGAATTTCTCTCTATTTTATAATTATCACACAAATAATCAACTAGGTTTCCTACCGACTCCATTTGTTTCTTTGTGTAAGGTGCCCAAATATAATGTCCCCTCCATTCTTTATTAACAACATCATCTCCTTTATAAATATTACCTACCCAGTCTTTGTACTTATTAGTTAATGAATCTTTTCTTAACCAACCCTGGTTTACAATCGTAATAGGAATAGTTTCTTTATCTAACGAATCTAACTTGAGAAAGGTTGAGTGGTACTTTGGGTCATAGTGTTGGTATATTTTTCCGTCTCTATCGACAGTATAGGGGGTTACTTTTTTATAGTTTTTATTACGTCTCAATAACCACCCATTAAAGAATTTCATATCTCGAGAAAAAGAGTTAACCAATACTATCTTTTTCTTTTCACTTTCTTCATTAATGAAATTGTTTTTAGTAAGAATATGTGTTTTTTTATCTATCTTCATTTTCTATTATTACTATATCTTAATACAGTTGTTGGGTCTACAAAACCTATATTATTATTGGAGTCTTCCGGTTTATTAACTTGGTTGGTATTATTACTCAACTGTTGGTTTTTGAATCTTATTTTTTCCTTTACTGTTAGTACTTTATCCTTTGGTTCTGGGACTTGTTCATCTTTTTTTGTTATTCCCTTATCTTTACTTAATTGGTCCATCCACTCATCTATTTCGTCTTCTTCTTCCGATAGTTTTTCTAGGTATCTTTCATCGTAGTGTAGACCATCGTTACCATTTTGTCCTATTATGTTCATTCGATTTTCCGCTTCTAACATTAGCTGATCTTCTTTATCCTTTATCTCCTTTGGGATGTCATCAATATTAGTTTCAAGGTCATCCATTACAACATCTTCCTTTTCTATCTTAATTTCTTTATATTTTTCCGCAGCCTTTTTTAATTTATCGTTTGGTGGGGGTGGGTTGTCTAAATCAAAATCTATTTCTGGTTTTCTTATTTGAGAAAACGCAAAATTTGCGGCCACTACCATTGCAATCGCTAATGGGTCAAAAACAAAAACTATTAATAATAAGAACCAGTTAACAACTTGTCCCATATCATTTCCAGTTGTTTCTGCAAGATATTTTAACGGACCCAACTCTCTTTCATCTTCATTAGATATTTCTAATTCTAACAATCTAGAGTCAAGAGACATAATCGAGTCTTGTACTGTTTCTAATTTTACATTAAGTATGTTTCTATCTTCAATCGTATTTTTTAATTCAGTTTGTAATGCTCTTCTAGAAGAACTAGATGTAGTTGTGATTACTTGTTGTGCGGTTTCGTCCCAATATGATACTGACACTGGATTGGATAGGGATATTCTTAATTCGGAAATAGATTTATTTAATTGTTCCTTTTCAATTTTAAGATCTGTTTTATTTTCTTCAAATCTAGTTTGTTTAATCTCTAGTACGGATAACGATTTATCTAGAAATTCAGACTTAGTCGCTGTTTCTTGATACGCACCTGATAAGAACCCATAGATACCACCACTTGTAATAATCATTAAAACAAATACCGCTATTGATAGGTATGTTCTTAGGAATTTATTAATGGTACCCCAATACTGGTACAGTAAGGAGGCTGTTATTAGTTTTGCAAATTCTAATGATCCTGCCATGATAATTACTTGGGTTGCAGCCCCAGCAAATAATTTACTTAAACCAAATACGGAATAAAATGCCGCTGAAGCTGATACTAATAATGCGGAAAGTCCAATTAAAATAGGAAAAAGCAATTTTCTCATAATGTATTTATTTTACATATAAATATCTAATCCTCCATGAACCTAAAGAGTGAGAATGAATTATTTCTTAATTTACGAATTGCTTTCTCTTTAATTTGTCTAATTCTCTCTTTAGTTAAAGAGTATTCCTCCCCAATCGCCTCTAAAGTCTGATTTTCCCCTACTAGTCCAAAATATCTTTTTATTATATCTTGTTCTCTTTCAGATAAGATAGAAAGAACTTGACTGAGTTCTTTTTTAAGTTGGACTTCCTCGTCAGGACAAAAATCCGGTTTTTGACAACTCTCATCCGCAATTAAATCAATTAACTCTGACCCTTCGTCATCTATTTTTGTAAATAAAGAAGTAGTATATGGCATACTTTTAACTTTATGTTCTTCTCTTATTTTTGTTTCTTCCTCTAAACTACCAGTCTTTTGTAATTCTTTATAAAGTTTTTGATTCTCCGTTATAACATTAACCGGTATCCTAATAGTCCTAGAATTTTCATTTAATGATTGTACTATACTCTGTTTAATCCACCACACTGCGTAGGATATGAATCTAAAACCTTTTGTGTGGTCAAATCTTTTAGCTGCTTTCATTAACCCATAATTACCTTCCGCAATTAAGTCACTAAGAGTTAATCCTTGGTTTTGATATTGTTTAGCAACAGAGATAACAAATCTTAAATTAGCTTTTACCATTTTATCAACCGCTCCCTCGTCCCCATCATCGATTCTTTTTGCCAGGACTATTTCTTGTTCAGGTGTTAATAAACTCTCTTTTCGTACGTCTTTGAAGTATTTCGATATCGATTCTTCGTCATTGTTTATAAATCTACTCATTTTTAATTTCTTTTTTATTATTAATACTCAATATTCGTGCCAAGATACAAATCTATGACATTTTGTCATTTACTTTAGTGGAATCTATTCTTTTGTTGGCAAAATTAACATATTCTTCTATATTATCAAAACCAATCCACTCTCTTTTTAATTTTTTAGCCGAAACACCTGTCGTCCCACTACCCATAAAAGGATCCAACACAAGGTCCCCTTCATTTGTCGACCCTTTTATAAAATAATCAGTTAAATGTTCTGGATAAACAGCAATATGGTTATCAGAAATTCTTCTAGACTCTGAACCAATGTTTATTAGAGTAGACGGGAGTGCTCCTTTAGGGTTAGGACCCCAATCTTTATACTCAACTTTTTCATCTCCTTCTGTTCTATTAAATCTTTTTTTAATTGGTTTCTTGAACCTCTTTAATGAAGACTCACTATATGGAACTCTCATCTCGTCAATATTAATTGTGAACTTTTCTGTTTTGGCAAACCAGAAAAGGTATTCTATTTTATCCCCAAACCTTTTTGGGTGTGATAGTCCCTTTCCTTTATTCCAAAATAATCTTTCGTAAAGTTTAAGTGTTGTTGAGTCGGTAATCCTATGTACAAGTTCATATACGTAAGGATCTCTGAATTTGTTACTAACTTTATCATTTATATTTAAGATGAAACTACCTGTTGGTTTCAAGACTCTTTCTATCTCTCTAACATAGGTCATTAACCACGGAACATATTGTTTTACTGGTATTCCCTCACTCCCATCTACATATTTCTTCATGTCCGCATAAGGTGGTGAAGTTATAACCAAGTCTACTGTTTCGTCTTCTAGAGTCCTTAACCCATTTATCGCATCAATATAATGTACCTTATTTTTTTCCATTTAATCTCTTTTTTTGATTGTCTAAAAAATTTCTCTCTGCTTCACTTAGGGATTCTAGTCCGTTTTCTAAAATCTTATCAAGTACCCCGTTAACACTTAGGGTTTTTTCTGGTAAACCACCTAGATGTCTTTTTAATAACTCTTTAAGTGGTATAATCCCTAGTGTTTCTTCAATATCATCACCTGCGGTCTTTCTTATTATGTCAATATATGATTCTTTTAATTTATTTAATCCTTTTGTTGGGTCTTTGTCCCCAAATTTAGCATCTAAAAAATATCTTCTTAATTCTTCGTCCATTCCTATTGCATAATCACCCTCTAAACAAAAAATGAAAACTGATTGTATAGTATCTTCTAAATAATCTGTTATTATATTTTTAATGTCTGTCGCATTATCCTTACTTTCGAAATGATATATCCCATGACCTGGACCAGTAAAAAACCTTATACTGTCACTAACTTTCTCTAAATCTGAAAGTGTTTCTAACATTATTTCTTCACTAACGTCCCCAAAAAGTATTAATATGTATTTTTTCATTTTTAATTATTTATTGGGACAAATATACTAATATTATTATAACCGGCAAAGAGAACTTATATTATCTTTCTTATTTATAGTTAATATTTTTTCCCCCCAATCTTTTACCATCTCATTATGGGTTATCAACATAATTATCGGGAAATACTCCTTAACCTTATTGAAAAATTGTGCAACTCCTTCAAGGTTTTCATTTGAAACCTTTCCTAGTATTTCATCAAGCACTATTATATTTGGTTTTGGTAAACAACTTATTCTTGTTAGTACACATCGAAGAGCTAGGGAGGCGAGTGTCTTTTCAAAACCACTACCAGCAAAAAGAGGTTTAATAATTTCTGTTTTTTTATCTATCATATGAAACTCTACTTCCTTTTTTTCGTTTAATTCTAATCTAATGTTAAACTCTGTTGTGTCACTTAGGAGTCTTTCTAATTCATTATTCATTGATGGTATTACGTTATTCATCACTATTTTACCAATACCATTTTTCCCAACCATTTGAATATATACTCTAAATACATTATCTATTTCTTCTTCTTTTTTAATGGTTTTAATTATTTTTTCATTATTATCTATTGTTGTAGTGTTATTTTTAATCTTGGAAGTGGTGATAGAAATACTATTTAATTTCTGATCTCTTTCTAAAGATTTTTTACTTTTACGATAATTAACGTCCACAATCTTCTCCTCAATTTTTTTATTAGATTCGATAGCGTCTAAATTCTTAGTATAGTTTTTTATGATAAAATTTAGTTTTTCTATGTCTAATTCCCATCTTTCTTTATCAATCTCTATTCTACTTAAAGTTATTTTGATTTTCTCAACCTTATTAAAATTCAACCTTAATTCTTTCTCTTTTGTTAATTTACTTCGAGTATTTTCTAGTTTTTGAGATAATTTTATATTTTTATTTTCTTCTTCACTGATTTTATTATTTATCTCTTCTATTTCCTTAGTATGGTCCACGTCGTCCATAGATCTTTTACACACTGGACAAAATTTACCATTTTCTAAATCCTTAACATGTTGTTTTTTACTATCAATGTTTGAATTAATTCTAATTATTTTAATTTCAAATTCTTTTTCTTCTTCTAGTAAAGAATCATGATTTTCTAAATCATAATCGGTACTACCAATATCTTTTATCTCTCTTTGCCTATCTTCATATAATAATTCTCTTTCTTTTATCTTGTTTTCCAAATTAACTATCTGGGTCTCTACTTCCTCTGGTTTAATTGTTTTTAATGATGCATCTATTTCTATTCTTTGTGCAAGATAAGACTCTTTTTCTTTTTCCAAAAGTGATATCTCCTTCTCTGTATCTACTAAATGATTTTTATCTTCTTTTTTATTTTGAGTTAGTTCACTATTGTTTTTATCTAATTCTTGATTTTCGCCCTTTAGTTCTTCTGTATTATAAACATTCATCTTTAGAGTCTTGTTCCAATTAGAATACATCTCTTTGGTTATTTTTTCTTTATTCTCTAATATTTCTAAACCAATGAACTTTGAGAGTATCTTACCTCTCTCCGTTGGTTTTGTTTCTATGAGGTTCTCCAGGTTGGAAGCTGTTGAAATTATCGTGGACATGAAATCGTCATATGTTCCGATGTTTTTCTTGATTAGTTCATCTGTTTCTCTTCTTTGTTCTCCTTCTAAATTTAGACTAGAACCATCTTCCATAATTTTTTGGAATCTAAGTTCTGTTTTTACAGTCCAATCTCCTTTCTTTGTTTTCTTACGAACTATTCCTCTTTCTATAGTATATTCTTCATTATCTATAATTAAATGTCCTTTAACTCTTACCCTATCTTTATTTGAGTATTTATTAAAAATTTCTATTGTTTTAGAGGTTCTAGTTGTTGTGTTAAAAAGTAAAAACAACAATAGGTCTAAACAAAATATGGTCTTTCCTCCAAAATTAGGGGGTGTTGACGACACTACCGTAATCCCATTTAGTTTTTCATAATCTACTACATTTCCCTCCCCGAAAGATAAGAAATTGTCAAATTCTATTTTTTTAATCTTCCAACTTCTATGTCTATAGTCTACATCTCTCTCTTGGGTTAGTTTATCTTGGACTTTTGTGTTTAATGCTAGTAGTCTCTCCCACTCTACCTCATGATTTGTAAGATTCAACCAAGAAGCAAATAACTTTTTTTGGTAGTTGTCATCCATTATATTTTCAGAGATATCTATCTCTACCTTACCTGTTTTTTCATTAATTTTAATTGGTTTGAATATTACATTTACCTTCTTAACATTATATTTGTTCTTGAAATAGGATTCCACTTTTTTGCGCCCTTGTTGTGTGTAGTTTTCCGCCTTATCTTCCCAAAAAACTCTTAGGTTTGCCTTTTCTGGTATTTTTATATTACTCATCGTACAAGTTTTTATTCAATTTAGAACCACTTAAGAAATCCCCTCTCATTAATCTTTGTAGAGGACCTTTACGTTTTTCAACTTCTTGTTTTAGTCCTTTTAGTTGTGTTTGATAAAACTGTGTTTGGGAACTTAGTGATAGAATTTGTGTGTCTTTATCAGATGTTATTTCCTGTAGATTCTCATACTCTTTTTTAAGTATGTTAATTTGTTCTATAAATTCTTGTACCTTACTATCGTCTGTGATTGGTATCTCTTTTTCTATTATTTTTTCTATTATTTTTTCCACTTCTACTATCTTCTCCACAACCTTTTGTTGTCCTACTGGGGTAGGTCCATATTTTCTAACATTAAAACCTGAAATAAAACATCTGTGAGCTTCCGCCCCCACATCTTCAATCTCATTAAGTTTACAAAACCTTTGTAACTCCTCTACTATCTCTTGTTTTATTTCTATATTCATAATAATATTTCTTTTTCCTCCTCAATGTCCTCTATTGAGTTTATCTTAAATGTGTAGAATCCCCAGTTATTTTTTATGTCCTTAAACGAATACTTGTCTTTTTCTAGGTCCACTATACAAAATCCGTGATTATTAATACTCTCTCCGAAATTTTGTTGTATTAAAGAACCTACCATAATAACTGGTCGTTTATCTACTTTTAATACTTCTCTTTTATGTATATCACCACATAAGGTCCAATCTAAACCTTCAAATATACTAACTTCTTGCCCATCTTCAAACTCATAACCCACATCTGTCTTTAACCCAACTATTGGATCGTGGTATAGCCCAATGTGTTTTTTATTTGGAAATTGTTTTTTCGATTCTTCAATTTTGGGTCTGTCTGACCCTGTGATTTGGGAGAAGATACACCACATAACATTATCGTCTTCATAACAACCTGTATCTTTATAGAATAGTATGTCTTTGTTATCCAGAGATTCGATAAGTGGAGATAGAGCATCCATTCTGTCCAAATTATTTGCCAAAAAATCATGATTACCTAATATAATAACTGTTTTACATATGTTAGTACAATCGTTAAGCATCCTTATAACAAAACTAACCAATTCTGGTGTCATTTGGTTTTTAGAATGTACCATGTCTCCAGCTATCGCAATTCTAACTTCTTCTTTAGTTAATTTTCTTTTCTTAATGTCATTAAGAATATTTTCGTATAACTCGTCTAATACAGTTTGGTATTCCAAGTGTCTTTTGAATAGTCTTATGTGGAGGTCGGCTATGTGATAAATTACTTTTATCATTATTTTTTATTTTTTAACATTACTTTAATTTCTTGTGTATAATCATGACATTTTATCGGAAAATATTTATCATTTTTTTCATTAAACCATACGATATAGTTGTCCCCTAAATCAATATTTGTGTTTCTTGTTATTATATATTTGTATAAAGAAAGTTGTAATGAATATGTGTTTAATTCACAAACATCAAGATGTGATATTGGTTCTTTGAATTGTTGCCATCTATTTTTTTTATCTATCTTCTTATTGGTTTTCCAATCCCATATTTCTAACTTACCTGATTTTTCATTAAAGAATAGTTGGTCGACCATTCCACATATACCAAGTTCCTTATCTCCCACAACCAATTCAGCTCTAATTGGTATTAATCTACCATATGATTGTTTATAGAACTCCTCAAAAAGAACCACTAGTTTATCAAATCTTTCTTTAACGTCATTACCTTCACCTAAAACATTATCGATTTGTTCTTGTGGAAATGGAAATATTCTATTGGTTAGGTAATTTTCGGCATACTCATGAAAAGCAGTTCCTTTTTCTGTTGAGGTGAGTGCTTTGTTTTTCCACTCTGCTAATATTTCTTTTTGTGTTATCCCTCTTTCTTTAGCCTTTTTTTTAGACCAATACTCTTCATCAAATTTTTCCTTAAATTTACCAATAAATGTAGTGACTGAAGTTAGTTCTTTTTCATCTATATAATACTTGTGTGGTTTATCATAATATTTTATATTATTAAACTTAGCTAATTCTCTTATTAATTTCATTATAGTGTACTTTCTTTTAATCTACCCGACGATAATAAAACTTTTTTTAATTCTTCAACCCCATAATCTTTTACAATATCAGCAACATCTGTATTATTAGGAACTTTTGTTAAAAATACTTTTTCTTTTAATTTACCACCATCTAATTTTTTATATAATTTAATTGCATCGTTCCAGGCATCAGAATCTAGAACTATGAATATTTTTTTACTTAACTTTTTGTATATTACTTCCCATAATTTATCACTCATAATCTTACCTAGCATTGGTATTGAGTTGGGGATAAATAATGAGTCGAACACCCCCTCTACTAAGAATAGGTTTTTATTCCAATCTATTTTATCTTCATTAAAGATTATATCTTCTTTTGAAGTTACGGGGTTAAGATATTTCATTCTATGGTTAACGTAACTTCTACTAATAAAGTAATTTAATTCTCCGTATTTGTCATACGAAGGTATTATAACCCTACCCGAATATTTACCACTTTGACAGAACCCAATCTTATTCTTATTTATAATATCTTTTGTTATTGCCCTACTTTTTAGATATTTTATTACTTTTATTGTTTGGTAGTCTTCGTTGGTATTGTTGGTTAGTGAAGTGTATTCTTTGGGTAGTTCTATCTTTTCAGTTACTATATTAGCTTCTGAGTACTCAAAATCACTACCATCTACTAAAGAAAAATACCTTTCTTTTACTTTCTTGGGTGCGTAAATATTGATTAGTTTCCTAAGACTTCCATGGGTTCCGTGTGTCTCACTACAAGCCCAACACTTATAAACACCTAAACGATAGTTAACTTCAAAGTTACCTTTACCATCTCCAATGTTTAATCCTTTTATGTCTTCAGAACAAACAGGACAATCATAACTAACTTGTTGTTTACCTTCGTTAGACTTCTGTCTATCTCCTAAAATCTCATCTAATATGTCTAGTATGAATTCATTCGCCATGTGTTAAATATACGAATATGGGTTGGGTATGTCAATTAGGACCAGAGGCCCTTTTCTTTCATATGTCCTAAAACACAAGCATAAGCATCGGTCATATCAAATGATTCTTTCTTAAGTGTTTGGTTTCTAGTATAAAGCCAGACTATTTGTGGTTCTAGAGTCGCGACTTTTTCCCAAACCACCATCTTCTTATCTATTTTAGTGTCATAACCACCAAATAAAACTGGTTTTGACCCTTCTTTTCTAGATACCATAAGTTCAGGAAATGCAAATTTACGTGAATTATAAGTTGAGATGTATTCTGGTAATATCCCTAGTTGATCATAACATATTTTAGATATCATACCATTGTACCTTAAAAGAGTACCTACTGTGTTTACATTATTACTCCTTAGTAGTGGTTCCTCAATTATTACTTTGTTGATTTTTAAGTCTTTGTATTTCTCTATGAATTCACCAAATGTGTTAGCCTTTTTAATTAACTCTCCTACTTTTGTTTCTGGTTTGGGCTTGGGTCGTGGTGTTATATGAGTTAACTCTAGTAATTTACCATCTGCGTTAAACAACGCAATTCCTATTGTTTTCGTAGAAACATCTAAACCTAATATTGTACCTTCTTTTTCCATAGGGAAAATATAAGCAGGTTATCTCTTTAAGTTAAGAGTTGCTGTCATAAATTGTGTACCAGTTTTTAAGATAGGTGTGTCAGGAACTGCAACCCCTAATAAATTGTAGTTTTCGTCCCATAATCCAATCTTAGTTACATAAACTCCTGAATTATTAGCACCTTGTTCTCCATACTGTTCTACCCAACTTGGATTAGTTGAGGTGTTCCACGATCCTGCCTCTGCTACACATGTTACACTCTGAATGTACTCTGTACTAACTGTTCTAAACGAGGTTGAAGCTGAAACAGCTGTTATTTGATCAGCAGTACCTCCGTTAGTGGTACCCCCTGTAAAATATAATGCAGTGAATGGACTTCCACTATCTGCCTGATTGTTCCACCCTGCGTTAAAGTTTGTATCTCCGTAATTCGAGGCCCCGTTAGCTTTTGCCCAAGCTCCACCTACTGAATCACTACCCGACGCTGCCCCTGAAGGGTGAGCAAAGAAAGTAGTACCTGGCATTAAGGTAGGTCCTGCAAACTGTCCTGTTGTTGGGGTTACCCATTGCGCACCTGTTACTGTCCCAGCTGTCAAGGCTAGTTGGTTGGTAATAAAGGGATGTGTAATTGCACAAAAACCAGCATCTAAAAGACATACACCTACTGGTACATCTACGATATCCCTTCCACGAATGTTGATGGATTCATAATTAAATGTATCCTTACCATCCTTAAAAACTTTATTTGAACTAACTAAAGCATTTGCTGATTGTGTCGCCCATGATTTTGCCACATCATTATTAGGTCTTCTAACCCAATCTGAAAATAAAAATACCACATTACTCTTATAAGGATTATAGTTAATTAAATCATCGTTAATATTATACATTGGTTGTCCAAATTCAACCGCATTTTTACTACTCTCAGAAGTTAAATTATCAAAATTATTTTTATACCCTCCTTGGAATTGGTAGGTCCCATATATGTCGATTGTATCTACACATGGTATTACCCCACAAGAATATGAAGCGACTGGACCAAATGTTGTATTTCCTGTCTTAATAGGTACTTTCATATGAATAGAATGTCCTACTATTAATTCACCATAACTTGTACCTGTTATTGGTGTGAATACAATAACGTTCTGATTAAACCCACTAGTTCCAGAAAAATTATAGGTAGTTCCAGTTGAGAAATTACCCTCAAATACTGTTCTTTGTGTAGGGGTTAATGGTAAATTCATTGACATGAATATGTTATTATACTGATTGGATAGATTTCTACGATCCCCAACATAAAACTTCATCGACTTCCCACTTAGTGTTACACTATCAGTATTAATCGTTATTGGTTTGATTTTTGAGGAACTGTCCTCTACTTTTTTGAAAAATCCTTTATTTAATGCCATTTATATAATTTTTTATTTAAGATTATTAGTAACCACCTCCACCACCACTAGAACCACCAGTTGATCCCATACTTGGTACCCTTGTTGTTTGTGGGTTCATAGTTGCAGTATTTTGTTGTTTATTGTTATTATTTTGTGTCACTCCTCCTTGTGTTACTATTCTAGTGTTTGTCAACATTTTTGTTGATGGATCTAGAGCCAATGTATCTCTTCCTGAACAAGCAACCATAAAAGTTGGTTGGGCTTTGTACGTTGGGTTATTCTCTCCTGATGGTGTTTCGTTTATTATCGTACCGGTTTTAGTGTCGATATTACCTTTATTGACCTGATAAAGAGGATTATTTCTAAATGGGAAATTAATAAATGTTTTTACATATGCTGAGGTATAATCTGCGTATGGAGTTGACCTACTAAGATTTCCAAGTATTGTTCGATAAACCCCATTATCATCTGTTATTAATACTTTAGTATTAAGAAAGTATTGTACCGCGGCTCTTCCCGGTGTTTCATCAAAATATGCATTATAATTCTTATAATCTCCTGATGATATTGTTGGTATTTTATTTAATAATGGCATAATTCTTTATTTTTTAATAACTTACTACTGGGTCTGGTAATGCATGTGTATAAGATAATCCATAGTCGGTTCTTTCTCTCACAACAAAATTATTATAATTATAACTTGACGCCCAGTTAGCTTTCATCCCCCAATCTATGTTTGACTCCGCTATTGTTTTATTATATTTGAAGGTTACTGTTAGTAAACCTTCTTTGATTGGGTTTGATCTTGAAGCTTTAATTGTTCTTGGTTTTGCAATAAAACTTAAACTAGTTTGGTACGTACTAGCAGATAAGTTTGTGAAATTGTAAGGTGTGGAACTTGTTCTTCTAAAAAAGGTTTCTACTATATCATTTTGTACTGCGATAACCTGTGAACCAAATGAACACATTTCTAAACCTGGTATTGAAAATGGATAACTACCTTCTCTAGTTCTCGGGTAGAATCCTTTATTCTTAGCTGTTAGTATTGATTGTCCTACGTATAATGGAACGTCAGTTGCTGGATTACTAACACTCTTAGGTAACATTCTATTCTCATAACCCGTCGGGTCAAGTTCAATAAAATCTAAATCTGTATTAATAGCGTTAGCCCCATCGTTATAGTTAACCATATCAAAATATGATACCTTACCAGACATTTGTCCTCCGTCCGTTGCAATTCCAGAATCAAAAGAACCTTTAATCCCATCATTCTTCCAATCCCTTCTTCTAATCCCATATACAAAATCAGTGGACCCTAGGGTTATTCCCCACTTACCAGCACCACCATATAATTTACCCCTCTGTTTGGATTCCGAGGAATCCTTAGTTAATCTTCCTATCGACTCTGATACCGTTACTTCTCTTCCTGATGAAAACGCAAACTTAAACGGACTGTCGATGGCGTTATCAAGATAACTCACATTTACAGGACTACCCCCATTACTATATAACATTTCTTTAGACATAAAGATATATTTCTGTAAATCAGAACTATATTTATTAACACTTCGATTTAATATCTTATCGTTGTCAGCTAAAAAACACACGTCTATTTCGTCTTTTTCTGTGTTTAATATTGTTTGGGTTGTTTCATCTACAGTGTCGATATCGATATAATCTAGGAAATTAAGAAACCCATCTTTAAGAGAAGAGGCTGGGTGATTATTAGTATCATAAAACATACTATAATCTATACTGGACCCTTGTTCTACTTGTCCCGATAACCATTTCATAAAGTTAATCGCATAATCTAAATTAACCGTCACATTTAATTTATTATAACTAGCGGTGTCTGCTGTTAGTCCTATTACCGAACCCCATCCTTTAGATGATGTACCAAACTTTACCTTTTTAATACCAGTTTGTTCAATAAGGTCACCCATTCCAGTGGTAATTTGTCTTAGAATCACATCTCTAAAACCTTGTCCATCTGCCACTCCGGAATTAGAACTCAAAGAACCTGCCGATTCTGCTGTATTTCCTCTAGTTGGTTTGGCGCTAGACGTATAATTTATCCCTTCGTCGTGTAAGGTAAAATAAGCAATATTGGACCCACTTCCATAGATTAATCTCTCTCTACCTTGTTTAGTGAGTTTTACGTCTATGGTTACTTGTGTAGTTGTAGTTCCTGAAGGTTGATATCCCATTTATATAATTTTTATTTAATATTATTAATAACCACCACCTCCTGATACAGTACCCCTATTAGAGTTACCACCGGAAGATAGTCCACTTTTATTATTACCCCCCAGTCTATTAACCTCAGTTGTGGTAATGTTATTATTTGTTCTTTTTATTATTTTTTCCTTAGGTAATTGTGGGTTAAGTCTATTTTCAACACAAACACCTAATTCATTTTTATAGTACCCAACTGGACACTTATCATCACTCCCCATATCCTTTCTTAGAATAAAATCTTCTAACTGATAAACTTGACACCCATTAACCCCTATTGTTGTAGGTTCCCCTCTAAGGTTTGGTACTTGAGTGTATTTACCAGCTGGAGTTGTGTCGAAGGTTTGTGTTTTCGCCGATTTAGTATAGTTAATGTCACCGTCGTGTAAACTAAAGTACTTAATCTTTATCTTACCCCCTTCTCCTGTATATAACTTTTCTCTAGCCATAGGAGTTAGGTAAACCTCAAAATTTTCACTATTTGTTTTTGTGAATCCCATTATCTAAAAATCTAATCCCATTGCTAATGTAAATTGTGAGTCCTGTTTTTTCTCAATCGGGTCACTTATTTTTCCTACAATCACTTCTCTAAAATTACTGTCATAAACTGACACTTCACTAATTCTTACATTATGAGAAGGATCCGCTACCCCAGTACCCCACGTAGGGTTCTGTGATGTGTTAAAATCAGTCCCCGCTGCACTAAACATAAATGTTGTACGGAATACTGTTGCTTTAATATCAGTATCAACATTCCCATACATCCATCTTTCGTCACCAAAAGTTAGAGTAGGTGTTGGTGTTGAGTCTGTCATTTCTGTTACAATTGGCATATGAATCCAATCGTTTAGACTAAATAAACCAAAATCTGGTGTATATGGATCTGTTGCGGTTATAACACAATTATCAAAAAATTCTTTCGTAATCACAAATTCCCCATTGTATAAAACTTCATAATCAACAAACATGTCTGTTCCACCGCCACCATCTGTAAATGAATTTAATATAGAAGTACCTGCCGCGTTCTGAGCTATTGGGATTCTTTTCCATCCTGTGGAAGTTGGTGGTTCGTTATTCTGAGTTTTTTGTATTAGTACGTCAAATCCTGTCGCTTCCCAACCTAAATACTTTTCATTATTCGGTCCTCCTGATTCTGCAGCAATACCATTTCTTCTCATGAAAGGTAAACTACCATAAGGGAAAGTAAGTTTAATATTTTTATTTGCCCCATCACAATTGTCACAATTTGTTGCTTCCATTGATAGGAAAGTATATTTGTTACAATACATTCCACTTGTGTATCCACTAGTACTGGTAAATTGGTAAGTTATCCAGAATTGGTCTCCCGCTTGGGATATTCCTTCAGCTGATGTACTACCAGTAACTGAAGCATATTCCGCTTTTAGTTGTGGTAAAACCCAATTTCGATTACTTTTATATGATAAAGCAGCAACAATCTCCTCATCGTCAATAACAGCGATTTTTAGATCTGGAAATATCTTTCCAACGCTAACTGGAGCGGTATAATTTTCAATAAGAAGTCCCCCCAATGTAGTGTTAGAGGTTCCACCAGAAGTGTGTAGTTGATAATAATTAACTTCACTATTTGAGTTGTAGGTTGATACTAAACTTCTTGGTGTTACTCTTGTTTCTCCTGTTAATAATAATCCTATTGTTGTATTTCCTGTGTAATTATACATAACGGTTGGTAAGGTAAGTTGGAAATTATTAACCCCTGTGTCTGACCAATAAAAACCTTCTCCATAAAAATTAGAGATAGAATTATTAGTGTAGTGTATAACCGCAATAGATTTCTGTCTATAGTCATCTGCAATTCCACCTAAAGATTCTGAAAATACTGGTTTTGTATATTCCAAATATTCTTTAGTAGATGTATAAGCTGTTGAACCAAAGTTTGCCATGGTTCCATGTGTTGATGCTGTCAACCCTGCAACTGTTTCAGTCCAAGGGATATTCATATTCCAAACTTTAACATCATTTACGGAAACATCACAATTACTATCAAATGATAAACTTAATTCATTCCAATAAGGAATTGTTGTACCTGTTCCATAATAAGTGTCAATAGGATTATGGTTAACACCACCTCCATCATAAAAGAACACATGAGAGTCTCTATATTGTGTAGTTGTAGACCCAGTAAAATTAGGTATTGATCTATCTACGGTAACTTTTAGACTGTTTGCTGCTAAAGTACCTGTCACCTCAACTATTCTATACCATAAAAATGGTGTACCTTGTGATGAGTCTATTGTTCCTGGACCAGTCGTTCCATTACTAACAAACACAGCTGGATTTGGTGTAATTGTATTAGGATAGAGAGCAAATGAGTTTGGTACTAATAACATAAAGTCTCCAGCTACTGGTTCTACCGCATTTACACTTACATCTGTTATCGCACCAGTTTGTCCTAAATTTATATCAATACCAGTTGTTCCTGGTACAGTACTTTTAACAACATTACTACCTGCTCTAACAATACTTGCTAGATTAGTTTTCCCAACAGCTTTAGTATATGAGGTCCCTGATTGAATAAAGGAATCGTATTTACGTTCAGGATAAGATACCGCGTCTTTAGTTGCTCCTGTAATAAATCCTCTTGTTACTGCTTGGTTATTTATTATAGTTTTAAGAACTTCTGGTGTGCTCATAGAAGTATAACTACTACCACTATTACCTGGAACACGTAGTAATGGATACCTGTGTCCTGGGGGATTATCAGCTGGTCTTAGCATATTCAATAAACCTAAATCTACATTACCACCAGCGCCATTATTTAGCCATGAATACTTATCACTAAAGGTCCCATAATCCATTTCAGAATCACCAAACCCCCAATAACTAAAGTTAAGTCTACCTAATGCTAATTTTTCTCTACCATAGTCGGTTAATTTAGCACTTACATATGCTACACTATCTTTTTTTATATATCCCATGTTAATTTATTTTCTTTAATATATTATCTTTCATTTTATTATAAATATCAAACTCTAAAATTTCTAATAGCTTTTTAACGACGCATTAAACGTATCGAACTTATTTGTTAAACTAGCCGCTGTTGTGGTTAGAGTTGACCCACTAACAGACACATATGTTTTATGGTTAATTATCCTATATAAATACCTTTGGTTTAATATATCGAATGGACCTATACTAGTATTATATTCTGACATGTTTTCTTTGTATCCAATAGTCGTCCAAGTTTTTGCAACATTAAACTTAGTATCAGCACTATTAGTAACCTGTATCTCAAAATAACCAGAAGTAGTTCTTGGTGTTGGAGTTACTGACCATGTTATACTTTTATACGGATTTGTTAAACTTTGACTATTCATTCCTTTTAAGTTAGTAATGTAAAAAATATTGGCAATGTCCCCTGCTACTAATCTTATATCTTCGTTAAAAATTATTCTTTTATAATTTGTTGCTGATTTATAGTACTCCTTATTAGGTATTAATCTAACCCCGTTTAATAAAACTACTGTGTTACTTAAATCAGTACTTTTAATTATGTCTTGGTTGGTATAGTATTCATATGATGTAGATGCTGTGTTATAATTAAATGTGTTATAATTGTTACCTATTAATGTACCCCCTGATACTATCGTCGTTGGTGCTGTTTCTGTTTCTGACACAAATCCATCAATAGTACTTCCTTTTACATATGTTACAACTATTCTATCAGAAGTCTTTACGTCTACTGAATTAGAAACTGTCCTATCTACCATTATTGATACTTTTCTCTGATCTTTAATATATTCTACATCCTTTAATAACACAACCCCATTTAGTGTTAGACTCACATCACCGACAGGTTCTTGACTTAGGTAATATTCTGACTGTCCAGATGTTATTACTGGAAGGTCCTCAACTACTAACTCAATCTTATTAGACGTGTTATACGCCATTCCACTGTTTGTCATACCACTATCAATCCCTAAACTTGTCGCGTCATAAGGGGTTATAGTGTTCTGAGGTTCTAATAAATAAGGGGTTGCTGGGTCTGTTACCACAATAAAAGTATAATCATTCCCTGAGTAATTTAAGTTATTTTTATATATTGTACTTACTAAACCTTCATACCCTTTATCCTCTGGGTTATCTATTAATGTATCGTAGGTAAGTCCTGAAGTTAAGTAACAACTTGCTGTTGTACCGTCTCCACTATACACAAACGAACTTTTAACTAAGTAGTCATTTGAGTTTTCTGCGGAATTAGTTCCCCTTTGTGATGTCAATTCTGACGGGGGAACTACATCAACTACCTTATGTTGGCAACATGCACTGTAAACATAAACATTTCCTGTTGCAAACCCAGTATAATACCCACTATAAGGTGTGGTCGCACTTATAAATTTAGGACCTCCAGATAACCAACCATTACCAGCACCTATCGCAAAATCAAATGTCATCCCTGACATATAGCATTGGTCTTTTTCCCAATAACCCGCATTATTAGTAACCCCTTCGTTTAATGTATTAAGAGCCCCAGTAGTTGGGTTTGGTATTGGAATAACGTGTCCATTTTTATTTGCAGTTTTGAATTTTGCATTATATGCTAATATTCCTGTTGTTGCATCTTTGAATCCGTCAAAATAGAAGGTATTTCCTGTTGTTCCAAAAGACTGTATTGTTCCACCTGTTGTTATCGCAACACGTGAAAGGTAGTTAGAAAGTGTTCCTGCAGTATAAAAACCATCCCATATAGGTGCTAAATGACCTCCAGAACCATGTGCTCTTGTTATATCATTACCCCACCAATAAAAAGAAGGTTTTGATAGGAATGATGGACTAAGACCTGGACCATCAGCGTTACCAGAAATACTAAAAAAGACACTGTAAGTACTAGAAGTAGTTGTAGCACTACACCCTAAGTTAACTGATTGAGGGAAAGTTCCGAACATTCTTTGGTGTACTGGGGGATAAACAAATCCGTTAGCCGCATCATCCCACTTATACACACTACTCCTTAATTTTCCAGTGTAACCACTGGCAAAATTATGTGGTAAGTAATATTCTAAAGTTGCTGCCGATTTACTGATATTCCACACTGAATTACTAGTATCTCCCGTGGGTCCTGTTGGTAACATGTTCTGAGTATCATATGGACTACCTGAAAAATAATATTTATTATATTGGGACAGTTTAGAAGCCCCACTCATTGTAATCTTTGGGCGATAAAATACATCATAACATGTATAAACATCTAACGGTATGTAAGCCGTATTCTGATTAGCATATTGTGAATTACTAATCAATTTAGCCGAATCTCTTAATAAAGTTTTATATCTACATTTATCCATTTGAATACAATGATGAATTAACACTACCTTTTATTACTTGGGTACGTGTTTTGTTATTATTTAATGTGGGTCCTAAGTTATTGGTCCCATATAGTTTTATATTTTCTCTTTGTATGGTCCCATCACTCTCAATATTTTGCCCTAAAATTAATGTACCATAATTCTGTGTATTGTCTAGTGTACCTGACCCTCTTTTATAAGTAGCATCCTCTCTTTCTATAGATACGTCCTTATCCGGACTTCTTTCATACCCAGAAGCGGTAGAACTTGTTGTTATAGTAGGTGTTACACTTATATTTCCTGTTTTTCTCATAATCTTTATTTTCTAAATTACATCATCTATTAATCCTCTTTCGTACCAATCTATTGTGGTAACGGATTCTGTCCCATCACTTCCAGGCCACACATTACTATGTCCTGGTGAAAGTCCCCATTTAGCAGTACCCGCGGCTGCTTGTCCACTTCCAGAGGCTCCTCTCCAATGCATCATTCTATTAAAATCTAATTGTGGGTCTTGGTCATATTCCATCCCCATCGTAAAAGAACCGTTACGATTTTCAATATCCACTATGTATGCGGTGTTAGCGGCTCCCGTACTTCTAAAAAGTTTAACACTATCAAGTATTAATCCGTTTATGTTGGTGGATATTTTGAAATCGGTTGTACAACCAGCGTTAGGGGACCAATTTACTTCATAAAAACCTGGACCTCTAACTAATATTTCTAAATCTTCCCCTAATGTTATGGCATCCTTTATAAATATTTTTCCTTGTCTCTCTGGAATCCCTACCGAGGAGATAAAATCATAACAATTTGTCGGTGGTCCAAAATTAACACTGTTATTCGCACATCCTATTGATCCTCCAACATTATAAGTTTTTTGTCCTCCCAAACTTCCCGGGATGTTTTGCAACCCAGATATAAATTTAACACCTATTCTAAGACTATAAGAACCACCCGCCACTAATGCGTTAACTGGTGTTGAAACCCCTGGAGCTGTATTAGTCCCATTAGTACCTACTAATATTAATGGCTCTGTTTCTGTTGCTGAATCTCCTGGGCCGATTGTTCGTGAATATACTACTGTTTTATTATACCATTGACTCCCAGTGTTATTATTTAATGTATCATAAGGACCTCCTGCTGGATCATAAGCCGGGAAAGGGTTTGTTAACATCGTGCTATTGGAAATATCTTCTATTTCCATTGTACTATGTTGTCCATGTCTGTAAACGTATTTCTGTTTATCAAAAACTGTATTACTATATTTTGTTCCTAGACCTATTATTGTAGTAGAAGGTATAAACTGCTCTACTAATGGTGTCCAGTATGGTTCTATTTTACTCATAAAACCTATCATATTTTCATAATCTAATTGATTACTACCTATATTGTTAACTACTTGCACACCTGTACCTAATACTGTACTAGATGTACCTCCTGATACATAAGATTCATAAAGATTTCTAAGTGTTGGGTAGGCTGGCCAATTTGGTTGGAATCCAAATCCACCACCACCAATAGTTTTTCTATTTTTAACATTAATAAAATTTGTTTTTAACTTATCTATATATTGAGCGAAAGTGGTGGCACTTACTGTAAACCCTGCACCACTCAGAGAAGAACCATAATAAAAATTGGTACCTAAATTTTGTCTATTATACCCTCTCGAGGTATAAACATTTTCTCCAACTACTGGCCATAGATTTTCATTAATATTTTCATTATATTCAAAGTTAAGAGTTATTGGAAAACCACTTAATTTCATATAGGAGTACACATCATGTTCTATTCCCTTTGCAACATTAATGTGAGCATCTACCATCTTGGTATTTAAGACTAACTTTTCACTATCCCCTACAGGATAATAGGTGTCTCTAATTGTGTTAGTTGTTGCGGTATTACTATCACTAATACTCCAATCCCTAATTCTATTTATTCCGTCTTTTACGGACCAAGATTTTTTATTATCTATTTGTGGTGTTAAAGAGAAACCAGGACAAGAGACGTATATTTCTTGTTCATAAAGGTCATTAAACTCAAAATTAAAATATTGTCGATATTCTTCCGTTCTCATTGTTAAGAAGTTCATCACATTACCAAATAATTGTTGTGATCCAGCACCACCTTGCCATAAATCAGGGTTCTGTGTGTGTACCCACCTTCCTTGATTTGTGTTGTGTAAGTACACCGTGTTTGGTATTGTCTCATTAGGTGGTGTATTATATGCTAGTGTTTGTGCCTCTGGTTTTGTACCTGTGATGTTCCACCCTTGTCCAGTACTAACTGATGGGGAAACTCCCCAACTCTGACCTAAAGGGTTCATTACATCTATAAAAGGATTCTGCATAAAACCCCAATCTTCCCCTATTACGTGATCACTCACTGAAGTTATTGGGTATAGTGAGGGTTGGGAGTAGTCACTTATTGTGAGAACTGCGTACCCCGCATCATATAAATCTTTAGCCAATTGTTGCATATTTACCGGAATCTCTTCACCTATATGTTCAAAAACATAGACAGATCCACCACCATATGTTACCGCTTCAGTTACGTTAGTCCATGTACAATATATTTGTGGGTTATTAGGATCACAAGCCCCTGGCGTGTTACCCTTACCTATTCCACCACCACCTGTACTATTCGTGTATCCTAACCCAATACCAGCACCTAAAGAATTCTTTATAAAATTAAAATTATTTTCAAGACCCGGTTCATTAGAAACTAATACTATTGTTAAATCTTCTTCTGGTATAGTCCCCGTTGGTGCTGTTGCTGTTGTAATTGAAGCTCCGGAAATATCTGTAAAACACCTAAACCTATCAAAATATTCTTGTCCTCCGTCGTAAGGGCCTAAATGTGGTGAATTCGCTCCAATTGTGTTAGTTTCTCGATACCACCCACCTTTCATTTGGAAGTAGTAATTTTCATCGTGGTCTAAGACCCTAGGATATCCGTCCCCGTCCATTGGTGTGTCAATCGATATTGCTGTATCACCAATTGTGTTGGTTAGGTAATTAATTGACTGATTGACCATGTCTGTGTCAAGTTTACCCCTTGTCGTATATACGTATTCATTAAATTCTACAAGCGACTCTGGCGCTCCTATAAATTTTAAGAAGAATTCTATAATTTTTCGTGTTCCTTTTGACCTAAATAGATAACCAGCGTTTACTATCAATCTTCTCCATAACTCGATATCAAATTCCACCGGAGTCATACCTACTGAAGTCCCTGAAAAGACAGGATTTGTTGTCCCTCCGAAAAAAGACTCTAGTAAGTTACTTTGGTCGTTGAAATCAATCGTTTCAAAACCTAGTGTTCTTGCAAAGTTTTTAATTAATTGATCTGGTATGGTATTACTCTTATTATAACTAACACGATTAGCAAAGGCTAAACCATCTATATATCTTTTAACCTCATCAAATTCACGACCGTATATTCTTAGTAATTTTTGTACTCTATTGTCAGATGTGTCAAATTCTTTTATAGCCTCTGTTGTGAAGAATCTAGAAACTAAATCTGTTTTATAGTTATCGTAGGAACTTGAAAGTTCTAGTAGTCCAGTAAGGTATGTCTGATATTTCGTTGTATTAATGTCTATATTATACCCATCTGTAGTTGGCCAAGTATATTTCCTAGGTGTTTCTATAAATCCTCCCCCATTACCCTCCATAGGTACTGTGAATTCTGATGTAAAAATAGGGGTTACGTTTCTATTTAGTAAAAAACTATCCAGACTCTTTAATTTAGAGAAAAAGTCTTCAACTATCTCGGTTTTTGGTTTTATATGGTAATTAGCCGACATTATCCCCCCACTAGGTGAAATTGTCGTACCAGTAAAAGGATTTCCTTTAACTTTGAAGTAAACGTAGTCTGGTGAAAGATTTGATATCCCTGTATATCCAATTATTGGAAGTTCTTGTACATTATTGGCATATCCTGGACTATTACCTATTGTACTCCCAGTTACTGGAAATTTTATAACGTATTTATAATAATCTAATCCCATCATCCTAATCCCACTATAACCTTGGTATGGATTTGGTGAATTTTCTAAATTAATACTGAAATTATTCCTTATTGTTGATACTGGGACCTTAAATTTAGAACGATTTGTTAGTGGATCGTATGCGTATTCTAAGATTGTGTTTAGAGTTGCCCCACTAACTATCTTATTAACATATAAAGAGGCTGGCCATTTCCTTATTATATTTGTAATACTTGATTTTATATGTTCCCTTAAACTACCAAATAAAGTATAATTAAATAGGTCTTTTTGGTCTAAATTTAAGATTAGTTTTAAGTTATTATCAAGAAGTGACTGTCCTTGGGTAGCGGTAATACCTAGATTACTTAATGAAACCGCTTGAGAAAATCCCTGTGTTTCATAGAAGACGCTACTCTTAGAAGCTAGATTAGCTGATGTATAAAAATTATTAAATATAGTTATACTCCCTTCGGTTATTTGGTACCCTACTAAACTCGGCGTAAAATCCGCGTTAGATTGATAATTACCTATTACTCTTTTATATGCCATTATAACGAGGTTATATTATTAAAAGTTTTACTAGTATCAACATTTGTACGCTGTTCTCTAACTTCATATAGAGATTCGTTAAATGAATCTTTAATTTCAAATAAATTATACTGTTTGTATATCGCATCGTTTGAATCATAAATTGTGTATATCCCGTCTTGGATTGATTTTGTTTGATTACCAAATATACCAGTACCTATCGTATCAAAATCATGTTCTGTTAGTTCTATTTCTATTGTTACTGGATTAAAAAAGGTGTTGGAGATAGCTATCATCTGTCCTGTTTGTCCTAAAAAAGGTTCTGCGTTTGGTTTAACATTAGGTGCTGAACTTGGTGTTAGGGTTAAGAATAAAAGACTCCCTCCATCATTAAAACTATATCTTATCGCCTTTTGAGTTGTATTTGATAATTGTTGATTAACAGGTTCTGCTAAATTTGATGAGGTAACTATCCTAAAAAGGTTTCTTATTTTAGAGTTACTTGCTTGGTCGTAATATTCAATTCTGTACCCAACTAATCCCCCATTTACGGCTTCAGAGTTAAGGTTAGAATTATCAAGTACAATTCCTTTTACTTCTGGGAGTGCTGCTAAATTACCACAATCAATTATTGTTTTAATAATTTCTCTTGGTTTCAAAACTATAGTGTATATACCCCTAGCGTTAAATATCGAGGGGTCTAATGTTAAATTATACAAACCCTCTAACACCCCCATACCTGCACCACTCATTGCTGGTTTACTATATGAAGTTAAGAATTCATTCGCATTTAACTTTGTAAAAGTATTAGTAAAGTTTGAATCTCTACTTGGTGCGTAATGCACATACATATCAATATCATTTGGTGATACGTCTGCCGGTCTTTTTATCCCATAATTACCTGTTGCCATTTAATAATTTTTTATTTTTACTCTATTATGTTGAAAAACCCTGATTGGTATCTATCAAAATCCTCCAAAGTTTTAATTTCTGTTAATCTATAATGTTCTTCAAAAACAGAAGCCACCCCTCTATCTATAAATACATTATTTTCTATTTGTGGTGGGAATACATGACCCATTGTCCACTCTTCTTTAATATCAGGATATAAACATCCAGGACAACAATTTTTCATTTCCACCGCAAAGAATGTACCCCCTACATTATAATCCCAATAATGTATGTTATCAATAGTATAAGCGGTCATAATCCCCTGGTTTATTTGTGTCCAACCATTTTTCATCCCTAAAGATGGGACTCTTCTAACTAAAGGATACCACTCATTGATACCATACTTTGCCGTCATATTAGCATCTGTCATTGCAATATTTCTATTATCTTGTATCGCACCACTTGGGTCAATTCCTATTACAGTCCCTAACCACTTAATTCTATCTATTTTACTTTCTGTATTACCTGTAATTATAAAATTACCCGAACTTGTCTTACCACAGCACCCTCCCATACACGATTCATCATCACAAGTTGCCGAAGGGTCATAATTAGATGATGTGGGGTCCGTACACCCATATTTACAATTATCATATATACAGGAACCATTATCAAAGGTTGCATCCTGATTGTAATTCGATCCCAATATGTCTATACAACCTCCAATGTCACAACTCCCATCATCTGTAACATAAATAGGGTTATAGTTATCCGCCCTAGGGTCTGTACAACCTTGGGTTGTGTAACTACAACTACCATCGTCAAAAGATGCTAAATCGTCATAGTTATCCGCCATTACATCTATACATCCATAAGTTTGTGAACCATAATTACAACAACAGTTAGTCACACCCATATTTACACAAAAATTATAGAGTCCATTACAAGCGATGGTTGCTGATGTGTCCCAATTAATAGCATTAGGGTCAGTACAACCATAACATCCATAATAACAACTTCCATCATCAATAGTTTTTAAGAAATCGTAATTACAAGCGTTATTATCTGTACATCCATAAGGATCTACCGGTGTATTAGATACACAAGAACCATCATTAGCATTAGCTCCTGGAATATAGTTAGGTGAGGTAACTTCTGTACACCCCCACGCATTACACCAACCATTTGCACCTATAGCTCCTGTCATCACAAAAGGAATAAAGTCATAACTATTATTTATTGCGAAAGAAAAATCATAAATACATTGTGACCCATCGTTAGCAACTTCAGACGTAGAAGTTACTCTAATAATATAGGTATTTGGTGTAAGAATTGGTGTTGATAACGGAACTGATAAAAAATTACCTCCTTGGAAATAGAATAGTTCGTAGGAGGTGTCAAGTCCTGTTGTTGTTGACGTCATACCGACAGCACTATTACCAACTAATATATTTAACCCTAAACTAAACGGGTTAAAAGACCCAATTACAGGGGTTGGTAGCCCCCAGAAATTAGCATTATTGTTATCAACACTTTCGTAAAAATATGAGTTGATTGGTCCATTATATGGGTAAGCAACAAAATCAAAACTTAAACATAATTCATCAATACATCCTGGTTGTGCCATTATACTTATCTTTTATTTTTTTCACAGAAAATTAAACATTCTTTGAAGGTCTTGTAGTCTCCGGTACCGTCATAGATTTCTGTTGTTAAATTATTAATACAAGACCATGTTAATTCCATTTGGTTTTTAACACATCCTCTTCCATTCCATAAATATCCTAGATGTGCATGTTCTAAACAACAAGCTTCCCCATATTTAGAGGCATTTTTCTGACCTAATTGTATAAAAGATAGTGTCCCATCCATCATTTTTCTTGTTCCTTTACACTCAACACCTAATATTTTCTTACTTATAATGTCATAATTTTCACAAGCAACATATCCAGTGGTGTTGTCCATACCATAGGTGAAATAACCATCACATTTTATTACATTAGCATATTGTAAAGCAGCTCCCTTTGTGTACCAAACAGGTATATTATCAACATAACCAATTATTTGGTGATTCCCCACATCATTGTTATCACTACTTGGTATCGCACATATTCGATCTATACGATCCCATTTATACCCTTCACTCACTTTTTCCTCACAGAATTTCACTTGTTTTTCCATCGTTGTGGACCTATACCATTGTACCACACCACCCGTTGTTATATTCTCAATATAGTCCTCTCCTGTTGGTTCAATTTTATCTTCTCCAATAGCCTCTTCATGAGAAGAACACGCCATATAAAGTTTCTTACCTTTTATAATGTGTTCATGAAAACCCACACACCCTATCTGTAACCCATATTCTTTTGCTTGTGAAGGTATGTTAAAGATTGGGTTACCATCTAGTTTCGACACTGCGTAAATTGAGTAGTCTATCGGTTTATTTTGGTCTCTTTTACCATATAACATAAAATCTAGTACATTTTTTATACGACTATCTTGTTCTGAAGTTATACAACATCTATCACAAGCAATCCCTACACTTTTGTCATAATTTAACGCTGTTTCATCTAAACATCCTATTTTTTTATTTCCCCTCATAATTTATCTATTTTTAACTTACACATGGTGTATAAGTTACACAATCACCAATTAGATCCTGACACATACCTCCTGCAGAATTCATTAAAGCGTTATAAGAACCTACATTATATAAGGTATAATCTTCACAAACCGGTCCCCATGTTCCACTACCAGCGTTATAATTACAACACCATACTTCAAATATTGTACCAGCTATACAAGTATTATTATCAAAACATGGATCTCCGTTACTAATTGCAGTTGCACAATCTATATTACCTGGGTCGTTAAAATTAGCAGCACTTATATCAGTACACCCTACTGGTATATCATTAGCGTCATCAAACTCACAACAACTATTATCCCCTAAAGTTCCAGGTATTATCGCACTTGGGTATAGTAGTTGTCCTGCTGTTATACCTAAAAGTGTGTTACTACTTTGAGCCGTAACTCCCCATTGGGCAGAAGGAGGGTTAGCAGAACAATCTGTACAAGAATAAACATTTCCATTTGGTCCTACTAGTGGTATACAATTATTTGGATTACCTGCGTCTAGATAGTTACTTGCTGTAGGGTCAGGACACCCTGGGTCATAATTACACATTAACTCACCCGCATCCAATTCTATATTAGGTGCCCAATTAGTTGAGTTCATGTCCGCACATCCCCAATCTACATCTTCATTTTCACAACAATGACCCCCATTCAATAATGGTACCCAATTAGAATTACATTGGAGAGGGTCTGTACACATATTTTGGTCTCCAAAACAAAGACCTGAGTATTGTGAATTAGTTAGTGTTGATGTTGGGTCAATACATGTTCCGTATATAGCACATTCACAAAGATAACTGTTACCTGGAACGTTATCTAGGTCAAAACAAGGTTCTGTCGCTGATGGGTTAAAGTTAGTAGAATCTTCATTCATACACCCAATTATATCTAAACAATCACTTTGTGCTACACAATCTGCAGCTGTGGAGTACATAGTGACTCCTGGTATCATCACTGGTGAACCCACACAACCTCTTACCCCTAAAGTACCATCAGGTTGTATAATTGGGACTCCATTAAGTTCTATGTAGTAGTTGAGGTTACAGTACCACCCCACTATAAACTGTGATGTTTCACATTGGGCACTTGTGTCTTTTGGTCCTGATGGGATTATTCTGTGGTCAGTACCAAATACTGGTCTCACATAAGGTGCTGACGTCGTTTGTATGTCGTTTCCTTGAATTCCTTGTGCTCCGTAAGCACTACCAAACGTAACTTGTGTAATAGCCCCAGGAATTGTTGGGTCCATAAAATCATAAGTTCCTGATATGGTTGGTACCGCAGTACTAATTTCTGTAGTAAAGGTATTACTAACCTCATTAAGAAAATGAGTTGGTTTACACCCTAGAAAATTTGGTTTTTGGTAATATTTTAACGATAAATCTTTTATTACTAAGTTAAAAGTTAATGGACTATTAACTATTTGTTCTTTAATATCACATATTACTCTTAGACTTAAATTTTTTGCACCTCTAACGGTAATTTCACTTTCTAATTCTATTGTTTGTAACCCGTCCGCGGAATCAAAAGAATTACTAGACCATACTTTTCTTGGGGTAATTACCGTATTATCATCCGTTGTATAGTTATATGGCATTTCGTCGATAGCAAAATAGTCTAAACCATAACCATAAAAATCACCTGAAGGTGGACAAGCAGGTCCTTGTGGGTTGTTTACCGATAATTGTATTAAATAACTAGATGTTGCTGGTGTTGTAAAGATAGCTTCAACGTCGTAAATTCCAGAACCACCATAGGTCATAATAGGTATTACTGTTGTACTAGTTATGTAATCACTAATCTGAACTTCAAGGTCAAACATACTTATAACGTTATCAACTGATGGAGTATAATGTGGAGAAGAGGTTCCACCTAAATTAAGTCCAACGTATCCGAATCTTACTCTATATGTTTTATTCTGTTCTAACATTCTTACTAGATTCATCGCCAATCCTGGCGCATCGTCTGTTATTATCGTATATATACCATCTACCACTGCATCTATGACTGTTGACCCCCCACAACTCGTTGATCCTGGTTGTAAATCGTCGTCTTCTCCCATCGAAAAGTCCTCGAAATACACATATCCCCAATTAGGGTCAATTTGTCCCGTAGCTCCTAGTTGTATAGTACTTAAGGTCTGACTATTGTAATCTTCCATCAATAAATTAGCTCTAAAGACATAAGTCGCACCCTCTATAACATCGGTTACTAAAGGAGTGTATAATAAAACTCTTTCTCCACTATCTTGTATTATTTCTCCTATCCCCCCTGAATTTATAAAGACCTGGTCTGTTAATTGATACCCACCATCATAATATAACCTTCCGTTATCTCCTCTACCCACAAATAGGGTACTGTAGGGAAAATTAAACAACTCTTTCCCTTGTCCCTGTAAATCATTACCATAGTCTAAATAACATTTACCATTCCACCACACAAAACCATACTCACTATAGTCTTCACAACATGGTCTTTTAATTATTATTTCTTTAGTAGTTAATGGGTCATAAAACATCACCGCACCACCGTCTTGTATATAATAAGGTACTGGACATTTATAATCTTTGGTTAAATTTTCAACAGTACCACCACATTCTTCCGCAATACCGGGGTGTATTATATCTCGATAAATCCCCATATCTTTTATGTCTTGGTAGAGTGGTATATTAATATTCAAAGTACCCCCACCATAAGCCAATAAACTTAGACATTTAACCCAACCACAATTGTCTTCTGGTGAACATGTGTTACACTCCCCTGTTAAAAGAGGGTTACAATACCATAAACTACCACTAGTGTCCTCCACTACATCACCTACTCCATATGTGTTAGTAACTCCATCCCATGGTCCTAAATCTGCACCATTACAATACAAATACCCATCATTCATTAAAGTATTACCTTGTACATTAGTTGTTATCGTACCATAAAGATTATAACCAAGGTAGTAAAAAGGAATAACCCCTAGAGGTGGATTGGTTAATTCATAAGAAACCTGGTTTCCTAAGTCATCGTAGGTTTGCGAACCATACACCCCTAAAGGTAAGTCGTCTACGTCTATTGGATCAGAATTTAGAAGGTATCCTTTTATATTGTGTTTATATAATTCTATATTGTAAGCACTTGGTAGTATGTTAAATCCTTTGAATAGTCCAAATACTTTTCTTTTTATCGAGTTAAAACTGTTTTGACCACTGGTTGTATTTTCTAACGAAATTGAGAAATCGTCTATCTGTATAAAATCCCCTATCATATTAATCACCCCTGTCGGACCTGTTGGTATATTGACTACTATTGTAAACCAATATTTACCCCCTGAAGGTGCTGTAAATGTAGTTGTTATTGTTTCTCTATCGGGATAGTATGGGATTTCTTCTGAGGACCAATCGAACACTACTAGGTTCTGACTAATCATATCAATTCCCATTATCTGAACTTGAAAAGGATTAGTGAATGTGAGGTCGTCGATAAAGTCTTTATGTGACCGAACTCTACTCATTATATTTACCGATAATCTATAGTTTACACCCGCAGATAAATCTATCCCTTGGTTTAGTGAGAATGGATCCATAACACTTGCGGATAATAAAGGATTAACCGATGGGGTTTGTAATATTAACTGACCATAATTTGGTATACCACCACCAATGATATCAGTAATTTCTAATCTAATATTGTTGTTACCTGGAATAACAATGTATGGACTATATTGGTTCCACACTAATTTTGTGTCATATTCTTCACTCCCTCCATACCATTTAGAAGTTCCCATTTCAAAGTCATCGAAAAAGGCATCTGCAATAAACTCGTTGAATATCTCTATAATTTTTTCATCAATGTCTTGTTCCCAATCATCGTATTGGTCAGTAACTAAATTACCCCCAAACCAGGTAGGTGGTATAACAAACCAATCTTTAATTCCGTCATTGTTGACATCGATATAAAGGGACTCAATGCAGTCGTCCATAGACTGATTAGTATCTATACAAGGATATGGGTATATACCATTGGAGTATAGTGGTTCTGGATTTAGTATCGACCTTCTCATATTAGTCCTATCCCCTAATAAACTTCCTCTTGATATTTTTCTTTTTATATATTCCATTTATTATCTTTCAAAAAAAGGAGTTATTGTACCTCCACTATATGTTTTTTTTAGTTCTTCGATGGAATAATTTGGTTTTAATCTTCTCATTCGTTTAATCGAATTTTTAACCCCTTTTGGGATAAATTTTGCAAATCCTTCCATGTCTTGTGGTTGTGGTTCCACTTGAATTACGGTGGGTCCTTGAACCCTAGGTAAAGGAGGTAATATGTATGTTCTTGTTTTTCCTGATTCCATTTTTAATAGTATATACCTGGCCAATTTGGTAGGTTATTTAATCTTTTCTCCCATAGGTCCATGTCACACCCATGGTTATAAGTATTTTCAACTAGGTAATTAGCGAGTCTAGGGAGTGGGTCCCCATTACCTTGATCTATTTGGTATTGGTCCCACCAATCCAAGAGTGCTAAATCAACAAAACTTGTCTCAAATCTATAAGTTCGTGTAGCTGGGTCTAATAACACAGTAACGTAATCAAATTTTTCATTCCAATAATCGATATAGAAATTACCTTGATTACTATTCACAGGAAAAGACCTACCTAGTATCTGAACTTCTCCTTTTGCTGAGTTAAAAAACTCTACTTTCATATATAACCTACTATCTGTCACATTTAATTTTTCTTCAGATTTCCAATAATATAAAAATGACCCCTGTTTTGACTTACAAATATTAATAAAAGAAGTATCACTACTTTCTAATTGTATATTAGCGTAAGATATTAATTTCTGAGTTTCTCGATGTGGTGTTGTAAAATAAGATAATCTAACATAACTACCCACAAATCTTGCTGATTTATAAGTCACGTCTTGTTGGTTAAATGAACCGGATTCGGTCCAAATTGTTGTCATAGACCCAGCGTCTTCGTTCCACATGTGCATATTAAGAGTGTAACACTCATCCATTTGGTTTGTATTACCTCCCGTATTTGAACCCTCATCACACCTTAAGGTATACTTTGTCTTTTCCCAATCATCAATAGGATTAATTGAGAGTTGAGTGATTTTTTCTACCTTTTCCTTAACATATTCAGTGTTGTCAGTTGGAAAAAAATCTTGTTCGATCTGTATGTTAACCTTACGTTGTTTCCCTGTGTTTAATATTTTATATTTTTGTATATCACTCATAGTATGTTTACATATTTAGTTGGTTAACATTTCTAGCTGCCCAATAGGTTGGTAAAGATGTGGCCATAACCCCAAAACCATATATCTCAGTACCATAACCATCAACCGCAACATTATTATCTCTTAGAGTACCACCCACTGTGCGTAAAAAGATAAAAGCTTTATCTCCTTTATGCATTGGGATTTGTGCTGACTTAAAACTTTGTGACCATCTTTTCTGAAAATCTGCTTTAGTCGAACTAGACCCAGTCTCACCACAACTTGGTAAATAAGTAGAGGTTGTGTGATTAATTACGTCATAATTAGGACTGTCTTGATCGGTGATGTTACAACCTGGATACCCACCAGCCGTATCTCTACATGGACTGTAAGCCATTTTATTAACCGCTGGTAATCCATTAACATCAAAACCACCACAACCGATATCCCATTTTTTATTAACAAATGAGTTCCACCCTTCCGATTGGTAGTGTGGTAGTGGGTTAGTTGACCCCCCTGCTGTCCCATCGTCAGGGTCATAGATATAGGTACACTTTTCAGATCCTTTACCTGGTCCATCAATAGCACTACAAGATTCAGAAACAATACCTATCCAAAAACCTGAATATAGTCTAGTATATTGCATATACGCATCTGGTAAAGACATATCATAAGCAAATGTCTTAGCAGCACTTAACCCAAGGGTTGGTCCAAATTGTCCTGTTGGTGCACCATCATTCATATATGGATTATTATATACTATTCCCGGACCACCTGTATTAGGACCAGCAACTGACCATCCTCGATCAGGATAAGAGCTATTATGAAATTCTTCGTACCCATCATAATTAATCCCCATTTCAATATTAAGTCTACCTCTAAACTCATAAGTATAACTCATGTTTGGTGGTATATCTGGCGCAAAAAATGAAGGTTGTGTGTATGGTAACATCTGATCACCAAGTGTTTGCGACGTAGTATTAGTACCCCCAGGATATGAATAGTATCTATTTCCACCATCTAAATTCATACACCCACAACCACAAGATGTGGCGTCTGTATCATAACATTTTCCAAAAGAACCATATGCCCTATTTTGAGCCCAATCTTCTGATGGACTTTCACCACTATTACCCGTACCGTTACCAGGAAAACCATTAACAGTAGCTGGCCAATCCGAATAAAGACTTTTATGGTTGATATCCCAGCTGTTGTACCACGTTTGTGTACATTGACCGTAAAAGAATCTCCAATTGTTTGGGTCGCCTGGTGTTCTATGTCCAACAAGATTAACTTGTCCAGGTACCATAGCTACGTCCGTATCATTTAATATCCCAGCACGTCCATCAGTAGTACCAAACCCAATCGTCTGCTTGCCAAGTCCTCCAAAAGGTTGTACTTGTTGAAAAACTGGAACCCCAGATGGGTTATTGTTATTTCCTTCTGAGTCAACCATTGTTGGCCACCCGTGTCTTGGTGCTAAAAAATCATTACTTCCAGTACCTCCATTACCAGCCGGTCCTCCTTTATCGTAACAAGTGTTACAGTGACTAGTATCAAAGGTGTAAAACTCAAAAAGATTATGGTCAAAATAACCTGGATTACCAGTCGATCCATTAGTGTCTGTTATCTGACTAGGCCAAGTATCAGTACCATTATCATTTATAACTGTCCACTGGTAGTTGGGGCCTAATATCTCAACTCCATATGGTGAAACGTCAAGATCGAATAATGCTTGTACTTTTCCTTTTGCGTCTCCGAAGTTTGACACTCCACTATTATTCCAATCTAGTGGACCATAATAATCAGTAAAATTTGGTGTTAGTAGGAAGTTATCATATCTAAAAATATCATAAGCGAGAAATCCAGATTCTTTTGACGCATTAAATACTGGATTGGTAACCCCGCAGACTACTCCAGCAAAACGAGCCCTCGCAGGTTGTTGGACTGTACCGTACGTATCACCTAAATCATAAGCTAGGAAGTCTGTCGCAAAATAAGTAGCATCCTTCCAATATGGATAAATACCTCTAGCGGCGTTCCACCCTAGGTTCTGATCCCCTCTTTGTTCATCAGGAACTGGAGGATTATTACCCACGTTAACTATTGGTGGGTATTGTGTTGCAAATACAGTTCCAAAATTTCCTGAAGTATTACCATTATTACCAGAGTATGAACAACAACACCCTAATGGGTTAAAATTACCACCACCTGATACTGTTTGCATAATACCATCAACATCCTCAACACATGGACCCCCTTGTAATACGTTAGCACCACAAGCATAAGTGGCAAAAGGATTATAGTTAGACGCTATTGCGTCCATACAACCGTATATTACAGTAGTGAAAGAGGAGCTACTTGCACTAGATTTAGAAGGTGTTATACCTACAGCAACTGTTTTATCTACATTAAGGTAATGTTTTCCATTTAGAAACGGGTAATCCACACCTAGAGTTTGGTCCACGTCTTCAAAATAACCAACATCTAATAAGTCTCTCCAAACCATCAAACCGTCTACATCTTGAGCCCAATAAGGAATATCTAAAACTGAAGGATCAGCAGTTTCTATATAGCTCGACCATTTCCTTAATTTATAATCAGCAAGAGGGTCATACACCCACCCTCCATATTTTGGTGTTCCAAAATACCTTATCATACTAATATCCTTAAATTCACCAGTGTATGGTGCGGAAAAAGGGTTACCTGTGTTAGCTTGATAACTTCCCTCAAAATTAACTATCCCTAACAATATTCTATAATTCCCAGAAATAGATGGGTTAAACGTAACTGAGTAGTTTACCGAATGATTAATTCCGTCTATACTCGCAGCCGCTCCCACAAATAACGCAGAACCACCATTCCCTAAAATTTCTTCATTTCCGGCTGGTCCTAATATTCTAACCACCCCTGTGGTTGTAATCTGTGTATATGTAAATTCTAGCAATAACCCCGCATCTGGTAAATTACATAACCCTGGTGGAATAAAAATAGTAGTGTAAATATAATTACCGGTTGCAGGGTTAGATGAACCAAGAGTCGCACTACTTGAGTTTAGTATCGCTCCTGAAGCACCTCCGTCTGTTAATACTAAAGAACCCGCATTATAACTAGCGTACACGGCCCATTGACTTATTTGAAATCCGTTATCGTCTGAAAGTAAAACCTCGTCACAACTACCTGTTTCACACTCTCTTCCTATTGTGTTAAATCTATTCTTTAGTCTTTCTATTCTGGTTTCGGTAAGTTGGGAGTTGTTATATTCCATAAAGTCCATGTAGAACCAGTCACCTAAATAATCACCATACTCACTCATGAACCCACCACTTATGTTTTTTACGTGTCCACTAAATCTATCATTGATACTCCTTTTTGAGACAATATCTAATCCTTCTCCTGTTTTTACTAATATAGAATCATAATTAAACATCCAAGCGAAAAAACACTCAACGTCTGTAAAATCATATGTTTTTTGACCAGCCTTCTTGGTTAACATTAAGAATAACTCGGAAAGTGGTTTTCCATAGTTATCTGTTAATCTTTTAATGTCAATATCTTCATCTACTATAACATTATAATTAGGGTCATTATATATACTAGTACTAAAGGGTAATTTATTAATCTCAAAGTTATTAATACTTGTTATGATTTTTCCTTTTCTTAAGTAGTACTCTGAAGGGGTTGAGCCCACTCTTGAAACCTCAACATAATAACTTGTAACACCACCTACCAACTGTGCTAAAGTTTGGTCAAAAAATGGTATATTGTCCTGAATTTCTCTTGCTCGTATTGTAAAAGAGAAAGGACTCACTATACTAGCCACGGTATATATCCCACTTAAATTAAATAAAGACGGTCTTCTCTCTTCATAAAATTCTGTACCTAAAGCATTTTCAGATACAGTTATTAATACCTTATCATCAACTCTTAAACCAGTTTCTAACACCCCTAAGGTGATTAAAATTTCGTTCGGTTGGGACGGTATTAAAGTAAAATGAGAGTTGTTTATGGGTTCAACACTTATTGATACTATGAGTTCTGGTGAATAGTTTGAGACTCTTTTTATAAACCCTTGTGAATTCTCTACACTCCATGGGTAGTTTTTTCCAGCGGTGTTTGTTCCTGAACCGGCCGTTACCCAATCCCAATGTTTTTTAGTCTTATGTTCAATAATGATATAGTGTCTCGAGTACTTATCCCCCACAGAATCCAATGAAGCTCCGATTACTCTCTTAAACCCATATAAAGTAGGGTCACAAGTTTCATACTTACCGTTTAGTGTTACATATCCAATTGTTACCAATGGTTTAACAAAAATGTAATCACCTTCCACAAAGTTATGTTCAAATGGTGTGTATAATGCGGTGTACCATCCTTGTTCTGTTTTTATTGGGACACTAAAAAGAAATGGGACTCCGTCTTGTGTATAACCCTTATATTCTTGGTTACTTATTTTTAGACTTGCGAAGGTTAGGACATCTCCATCAAATAAAGGTTCTTCTAGTACGTGGTCAGCACCATTAAACCAGTCTGTTATCGTTAACCCATCCAGATCCATATCTAAATACGATACAATATCGTTATACATTAAATCATTTATCCCAGTGTTTATTCCGTATCTCGCGTCGTTAGTGTCTGGAACAAACATTAAATCAGCGGTAAATTCTGGTATCTTATATAGTTTTAGGTATTCATTTTCATAAGCGTATAGTATATGACCCACCCAATTACTAGTACTACCTATATCAAAATTATACTCTGTTGGGTTTCCCCCAGCGAATAATGGTGTTAGGATATTAGGTAATGAATAAGTTAGGTTTTCATAAACATTTGTTTGTGATGTTGACTCTACAACTGTTAGTTCACCATTTGGTGATAAATTGGACCCTATCCAATAATACTGTTGTGGTAAATAAAATAACGGTGTTAGTGTAGCTGTTAATCGATATGTTGTTGATTCTTGTCTTTCTGTAAAAAATTGTTCAGCTTGACTAACTATCTTAATCACCTCCCCTGTGGGTAAAGGTTTATTTGTGTTAATCAAAGTAACACTCTCATTGTACCCCACTGCCTTAGCGCCTGCTTTTTTATCCTGTGTCCTTAATATCTTTTTTCTATCCATGGCTATATTGTTTGTACATTTCCTAGTGTATCTTTTAATTGATCTAAAGCTGTTGGTCTATTCTTTTTAAGTCCAAAGTAATAATATTTTCGTAGGGGATATGCGTTAAGCACAGTTTCATTCCACCCTTTTTTTCCAATTTCTTCCGTTCTTTGTGTCCCCATGTCGTTAGTAAAAGTTAACACATTAGGGGTTGATACCCATGGAGTTGTTGGACTAAAGAACCCAACTGTTTGACCATCTAACTCTTTATACTCAGTTGATAGGGTAGGTATGGTTTTCCACCAAAAAGAAGATGTTTCATACCAATTTTTTGGTACTGGTCTTATCCAACTATACCATTCAGGCCATTGTCCCGGCCATTCACTACCCCCCTGACTAAACCCCTGAATATTATATCGAAAAACGTTATAGTTAGACTCAATAAGATTATTAGTAGTACCAATATAAGAAGGTTGTACCGGATAGAGTAATACTGCGGTTCCAACACCCCAATTATTACCAGTCATCCAATCCCAGTATTGGTTTATATTACCTTGTGAACAAATGGATTCTAGTATTACCTGATTAGTTTCAAATTGTGGGGGATATTGTTGAGCTAATCTAAAATCTAACCAGTCATACGGTGCAAAATTTTTCTTTTGTAAAAACTCCATACCCCCAGCCTTAGTTAAAGGGTAATTTAGATTATCCTTATCAGTGAAGAAGTCACCATAATCACTTTTATCTAACACTAAATTATAATCATAATCAGAACTCAAATTAGCTGAGGTGTTTGGTAATTCCATGTCCAAATTAGCCCATTGGTTTGGTCCCAATCTAAAGTTAGGGGTATCTTTGGTTAATTCAATAATGTCTGTTTGTCCTATTGTCCTAACATTATAATATTTACCATTACGTATTGGTGACCCACCTAATGGATCTTGATTTCCTCCAGTATAATTTTCATAATTAAGTGTCCCGTCAATCTCAGTATAACTACCCGCAAATATTAAAGAAAAGTTTTCCCATATAGCTACTTTATGTCTTTCTTCTGGTATATTATTTGTAAACCCTTCAAAATCACCATTTGACCTAGAACAACATTCATCATCATTAACACCAACATAATATTGTGGGAAATATAAAGATCCGTGTATTGGTTCACTGATTTTTCTTTCGTAGTTTTGCATCCCTTCTGCAGAACCAACAGTGCCGTTTCCACTGAGTGGCTTAAAATCCGTAACCATAAAGTTAAGTATTTTATTACCACACCCATATTGTGTCGCCGTTTCACAGAAATATCTATCAAACCCAATAGTAACAACAGATATCGAACAACCATCAATAACACTACAATTAGCAGCAATTACGGCGGTGTCCCAAAAAGTAGGTCCACTAGATCCCCAAGTAGAGGCTCCAGTTGGTTGGACACCTAATCTAACTGCCATACCTTCTTTTAGACTGAGAGTCCACCCACAGTATCCCCCACCATCCGGTTCGTTGTGATAAGCTCCCAGGGCATTACACGTAGGGTCGCTATCGCCACAAATACTTTTATTCTTTTCCAATAAAAGACAATGACTAGATACTTCAGCCGATCCAATAAAACTTGGACAATAGTCACTCGAATAAGCCACTGTTCTACCTGCGTCGTTATTACCTGCGAATCCTGCCCAGGCAGTGTGTTTTCTACTATATTCTGTACTAAAGAATTGTGTAGTTGCCGCAGAATAACTCCAATTAGCATTGTCGTCACAATTTTTTCTTGTGGTGTCACAGTAATGTATACCAGCAAACGCAGCGTTTGAAACACTTGAACCTGCATAAGGTATACGTGCTTTGAATGTGTATCTTCCCCAAACTGGTGCTATGAAACCACCACACATAGTATTTCCCATAATACCTTCATTCTCACCATTCGTACCATCACCAACCATTCTAACTTTATTTGCCCCGTCAGTACCTGTTAATGGTACGTCTCTCATATTACCATATGTCATTGTTCCATTTATATTAACCCCTTGATTTGGATCATATACTGGTGATTGTCCCGGAGTCGTAGCCCATGAATAAGGGGTAGCGTCCTCGTTAAATATAGAAGCTCCCCTTCCTGGTGCTCCCCAATACGCCTTATCTTCCCAAATTGTGTCCAAATCCATACATCCTTTACAACCATCCAATGAACTCGTTGATTCCCATTCACCTATAGTACTATTAAAAGATAAACTATTTCCATTCCCTGACGCCCCATCCATGTCTATATGATAAAAATTAGTAATATCTTTCCATATGTAGCCATTTAAGGGGTCTATGGCATCTTCTAAGTAACAATCAGAAAAAGTACCACAAGCATTATAAGGTGTTGGACAAACACTACCACATCTTAATAACTGTACAGGTTTACAACAAGCTAGTCCCATGTCACAATACTGCCCTTTTTGTCTTGGGTTTCCTCTAAGTCCATAATGAAGTCCACTCCCAGGATCATAAACACAATTGGCATTACCCCTACCATTTTGATAAGTATCACCCCGTCCTCCCATATTAAAAGCCGAGTACACACTCAATGAAGCTGTAGTGTAGTTGGAAATAAACCCACCGTAATTCTTCATGTATATTTCGTCACCTTCTAAGTGTATTGCTTGCCATCTTGGGTCTTTTCTTCTGTATTCGTTAAAAATGTAATTAACTGGAAATTGTCGTAAGTTATCATCGTTAGCGTCAACAAAACTTCTTGAAATTATCCAGGGGTTCGTTCCTACACTCATTGCGTTCCAGTCAGGTCCTGTTTCTCCATACTTCATAATATCCCCAATAGTAGAATAGACTGGGTCGCCAGGTCCATTATACCAACTACCCGTTACCCCTGCACTATTACAACTTTCAGGCATTCTACCTGGTACTGCAACATCATAATCACTTACATAATTAAAATATTGAGCAACTGTATAATAACCACTTAATCTCACTCTTGTGTAATTTCTCCATCTTCCTAACTGGTTACCAAACTGATCTTTCATATTGAATGGTGCGGAACCAGTATTTAACGTTTCTGGTTCTGCAAAAAATGTATAAGCATTAGCCTCTTCATTTCC
>Ga0209711_10000479_pt1 | contig 40807 bp, 37 predicted proteins | sample ArcticOcean_MG_C_7_FD_187441 | JGI IMG/M metagenome (GOLD analysis project Ga0209711, IMG submission 187441) | Marine microbial communities from western Arctic Ocean - ArcticOcean_MG_CB11_88 (SPAdes) (version 2) | ecosystem: Environmental > Aquatic > Marine > Oceanic | place: Arctic Ocean...
TTAGCTGTGTATTCATTTAAGCTTTTCTATTACAGGTTACCATGACAATAAACTAGAAACTTTACTGATAGAACTAAAATAGATCAAAATTTTCGTCATCAAAATTCATGCCTTTTAATTCTTATTCATTTGCTGGAGAAGATATGATGCTCCGTGTTTTATTCGAAGTTGATGGTCTAAAAATCGATACAGGTGGTTTTTATGTAGATGTTGGAGCGCATCACCCAAGAAGATTTTCGAATTCAATGTTTTTTTATGAACTTGGATGGTGTGGTATTAATATTGATCCAAATCAAGGGATTAAAGCTCTGTTTGAAAAAGAAAGACCAAATGATAAATTTTTCGAAATTGCCTTAGGAGACAAGATCACCAAAAAACAGTTTTTCACTTATAACGAACCTGCTCTTAATAGCCTAATCAACCGGAACCAAGAGTTATTAAATACACCCTATATTCCTAGCGGGCAAAAAGAAGTTCAAGTATCAAATCTGAAGACAATCCTCAGCGACAACCTAACAACTTCAATTCCAACACCAAATTTTTTGGATATTGATGTGGAAGGATTTGAATTAGAGGTATTAAAGGGTAACGATTGGAACAAATATAGATTTTCTTATATCTTAATTGAACAAAAAGTTAGAAACTTTGAATCTATCATTGATTGTCCAATAACAATTTTCCTTAAAAACTTATCTTATGAACCTGTTTCAAGAAATCACATCACTACCATATTTAAAGATTTCAAAAAATAATAATTTCTCTTTTGCTTGCAGTCATACAATCACGATTCAGTTCATTAAGGTTACCAGGAAAAGCCTTGCTAACAATTGGTAAACAAGAAATTTTGGGAAGATGCATTCAAAGAGTAAAAAACTCAAAATTAATAAGTGAAGTTTTAGTCGCGACTTCAATAAAGATTTCAGATCAAGCAATAGTTGATTTCTGTACTCAAAATAATGTACCTCATTATCGAGGTTCAAATCACAACCTAGTCGAAAGGCTTTATGGCGCTGCAAACTCTAAAAATCAAAAATCCTTTGTGCGAATTTGTGGAGATAGTCCTTTTATAGACCCTATTATAATTGATGAAGTTATTAATATCTTTATCTCAGGTAATTATGACATTGCTACTAATGTTTTTCCAAGAACTTTCCCCAAAGGTCATTCCGTTGAAGTCATCAAAACAAATACAATGTGCAAAATTTCAAAGGCAACTCTCTCGGATAGTGAGAAGGAACATGCAACATCCTACATTTATAATAATCACACAGATTTTAAAATTGGAGTCGTCAAAAGAAATGTAAATTATTGCAATTCGAATCATAGTATTGATGAGAAAAAAGACTTAGAGACTGCCGAGAAAGCTGTTTCGATTAAAAATTTAGAAGGACTTAACTGGATGGAAATAGAAAAAGTTTGGTCTAAAGCAAAGAAATTAATCGATGAAAACTAATCTTACTGCAGGCGTAATAGGACTAGGTGTAGGGGAAAGTCATATTATCGGTTATGATAGCCATGCTTCTTGCTCTGTAACCAAGCTCTGCGACTTGAGCAAAGATGTTCTCAAATCAGTTGGTTGCAGACACCCAGAAAAACAACTCACTTCTAAGCCAGATGATATAATATGCGATCCTGACATCGATATTGTGAGTATCGCATCCTACGACGACTACCACAAGGATCAGGTAATTGCCTCATTACTAAATGGGAAACATGTTTTTGTCGAGAAGCCCCTATGTTTAGACAATAAAGAGCTTACTTCTATAGTTAAAATAATGAGAAAGAACCGATTCCTCAAGGTTTCTTCGAATTTAATACTAAGAATGTGCCCTAGATTCATCGAACTAAGAAAAAGAATTAAATCTGGCGAACTTGGACAGATATTCCACATGGAATCCAGCTATGACTATGGACGTTTGCAGAAACTCACAGATGGTTGGAGAGGTCAAATATCTAATTACTCAGTAACCCTTGGCGGGGGCATTCATCTTATTGATTTGTTAAGTTGGATCTCGGGAGAGAAATTTCATGAAGTTTTTGCATACGGGAATGATTTGTCAACTCGAGGTTCAAGCTTTTCTGGAAATTCATTAACTTCTGCGATTTTGAAATCTGCTAGCGGATGCACTACTATCATCACCTCCAACTTTGGGAGCGTTGCACCCCATCATCACAAACTCGCGGTATACGGAACCAATGGTACTTTCGAGCAAAGTCTCTCGACTGCATCATATTTTTCTAGCCGTGAACAATCTGTCACTCCTGAAAAAGCAGACGCACCCTACCCTGGTGCTCAAAAAGGTGATCTTATTAACGATTTCGTAGAATCTATAATCAAAAAAACACAACCCAATATAAATGCGCAAGAAGTGATTGATTCGATGTCGGTTGCATTGGCAATCGATGAATCCATTAAATGCAACAGCCCTCAACTAGTGAAGTACCAAAATCTTGATGACTGAAAAAAAACATATACCATTCGGAAAACCGTTGATAGGTAAGGAAGAGAAAAAAGCCGTTGAAAAAGTCTTATCAGGGCCCATTCTTGTGCATGGTCCTGAAAGCGAAGAGTTTGAAAGTTCTTTTGCTTCTTTTACTAAAGCTCCACATGCAGTGAGTGTTTCGTCATGTACTGCTGGAATGCACTTGATCTATCATGCTCTGGGCTTTGGTCAAGGAGACGAAGTAATTGTTCCCTCACAAACTCATGTTGCCACAGCACATGCAGTCGAGTTAACCGGCGCAAGACCTGTATTCGTTGATGCCGAATCAACAACTGGAAATATCGATATAGCAGCAATCGAAGCGGCCATTACTTCAAAAACTCGTGCTATTGCAGTAGTGCACTACCTAGGCGTGCCTGTAGATATGGATCAGATTAGCAATATAGCAAAAAAATATAGCCTATTTGTACTGGAAGACTGTGCTCTTTCCGTTGGAGCTAGCTTTAATGGAATCCATACTGGGTTACTAGGAGATGCTGGGTGCTTTTCGTTTTATCCTGTAAAGCATATAACAACGGCAGAAGGAGGGATGGTCATTCTAAAAGACAAAAGTTTGGCCGAAAAAATCAGATTACTTAAAGCGTTTGGCGTAAATCGCTCCCACGGAGAAAGAAAAATCCCAGGTGAATATGATGTCACCAGTCTTGGTTATAATTACAGGATGAGTGAAATTCATGCAGCGATCGGAATTGAGCAAATGAAAAAAATTCCAACTTTTTTGCAAAAACGAAAAGAGAATTTCATTGCTTTGGAAGCTTCCTTATCTGGATTGGATGGTTTTCGTATTCTTCCCCAACCAATTAATGAAACGCGTATAAGCAGTCATTACTGCATGGGCATTCTTCTTGAATCAAAACTTATCGATAAAAGACCGGAAATCATGAACAGATTAAAAAGTATGGGTATCGGAACTAGTATTTATTATCCCCATCCAGTTCCTCACATGAGTTATTATAAAGAAAAGTATGGTGCATTACAGTGCCCCAATGCTGAACTAATAAGCAATTCGATTATTGCCCTCCCCGTTGGGCCACATCTCAATAACCTTGATATGGAAACAATTGCAAAGAGAATTTGTTACGTCTTCAGTGAACTTTAATTAATAAATATGGAAAAAATCAAAGACAGAAAAATCGTTCTCATTGGAGGGGCTGGCTTCATCGGTCACAATCTCGCATTGCACCTTAAATCTCTCGGTGCTGAGGTTTCGATTATAGACAGTCTGCAAGTAAACAACCTTGCTTATTTCAGCTCTACTTCCGAAGAAATTGTTAACCGATCTCTTTATCTTAAGATTCTAAACGAAAGACAGAGACTATTAAATGATTCTCTAATACCTATCTATATTCAGGATGCAAGAGACTACCAAGCACTGACACGATTAATTAATCAGATTAAGCCTCAAGTTGTTATTCAGCTCGCGGCAGTTTCCCATGCCAACAAATCAAATAAAGATCCTTACAGTACATTTGATCACAGTTTCAGGACACTGGAGAACGCTCTAGATGCCTCCAGAGACAGAGTAGAACACTTCATTTATTTCTCTTCCAGTATGGTTTATGGACATTTCACCGAAAATACTGTTACCGAAGAATCCACCTGTAATCCAGTGGGAATTTATGGAGCTCTAAAATACGGAGGGGAAAAACTCGTTATTGCCTACAATCAGGTTTTCGATCTGTCCTACACCATCGTTCGCCCCTCTGCTCTTTATGGCGAAAGGTGCGTAAGTCGGAGGGTCGGACAAATATTCATCGAAAATGCATTGACCGGAAAAAATATAAATATTGCCGGAGATGGCTCGGACCGACTCGATTTCACTTACATAAAGGACCTGGTCAAGGGAATCGAGCTTGTCATTTCCAAGGATGAATCCTTGAACCAAGTGTTCAACCTAACTTATGGGAATTCAAGATCACTAGCAGGCATGGCTGAAATTATGAAAGCTAATTTCCAAAACTTGGAAGTAAACTATACACCTAAGGATAACCTCACTCCTGATCGAGGCACACTCTCAATCGAAAAAGCCAACTCTCTTTTGGGATTCAGTCCGGAATTCCCTTTGGAAAAGGGTTACCTCGACTACATCAATTGGTACAAGGAATTTTATTCTGAAGGGCTCAGTTATTTCTAAAAATTTGGTTCACAGAGACGCTTTCCTAGAAAGTATTCTCGACCGACCAGCTTATAGAATCAACGATCTTGCGAATCCCGCAGATCTAAAATTACTTCAAGCTAAAGATTCGAGCCTGAAAAGCTCCTTTTATTACATTAAGCTTGATAGCTCCAATTTTTCTACTCTTCGCAATTTTGAAAACTCCGGATTTAAAATGATCGAAGAAAACATTACCTTGGAAAAAAAAGGAGGGGAACTCCTCAGGTTCCAATTATCCGATCAACACCAGCGATACGAAATCAGGTGGGCCCAAGACGAAGACAGAAATTTCGTAGAGGATGTAGCCCAAAAAAGTTTCTTCCACGACAGGTTTCATCAAGACCCGGAAATAGACAATTCCTTGGCAGATGAGATAAAGAAGCAATGGGCGGGAAACTTTTTCCTAGGTAAACGCGGTAATGCGATGATCGTCGCTACGGCTAACAACCGTCCGGTCGCCTTCCTGCTTCTCCTTTTCGTAAAAAAACACTCCGTCATTGACCTCATCGCTGTCTCTGAAGAACACAGAAAAAAAGGCTTGAGCAAACAAATGATTGGTTATGCTTTGCATAACCTTTCAGGCATGAACCGATGGCTTGTAGGCACACAATCAACCAACATCCCTTCGGTCAGACTTTACGGAAGCTTGGGCTTTCAAACCATTGGTTCTCAATGCGTGCTCCACCATCATTCTTTCTAAGATAGCTTTCAATCTTGAAAATAGGTAACTTCAATACTGATAAAAAAGTTTTGGTTATAGCTGAAATTGGCAACAACCATGAGGGCGATTTCGAACTCGCCAAAGAAATGATCGATGCTGCCGCAGAGGCTGGTGCCGATGCAGTAAAGTTTCAAACCATCACTCCAAACCGATTGGTTTCAATCAGGGAGCAAGAAAGAATTAGACAACTCCAAAAATTTGCTTTCGACCGTGATCAATTCGCTGCTCTAAAAGAAAGGGCTGATGAAAAAAATGTCATTTTTCTTTCGACCCCATTCGACCTAGAAACCGTGGATTGGCTCAACCCCCTGGTTCCCGCGTTTAAAATTGCATCCGGGGACAACGACTTTTGGCCACTTTTGGATAAAATCGCATCTACTGGAAAACCGGTTATTCTTTCTTTGGGGTTAGGGAAAATTAAAGATGCAACTCAGATCGCTTCATTTTTCAAGAAAGTATGGCGAAATTCAGAAATTGCTTTTCCAGGTCTTGCCCTTTTACATTGCGTGGTCAGCTACCCTACGCCTGACGATCAGGCAAACCTTCGGAATATAATGAAGATAGAATTGGGGCAGGTCACTCCAGGCTACTCGGATCATACCTTAGGGATTAAAGCAGCTGAACTCGCTGTAGCCTGTGGTGCCCGAATCATCGAAAAACATTTTACCTTAAACAAAAATTACTCTGATTTTAGGGATCACAAATTATCCGCTGACCCATCTGAACTGAAGGCTCTCATTAAAGCCATTGCAGATGTGGAAAAGTTTCTTGGCAAAACTGATGATCACCTAGGAATTTGTGAAAAAGAAAACGCAACTGCTGTCAGTCGATCGATTGCATCCAACAGGGACATTCATACTGGTGAAACAATTTCGATTGCCGACATTTGCTGGGTTCGTCCGAGAAAAGGCCTTAAACCAGGTGAAGAGAATCTGATCATTGGTAGAAAGTTATCTTCTCCAATCTACGAAGGAGAGTTTTTTTCCTTAAAACATTTTGATTGAAGGATGTGTGGAATAGCAGGCTATTTTTCTAAGAAGCAAGTTGGGGACTTACAGATCAACAAAACCTTGAACCTTATGAGAAACAGGGGACCGGACAACCAAGACTTCCAGCTTTTTCGCACTTCTAGAGAAGTTAGTTACGTTGGACTACTTCATTCCAGACTGAGTATCATAGACTTAGACCCTAGATCTAACCAACCATTCACGATTGGAACACAGACCATTGTCTTCAATGGTGAAATTTACAACTATGTTGAACTTAGGGATGCTTTACATAAAAAAGGCATCGATTTAAACACCACGTCGGATACAGAAGTCTTGCTACATTACTTTCGTATTTATGGCGAAAATTGCTTAGATTTTTTTGAGGGAATGTGGGCATTCGCCGTTTATGATTCAACGTATGAAACCCTCTTTCTTTCCCGTGATCGATTTGCTGAAAAACCTCTTTATTACTATGAAAATGAAAATGGTTTTTATTTCGGTTCGGAAATAAAGTTTCTCAAATGCTTGTCTGGAAAAAGTTTCAGCATCAATTATCGCCATCTCATGCGCCATATGGCTCATGGATACAAAGCTTTATATAAAACCGAAGAGACCTACTTTGAAGAGGTCAAAGAACTCAAGCACGCCGAAAACCTTCTCGTCACTTCTAGCGGAAGAAGTACCCGTCAACTATACTGGACACCAAGATCCAAGATTGATGGTAAGATGTCTCTAGCGGAGGCTATTGAAGGAACTAGGGAGGCATTGCTTAAAAGCGTAAAGATTCGACTCAGAGCCGATGTGCCTCTTGCTTTTTGCCTAAGCGGGGGAGTCGATTCTGCGGCGCTTGCCTCAATAGCAGCAAAGGAATTCGGGGCAGAGGTAACTACTTTTTCAATCATTGATTCTGATGAGAGATACAATGAGGAAGATAACATAATGGCCACGGTAAGGGACATCGGTTGCGAGTACCACTTGATTTCAGCCTCACAAGAAGATCCCCTTTCAAGACTTACAAAACTCATTGAGTACCATGATGCTCCAATAGCCACGATCAGTTACTTCGTGCACTCGATGATCTCCCAAAAAATCAGTGGCAATGGCTTCAAAGTTTCTTTCTCCGGCACTTCCGCAGATGAGCTCTTCACCGGGTATTACGATCATTTCCTCCTTCATTTAAATGAAATGAAGAATACTGACGACTACAATAGTTGCCTGAATGATTGGTCGGAAAACATTCTTCCCTTCATTCGAAACCCTGATCTTCAAAACCCTGATCTTTACCACCAACGACCAAACTTTCGGGACCATATTTTTGACGCCAGCGATCAAATTAAAGATTTTTTCCTTGATCCTTTCGCAGAAACTTACACGGAAAAAAGATTCTCCGACAATCTTTTGAGAAACAGAATGCTAAACGAATTATTTCATGAAGCAACCCCCGTTGTTTTGCATGAGGACGACCTTAACTCGATGTTTTATTCCGTGGAAAACCGAAGTCCTTATTTAGATAAGAATCTACAAACTTTCTCTTATTCCATACCCTGTAAACATTTAATCAAGAATGGGTACGGGAAATATATTCTCAGGGAAGCCGTCAAAGGATATCTAAATGATAAAGTGCGTTTGGATAGAAGAAAAAAAGGATTTAATGCATCGATTAACTCAATCATAGATTTGGAAAACCCGACCACACTTGATTATATCTTGGATCCAGCAAGCGAACTCTATGAAATTTTGGATCGTGAAAAAGTAAGACGCTTACTTTCTGAAAAAAAACAGCCCAACCACTTCAGCAAGTTCATCTTCAATCTATTGAATGCGAAAATATTTCTTGAAAACAATTAGGGGGTTATGAATTACTGTAATCGTTGTGTTCTTCCCAACGCAAGGCCAGGTCTTTTATTTGATGACTCAGGAATTTGCTCAGCATGCAAATGCCATGAATCTCGAAATAATATAGACTGGAAAAAAAGGGAAGAGGCTTTCGATGAAGCTGTCGCTCATGCAAAAGCCAAGAACGCAGGATATGATTGCTTAATTCCTGTTAGCGGAGGCAAGGACAGCACATGGCAAGTGGTAAAATGTTTGGAAAAGGGATTGAACCCGCTTTGCGTAACTTGGAAAACCCCAGTCAGAAGTTCGGTCGGTCAAAAAAACCTAGATAATTTGGTCTCCCTTGGGGTAGACCACATTGATTATCAAATTAGTCCCAAGACAGAAAAAAAATTTATGCTCAAATCCCTTGAGCGTTTTGGTTCAACCGCGATTCCTATGCATATGGCAATTTTTAATATACCCCTCAAAATTGCCCTTAAATTTGAAATACCTCTTATTGTTTGGGGAGAAAATTCCGCCTTCGAATACAGTGGTTTGGGCAAAGAAAGCACTGGTTTCAAGTTGAATTCCGAATGGCTTAAAAATTTCGGAGTTACCCATGGAACCACTGCAGATGATTGGATCTCCGATAACCTGACTCAAAAAGAATTAACCCCATATTATGGACCTACTCCTGAAGAATTAGAAAAAAGTGGAACCTTAGCCGTTTTTCTGGGATATTATTTCTCATGGGATGTTAAAACAACTAAGGAAGTTGCCCAAGCGAATGGATTTCAGACATCGCTTGATGGTTGTCCCAAGACAGGCATCTATGACTTTGCAGATATAGATGATGATTTCATTAGTATTCACCATTTTCTAAAGTGGTATAAATTCGGGATGACCCGTTCGTTCGACAATTTAGCTCTAGAAATTCGAAATGGCAGAATTTCCCGCGCTGATGCAATTAAAAAAATCAAGGATCTTGGGGAGCAAATTCCTGATAAGGATATCGAGAAGTTTTGCAACTTTGTCGATATATCAAAGGAAAGTTTCTTTGATATCTGTGAGAAATTTAGAAACCATGATATTTGGTTTAAAGATTATAAAACCTGGAAACTAAGGAATTTTTTAATTCCTGACTGGAAGTGGACATGAATATCTATCCTCAAAATCCCGCTCGAAATTTTAAGGTTGGAAAACCTGAAAATGAAATTGTGATGAAAGACTGTGGGAAAATTGTTCTTGAGCACGATGAGCAGGTAACTTTCTCTAACTCCTCGGGTCTTGAGTATGACATAGCTCGCAAGGATTGGGGGTTTTATGCAACGCCCTCGCTCAATGGGAGACTTTCTTCTTTTGGTCTGAGGGGAGTTCTAGTAAAAAACCGAGAATCGGATAGTTTTTTTATACTCCTCGTGGAAAAAGGCAAAGAAGCACTCTTTGATGAGTATTGTAATTTAGAAAATCTGGCTGTGGTCACTTGGCTCGATTGTGAACAATCCCTAAAAAATTTAGAAGAGAAACTAGAGGAATAATTGTGCCTCTGAAATACGAATGTCCAATATGCATGCAATTAACTTGCGAGTCTGTTCATACGTACAACAAAAAACCTGAGGGAGAGACTGAATTCAAGCTAGTAAGAGGTTCAGGATATCATCGCGAAATATTTCATTGTAGTACATGTGGTCACTATCGCTCGTTTCATGACATGAATATTAAGTCCATCTACGAATCGAACTATGTCGACTCCACTTATGGTGGAATTGATGGCATCCGAAGTAACTATGAAAGGATCATGGCACTCGGTCCAAAAGATTCGGATAATTCTGGTCGTGTAAACCTAGTAATTGAATTTGCTCAAAACCACTTCTCAGCCCACACTTCCCCCCTACGTATTCTTGATATAGGTTCTGGGTTGGGGGTTTTCCTTGGGAAAATAATTCAAAAGACCGATTGGCAGTGTACCGCCTTAGAAACGGATCCAAGATTTGCCATTCATGCGAGTGAAAACCTTAGAATCGAAACAGTTACTAGTGATTACCTAAACCTCAATTGGGACCGCCAATTTGACATCATAACGTTGAACAAGGTTCTTGAACATGTTGAAGAGCCCTTAAAAATGCTTCAGAAATGCGTTCTAGATCTAGCCCCTGGTGGATTCCTTTACATCGAATTACCAGATGGTGAAAGTGCGGTTTCAGATAAAGAAGGCTTTGAAAGAGAAGAATTTTTCATCGAGCACTTTCACATATTCTCAATGGCTTCTATGGAATTGCTAAATAGTCGAACCGGTCTTCAATCTCAGTCCTTGGAGCGCATTCGAGAACCAAGCAAAAAGTATACGCTAAGGTCGTTTATAATACATGGAAATTGATGACCTTATTCCGTGTGAGATCCCAAAAAAGCCATCCGTCATTGCTTCTCAATCTAGGGTCCAATTTACTATGACGACCACTACTCCGACGAAGCACATTACCCTCCCGTTCATTCAAATTTAAAACGCGATGGCTATGTCAAGTATTTACTTATAAAAGCAACTCAAGGGATCTTTAAATGATAAGATGAGATTAGATCAAAGAAATCGGGGTTTTAATTCTTCAATTATTTCTGTAATAGATATAAGAAATAAATATATTTTAGATTATATCGTGGATTCAAGTTCAGAAATCTACAATATTATTGATAGAAAAGAATTTAGAATTTAAGACTTTGGCTAAGTATTATTTTTATTCGTAAGAAAAATTAAGGAGAAAACGAGTCGATATAGTAAAGCCATAAAACCAAAAAAAGTTACAACCAAAATGGGAATATTAAGATTAATAATTTCTCGCTGAATGTTAGAGATGTTGTTTATAATAAAATTAGATATCTAATAACTAAAAAAATAGAATACCAACTTAATGTTTAGGTGGCACAATAAAAGTGTTTTTTAATCTAACACAAAAGAATTAAACCTGTTTCAAAATATACATTGAAAACATTTATCTCAAATTAATGAAGAATATTAAAAGGTCATTTTTTACGGATGGTCAATTCATGTGGGATCACGCCAATCAACTTTTTCCCATATGTAGAAGTATAACAGGTGATGGTTTGCGCCAAACTTTGGGGCATCTGAAAAAAGTCATTCCAAAAATAGAAATCAAAGGAATTCCTTCTGGTCAAAAGATCTTCGATTGGACCATCCCAGACGAATGGAACCCAAAAAATGCTTACATGATTGGACCCGACGGCGAGAAGATTGCTAACTTTCATGAAAACAACCTTCACCTTGTCTCATACTCGGTTCCGATGCACAAAAGGATGTCCCTGAGCGATCTTCAGTCGCATCTCCATTCGATCGTGGAAAAGCCTGATTTAATTCCCTATCGAACCTCTTATTATAAACGCGATTGGGGTTTTTGCTTGCCTCACAGGACACGTCAAAATCTCAAAGACGGAATCTATGAAATCTACATAGATTCGGAAATCAAACCCGGGGTTTTGAACTATGGGGAACTTCTAATTCCGGGGCAAACGGAGAAAGAAATAATGTTCTCTACTTATCCTTGTCATCCCTCTCTCGCCAACGATAGTTTATCAGGAGTTGTAATTGCTCTTGCTCTTGCTAAAAATCTTATGAACAGGAATGACCTTTACCACAGTTTCCGCTTCCTATGGACGCCCGAAACTATCGGCTCCTTGGCTTGGTTGGATTCTAATATCGGCAGAGCAAAAGAAGTGATACAGGCTGGATTTGTACTCACTTGCCTAGGAGATGACGGACCTCTCTCCTACATGCCTTCTCGTAAGGGAAAAACCCTTGCAGATCGGGTCATTACTAAAATGTTATATGACAATAATCTTGCTTTTGACTCATATTCGTTTAACCAAAGAGGAAGTGATGAGCGACAGTTTTGCCATCCCAATGTGGACCTTCCCTTCGCATCACTCATGCGTTCGATTTACGGTGAGTATGAAGAGTACCACACCTCAGGGGACGACATGGGTTTACTTTCTCCCGCAGCTTTACAAGAATCATTCAACCTATATTTTCGAATAATTGAAATGCTTGAAAAAAACAGGGTCTACAAACCTATGACAATCGGGGAACCGCAACTTGGCAAGCGCAACCTTTATGCCAACTTAAGCGACAGTACTCTGGATGAGGACGAGATGGTCAGGTTTAAAATATTGGGTTATGCAGATGGTGAGTTGGACCTTATTTCACTAAGCGAAATTGTGGATGAACCTTTTGATGTGGTTAGCTCACAAGTTCAAATTCTCGTCGACGCTCAGGTTCTCGAGCTTGTCAAATAAAACTGGGACTGTTTTTCTATTGCTTCATAAGTCTCTTCAAAAAGATCGACGAAATTGCGTATGCACTGCCAAAACATTTTTTTATCGAATCAGAAAGTAAGAATTGGGATTCAGCTCGACACATAATCCATAAATAAAAATGAACCAATTCCTCAAGGAAACCGGGTACATGATTACCGAAAAAATCAGTTTCACTGATGAGATGCTGAAAGATTTCGCTAGATTTTCAGGAGACACTGCCCCGCTTCATACGAATGATGAATTCGCCCAAGCGCATGGATTCAGAAAAAAGGTCGTCCATGGGGCTGCTATTGTTGCCATGGTATCAAGAGTAATAGGGACAAAATACCCCGGACCCAACTGGATTTGGCTAAAGTCAGACATCAAGTATCACAACCCATGCCACGCTCCGTGCGAGTTAAGCATATCGATCGAGGTTCAAGCTTTCAGCGAAGCCACGGATACTATTGTTTTGAAGATTGAAGTTTACGATAACACTAGCTCGTTGCTCGCGACAATAAAAAGCTACCATAAGGAACTATTTCAAAGTTAGGCTTCTCTTGTCCACTCAAAGACAAATTTAAACAATGAATTTGATTATCCAAAAATACGACCTTGTATGCCAAGCAATCGAAGATGAATATCCAGTTCTTGCTCCGATGTGGAAAAATGCGTACAGCCATTTCGGAGATAAATGGCTGGCGGATTTCATCACTAACCTAGAGATGATCTTTGGGGAAATCAAAGGAGACTCGTGCAGCACTTCTCTACAATCTGCTTTTGATGGATACGCTGAGTTCTGCAACGATTCTCTCAGGAACCAAGCTTATTTCGTAAAGCATGGAAAGTATAAGGCAGGCAGCTATGAAGAATGCCTGGAAAATTATTATCACAACGAAGAACATATGATGCAATGCTATCTACCGGGGATGTGGTTATCCCATTACATATGGCCTCAGCACTACAATATGTTGATCGGATTCGGGGAAAGAACTCTTTTGGGAAAGGTTGCAAAGGCAAAGTTATTTTACGAAGTTGGCGTAGGGTGCGGCATGTATTCAAAATTCACCCTTCAGAGACTTCCCGACATTCAAGGAGTTGGGTTTGACATAAGTCAGCATGCGTTGGATTTCACAGAGAACATGGTTAGAAAATTTGGCTTGGATTCTCGTTATGAAACAAAGAATCACGATATTTCTAATTCCATTACAGATAAATGCGACTTTCTGATATGCCAGGAAGTGCTAGAACATATAGAAGACCCGGAGCTTTTCTGCACATGGCTATATGATATGATCAAGCCGGGCGGTATTGCATATATTACTGCCGCCTTGAATGCAGCCCACTCTGATCATATCTTCTTGTTTCGCGATCCGTTGCAATTGGAGCTAATGCTACGAAAATCAGGTTTTTTACCTATGGGGTTGCAGGAAGAATTTGCTTTGGGCAAGAAGCCAAGAAACCTGACGCCTAGCTTAGCGGGTTACCTATGCCAAAAGCCGATCTAGTTCCGAGCTCCTCTCCTTGGGAGACTCACAAGTTAAACTTAAGGGAACTTCTCGCTAAACGAAGTATTCCCGGTGAACGATTGGGCGAGGAACTTTGTATCGTCATTTTCGGAGATTGTTCAACGGAGCACTACTCGGCATGTCTAAAAGCTTGCTTGAAACTAAGGGGTATCAAAGCTCAAATTATAGAAGCAGGATTCAACAATACGGAATTAGAGCTGAGCAATGAATCAAACGAATTGACGAACTCTAGTCCCGACTTTGTCATTTTCTTCAACTGTATACAGCAGTTTGAAGAAAAGTATAGTCTTACTTCCGATCCCACGAATTTTGTCGATGAAAAGCTTTCGGAAATAAGAACCCTTTGGGATCAAGCAAAAGCAAAGTTCAAAGCCCCCATACTTTATCACAACTACTGTCTCCCATTGGATAGAAGCTTTGGCAATTATACCTTAGGTTGTACCGCTTCATTGTACCAGTGCGCTTACAGAATCAACCACGAGCTTTCCAAATGGGCGACCAGTACCATTGGAGTCTCGATAATAGACACCGACTTTCAAGCTTCTTTGCATGGGAAAGTAAATTGGTTGGACGAGAGGCTTTGGTGTGAAGCAAAGCAAGCTCTTTCCCCTCAATACCTGCCCTCTCTTGTGAAAGTCGTATCCGATGCGATATTGATCGAAAATGGCTTTCTAGTTAAATGTGTTGTTTTGGATTTGGACAATACCCTTTGGGGTGGGATTCTTGCCGACGACGGGATTGATGGAATTGAACTTGGGAACTTAAACGGATCAGGGGAATGCTTCGTAAGGATTCAACGTTTTTTTAAGAACCTTAAGGAAAGAGGAATGCTTTTGGCTGTTTGTAGTAAAAACCAGCTAGAACATGCTGAAGAGGTCTTTAGCGATCATCCGGACATGGTTCTGAAAAGGGATGACATCGTTAGTTTTTTCGCCAATTACGAGGACAAGGTGCAAAACATCATCAAGATTCGAGACGAGCTTAACATTGGCTACGATTCGATGGTGTTTCTTGACGACTCACCATTCGAAAGAGATATGGTTAGAAACTTTCTCCCTGAGGTCATAGTCCCGGAACTTCCGGAAGACCCTTCGGATTATCTAAAGTGTTTGTGCGAATGTAACCTATTCGAGACAAATCAATTCTCTGACGAAGACAAAAACAGAGCCCGAAGTTACATAGCTGAAAACAAAAGAAAAGAAATACGCAATTCATCTATAGATTATCGCTCTTATTTGAAATCCCTGGATATGGTTGCAGAACTTAAGCCTCTGGACTCTTTCAGTATTCCCAGAGTCTACCAACTAGCTCAAAGAAGCAATCAATTCAACTTATCAACCATCCGCTATCAGGAGAACGAACTTCAGTCTATTCTTGAAAAACCCGAAACTTTCAAATGCTTCACGGTCAGGCTAAAAGACAAGCTAAGTGACTATGGAATCATTGCATTTATCGTCGCTGAAGTCGTGAACCGAACCTTGAACGTAAGAAGTTGGGTGATGAGTTGCCGTGTGCTAAATCGTTTTGTCGAAGAAACCACTTTTTCAGGAATAACTGAAACAGCCGAATCATTCGGTTGCGAAGAAATATATGGTTGCTACATACGAACGAAGAAAAATGATTTGGTATCAAGGCTTTATGATAAACTAGGTTTTCAATTAATCTCAGAAAATGATGCAGTAAAGGAATATAAAGTTTCCTTAAAAAAAGCCATTCAAGCTATGGCACCGCTACCAATAACGATTTCAAATCAACTACAAAATGACTAAAAGAGAAGAATACAAACAAAAGGCTGAAGAAATCTTTCAAGAAGTCTTTGATCAACCCGAATTAAAAATTTTCGACGAAATGGTAGCTCAAGACGTCCCGGATTGGGATTCTCTTAACCATATTACCTTGGTGGTAAGCCTTGAAGAAGAGTTTAATCTGAAATTCACCACCAAGGAAGTAATGTCTTGGAAAAACGTTGGTGAGATGCTTGATACACTTACTGAAAGAGTCAATTGAAGATCTGATGCTAAAGGCGGAAGACATCTTGAATCAATTCACAAGCCTAAACTATGAAAATTCCGATATTGTCGTTATTTATAGCGGGATATGGATGATTGGGGCGAATATTGATCTGCCACCAAAAGACGTACCGGTCCTTTTGTTAGATTGTTTGTGCGAGTATGCAGATCGACACCATAAAACGATATTACTCCCCTCCTACACCTACAATTTCACGAAAACTAAAAAATTCGATCTAGCAAAGTCAAAGCCAGAAACGGGAGTGCTAGCCGAATTCGCCCTTTCAAAAGAAGGATTTAGGCGTACAAGCAGTCCTCTAAATAGTTATTTGGCATACGGTCCGCGTAAGGAGGAAATCTTGGCCGTTAGGGATGAAACTCTATGGGGAGACTCTAGCCTTATGGGTTGGCTCGATGACGAGGATGCAAACATTTGGGTATTGGGTGAACCTTGGCATCGTGCATGTACTCACTTTCACAGAGCTGAAGAGGTTTATGGTGTTGAATATCGTTATTATAAAAGGTTTAGAGGAGAACTATTCAATAACGGGATCTTCCTCGCGGAAAATAGTAGCGTAATGCACGTAAGGCCCAAGGAATGCAAAAGCGAAATGGACTTTTCCTGCATGGCTCCGGAAATGGAGAGGAGAAGTCATGTCAAATCTTCAACAAACCAACTGCTTCCTTTGGAAGCTGCAACAGCAAGAAAAATAGTAGAAGTAGGAATGGACCTTTTGAACAAAGACGAATATTGCTTTGTCGTTAACAAATCCGCCTACAGGAATTGGGCGAATCAGTCTAAAACTGAAGAAATCCGTTCACTGTCCAAGGAAGAAGCATACATTAGACCATCGGATTTGAGTGGATGAGTAATTCGGGTCCAGTTATCGTCTTCTCTCCCCAAAACGCAGTGAACCCTCAATCCGCTCTTTTGGGTATCGTCGCGAGAACCCTGCAGGATCTTGGGAATGATGTCCATTTGGTTTTCTGCAACAAGTACTTCGAATACTGTTCGGCAATGCGTTGCCATGGGTTGGGACCCGAGTCATCCAAGGAGAAAAAGGATGCTGTATGCTCAATATGCGTACCCAATGCCGAAGCGGCGGCAAGACACTACAAAATCCGTAATGTTCACTATCTAGATAAAGAAAACGCCTTAGAACTAGTTAATGAATGTAGCCATATAATCGATAAATACGAGCAGTCGGGACGACCTTGGATCGATTTCACGCACAATAACATCAGCCTAGGTAAAATGGCCGCTTTTGACGCTACGATTTCTCTCAAATCTATCGACTTAGACGAATCATCGAAAATCAATATAGATACGCTTTCCACCAATATTCGTGATAGCCTCCTGGCTTATCTGACTGTTGAAAAACTTGCTAAGAAAATTCGTCCAGCTCTATTCGTATTTTACAATGACTACTCCGTAATGCACTCAGCCGCGCAGGGCGCCGTGACAGCAGGAGCAAAGCCGATCTTGATCACCCATGCATCTCACAGAAATGTAGATTTTAGAAAATTAAACATTTTCAAAGGCTCCACTGCAAAGACACTTTATAGTTTGTCGGACATGTGGAAAAAGTGGAAGAAATTGGCTCTTACACCTATGATGGTCAAGGAAGTCGAAGCCGATATCTTGCAACGTCTTTCTGGGAAAGGCACCCATATTTTCTCTAGTGGCATCACCCGGGGAACTGCTCTTTTCCCACCCTCCAATGCTTCCACGATCGTCGCATTCACAAGCAGTCCAGACGAAGTTTTCGCAGGACTCCGCTTAGCGGAAGCCTTAGGCGTAACCATTCCCTCTCCTCGGTACACTTTTGGATCCTCATATCAGGATACCCAAATCAAGTGGTTGCAAGCAGTAGCCAAACACTGTCACAAAAGGGGCCACAGATTTATCATTAGGGTTCATCCTCGAGAGGGCCAAGGGCACGGGGGCTACGAGTCAAGCCATTTAGCCATGCTTCGGGAAGCTCTGAAAGAACTCCCTGGAGATCCATTGCTACTTTGGCCTGATGACCCCAGGTCAAGCTATGACTTGGCACTTTCCGCCGACCTCATTCTTACCTGCTGGACCAGCATGGCGGCTGAACTTTCGAGAATAGGCGGATCTGTACTAGCGGCGTCCGAATACGTCTCTCATATTCCTAGCGAAGTTTTTCACCCCTTTACCCAAGATAAAAATCAATACTTCCAAGAGATAGAATCCCGATTGGGCTCAATACCTTCACTTGATACCATTATTCTTGCTTTCCGTTGGTGGAATCTCTCAGCACTTGGTGGATCGATCGACTTGAGCGATCTCGTTTTTACTCCTGGATACTCGGGACATCCCGAATACAAGCTCCCTAAGGAAGCTGATAAAATCTGTGAGGTTATGTACAATAAAGGAAATACATTCGACCTTAGCTATGATCGCTTAGCCGAAGTTCAGACTCCTAGCTCAGAAAATGATGAATTAAAGGCCATTCTCACTTCCCTTCAAAGCGTCATTCGCTTGCTTTGTTTCGGCGAATCCGACGCGGCCTCTCAAGTTCCCGCTCTTCGTATGCTTTCTCTCTCACCTGAAGAACTAGATGATTACGAGCCTGAAACTGAAAGCACCATAGCAGGAGATGGGAGAAACATTGTCCATAAAATTAACGGTACAGTTGTCAAGAGACGCTCTCCCCTGACTAATAATCTCATAAGCTTACTCCTTTCATCAAAAGAAGGGAAATCCTGAAAATCCAATCTTTCATAAAATTGAATCCAGTAAAAAACCTTAGCGACCATCCTGCTTTTGCCTCAAATCGCCCTACATCCGCAGAAACGGATGTTCGTTTCGAAGAGCTATTTAACGATATCGACACTAGTCTAGATCAAGTTTGACACTCAAGGTGCGGAATTGGAGATCCTTAAAGGTTTGGGTCCTGAACTGTCAAAAGATTTACTGCTTATAGAGATGGAAATTCCCGTGATTGCAAACTATGTTGGCAATCCTACGAATCTTCCTGAAGTGATCGAATATGCTGAGGATCTTGGTTTGGATTTGTTTGACATGCGTTGCAATCGGTTCCCGGGGAACTCGGTTCGAAAAGGAATTGACTTTGCACCAAATGCCTTGAATGCATAAATGGGATTGCCATCGATGGAAAACGACTGAACTAAGTAGACGCGGTATTTTTCAAAGACCCTCGAAAGTTAATCGTCGAAAATGGATCCCTTCAAAAGCTAAAAAAGTTAATATCTCTTCTTGCTATCTATTATTTTTTTCCCGAAGCTGTTTTCGCGGCCGACTATGCCTATGTATAAGGTCTTTTACCGGAAGATGAAAAATTCTCTATAATGGATAGCTTGCGAGAACTTCATGGTATGACTCGTCAGCAGACGAAAATATATGAAAAACACCTTAAAGAAAGAAACGGACTAAATTGGGGGGAGTATATGCACGCATCTTCACCTTCCACTTAAATACCCAAGCTTCATCAACAAAACTCATGACAATCAAATGAAATTACTCTTTGCAGCTAATCATCTAGTAGACAACCCTTACAGGAATTGGAATACCGCTTTAGGACGTATTTTATCCTCTTCGGAATCACGGATATACTTCGGTTCTGATGAAACTGCCATTGCAAAAGAAACCCTGATAGCTAAAATACTCGATTCATTTGATCTCACGAGCCTTCCTAGAGTTTTTAGCGAGGATGAAATACGAACAGTAGAAGATTCAGTCTTTTTCGATCTAAATCCTTATTCAGATGGATTACGTAAAGGTTCAAACAAACAAATCGGTTTTCTTGGCTGTGGAAAAGACTTCGGGACAAGACTTAAGACATATGCGCAGAACAACTACTCGATAATAATCAGCGAAGTCCTTCCAAGTGAAATCCAAGGTGAGCTTTCCGACGACAATCTTTCCTATTTCCTCAACTCACATCATTTCCTTCCTCCTGACACAAATCGTATTCAATTGACCAAGAGCGAAACGGGACCAATTGTTCTAATTCATGATTCGCAAGAATCGAGTTCTCATTTTCTAGATAAAAGAATACTTGAAATTCTGGATGAACAAGAAAGTTTAAGCGTCATTGATTTGCAAGCCCTTGATCCTTCCGTCAAGGTTGAGGCTAGCGAAGTTTTTTCTTTCCTCTCTAACCCGCAGAATTTTCATGCTTTGCAACAAGCCTGGCCTACTCCAATAAAATTCATATCTCACTCAAACCGAATTGACAGTCCAATTAGAAATTTATACCTCGGGGTTTATTCTTTTACCAATGAAAGACTGTTTGAGCGAAACGAAAAATCTATAAGGCAACTTATTACAGAAATTATAAGTTCGAGTCCCTGCCAAGAATTGAATGTTGGCGATGCACAACCATTAAGTCCACAAGATGAGATTGAATCACTTTTAAAAAAAATAAAAGGCGAACAAACCTCACCACGCCCCTTTGAGTTATTAAAACCTAAACCTAAAAGCTTCTCTCTTGAACAATTCAAATTAGGCGAAAATAATATTCTACCTGCATGGTTAATACATCCTGCCACCGAACCTTCGCTTCACTCATACCTCAAAAAGATTAAATCACTACCGCATTCCCATCGGACCGATTTTGACAAATTTGCAGACTCATCTATTCGACTCATCCACTTAACAGAGAATGAAGGCAAATACCTTTCTAATTTCAAAGAGCTCTATGGAGAAGTTTCCGAGAAAAATTTGAAGGAATTCGACAGGTTAATAAAAGAAGTAGTTTACACTTATGGATCAAAAGACCATAAGTTCGCCGAATTACATTCACGTCTTGTCATGAAGTTCGGTAGCTTAGCGTATCAGAAAATCACAACTTACAACAAATCCCCCATTAGTAAAGCTAGCGTGGAACTTCTCAGTAAATTCCTTGATGAGGGTAGTATGTTACAGAAAGTAGGTATCAGCCCTGAAGCAATAAGGATTATTATTCTCTGTTTTTCGGGTAATTTCAATCATTCTCTCTATCTTTGTAAAAAGCAAGAAGATCAATCCTACAGAAATATTCTTTTGGTTACTTTAGCTATGCTTTCGATGATTTTTGAAGATACTGAATTTTGCAAGGCTGCTCTCGAAGAGTACAAACCTTTAAAATCTCAATACGCTGCAGATTACATTCATGTTGCCTATTTGATAGTTAGACTCTATCAGGGCGACTTAATCAATGATTATTATCTAGAGACACTTGCGAAAATCGAGAATCGCAAGCCTAACCCCTTGATTTGGCTTACCGAATTGCATGCTATTGCTCTGCTAATAGCATCCTCTCCCGAGGATTCTTTTTCGGTAATTCCTCAAGCAGAAGCTTTCTTACTTAAAGCTGGTTCCCTATCGCCTGAAAGCATCCAGTCCTTTCGAGAGAAATCTCTGAGTTTGGCTTCTGCAAAATTAAAGGGTGATGTCTTCGCAAGACTGGATACCAATGCCTGAATGTTTCTAAAAAGGTTTCTGCCCGGATGGAATAAGTCCTGATATGACAAAGGTTCAATTGCTCTGCATGAGCAATAGATATGAAGAAGCTTTAGACATTTGCAGTAATAATACTTCAGTATCAAGTGCCAATATTCTTTATTCAATTTTAGGACTTTGTGCCGCACTATCAGGAGATACTAAAAGTTGTACTAAAGCACTTGAGTCTTATCAACCTACAGAAAGTCAAAACGCTCATCATTATGTTTCTATTGCCTACTTAGTCACTAGGCTTTATGTGCCAAAAGTAGAAAATGACCAACATTTAAATATCCTCAAAACCTACAAGTCCCACAATATTAAATCTTCTTGGTGGCAAACAGAGTTAATGGCAATGGCTATTGTAAGGGCTGTTCCCGCTGACAAGATATCTACCGCGGTTTTACAGTCTAAGGAGTTTCTTGTAAACTCAGGTTCTTTGTCCACAAAAGATGTTAAACGATTTCATAGTATGCCTTGCGATTTACCATTTAGTAATCTTTTAAACGATTTAATTAAAATTATTGACAAAGATGATTGACCAAACTGATTACATACCGCCACTTTCCTTAAATTACAATTGGAGTGATAGTGATAAAAATTTATACGAACGAGATTTTGCCAATCCATACTCAAAGATTATTTTACCGCTCGCAATTGACCAAATCGAAAATGAAGAAATCATAATCGGTCAACGATTACCTAAAATTCTCGATATTGGTTGTGGGTTTGCTCCATTGGCACTGGGTTATAAAATCTTTCTTGAAAAACTAAATTCATTAACACTTTTCAAAAACACAAAATGTGAACCCGACGAAATTCTTTACCTAGGTATTGATATTCGGTTTGACGCGATTGACTGGTTAAAAAAGGCTTACTCTGCTGATAACAAATTTGTTTTCTATCATCATGAAGCTAACCAATCATTAGATTATGTTGGCGACTTCGAATCAGACAAGAAAGTTAATAAAACCGCAACTTCCGCTAAAAGTAATGGAAACGAATGCCATTTCAGTCTACCTGTTCCTTATATTTCTGATTTCCAATGGTCGAGTAGTGTATTCACTCATTTAACTCCGCAAGCTGTAATAAATGCTCTTCAATTTATTTACTCATCGCTCGCTCCAGGAGGTGTTTCAATAAATACTTGGTTAATTGCCGATACGCAAAGTTGCTTGGCAATGTCTACAGGTAAAGCGGATAGAAAACTTGAAATAGATAAAGGTGAGTTTCTTACTTATTCTGAAAAAAATCCTCTCTTATGTACTGCTTACAAGTTAGACTTTATAAAAAAAAGCTACAGGCGAGCGGGGCTCCAGATTCAGTCTATAGAAAAAGGGAGTTGGAGAGGTTCAGGACTTGAAAACCAATATGATCACTATCAAGATGTGATTGTTGCAAGAAGGCTTAATAAGTATTAAAATTATTTTAAGTAGAATTAATGCCTAAGCAAACTAAATACAGTCACTAATAATTAGTTTTTATAGTATGCATGCTCCCATCGCTTTATTTACTTACAATAGACCCAAACATCTTCGGCGAGTGTTAGATTCTCTTCTCAGAAATAAGGAGTCTTTTTCTTCTGATTTGGTCGTTTATTCCGATGCTGCAAAAACGATGGATGATGAGAAAGCAGTAACCGAAGTTAGAAAAATTATAGATGGCTTAGACGGTTTCGCTTCTATAAAAATAATTAAAAGAAAAGTTAATCTTGGACTAGCCACTTCCATCATCACCGGTGTAACTGATCTTCTCAGAGAGTCAGAGAAAATAATAGTCATCGAAGATGATCTAATACTGTCAAACTACTTTCTTACTTACATGAATCAATACCTAGAACTTTACGAAAGAAATCCAAGTGTTGCCTCGATTGTAGGCTACTCCTACCCTTTAGGTTTTCCACTTCCTGACACCTTTTTTTTAAGAGGGGCGGCTTGCTGGGGATGGTCGACTTGGAAAAACAAGTGGGGAAATTTTGAATGTGATGCCGAGGTTCTTCTTGGAAAATTTAATCAAGCAACCAAGGAAGAGTTCAATCACTACAACCACTTCGATTATTTCAAGATGCTTGAACTTCAGGCGATGAAGAAAATTGACTCATGGGGGATAAGGTGGCACGCAAGTGCATTCCTTAAGGGTCTTTACTCGCTGTACCCCGGTCGGTCATTTGTGCATAACATAGGGATGGATGGAACGGGAGTCCATTCTACAAAAACAAAAGCATTCGATACTAAGATCGAAATTGAGATCCCGACCATAAAAAAAATCCCCATAAAACAAGATCGTGAGATTGCCATAGCCGTGGGCAAACACCTGCAGTCTGCCTAATATGAAACCCAAAGAAATAAACTACACCGTTGGCGACAAAACCATTCTCACTAAAAGTTTCTCGGTAAATAATCCAAACCCAAAGGAACAAGTAAAGATCGGCCACAATTCTCTGCTTGAATGTGAAGTAATACTTTGGGACTCCTTTGGCAAAGTCGAAATTGGTGACAATACTTTTATAGGTAAACACTCAACCCTTTGGTCAGCATCTCTAATAAAAATAGGAAACCATGTACAAATCGGGAGAAACTGTAGTTTCTTCGATAATAATGTGCATTCCCTAAATCACATCGAAAGGAGAACTGAATATCTCCACAACAAATCCAAGCATATTACCCTCCTTCATGATGTAGCACCCCATCCGCTAATTGTAGAGGACGATGTATGGATTGGCGCTTATGTTCAGGTCACAAAAGGTATAACGATCGGACAAGGAGCGATTATCGGTGCAGGCTCGACAATCACTAAGTCTGTCCCTCCGTTTTCCATGTTTGCAGGAAACCCCGCACGGTTTATCAAGAAAGTTGATTGAGTTTCTGAATCACGAAAATGATCGAAAAAGTTTTAAACCATCAAATTTTTGTAGAGACACCCCCGGTAGTTCTTGATATCGGAGCCTCGGGTCCCGTACCCAAGGTATGGGATGAAATCTCGAAATACTCCCACTGCATCGCCTTCGATGGCGATGACAGGGAATTTCCGGCGTCCGGTCAGGGCATCGATGCTTGGAAAAAATACCATCGCTTCAAATCCTTGTGCAGTGCCGATGAGGAAGGTGCGGCAGAATTCTTTCTCACTAAATTCCCGTTCTGCTCAAGCACTCTGAAACCCGACGAAAAAGCACTTGCGGACTGGGAATTCGCCCACCTTTTCGAAGTGGAGGAAATTACTTCGCAAGAGACAACGACAATTAACAAATCACTGGAGAAAAGCAGTCTTCATTATGTCGATTGGTTCAAGACCGACAGCCAAGGGACAGATTTACGCCTGTTCAAGTCCCTTCCTGAAGAAATCAGAAAAAGAATTCTAGTTGCAGATTTCGAACCAGGGATAATCGACGCCTACTGCGGAGAAGACAAACTTCATCATGTTCTTTCGCATATGGAAAAGGAACCTTTTTGGGTTCACTCCATGGAGATAAAGGGTTCCAAGCGCATCCTCAGAAAGAATCTAGGCGGGGAAGAAGAAATAAAAAAGAATATCATCAAGCAACAAAAGGATTCCCCTTGCTGGTGCGAAATTTCATACATCAACGACATGAAGTCATCTCAGTTGGGACTGCGGGAAAATTTGCTCGCATGGGTTTTTTCATCCATTCTCGAGCAACATGGATTTGCTCTAGGAATAGCCCGTAAAGGTTCTTCCTCTGAAGATCCAATTTTCGGTGAACTTTACGAATATTCTCTTTCCAATCTCTCTTGATTCATCACTTCTGCAGTCATTTCGACCATAATTATCTTATCAGGGCCTTGGTTATGACTGACAGCCTCAAGGCGCATGGAGTCAAATTCAGACTCTGGGTCTTATGCCTGACCGAGGAATGTAAAAGAATTTTGGATGCCATTGATTCTCCGGAGATCACAAGCTATTCGCTTGATTCGATCGAGAAAGAACATCCTGAACTTCAAAGTGCAAAGGGGAACAGAAGTATTCCCGAGTACTATTTCACCCTTTCACCTTTTTGGCCAAACTGGCTTCTGGAAAATCATGCTGAAATCCCTGCAATTACCTACCTAGATGCGGACTTGGAATTTTTCTCTTCTCCCCAATGCTTGTTCGATGAGGCTAACAATTCTTCTATTGGGATAATCGAACATCGTTTTCACCCTACCTTTGATATTGCTCGTCATTCAGGGAGGTTCAATGTCGGCTGGGTGTACTTTAGAAGAGACCAAGTCAGTATGCGTTGTCTTGCTCAATGGCAAGCTCAATGCCTAGAATGGTGTAAAGATTACCCAGAAGATGGTAAGTTTGCCGACCAAAAATACTTGGATAGTTGGCCCGAAGACTTTGAGGGCACCCATATTTTCTCACATTCCGGGGCCAACCTGGCTCCGTGGAATCTTAATTCCCATGAAATCAAAAGGCGCGGTGAACTTTTACTTTCTGACGACCAACGAGTTGTCTTCTATCATTTTCATATGATCAAGGCATTCGATGCAAGCCACCTCTCCACATCTCTCGAGATATATCGAGTACCCATTGAAGTCAGAAAGAAAATCATCAATTGGCTCTATCTCCCTCACATTTTGAGGTTACTTGAAAAACAAAGGGAATTAGACGAACTAGGATTTAGATTAAAAGTATTTCGCTCTGCAAGAGACTACTCGAAAATCGACCTGCATCACCACACAGAAAAGTCCGTAGAACAACGAATTGAAGAAGGTGAAATAATTAATTTAAAATGTTTAACCAATCAGTAGAAGAAATCAGGACTTGATTTTCGTAGAAAGCTACTCCAATCGGAAAACTCAGTCATAGGTAGACATGAAACACACCAGAAGCTTAGTTGATTATCTAACCGAATTTTCATTTCAAAGGACAATTGATTCAATCTCCGCCACCTTGGACGGGAAAGACGTTCTTATATACGGTGCAAGCGAGGCCTTTTCTCATGTCTACCAAAGTTGCGACTTTAGCAACTTCAATATTATCGGCATAGTCGATATTAAATTCAAAGAGGGAGGGCTATTTCTTGGAAAGAAAAAGTATTCTCCCAACTCGATTCCCAAGGATCTCCCTTTTACTTTACTAATAGCAACTTTAAATCCTGAAGATATAATAAGCTTCATTGAGAAAGAATTATATCCCAAATACGGAAGCTTTCCTTATTTTTCGCTCTTTGAGGATTATTATAATAGGAATTTGAACATACTTAGGGAATCGGTAAAATCCGCAGACCCCAAGAAGATCATCCTTGGTTCTGCGGACACATCCCTAGATGGATGGATTTCTACTGATTCGGACTACCTTGATATAACAAAGCATTTTCATTGGTCTCGACTATTTGATGAAGCATCCATCGACAACATGGTAGCAGAACATGTATTCGAACACATCCCCATGAACAAGATCAAAGGCTGCTTCAAAAATATCCATAAATACTTAAAATTGGGAGGTAAATTAAGATTTGTAGTCCCGGACGGTAATCATCCAGCCTCGTACTACAGAGAGATGACAAAACCAGGTGGGTGGGGATGCGGGGCAAATGATCATAAGATTTTTTTCACTTTAGAATTACTTGAGCAAATCGTAAATCCCCTGGAATATGCTCTGGATCCGATCGAGTATTTTGATTCAAGTGGTATTTTCCACAAGAAGAGTTATTTGGTCGGAGATGGTTTCATTAAAAGAACGGCTAACGGTTACCCTAAATACGAGCCTTCTGAGCAAAAGACCTTTATGGAATCTATTACTCCCAAATTGAGGGCACAATTTGTCGATAACGAATTCGCTTACACCTCATTGTTCATAGACATTATCAAAATTTAAGCTACCAATAAATTATAAATTTAAAGTAACAGCGATCGTATCTACATTCAATGCGGAGTACTTAATTGAAGGATGCCTTGAAGATTTGGTTCAACAGACTATTTTTGTAAAAAGACAAATGGAGATCCTAGTAATTGATAGTTGTTCAGAGCAGAAAGAGGGGGAAATTGTTAAAGAGTTCCAGGACAGATACGACGGGATCAGGTATATTCGCACAGATAAAAGGGAAAATCTCTACAAATCATGGAATCGGGCTATTATAGAAGCTAATGGAGAATACTTGACTAATGCAAATACCGACGACCGCCACCATAAAAAATGTATCGAATTGTTGCTTGAAAATTTAGAAGAAAATCCAGAAATAGACATTGCATACGGAAATCTCTACAAATCTGCTATAGCAAACGAGACATTTGAACAAAATGACAAATTAAAACCCTGCACATCACAAAAATTCTTTCCTAGTTCCTTGATAATTCATAATTATGTGGGTGCTCAACCATTATGGCGAAAATCAATCCATGAAAAAATTGGTCTTTTTGACGAAAGGTTTAAAGTGATTGGTGACTATGAATTTATTCTTCGAGCTGTCGTAAATGGTTCTAAACTGAGCCATGTACCCGAAGCAAAAGGCTTAATGCTTTGGCATCAAAATGCTCTTTCAACCAAAGACTCTAAGGGACATGAAGAAAAGGAAATTATGCTCCGCAATTATAGGGTGCAAGAAAAAATCGTACGCTTTTATGCCCCTTACTTAAGTGAGAGCGATTCCCTTTTGCATGCTTACAACGATTTGGGAATTAGATCGTTATGTTATTATCCACAATTTAATTTGGGATTACCACTATTCGATTTTAAATTTGCTGAAGAATGCTTCTCGAAAGGAACTGATACTATTTCCAAATCTAATTTAATTTCTTTGAATAAAATTATTCATCTTCCATCAAAGATTAGGGATTCCACTTTTAATTATAATGAAATATTCTTTTATTCATCTGAGGAAAAACTTCCTATGGAATATGAATTAAAAGGAGTGAAACCGTCCTATCTTTGCCACATTGGAGAAGAGATAATTCAGGGTAAATCATACCAGAAGTATAGTTTTGACCTCTTAAAGTTTCACCATTCCTATTTCGGTCATCTAGATGAAAATCTTTTCCTATCCTCAAGTTCAATTTTTATTTGGGGTTATAATGAAAGAGGAAAGTTGTATGGTAATTATCTACAAAATATGGGACAAACAAACCTGAGATATGTTGATTCAAACCCTACACTCTTTTCACGATCGGAAAAATCAAATTGTTCTTTGCCCATTCACTTTAACGATTTACGGATAACAGGTAATGCAATCTTTATCTTGGCAATGAGTTCTCATCATTGGACTGAGATTCAAGAAAAGATTTTACTTAAATTCCCCGAATTATTAATTTTCAGACTGGATCATGCTTAACATCTTGCACATAACTACATTTTTGAATGGAGGTGCTGGAAAAGCTCTAGTTGACTTGGTACAGTACCAAAAAAAACTTGGTTATAATGTTAGAGTCGCAGCCAACAAACAAGAGTATGAAGCATACAAGCATTATCCTGAACACCTAGATACTCTTAATGATTTAGGAGTTAAAACAGATTTTTACGAATCAGTATTCAAAAGAAACAACTTTTTAAACAATAGGGCTTCTGCATCCTTGTATAAATCTTTTAACAAATACCCCAAATGCAATTTAATTCATGCACATGCTTCAGTGCCGGCAAAAGTTGCGTTAAATTCATTTTCTTCTCTTACCCAAAAGCCTAAAATTATTCAAACGATGCATGGGTGGGGGTTGAATAAATCATTGGCTATGCAAAATCAGGACATTTACACAATGAACTGTTTAGACAATGTAGTTGCATTAAATAATAGTGGAAAAGAACTACTAACTACAAAAGGTGTGACTGTTTCTAAAGTAATTAATATTCCATACGGAATCAGCACCAAAATACCCCCAAAAAAATATTTCGATAAAAAGATTGAATCCTTTATTAAAAAAAACTGGCATCTAAAATTCCTATGTATTGGAGAAATTGGAGAAAGAAAGAATCAAAGCTTCCTCTTTGAAGCTCTTAAAAAACTAGAGTCTTCAGGAATTAAATGTTGTGTTGTTTTAATAGGTCCAGAACAACACTTTGGTTATATCAAAAATCAAATTGATAAAGCAAATGTTAATCATCTAGTGTATTGGGTTGGCCAATTAAGAGAAGCTGATTCATATGCCCACTATTTCGATGCAGTTGTTCTTCCAAGTAAGTCGGAGGGTATGCCTTTATCAATTTTAGAAGCGTTTCGTGCTAAAATTCCTTTCCTTGGATCAAGTATTCCAGAATTTAAAGATTTTATTAAACATCAAAAAACCGGATTCCTTTTTAATACTAAAACAACTCATATGTTTACACATTTAATAAAATCATACGATAAAATAAAATGGCAAAATGTCGCACAAAATGCATACGAAGAATTTATTTCGAAGTATATTCTTGAAAAAATGGGGCAGTCGTATGATACTTTATATTTAAATCTTATCGATCTTAAATATGATTAACTTCCTTGATTTGCGTACAACCTTTCCTAATTTGTAGTTTTCCCATGAGCTCCTCTACTAAAAGTTCCTTATCGTCCTTGCATTGGGCAATAAAGGAGTTGTCAAAGCAGAAGAATGAATTGTCATCTAAACTCAGTGTTGCTCAAAAGAGAGAAGATACAAGTTCCCTGATTCAAGAAGTTCATGCTCAAAAAGAAGCTTTAGTTACAAGGATTTCATCTTTGGAAGAAGGGTACAAAACTTCCTTCGACTTAGTCGATGAACCTATTGTATATTTGGAAGAGGAATTGCACACAATTAATGATAAACTTGAAATTGCTCAGGATCGTTTAAACACGCTCGAGCAAGAGGAATACTTGGAAGAATTAGGGCGTAAATTAAATGGGGATTTTAAAGAAGGGGAGTCAATGCATTCGATAGAAAATAAAAAACTCAATGAAAATCAAAATGATCCTAGCCTGGCTTCACAAAACTTAACTTCTGGCTCTTCCAGTGAAGATACAGAACTTGCATCGTCCTCTTTACAACCTTTGCAATCCCCTACCCCTGTACTCATGAAATCCCCTACAAATCGTATCGAAACTGAAGAAGCGGTTGAAGACAGTGCATCACGAGTGCCTCCTGCTGCAATTGTTTCTGATCAATCAAAATTTGAGCAATGTTCTCCTGTTACTGAAAAAAGTCTTGAAGAATGTGCGAATGCGTTAGGCATGGAACCTGAATATCTGTTAAATAAAGGTATGCAAGCAGTATTACGGATGATTTCTAGAAACGGGAATAAAGTGAGCTTTCCTCTTGAGGTGGAACAGGTAGAAAAAACTTAAACGAATCATAAATATTTTGCAGTGGCCCATCAGGGTCACTTTTTGTTTGGAGGCACAAGCTAGTAATGTTGCCAATCACGATATATCGTTCTCTATCAGTTAAAAATTTTCTAAATTGAAAGAAAACTCTTGATTACTATCCTTTTTTTCCTCGAGATCACCTATTATGAAAATTACTCTCTATAAGCTAAGTTCAATATTTGGATTTTTCCTTTTATCTTACGTGATCAGTTATGGGAAACTAATCAAAAAAAATGTGGATTTAGATCAGAAGGATTCAAACTCCACAAAGGAAATATCCAAGGAAGAGAAAAAGAAGGAATACAAGACGATAAAAGCCGAACGTAAAGAAATTCGAGTCACTCTTAATTTAAAAGGTCATTTCGAAGATCCGAACGCAGTCCCGTTCAGCGTTAATACGAAAACTTGGAGCGATCTAAAAGTAGTCAAACCACCAACTCATGGAAAAATTGTTAAGAAAGGAGAAAGTCTCTTTCAATTAGACTTGGAAAAAATTCAAAAAAAAATCAGTGACAGCAAACATGAACTTTCTCTTTTAAATTTGAATCAACAAATTCTTGCCATCGAATTAAAGCGAGATGAAGAAATTAATAAAATCGAATTAAGTAAACTCAACAGGATGGAAAAGTACAACCAAGAGGATTTCCAACAATTTAAAAAGATACAACTTCCCTACGAAAAAAAATCAGCAGAGATTGAATTAAAAAGATACGAAGAAAATCTCTCCTACGCGTTAGAGGAGCTTAATCAATTAAGAAAAATGTATGAAGCAGATGACCTAACGGAAGAAACGGAAGAAATCATTATCCAACGGACTCAAAACGAAGTAAATCGGATGAAATTTTCTCTTGAAGGGGCTATGATACGCAAGGAGAAAAGTCTTCAATTTGAAATACCTAGGTCTGAACATGAAAAATCAGATTCCTTTGAAACGAAAAAAGTAACTTTGCAGACATCTCGAATTATTAAAACCTCGGAACTAAATAAGAAAAAGCTCGAACTTCAAAAATTGGAAAAAGAAAAAAATCGTCTAACTGAGGCCAAAAAGAAATTAGAAGATGATTTCCAAACGATGAAAACACATTCTCCCATCACAGGCAGATTATTTGTAGGAACTTTTGAATTAGGTAAATGGTCTGGAAGCAAGCTATTTGAGCCCAAATTAAAAAAAGGTGGTTTATTAAAACCCTTTGAAGAACTGATCACGATTTGCCCAATTCAAAAAACACAGGTGAGAATCAAAATTCCTGAAAAGAATTTGCTCGAAATTACTCAACAGAAAGATGGGGTAATAATTCCTGGACTTTCTCCCGAAGAAAAAAAATCAGCCCGCATCACCCAAATTAGTGAATTTCCAATTACCCCTGAGAATTATGATGCCGTGGTTCAGTTTGAAATTCAAGAGGGGTCCCAAATCCCTCTACCAGGAACGACTTGCACATTTGAAGTCATCACTTATCAGAATAAGAATGCGATCACCCTGCCCAAGTCTTCGGTTTTTGAGGAAGATCATGATCCAGAGATCAAATATGTGTATATTCTTTCCTCAAAAGGTAAACCGGTTAAAAAAATCATCGAAACTGGCAAAGGTTCGGGAAGTATTATTGAAATTGTAAAAGGAATTCGTGCGAATACAGAAATATTGAAGGAAAAACCAGACGCTTAAAACACGCCTTACTTAATCACTCAATTTTCCTATATGCCAAAATTCATCAGGTTTCTTTCATTAGGATGCTTAATCACCTCCTTGCTATTTTCAGAGGAAAAAACTGATGCGAACAAAACGAGCGAAAACGCAATAAGTATTGCAATCGCAAGAGGTTCTAATTTTTTACTCAAAAACCAAAATAAAGATGGCTCATGGGGAACCCCTCAACAAACTAAGGGATTAAATATTTACGCACCAATCCCCGGAGCTCACCGTGCTTTTAGGCTCGCGGTCACTGCACTATCGCTCTCGGCCTTACTTGATAATCAAGAAAACAACCCTCTCTACAAAGAAACTATCTTAAACGCTAAAGAGTATCTGATAGAAAATCTTCCTGATTTACGCAGGGCCACTCCGATGGCGATTTATAATGTCTGGTCACATGCCTATGGAATCCAAGCATTGGTAAACCTTCTTAATTCCTCTTTTGGCAAGGATGGAGAGCAAAAGATTAAAGAAATTATTGTTCAGCAAATCTCGATGCTGGAGAAATATGAATCCATAGACGGCGGTTGGGGGTATTACGATTTTAATGCACAAACCAAACAACCCTCAGGATCGTCAATTTCATTTGTTAATGCCACTTGCTTGGTCGCCTTGAAACAAGCCGAGGATGTTGGTTTTACGATCCCGAGTAAAATGGCGAGCAAGGCATTGGATGCCATTCGTAGACAACGCCTACCCGATCATAGTTATTTATATGGAGAATACTTAAAGTACAGACCGAGACGCGGCATCAATCGACCCGCGGGTAGCCTGGGTCGCTCGCACGCATGCAACCTTGCTCTACAAGTTTGGGGTGATCAAACCGTTACCGATAAGATACATAAACTTTGCTTAGATCGCCTAATTGAGAGAAATGGTTGGTTGGACATGGCAAGAAAGAGACCAATTCCTCATGAATCCTGGTTCGCAATTGCTGGGTATTTTTTCTACTATGGGCACTTATATGCCTCACTTTGTATTGAAAAACTGCCAATAACCGACCAGCCAAGTTATAAAGAAAAACTCGCTGAAATTTTAATCCCATTACAAGAGAAAGATGGTTCGTGGTGGGATTTCCCCTTTTATAACTACCATCAACAATACGGTACTGCGATGGCATTAATTAGCCTAAAGCGTTGCCTCCCCTAGTATTCTCTAATTGAAAAATTTTCAAAGTGAGATTCACCAGGTTTATTTTCATGCTCCTGTGTTATCCAATAATTCTTTAATTCACTTGCCACTTCTTTAATCATTTCTTCAACTTGATTTTCTTGTCCCTCCGTTAATAACTCGACCTTACCATTTGCTAAATTTTGGACATACCCAGTAATAGAATAAAGTTTTGAAATTTGTAATACTTTCCATCGAAACCCTACACCTTGCACATTTCCAGAATAAGTTATTTGCTTACGAATGATTAGATTACTATAAAAAACTTTCCCAATAAATAAAAGTTTTTAAAAAACTATTTGACCTTAGTATCAGAGTGGTCGAAACTAAATTTAAGAGTTACTATTTCAAATCCAAACGCAAAAAAATTATGAGCCAATACGATTTTGAAAACAACCATGACGGAGAATGGGAAGATAATGGCGAAGTTGCTTGGAATGAAGCTGATTGGCAAAAATTTTTGCGTAATGCTGATAAAGAAATTTCAAAATTTATAACAGCGTACAATAATGTATCTGACGAGCCCGAACGTATTGATGAAACAGCTGCCATTATGGGATGGCAACGAGATGATTGGTCGTCCTTAGATGAAGAACTAGACGAGGAAACAATGAAGCAAATGCGCCCTGTCGAGATGGAGGAACTTAGAAAGATGGATCCTTACACCATCCATAGGCATCCAATTTATATTTCTGCTATTGGACTTTACGCGTATCTCAGGAATTCATGGGAGCATTACATGAGAAATAATCGAGAACAATCCGCTCCTCATTTAACTTGGAGTTATTGTTCGAGTCTTGCTGAGGGAGAAAGACATGCCATTCTTGCATCCAACTGCCTGGATTTAGGTGATTATCTACTCGCAGTGTGCCATTTCAAAAAAGCACATGCCGCACTCAACGAATCTCTTCGCTTAAACCGACTTTTCACTCATCAAACCGAAAAGGTTTTTCAGAAATATCAAAAAGAATCAAATATGAGATTACATGACCTGCGCGAAATATGGCTCCGTGTTATGCATGATTGTAGAAAATAAATTTACCGATACCCCTAAAAAAAGAGCTCGTCAATTGACGAGCTTTTTTGTTTTGAGCTACCCACTCTTCCTACTGACTATACAAAGATTATTCATTCCGCCTTCTTTTTGATATTCGCGGAAAGAATAGTTAAATATTGCTAAATTTTTCTTATTTATAATTGTAAACTTATGCTTTTTTTAAAATCTTGTTTATTTATTTGGGTAATCTTTACTCTTTTTCCAGCTTTTGCGTCAAAGAAGCCTAATATCTTATTTATTTTCGCGGACGATCAGTGCTATGAAACAATAGCGGGATTGGGACTCACCGATATCGAAACTCCACACCTTGACCGTCTTATGAAAGAGGGAACAAGTTTCACCCGAGCCTATAATATGGGTTCGTGGAGCGGAGCAGTTTGTGTAGCGAGTCGACATATGCTCAACACTGGACGATCGATCTGGCGTGCCGAACAGGCATCCAAGAAAGCTGAGGATGAAAGAGCATCTGGTCGATTTTGGTCTGAAAATATGAAATCAGCTGGTTATCAGACATATTTCACTGGCAAATGGCATGTTCGTGCAAAAGCAGAAAATTGCTTTGATGTGACAAGTAATGTTCGGGGAGGAATGCCCAATCAAACTCCAGCAGGTTATAATCGCCCTCTTCCAGGCGTTCCTGACCCATGGAGTCCATCCGATCCAAAATTCGAAGGTTTTTGGAAAGGTGGGAAACATTGGAGTGAAGTAGTCGCCGACGATGCACTCGACTTTTTCGACCAAGCAAAAAAACATCAAAATAAAAAACCATACTTTGCTTATGTGGCCTTTAATGCTCCCCATGACCCAAGACAAGCACCCAAAGAATTCGTAGACAAATACCCACTTGATCGAATTAAAATACCTTCCAACTTCTTACCCATGTATCCCCATAAGGATAAAATTGGATGCAGCCATAGTCTTAGAGATGAAAGGCTTGGTCCAATGCCCAGAACTGAGCATTCGGTTAAAGTAAATCGCCAAGAATACTATGCGATTATTACCCACATGGATGAACAAATTGGTAGAATCTTAGACGGGTTAAAAAAATCGGGGATGGAAGAGAATACTTATATTTTCTTCACTGCTGATCATGGACTCGCTGTGGGGCACCATGGACTCTTTGGAAAACAAAACCTTTACGAACATAGTACCCGTGTACCTTTTATCGTAAAAGGACCGGAAATCCCCAAAGGGAAAAAAATCTCCGCACCCATTTACTTGCAGGATGTAATGGCGAGTAGCTTATCACTTGCAGGAATTGAAAAGCCTAAACATGTGGAATTTAACAACATCCTCCCCCTTGCTCAAGGAAAGACTAAAAAGTCGCCCTATAAAGAGATTTACGGAGCCTATTTGAATGTTCAACGCTCAATTACCAAAAATAATATTAAATTGCTCGTCTATCCAAATGTGCCCTTACTTCGAGTTTATGATATTGCCGAAGACCCCGAAGAGAAGAGAGACATTGCATCAACGGAAAAAGGAAAAGGAATGATAAAAAAGCTTTTTCCACGTTTGCTTAAATTGCAGAATAAAATGGGTGATCCCCTTGACCTGACTAAAGCATTTCCTCAATTTGCATCAAAATAAAAATGGTGCTTATCAAATAACCGAGAGCATAATAAAAGCACTTTCTGTTACCCTACTAGACTTAGAATAAGTTGAATGAAAAAATCAACTTGGATTTAGGTTTATAAGGTTTGATTTAAATACGATTAGTTTTTTGGGTGAAAAACTATTTCGGCTTATCTAATTGAAGGCAAATAAGACGCCTTTTATCGCGAGCAATAAGTAGACCATTTGCAAACGAGAAATGAGCCCTCGTTCCCGCACCCAAGACCTGCTGTCGATGCAGAACATCGTAACCTTGAGGGGATGCATTGAGAATTACCAGTTCACCAGTTTCCAATAAAACGATTAATTTATCGCTGAGCCTAATCAAATTTCCAGAACCCATTGAAGGTCCTTCCCACATAATTTTTCCGTCGACCAATCGAATACATCGTAAAGTTGGTCTTCTCTCCTGCCTTCCATGAAAACCATAAACATAATTCCCAAATGCAACTGGAGTCGAATAATGACAATCTATTATCTCTTTTTTTCGCCATATTTCTTTGAATTGAAATTCGTTTTTATCTTTATTTCCTTGATAGTACCAAACACCGGCACCAACTTCATAACAGGAGGATAATAAAACTTGGTTTCCTACAATTAAGGGCGATGCTGCATTCACTGAGGCATCCATTGGAGAGCGAAATTGAACAAAGAATTCTTCGCGACCAGTTTTTAGGTCAACTGCAAGGAACCCTTTTCTCATAAAAGAAAGACAAAGATTCGCACCCTGCGAAAAAAAAGGAACCGGAGAGGAATAATCATTCCCGTAAGGTTTGCTAAACCATTCAGTTTTTCCAGTAGTTGAAGAAAAAGCAACTAATCCAACAGTTTTTCCGCCAACATCTAGAATTACAAGATCTCCAATAATAAGAGGAGACGCACAACGTCCAAAAAAACCCTTCGGTGATTTAAATTCCTTTTTTAAATCTCGAACCCATTTGAGTTTTCCAGTTTTTAAATCTAGTCCATGAAGTAATCCCTGCGGACCATGGGTCACTAGAATACCATTCTTAAATGCTGGTGTTGACCTAGGCCCATTCCCCATTCCAAAATCGTCTTGATAGCCAGAAAAGTAACTGTGCCTCCAAATTTCAGCACCTGTGTTAATGTTAATACAATGCACAATTTCATCTTCCCCCACCCGGTCATGAATATAAACAAATTTTTTATCCATAACGGGTGAAGACCATCCCGAACCAACAGGGATTTGCCATTTCACTTCAAACTCATTTCCTTCTGTTGGAAAAGTAAGAGAACCACCTTCAACCGAACCATTGTAATTTGGACCAAGCCAATTACTCCAACTCTCAGCTTTCATTTCTTTTAGAAAATCCAAAAGAAATGTGGCAAGTAAAAGAATCAAAAAGTACATAATTAAGTACTCTGTTCGCCTAGGTTAAAAAGTTTATGGAACATCATAAACCCTAGCTTTACCAACCTCTCCCAGTCCGAGTTCTTTTGCGTATTGAAAAAGCAAGAGTTGATCAAATTTCCTTTCAATCAAGCCTTTCTTTTTTCGTTTTTCGTTTAATACACCTAAGGCTATTCGATCGACTGAAAGAGGATTTTCACTCAATAAAAGAGTGGATTCTCGACCTAAAAACTCAGCATCAAATTGCCCCGCATTTGCAAACTGATATTGGCTGAGGTCGATAATTGAATACAAACGTTTTTCCCAAATTTCGGGGATGGCTAAAATTTCTGTAACTGTGGCGGGTGCCAAGGTTGGCTTATTTAAAAATCTTTGGTGATTGGATATGCCTCCTGTAGTTATATTTGCGGAGGCTCCTTCAATACCGAGGCTTAAATGGTCCATTGCGACCGCAAGATTAATCCAAAATACATCATTTAAAAAAAGCAAACTGGGGAGATAACTTTTTCTTTCTTCCGCCAAACGCATTAACCTGTCCTGAGGATATTGAAGAAAAAATCTTGCCCGATCGTGAATTGTTGGAGGCATTGGACTATCATGTACCCAAATCGGATTATAATAATTTTTGTTTAAGGATGAAAAAACTCGGTATCCTCGATAAAAATTGTTAGACGCGATAGGAGAAATGAAGCCCCCTCTCACAATTGATACTTCATCCCGATCAACAAGAAAAATCTGCTCCTTACGGTATCCTCTACTAGATAAAAACTCCAAAAGAGCATTAACTAAAAAAGGAGAGACTTGAAGACCAGGGGCATGTAGAGTATTCAATTTTATTGCGATACTCGAAATTTGAGAAGGTTTTAAATTTGGACCGCCATGATTCTCTGATGCTATAATTAATTTTGCTAAAGAATGTAAATACTGTCCTTCAACTCTTTGTACTCGAAAGATATCACTTGATCGATTATCAATAAGTTCCAATTGCTTTTCAGCACCAGGGGGATTATAAAAATTTCCAGTCCCCTCCACAATAACGCAAAAACAAGTAAGGCTAAGAAATAATAAAAAGACCTTAGCTTGACGTTTTACAATCTTTTGAAAAAAATAATTCATGTACTTTACTAAAACATGCTTACGGATGGTTGCCCAAGGGTCAATCTCGCTGATCATTTTTAGTTGCACCGAGGAACCAAAAGAGATTTCTCCTGAAGTTCAAATCGTTGCTCCAAAAGTCCAACCAGACCTCTCAGATGCGATTCAAAAAAGAGTTGAAAATAAACCGGAAGAAGCAGTTATATTATTGAGAAAGTATAACAAAGAATTTCCCGACTCGCCCAAAATATTAATTCAGCTGAGTCGAGCTCTTTCTGAGAATGGTGAGCATTCGCTTGCTGCATTTCGGATCGAGCAAGCTATTTCTGCTGGTGCAGAGAAAGATTTATTACTTGAATGTGCAAAAATTTACCAACTATCGGGTGATTTAGATTCCGCTCAAGAACGCTTCAAACAATATTTAACAATCTTCCCTGAAGATTTGAAGGCTTTGCTAACTTTTGCGAGATCACTTGTTCAAAATGGTAACGAAACAAAAGCATTGAATGCATTCGAAAAGGCAGACACCCTTCTTAATCCAGAAGATTGCCATCTAGTTGCTGTTATATACCTTAAGAAAAAAATCTATGTCAAAGCGGAGCATTGGTTTCGAGAATCTGCACAAAGAGAAAAAGAACCTACAGTTGCTCCCCTTTTGGGTTTACTTCGAGTTGAGTTTGAAAACGGGAATGAGAGTGCAACTGAAGAACTTATACTCGCAATTGAAAAATCTTACCCGGGTGCATTAAATGAAGTTTTTCAATCTCAAAACTATAGATCCTTTATCATTGAGAGGCGCCTTGCTGAATTTCAAGAAAGAGGAATCATCATTCAAGACCTATCCACTAGTGAATTGGTACAAGAACTTTTAAGGAAAAAAACAAAAATTGTTCCGCCTGTTGTTTCTTCCGGTCCTAAATCATCTCCTCTTCTGTCTGACTCTTCATCCAATTCCACAGAAAATATAAACTCAGAAGAATCTATAACTGAAATAATTACTGAACTAACACAAGAGACTAGTTTAGCGGAAGCTTTCGCACCCACCAATATTGAACTCATCGAACCAAGTCCACTTGAATTGGGTTGGAGTGCGTTTCTTTCTGGAAATTATCGAACCGCCTTAGTCCATGCACGTGATGCAATCAAAGAAAAAAACAGTGACTCAGAAGCATGGCGCTTATCTTCCCAAGTACATTTTCAACTTGGAGAAATTCGTGAAGCGGAGATGACCATTTTGGAGGCTATCCGCCATAATCCTAAAGATCTTAAAACTCGTATGGATTATCTTAGTATTGCTCGCGAAACTCTCCCCTCATCTCGATACCTTGGCGAATTGGAGAAAACTCATGAACGATTCCCTGATTCTGGAGAAATTCTTTGGCAATTAGCCCGACGTTATCATAATGTAGAACGGATGCCTGTGACTGCTGGAATATTATATCGAAAATTACTTACAATTACCCCCGAGGGTGGAGGCTTGCACACACAAGCAAAAATGGAATTAATCAAAATACAAAATCGATGATTGGCGCTTTTTGATTATGCCCATGTATGCAGAGAACTTTGTAGAAGAACTAAAAGATCGGGTTGATCTTTATGATTTGATTAGCCCCTATGTCCAATTGAAAAAAAGCGGGGCAAAATGGGTGGGACTTAGCCCATTTAACCAAGAAAAAACACCCTCTTTTTATGTTGATTCAGTCAAAGGCTTTTTTCATTGCTTTAGCTCCGGTGAAAAAGGGGATGCATTATCCTTTGTTCAAAAAATCGAAAATCTGACCTTCCCAGAAGCAATAGAATTCCTTGCCAACCGATTTGGCATTCCGATTCGGTATTCTGAAAATGCCAATGGAAAAACAAATGCTTATAAAAAGTCTATTAAGTCAGACCTCTATGAAGTTCATGATCTTGCAATGGCTTGGTTTTCTGAACAATTTCTTTTGGAAAATGAGGAGAGTAATGTTGCAAAAGATTACTGGATTAAGCAAAGAAAATTCTCCCTTGAAGATGCGGCCCAATTTGGCATTGGGTACGGCCCTGTGGATCGTTTTGCTCTGGCTAA
>Ga0209711_10000489_pt1 | contig 40408 bp, 40 predicted proteins | sample ArcticOcean_MG_C_7_FD_187441 | JGI IMG/M metagenome (GOLD analysis project Ga0209711, IMG submission 187441) | Marine microbial communities from western Arctic Ocean - ArcticOcean_MG_CB11_88 (SPAdes) (version 2) | ecosystem: Environmental > Aquatic > Marine > Oceanic | place: Arctic Ocean...
TATGCTTTCACAAGAAGCTTAAAAGCTTATGTTAATGCTTTTAAAAGTAAATCAGATATGTTGGTAATTGATCCTGATTCAGAGTTTTTTAAATACTTTAAAAATGGAAAATAAGTTTTCTGCTAGCCCTATAAATAAATAATAATAAATAAAATGCCGATCAGCAAATGGATATTACCAGAAGGTATAGAAGATATATTACCTGAACAAGCATATTGGCTTGAAATAAAAAGAAGAGAAGTGGTGGATACATTTTTATCATATGGCTATGGATTAGTGATACCACCGTTAATTGAATACTCTGATTCGCTTTTAAATAATATTAGTGAAGATTTGAATTTACAAACATTTAAATTAACCGACCAAGAGACTGGAAAGCAATTAGGCCTAAGAGCTGATATTACTTCTCAAATATCTAGAATATATTCAACATATAATAATAAAGGTATAAACAGATATTGTTACTTTGATCATGTTGTGCGAACAAAAAATCGTGATTCTAAAAAATCAAGAACACCAATACAAGCAGGCGCTGAACTAATTGGTGGTGATAGTATTATTGATGACGCAGAATTAATTAATCTAATGCTAGATACGCTAAAAAAATTCACTTCTAAAAAGATATTTTTAGACATTGGTCATGTAGGAATATTTAAAAAACTAATGTCTTTTGCTAAACTAGAGATTGAGCAAGAAAAACAAATAAAAAAACTAATCAGAAGTAAATCTACTTCAGAAATAAAAAAATACTTAAGTGATTTGGGTATTGATAGTACTCTCAAAGAGTGTATTGGAAATTTCCCAAAAATGCATGGTTCTATAAAAAACATTTTAAAACATGCTGAGCAATTAAATTTTTTTAATAATAATATTGAAGATGACATTAATCGAATAATCAGAATTAGTGATATTGTGTCTAAATCACATAATGATGTAGAAATTAAATATGATTTTTGTGAACTAAATGGTTTTGACTACGAAAATAATGTTATATTTAGCGCTTATATAGAAAATGATAGCGAAGCAGCATCTATAGGCGGTAGATATGATTGTGATAAAGAAGGAATTTCTGGTATTGGCTTTAGTATGGACGTAAGGCATTTGCTAAAATATCAAACAAATAAAAATAAGGTAGTTAATCACCATGGTAAGTGGATTTTAGAGAAATGCGATGAATAAAAGTATAGCTATCCTTGGAGCTCAATGGGGTGATGAAGGTAAAGGTAAGATCGTTGATTTACTTACAGCAAAGTGCGATGCAGTAGTTAGATTCCAGGGCGGACATAATGCTGGACACACTCTAGTGGTTGATAATAAAACTACAATATTACATCTCGTTCCATCAGGCATACTACATAAAAATGTAAAATGCATTATTGGTAATGGTGTAGTTTTATCATTAGATGCGTTATCAGAAGAACTTCAAATCTTAGAAAAAAATCAAGTTCATATTGATGGGCGTTTACTTATTTCAGATAATTGCCCGTTAATATTGCCAGTTCATATTGCGCTAGATAAAGCTAGAGAAATTAAAAAAGGAAGTGATAAAATTGGCACTACAGGAAGAGGTATTGGTCCCGCATACGAAGATAAGATCTCTAGACGAGGATTAAGACTTGGTGATTTATCAAACCAAAGTACTTCGTTGCATAAAATTGAGGAGTTATTAGATTATCATAATTTTATTTTAAAGAATTACTATAAAACTCAAATCTTTGACTCTATTGAAATGCATGAAAAGCTACTTACGCAATATGAAGTATATAAGCAATATATTATTGATGTGCCTGCATATATAGAAAATTTGTTTGAAAATAATAAAAAAGTTGTTTTTGAGGGAGCTCAAGGAACACTTCTAGACATAGATCATGGCACATACCCTTTTGTTACGTCATCAAATACAACAGTAGGTGGAATATTTACGGGTTCAGGAGTAGCGCCAAAAAAATTAGATTATATTCTTGCGATAGTTAAAGCATATACGACAAGAGTGGGCGCAGGGCCTTTTATGACAGAATTATTTGATGATAATGGTAAAATTTTATCTGAAAGAGGCCATGAAGTTGGAGCTACAACGGGAAGAGAAAGAAGATGCGGGTGGTTAGACTTGGTGTCGTTAAAACGCTCGATAATTGTTAACGGGTTTACAGGTATATGCCTAACAAAATTGGATGTTTTGGATATTTTTAAGAAGATACAAGTCTGCGTCGATTATAAAGATAATAAGCCTATATATAAAGAATATAATGGTTGGGAGCAAAGCATAAAAGGTATATCAAAATATGACGATCTTCCAGAGAACGCAAAAATATATATTCAGGATATTGAAGCGTATTTAGATGTTCCTGTAGACATAGTTTCAAACGGACCAGGAAGAGAAGAGAACATTATAATAAAAAGATTCTTTTAGACTAAGACGGAAAGAGAGTATGCTTAATGTAATGAGTATAATTAAAAAAATAAATATTTATTTGTTACCAATAGCAGCTTTTTTTATACTAATATCAACTGCAGTAACTAACTTTTTTATTATTTTAACTGTTTTATCAGCTCTTATAGTATGCATTAAAAATAAAAACTTTAGTGAGATTTATAAAGAGAATTTCTTTAAAGCTTGCTTATTTATTTATTTATTACTTATGACGTCCTATGTATATAGCATAGCTGACCCAAATGAAGTTATCAGTATGTTGAAGAAATATATAAAAATTGTATATATTCCATTTATATATTATCACTTAAAAAAATATAAAAATGAAAAAATGGTAATTAATTTTTTTATTTACGGATCATCTTTAATATTAGTTTTGTCCTATGTAAAATATTTTAATTTTACAAGATTTGAATGTTTTTACGAATATATAAAATTTTTAAATATTTATGGTATGAGTGAAAGTATAGTAAATGCAAAAGTAATAATATTTCAAAATTACATTATCCATGGTGTAGTTTTATCATTTTATTCATTCACATGTTTATACCTAGCATCAAAAAATAAAAATTATGTATTTTATATTCTCTCAGCTCTTGCCTTTGTCAATGTTGTATTTTTAAATGACTCAAGAACAGCCTATATAATAATTACTTTATTATCACTACTTTCTTTTTATAAAGTAATCACTAATAATGGTACTAGGTTGGCATTTTTACTAATAATTTCTATATTGCTAAGCTCAAGTTTTTCAGAAAATTTAAAAAATAGAATTAATATAGTGAATATAGACAAAGCAAATATAGAGCTTGAGAATTATCATTCATCGTTAGGCTCTAGATATATTTGGTCTAAAGTTGGCATGGATGTCCTTGCAACTGATCCAATATTAGGTAAGGGGATAGGCTCATTTTATAATTCAACGATAATTTATTTTAAAAAATATAATAAAAACAACTCCGAAAAATTTATCACAAATAATCCACATAGTGAGTTCATAAGTATTTCAGCCCAACTAGGAATTTTAGGCTTATTGTCTTTTATTATTTTTTTATATTATCTAATTACTAGCTCAACCAGTGTAATGTCAATTGCCGTAAGTCTTGTTTTTGTTGTTTCATCATTACTTAACAGCGTTTTTTATGATAACATGTTAGGATTGTTTTCTGTTATAATAATCAGTCTATTCTTTAAAAACAAAATTAAATTGCAAAATTAAAAAAAATGAATTTTTTTAAAAATAACCTAGCCCTCGAAGACATTATATATATAATAAAAAATTATTACTCATGGTCATACTTATCTTATTTTGATTTAAAATTAAAATATAGAAGAACTTTTCTAGGTCCATGGTGGGTAGTTTTAGGAATTGCAATCTCTGCTACTGCTATGTGTTTTTTATGGAGTACAATTTTTAATTTAGATTGGAAAGAATATTTAACTTATTTATACTCTGGATTTATTATATGGATGTGGATTAGTCAATTAGTGGTAGATGCGCCAGAAACTTTTTACGGAGAAGCTGAAAAATATATTAAGGCATATCCTAACCCCCCACTATTCTATGTTTTTAGAAAATGCTCATTAAATTTATTGTTATTCTTGCATCATCTTCCTTTAATTCTAATTGTTACATATGCCGTAAATAAAAAAATTGAATTAAATGTTCTATATTCTTTACCTCTAGGTATGTTCGTAGTGTTTTTAAATTCGGTTCTCTTTACAACTATAGTTGGGATGATTTCAGCTCGGTACAGAGATATTGATCCTCTCTTGAAGTCTATAATGCCACCAATGTTGCTTTTAACCCCTGTTTTATGGAAGGCAGAGATGCTTGGCAGTCATATTAATTATATTTATTTAAATCCATTTACATATTTTGTTGGTATAATTAGAAATGATTTAATAGGCTTAGATTTTGATATAAATATATGGATTGGCGCCTTAGTAATTACAATTTTTCAATTAATAATATTCATTATTCTTTATTCTAAAAAGCGTAATAGAATTATTTTCTGGATATAAATATGAAATCAAAAATTTTATTAGAAAATATATACTTAGATTTTCCAATATATGACAGTGAGTCATTCTCATTAAGAAACAAGATTGCAAGTATGAGTAAATCTGCATTCGCAAGAATGTCTTCAGAGGATAAAGTCAATAAAGTTGTTCATGGTTTAGAAGACATTAATTTTACATTCAACCACGGTGATAAAATTGCATTACTGGGACCTAATGGTTCTGGAAAGACAACATTACTAAAATTACTATCAGGAATATACACACCAACTTCTGGGAAAATATTAATAGAAGGCAATATCAGTTGTATGATAGACATAGGCTTTGGATTCCAAGGTGATGCTACTGGTTATGAGAACATAATCTATGCTGGAATTTCGCGCGGACTTAGAAAGAAAGATATAGAAAAAATTATGCCTGAGATAGAAGATTTTAGTGGTCTAGGAGAATTTTTAGATATGCCTTTAAGAACATATTCTAGCGGTATGCAAGCAAGATTAGCATTCTCCTCAGCAATAGCAAGTGCCCCAGATATATTATTGATGGATGAGTTTTTCTCTACAGGTGACATTGAGTTTTCTAAAAAAAGTGAAGATAAAATATTTGAGATGATGGACGCCTCATCAATATTAGTATTTGCATCTCATGACTTAGAGTTGTTAAAAAAAGTATGTAATAAAGCAGTATGTTTAAAGCATGGTCAAATAAGTTATTATGGAAATACTGAAGAGGCGATAAATCATTACAAAGAATTTTATGGATAATAAAAAAATTATAAAAAAAGTTATAAAAAAAAAATATTTTAATTTAGATTATAAGACAAGTCCAACTGAAGATTGTCTAAAATATATAAAATCATATAATCAAAAAAAATTTACTAAGCACATTTATACAGATTCAGTTGTAAGAGGAGATTATTGCAGCTGCTTAATATCGATACTGTTTAATACAAATAATATAGAAAATACAGTTTATTCAATAAAACAATTTCTTGATAAAGCAAACAACCCAGAAAAAATACAATTTTGTATAAAAATAGATAATGATAGTGAGCAATTTGTTAAAGAATTTTTGAAATCACTAGAGAAATTTCAATGTAATTTTGTAATATTATCTTCCCCGAAAGGCAGAGGTTACGTTGATTTATGGCAATGGATAAATTATTTATTTAAAGTGTCATCTAAAAAATCAAGTTTTGTTCTAAATACTTCAGATGAAATGTTCATAAAAGAAACAAATTGGGATATAAATTTATCGAAATATATAAATCTATTTAATGACAGCATTTTTAGACTTAGAACTTCAGTATATAAAAATAGAAATTACAATACATTGTGGGAGTGCGGATATGCTCCAGATACTACAGCAATATACTCAAGGAAATATTTAACAATACAGGGCGGTTTTTCACCTTGTTTTGGACCTGATAATGGTCAGCAATTTGTAGCATATTATCTGTCTAAATTAAATTACCCGAGACATTATCAATTTTTAAGAGATTATGTAATTAATGATATTACTTTTGGAGGTCAAGGAACAAATGCTGATATGCACGGAGCTTCTCTAAGAGAACGGCAAGTAATAAATTATCAATTATGGAATAATATGTTTAAACATGTTAATCAAGAGGATTATTATTTAAGAGCAAGGAAAATTCAAATCGCAATATTATCTGAATTTAAAAATACGGATAATAAAATGATAATTTCTCATAATCATTATAAGAAAAATTTCACTGTTTTCATCAAAGATACAAATGACGAAAATTTAAAAATAATTTTAGGCTATAAAATAAATAAGTACATTTATAATCTAGATTTTTTAAGAAAACTTGATTTTTTTAAATATCACACCTCGTCAAGAAATAAATATATTATGGGATTAACAGTGCACTATTTAATGCAATATATGAATATTCACCCAGAAGCAATACTCTATAAAGAAAAGTATGGACCTTATGAGTTATATAAGATCATAATTAATGAGGAAAATAAAGTAAGAGAGGTAACGTTAAAAAACTTCATATTTATTATTATTTATATTTTTGGTGCAACTTATTTTTATATTGCAAATAAAAAAAAGCGACAAAAATATAAAAATTTTCTACGTGATCAACTAAGAAAAACTTATAAAAATTTTAGATTAAATTATTTGAATCAAGATATAATGAAGGATAAAGTATTTAAATTTATATTTAAAATTAACAAAAAATTATTAGAAAAAGTTAATTCTTTACAAGTAAAGAAGTTGCTTTCTTATAATAGTAAGAGCAATGTCTCTTATAACGACGTAAAATTTAACAAGCCTGCTGCAATTATTTATAATATGCGTTGGAAAAAAAATGGCTTTACATTTGTCTATACTATAATAAATTCATTCTACGAAGTTTTCTATGAAACAATAAATTTTCCCTTGTCTTATATTTCAAGGAATATATATCGAATTTCATTTAATCAGTCTTCTAAAAATAAAATATTTAAGTCAATATACAATTTATTTAAGATTGTTTTTAATTTGTTAAGATTCATCTTAGTATTTATTGATATTTTTATATACCTATTATTTAACTTTGTTTCTTATTCTGTAAGAATTATTTTTTTTCAAATCCCAGAATACATAATTCTAAATCTATTCTTATTTTTAAAATTTGTAATTAATACCTTAATTATTATATTTAAAATTATTTTTAATAGATTTAAATCTATAATTGAAGATTTTTCTTTATTAAAAATTTTATATGTAAATACTCTATACAGATCATATAATATTTTAATAACTACTACTAAGACCATATATTTCTTTGTATATGCAACTAATTTTCTTAACTTTATGTTCTTTATTTTGATTAGCCCATATAATATTTTTATTTATTTATTTAATAATCGTAATTTTATTTATAAGTTATATTTTATTTTATATCCTAAAAAAATTGATAATATCAAATATACGACAGCCTCTGTGGTAGCCCTTTCTACCGCATCCCAAATAGACCAATCAAAAGTAATAATATTGAAGGGAGACAGTTAAGTGAAACAATGTGTTATTTTAGTTGGTGGTAAAGGGTCGCGTCTAGGTGACATAACTAAAAATTTTCCTAAGCCACTTGTATCTGTTAATACAAAACCTTTCTTGGAACATCTACTAAGCTATGTGAAAAAATTTGGATTTACAAAAGTGCTTCTTCTTGCTGGCCACGCTAATAGCGAAATAGAAAAATTTAGCCAAGACTATGATAATAGCAATTTTTCATTAGAGGTAATTATTGAAAAAGTACCTCTCGGAACAGGAGGTGCTTTGATCAATGCATATAATAAACTAGAAAATGAGTTTTTTTTATTAAACGGAGATTCATTGCTAGATGGCAACTGGCTATCCATCATAAAAAACTTTAATGATAATATGGATATCTCAATTGCCTTGACAAAAGTAGATGACTGCAGTAGATATGGAGAAGTTAAGATTAATGGCAAGTTAGTAGAGAAGTTTGAAGAAAAAAATATTAAGGCCATAAAAATACCTGGATATATAAACGCTGGAATTTATTGTGTAAGAAAAAACATTTTAAAAAATTTTGAATTAAAAAATTTATCTTTCGAGAAAGATATTATGAAATATTCAGTACAAAAAAAAAGAGTGTCTGGAGAAAAAATAAGTGGATATTTTATAGACATTGGAACCAAGAAAACTTTAGCAGAAGCGCAATTAACACAATGGGAAAAAAATAAAAAAGCAGTAATCTTTGATAGAGATGGAACCTTGAATGAAGACAATGGTTATACTTATAAAATAAATGATTTGCTTTGGAAGCCAGGAGCAAAAAAATTAATTAAGATGTTAAATAATAAAAACTACTATGTTTTTGTAGCAACAAATCAATCTGGGATAGCTAGAGGAAAGTATACAGAAGACGAAATGCATGCATTCCATAATGCAATGAGGATTGATTTAAAGGCTTATGGCGCATATATAGACAAATTTTATTACTGCCCCTACCATATAGATGGCGTTAAGATAGAATATAAAAAAGAAAGTAACGATCGAAAGCCTAAGACTGGGATGTTAGAAAAAATCACTAAAGAATGGGGTTTAAATAAAGATAATTTAGTTTTTATTGGTGATAGAGATGTAGATATGGTTTGTGCCAAGAATTTTAATATAAGAGGATACAAGTATAATCAAGATGATAATTTGATGAATCTTTATGATAAAATTTCTCTCTAAAAAATAAATAAGCTTATGAAAAAAAATAAAAATAGTAATGATTTTTTCCTTGAAAATGGATACTCAGTCATAGAAAAAGTTTTTAGCTCAGAGTACTGTGATCGTATAATTAATTGTGCAAATACAATTAATGATGGTAACTCTAGTTTTTCACCATTGATGAACCCACATACAAAATCTGATATATTTTTAGAGTTAATGTCAGACAATAAAATAATTAAATTGATAGAAGAGTACTTTGGTGGAAGTGCTATGGGTCTTCAAACTGAATTTTTTTTCATGCCTCCAAAGACAAAAGGGTTTACTCCACACCAGGATAATACCTACGTACAAGCTGATGAAAATTCTTTTATGTCTGCCTGGGTGGCGCTAACAGATGTAAATGAAGAAAATGGCGGATTAATAATATGGCCGAAATCTCATATTGAAAAAAAGCTAGATACTTTTGAAAATCTTAGCTATGAAAATCATAATCAAGACCCTAATGCTAGAAGTAGAACAACAGATATTCCAGTAAAATATAAGCCATATTCTCCTGCTATAACAAAAGGAAGTGTTTTAATGATAGATAGTTGGCTAGTGCATGCGTCTAATAATAATATTTCAAAAAACTTTAGACATGCATTACTATGTACTTATATTAAAAAAGGAGCTAACTTTAGACCTGGGAATACAGCAAAAAGAAAATCTTTTGGTTTACTATAAATGATGAAAGCTAATAAAGGCCATATGGGCTCCACAATAGAATTTATATCGTCAGAGGACAAGTCACTTTTTTATAAAGACTTTGACGCCAAAAGTCAGATGTTAGAAATTTTTAATAAGTGCAACTATAAGGGTAATTATGATACTTCGGTAATTAATTTTGAAGAACTAATAGTATCTGAGTTAATTTCAAAAAAAATTGTCTCAGAAGAAATTTTTAGAAAATATGATAATAATCTAGAAAATTTACATCTTTGTTTGAATGATGACATAAAGATTTTAGATGAGTCAGAACAAAACTCTATATCAGTGAGTTTTTACCAAACCTCAGAAGCGATCCAGAAAATGTATACTAAATTTATTCGTGATGTTATTTCACCTATTTTTCAAGAAAAAATACATTATCAAGTAATTCCTACATTTCGTTTTCATTTCCCAAGCCAGAAAGGTTACAACTGGAAAGACAGATATCATACAGATATCATGCTTGGGCATCCTCCGTATGAGTTCAATGTTTGGCTACCGTTCACCAAGGTTTTTGATTCCAATAGTATGAGATTGACCTCACTAAATGATAGTGTGAAAGCATATAAAATATGTGATAATAACTTTGAAATTTTAGCTGAGAAATGCCAATATGATGAAAATTTTATTTCTTATTTAAGGTCAAAATCATCATCTTTAGCTATGAAATTTGGTGAATTTATTATTTTTGACCCAAAGTGTCTTCACTGTACGCAATATAATACTACTGATAACACAAGAATAAGTATGGATATAAGGATTATGCTAGAAAATAATTTTGCAAAATATTCTAGGGAATATAAAACAACAGGCAGGAAAAAAATGCCATTCACGCCTGGCCATTATTTTTCAACAGAAGCAGTATAAATGAAAAAAAATTTTAATATAGAGAAAGCTTATTATTTATTTTTACTAACCAGAAAGAGTGAAGAGAAAATAATTGAGTTATACCATACAGACAAGATTAAAAGTCCTGTTCATTTGTCTATTGGGCAAGAAGCAATTGCTGTTGGTGTTAATATGGCGATTAGTGAAGATGAGGTTATTTTTAGTAATTATAGAGGTCATGCGCATTATATAGCAAGAGAAGCAAATTTAGATAGAATGTGGGCTGAGCTTTATGGTAAGAGCAGAGGAACCGCTAGGGGTAAGGGCGGCTCAATGCATTTAAATGATTGGAGTAAGAAATTTATGCCTACTTCGGCAATTGTCTCTTCAGCAATCCCACAAGCAGTTGGTTATGCGTATGCACTTAAGTATAAAAATCAAAAAGGCGTGGTAATCTGTTATCACGGAGATGGCGCTACAGATGAAGGAGTTTTTTGGGAATCATTAAACTTTGCGAGCTTACATAGTCTACCTATCATATTTATTTGTGAAAATAATAAATATGCTATTTATACACATCAGGATAAAAGAGCTATGAATGATCCTATCGTAGAGAGGGCAAGAGCGTTTGGTGTAAATGCAAATAAGATTTCAGGATCTTCTGCAGAAGATTTTTATAATGCTACAGTAGATTGTTTGAATGACATAGAAAAGGAAAGTAAGCCTCATTTGATAGAGTGTATGTGCTTAAGATGGAAAGATCATGTTGGGGTTGGTGATGCTAGAGATCTAAATTATCGCAATGAAAAAGAGGTAGATGAAGCGATTACAAACGACGATCTTTTATCTTTAGAAAAAAAATTACCAAAATCTACTGTTAACGAAATTAAATTGAAAGTAGATAGTCAAATTAATAACGCTGTAAGATTTGCAGAAGTCAGTGATTTCCCCGAAGCAAATGAAATATACGACAATGTGTACGGTTAATTGAATATGGATAATACGCTTGATAAAAAACTTATAAACTATGGCGAAGCATTGTATGAGGCCTGTTTCCAGGAAATGGCCGATGACAAAAATGTTTTTGTTTATGGATTAGGTGTTGATGACCCAAAAGGGCACTATGGAACCTCTAAAGACTTACATAAAGAATACGGTGGTAAGAGAAATTTTGATACCCCACTATCAGAGGATGCTTTAACAGGCATTGGTATAGGAGCGGCTCTTGCTGGATTAAGACCTATTTATGTTCATCAGAGAATGGATTTTCTATTATTATGTATGAATCAGTTAGTTAATATGGCAGCAAAGATTAGATATATATCTTCAGGCGAGCATAATGTCCCGATAGTCATTAGAGCCGCAATAGGAAGAAGCTGGGGCCAAGGTGCGCAGCATAGTCAATCATTTCAATCCTATTTTATGCACGTTCCAGGGATTAAAGTTATTGCCCCAACGACACCTCATGATGCCAAGGGAGCCTTGATAGCTAGTATTAGAGATAATAATCCAGTGGTATTTATAGAGCATAGGATGCTATATAAGAATGCTGGGTATGTGCCATCTGCGTCTTACGAGATACCTTTTGGTAAAGGCAGAATTTTAAGAGAAGGAAATGATATTACAATTGTAGGCGTAAGCCATACTGTAGAAGACTCGCTAAGAGCTGCTGATCTTCTTAAGAGCGAAGGCGTAAATGCAGAAGTAATTGACCCAATAAGTTTATCCCCAATAGACTACGATTTAATTAGAGGCTCAGTAAGTAAAACTAAAAAATTATTGGTTGTCGATAATGGCTGGATGACATGTGGATTTTCTTCTGAAATCATTACTGATATTGCAATAAATTGTGAGGGTATAAGATGTCAAAGAATGGGGTTCGAGGAGACACCTTGTCCAACAACACCAACTTTAGAAAAGGCTTTTTATCCAAACCCACAATCAATAGCTATTACGGCAAATGAAATGTGTGGTGGGAATAAGAAGTGGAGTCCCCCCGAAGTAGAGCAGCATGAAATTCTGTCATTTAAGGGCCCTTTTTAAAATAAAGTATTATAATTATAACTATATTTAAACCTTATTTGTAAAAAATGGTTAACATAATAAAAGTCAATTATCCAAAAGGATTATTTAATGAAAGAAAATAAGTACAGTAAGATAGAGCAAGCAATCACTGAATACTGGTCTGAAAATCATAATAATAAATTTGACGTTAGTGATCCAGTAGTTCGATTACATGAGCCAACTTTTAATTCAGACGAAATTATAGCTTTCACGAAACAAATGTTAACTACTAATGTTACGATGGGGAAAACAGTTAAAGAGTTTGAGGAAAAATATGCTAAGTCTTATGGTTACAAGTATGGTGTTTCAAATAACTCAGGGTCATCCGCAAACTTATTAATGCTCTCAGCTCTAACAAGCTCTATTACAGAGAATAACTTAAAGAAAGGTGACGAAATTATTTTACCAGCATTAACATGGTCCACTACCGTCTGGCCAGTAATACAATGTGGCCTAGTACCAGTATACATTGATTGTGAATTAGACACTTTTAATATGGACCCTGATAAAATTGAAGAAGCAGTGTCCTTAAAAACAAAAGCCATTTTCTCGGTTCCTATTTATGGAAACCCTTGCAATATGGACGCTATCTTATCTATATGTGAAAAACATAATTTAATGTTAATAGAGGATTGTTGTGAGTCTATGGGAGCAACTTATAAAGGAAAATCGGTAGGTTCTTTCGGAAGAGTTGGAAGCTTTAGTTTTTATTACTCTCATCATATTACAACGTTAGAGGGTGGTATTTGTGTAACAGATGATTTTGAGTTAGCAGAGATGATGCGTATTATTAGAGCACATGGCTGGATAAGGCAGGTTGAAGATAAAGAGAAGTGGACTAAAAAGCATCCAGATTTCGACCCAAAATTTTTATTTGTAAACGAGGGATATAATTTAAGAATTACTGAGCCTCAGGCATCAATGGGCTTAATACAGATAGATAAACTTGATGGTTTTATTAAAAAAAGAATTTCAAACGCTTCAAATTATCGATCCAGTTTCAGCAAATATTCAGATTTTTTTAGCTTCCAAGAGACAACAAAAGATGCTAAAAATTCTCATTTTGGGTTTCCATTCGTAGTAAAGAAAAATAATTTTTTTAACAGGAATGAAATTTGCAAATACCTAAATAATAGCGGAATTGAAACTCGACCAATAATAGCTGGAAATATAGCTCGACAACCAGCAAATGCTTTATTTAATCACCGTATTTCTGGAGAACTTTTAAATTCTGATATTATTATGGATAATGGCTTTTCTATAGGCGTGCATCAGTCATTATGTGATGAGTCAATGGATTATGTAAAAGAAATTTTTGATAATTTTTTTAAGGAGAGGAAACTAAGTTGAAAGCATTTATTACAGGCATAACCGGTATGGTTGGCTCTCATTTAGCAGATTATTTATTAGAGAACACTGATTGGGAAATTCACGGTTTAATAAGATGGAGAAGCCCATTAGATAATATTGAGAATTTAATAAAAAATATCAATAACAAAAACAGAATATATTTACATTATGGTGACTTAAGAGACCCTCAGTCAATTAATAAAGTTGTGTCAGATATCGTCCCTGATTATACATTTCATCTTGCTGCACAAAGTTATCCTAAAACAAGCTTTGATGCCCCATTAGATACTTATGAGACAAATATTTCTGGGACCTCAACTTTATTAGAGGCGTTAAAGACATATTCAAAAGATTCTTGTATACACGTTTGCGCTTCATCTGAGGTTTTTGGAAGAGTACCAAAGGATAAAATCCCTATTAATGAAGAATGCTCTTTTCACCCAGCCTCACCATATGCAATATCTAAAGTTGGGACAGATTTAGTGGGCAGATTTTATGCTGAAGCCTATGATATGAAAATTATGACTACTAGAATGTTTACTCATACAGGCCCTAGAAGAGGAGATGTATTTGCAGAATCAACATTTGCAAAGCAGATTGCTTTAGCAGAAGCAGGTTTCATAGAGCCTGTAATAAAAGTTGGTAATATTAAATCTATGAGAACTATCGCTGATGTAAGAGATGCTGTGAGAGCTTATTATATGTTGGTAACAGTTAATCCTACTGGCGGAGAATATTATAATATTGGTGGTAGTTATTCATGTGAAATTGAGAAGTTATTACATGACTTAATAAATCTTTCTACGATAAAAGAGAAGTTAAGTATTGAGACTGATCCAGAAAGGTTAAGACCAATAGATGCTGACTTACAAGTTCCAGACACAACAAAGTTTAAAAAACATACGGGATGGGAGCCAGCAATTCCATACGAAAAAACAATATTAGATTTGCTAAATTATTGGAGAGAGCAGGTGGCTAAAAATAATGGAAATTATTTAACACGCTAAAAATTATTATGAAAAATTCAGAGATTATTAAAAATTTAGATAAAAAAAAGCCTTTTTTAGATCACAAGAATGCTGTGTTAAGTGCACCAATACGACACTTGTTTATGATTGGAGTAATGGAGTATCTAAATAAAGATGGCGATAGAAATCAAACAGATATCTTAGAAATAGGTTCTTGGTTTGGCGCTTCAACACTATCCTGGGCTCAGGGCATATCGTTATATTCAGGTGAAAATAGCTCAATTACATGTATCGATGCTTGGGAGCCATTTTTTGACATGGATATACATAGTGAAAATGATTACGCTAGGGAGATGGAGGAATTACTAGAGTCTGATTTTGCTTACAATGTTTTTTTACACAATATGAGAACTCTTCAAGGAAAAATGATCACACAGCATTTTAGAGGTAAAAGTGAGAATATTCTTCCGCACATTAAGAAGTCAAAGTACGATGTTGTCTTTATAGATGCAGATCATACATATGAGCCAGTACGAAAAGATATAAATAGCTCCATGAGGGTAGTAAAAGAAGGAGGAGTAATTTGTGGTGACGACCTAAATTTTCAACTTCACGAAATAGATAAAAATCATGCTATTAATAATAAGCATAAAGACTTCATACGGGATCCTTTGACAGGAAAAAACTATCATCCAGGTGTAACTTTAGCTGTACAAGAAATTTTTGGAGAAGTATCATCATGGGGTGGGTTTTGGGCTATGCAGAAAAAAAATAATAAATGGGAAAAGTTTTCATTAAAAAATATGGTAGTAGTCTACCCAAAACATTTCACTGAGTTACATACCGAAAAAGCTAAATTACATTTTAGGGATATTAAGGATTCTTTGTTCTAGTATCATGAGTACTAAAAAATTAATTTCTATTCACTTAAATTCTAATAAACCAAAATCTTTAGAAAAGTTTATCACATCAATAGTTCATAATTCTCAGAATTTGGAGAATATAGAAATCTTAGTAAGTATAGACAAAAATGATATGAAAATGATTGATACAATTAAACAAATAAATTGCAATAAAAAAGATTTAATCAGATATATTGAAACAGACTTAATAAAAACATTTGCTGATGCTTGGAAGCCATTAAATATTTTACTAGAAAAAACTTCTAGTTCAGTAATCTTTATAAGTTGTATGTCAGATGACGTGAGATTTTTAACAAAAAATTGGGATGCTAAAATTAGAGGGTATGAAAATTATTACAAGGATAAAATTTGTAGAATCAGATGTTCAAAATTTAAAACAGAAACGTATAAAGATATATGGGAGTGTGGGTACAAGCCAGATTCCTACGCTTTTTACTCAAAAAGATGGCTGCAAACTGTTAATAAATGGAATCCGTGTATTGGGCCAGATACCTTTCAAGAGTGTATAGCTTATTATATGAGAAATTACGGAAGAAAATACAATAGAGAAATAATTGATAAAGATATACAATTTTCTGGGCAAGAAGTGTCAAGTAATTTAAATTTTAAAACAAGATTAGAGAGATCGAGAATTTATTATAAAGCTTTTTTTATATTAATGTCTTATAAGGTTCAAAGTTCAGCAAATAATTCTGCCTATGAATTAATAAAAATAATAAGTGGAAATGATAATTTAGAAAAAAAGTTATTATCAAGAATTAAAATTTACTATACAAATTTTATTCGGAGGTTAAATTTTTTCTACTATAGAGGATCACCAGAACACTTTATAAATTCAAAATTTAAAAATATAATTTTTTTTCTTTGGTGTTACAGCAATTTTACCGATCAATACGTTATTAAAATCATAAAATTTTTATCTAAAAAAAAATATTTAGAAAAAATTATTTCTGATAAAAAAAAATTCAAAAAAATTCAAAAAATTATAAATTATAATGAAATTTCCTAAGATATCAGTAATTATCCCCTGTAAAAATGCGGGAAACACTCTCCAGACAACCCTTGACTCAATAAGATCTCAGTGCTATGAGAATTTAGAATGTATTGTGATGGATGGTCTCTCAACAGACAACACAGTTGAAATTATACGTAATAACAAAGATATAATATCCTTTTATGTTTCTCAAGAAGATCGAAGTCCATCAGATGCATGTAATAAAGCTATTAATATGTGCACAGGAGATGTTGTTGGTTTTCTTTACGCTGATGATTTTTTAGAATCTGATGCTTTAAGTCAGATTGCAAGTGCAGTAACTAATAACCCAGAATACTTGGTTTACTCTTACGGATTATCAATACAACACTTGATTAGTAAAAAAATTATTTTAGAATCATATAATAAAAAAAATATTAACTTATGCCTTAATAATGTCTTATTTAAACATGTCTTAAATCATTTTTATAAAAAAGAGATATTTACTAGCTATGGTAAGTTTGAAGATTTGTATTATGATGATAGTATATTTTATTCTAATGATAGAGAATTTATGATTAGACTTTGTTTGAAAGGAGTTAAAAACTTCGTGATTGATAAGATTCTCTACAGAATGACAACTCACAAAGATTCTAATACTGGTAATAGGTTAAATGTAGTTAAAATTAGATATGAACATATTGGAATAGCTGATTTTTATTTAAAAGACTCCTCTTTATCTGCATATAAAAAAATAAAATTATTAGATTTTAAGGTCCATAATCTTTCTTTGTTATTTGCTTATTATTGTTTGAATCTAGACTTAAATAATATCTTCATAATTTTTAAAAAAGGATATCATTTGAAAAAATATATGTGGTTTTTTGATATATTTATATGCCCTGCATCTGAGGTTTTGTATAGATGTTCTGTTAGAAAATGGATATAATATCTGAAATTTAAAAAAATTTTGTAGAGTTATGATTAATTTAGAAAAATCAATATTATGATAGTTTCAAGATCACCATATAGAATTTCTTTCTTCGGTGGTGGCACTGATTATGAGCCATGGTTTTCTGAAAATGGTGGCGCCTTTCTGTCAATGACAATTGATTACTACACATATATTACCCTTAGAATTAAACCTAAATTTCAAAAGAAACAATTCAATGTTAATTGGAGATTTGCTGAAGAAGCTGATTCTATTGATCTAATTCAGCACCCAATTGTCAGAGAAGCTCTTAAGGAGTATGGGTACCATGAAACTGGTTTAGATATATCTTATATTGGAGACTTACCAGGAGGGTCTGGAATGGGTTCTAGCTCGGCATTTACGGCGGCATTAATATGTGCCCTTTATGCAGATAAGAAGAAGCAGATAAACCCATATGAGTTAGCAGATTTTTCATATCATATAGAAAAAAATAAGCTCAAAGAAACTGTTGGGATTCAGGATCAGATTGCCACATCTTTTGGTGGATTCAATAAAGTTAATATTGAAAAAGATGGTTCATATGCAGTTTCTCCTCTTAATATGTCTTCAGAAAATTTAGATATATTTTTAAATAGATTTGTTCTAGTTTATACAAATAAAACAAGAAGAGCTACCTCTATAGCAGAGAAAAAAGTTAGCAATATGAAAAATAAAATAAAATCTTATAAGCGCTTACAAGAAATGGTTCCCATCGCTCAAGAGTATTTAGCAAAAAGTGACTTAAATAGCTTTGGGCAGATGTTAAATGAATCCTGGTTAATTAAAAAAGATTTATCTGATGCGATATCAAACAAAGAAATTGATGAGCTATATAATTTTGGATTAAATAACGGTGCTCTTGGTGGAAAATTACTAGGTGCTGGTGGTGGTGGTTTTCTATTATTTATGGCTAAAGAGGGTCAGAGAGATAATCTTATAAATAAGCTTGATAATCAAATAGTTGTTCCGTTTAATTTATCTACACATGGATCAGAAATAGTTTATAACGAGGATGGTAAGATATGAGTAATTTTTTTAAAGGAAAAAAAGTTTTAGTAACAGGTGGAACAGGTTTAATTGGTAGGCCTTTAGTAGAGAAGTTAGTTCATCTTGAGGCAGATGTTACAGTTGTGTCGCTTGATAAACCAACCAATGTTGATAAGTCTGTAGAATTCATCAATCTTGATCTACGAAACTTTGAGAACTGTCTTACTATCTGCAAAGGCAAAGAAATTGTTTTTAATTTAATTGGTGTAAAAGGTTCTCCAAAAATGACAATAGAGAACCCTGCAAGTTTTTTTGTGCCAACAATTACATTTTCAATTAATATGATGGAGGCTGCTAGGCAATGTGGCGTTGAAAGATATTTATTTACAAGTAGCATCGGCGTGTATGAACCTGCTGATATTTTTAATGAAGATGATGTTTGGTCAACCTTTCCTTCTCCAAATGATCGTTTTGCAGGTTGGGCAAAAAGAATGGGTGAGCTTCAGGCTCAAGCGTACGACATTCAATATAATTGGGATAAAATATCAATAGTCAGGCCTGCAAATGTTTATGGCCCTTATGATAATTTTGATCCTGAAAATGCTATGGTAATACCATCGCTTATAAATAGAGCTTCATCTGGAGAGAGACCTTTGGTTGTTTGGGGAGATGGAAGCCCTATTAGAGATTTTATATATTCTGGGGACGTTGCTGATGGGATGCTAGAAGTAGTTAGACAGGGCTATAATAAGCCTATAAACCTTGGTAGTGGAGCTGGTGTCACAATAAAAGAAATTGCAACAGCAATATCAAATAAGATGCCAGACCAGTGTGAAATTGTATGGGATACCTCAAAACCTACAGGAGATAAAAAAAGAATTATGAATACAGAAAGAGCTGAATCAATAGGTATACAGCCAAAAATATCGCTAGAAAAAGGTATTGAAGAAACTATTAAATGGTATGATCAAAATGGCTCTAAAAGTTCAGATAGGTATAATGCATTTACTGATGAAAAATATAATAAATAATTCAAGTTTAAAAAATTATAGAGTTAATTAGCGAGAGATAAAATGTCTTTAAATAATGTATTAATAACTGGTTCAAGCAATGGTTTAGGTTATTATTTATCATTATATTTTTCAAAAAAAGGGCACAATATCTTACTGCATGGAAGAGATGAAATAAAACTAAAGCAAATAAAAGAAAAAATAATAAAAAATGGAGTAAAGGCAAAATACATTGTGGCCGATCTAGAAAATGATGAAGATATAAAATATTTATGTAAATTTGCTGAAAAAGAAAATACAAGTGTTCTCATTAACAATGCTGGTATTTTATGCCCAAATATTCCTTTTAGTGAATTCACAAATGAAATTATAGATAGCATGTTAAAAGTTAATCTTATTGCGCCAATAAAAATCTTAAATTTACTGTCAAAAAATTTAAAACAAGTAATTAATATAAATTCAATGGTTGGTCTCGAGGCTAAAAAAAATAGAACTTTATATGCGGCAAGCAAATGGGGCTTGAAAGGTTTTTCTGATAGTTTAAAGCAAGAAGTAATAGAATATAATATACTAGATGTTTATCCTACTAATATAAAAACTTATTCAGAAAAGGAGAATGCAATGGAAATTGATTTTGTTGCTAATGAAATTTACCAAGCAATGTTAGATTGTAAAAGAAACTTGATTTTGGATGGTAGGAAAAAATGAAAATAATAAATATAAAAAATTATTTAGAAAATGTATCATATAGGGAAATATTAATTTTTTTTGGAATAAATTAAATGTTTCTTTCTATCCATCTAAATAGCAATAATCCAAACAATATTAAAGGCTTAGTAAAAAATATTAACCATACAGCAATAAGCCCTCAACAGGTAGAAATTATAATAAATATTGATGAGGGTGACAACTTATCTCTTGCCAACATTAAAGAATTACAAAAAAAAGACGGTGTAGTAATAAAATACATTCAAACAAACATTATAAAATCTTTTAAAGATGTTTGGAGGCCATATAATAAATTATTATTATTAACTGATAAAGATGTTGATTTCATAACACTGTTTAGTGATGAATTTCGTTTTTCCACTCATGGTTGGGACAGCATATTAAAAAAATATATAAATTATTACGAAGATGATATATTTCGTATTAGGCTATCAAGGTATAGATACTATAATTATAAAGATTTTTGGCAATGTGCATTTGCTCCAGATAGCTTGGCTTTCTATACAAAGAGATGGATGGATATTGTTGAACAATGGTGTCCATGCACAGGCCCTGATAGTTGGCAACAAACAGTAGCATTTTATTTAATAAATTCTCGAGATTATGATCATATCCAGTTTAATCGTGACGTAATAGAACCATTTATTAGTTTTAAAGGTGAAGGTGCGAGTATTGGTCTCGAGGGAGAAGCTTTAAGAAGAAGGATAAAAGACAATGTTGATTTATGGTTTGACACGGTATCTCATAAAACACAGGAGGAAGCCCGCAAAGCAGCAGCAAAACTTCAAGCTTACATAATAATGTATGAGAGCAAAAATATAGAAAATATAAATAATCTAGTGACAAATAGGAAACCACCAGTTTTTATAGAAAAAAAACTTAATGAATTGTCTTTTCAAGATAACGAAATTAATAAACAAATAGAGTTTTATTATAATAAAAAATTAATTTATAAAATAAGTTATAAAATAAGTAAGATAAAATTATTTCTAGTAAATAATTTTAGGAAAACAAACTATGCTTATTATGCGGGAGGTGGAAAAGAAAGCTTCATTAGTAATTTTATTGATCAGTTAATTGTTTATAGAAGAATAAGAAAGTATGGTATTTTTGGTAATATAAACCCCATCTCTTTACAGATAAAAAAATTTTTTAGCTTTAAAAAAAACAAATAATATTATAATTACTTTCTATTATTTTTACTAAATACTTCCTCCAAAATTTTTTCAATATTTTTTGCATATAGACTCATATTACATTGAGATGAATCTATTAATTTTTTTCTCAATACTTTATTGTAATAAATAATTTTATCTTTATTATTTGCTAAATTTACAGCTATATTTATATATTCTTCAGTACTTTTTGCTAAAAGTTCTTTACAATCAATTGCACCAAGAGTACTTAGTGAATGCTGTGAGTCATAATCATCACCTTGTTTTGAAATTACTGGAGTACCCATATACAAAGAATCTATAGTTGTAGTCCCAGCATTATAGGGAAAAGAATCTAATACTATATCGACACTGTTATATAAATCATAAAATTTATAGTCATCACCTAATGCACCTATTATGTCAACTCTCTTTAAATCAATTTTATTATTTAGAAAATGGTTGAGCCATATCTGTTTAGCATCTATCATTTCATCATAATTGTCTGGATATTTTAATATTAACCTTGAGGTTGGAATTCTTTGTAAAATTTTACAATACGTACTTATTAGTTCCTTTGATATTTTTCCAAGCGAACCAAAGCTTCCAAAAGTAATAAAGTTGTTATTAATTATTGGAGAGTCTTTCACAATAGGCATTTCGCCTAAATACTCTACTGCATGAATTGTATCATCCAAGTAGATAATATTTTCTGTAAAAAAGGATTTTACTTTATTTAATGACATATATTTTGATGCAATTATATAGTCCATATTCCTTAGGCCAGTAGTATGTGGTGTATTAAAAAAAGCCATAGATATTAAGTTGTGATTTAAATCAATAGCAGAATAACGATTAATACTTAAATGACCATTATTCTCAATTAATATATCAATGTCATCATTTATTAATAGTTTTGTAAAAAAAATATTATTAAGATTTGAAGTATTTACATAACTAAAAGCATTTTTTTTAATATCGTCTTCGTCTCTGTTATCAAAATTATCTGAATAAATAAAGATATTAAATTTATCTTTATTAAAATATTTTAAAATAGGGTTAAATAATTTTTTTGAGGTATCAACGCCAAAGAAGTGACATGTGAAAGCTACGTTAATTTTTTTTTTATTATGATACTTTTTATTTTTTTTAAATTTAGTAAATATATAGTAAGTAAATCTCTCAAAAATAGTAGCTTTACATTTTTTTTGATAAATTTTTGCAAAATCGTAAAAGGTCTTACTTCTGTCTTTTATATTAGGATGCATTAATATATTTAGTAAAAAGCTTGAATAAAAATCTGGCCTAAACATTTTTTTATTAAATATTATATCGAGGTATAATAGATGGGCTTCCTTTTGATATCCAAGCCCTCTAAGTCTTTTTGCAAATTCTATTAAAAATTCTTTCTTATTTATATTCTTTGAATTTTTTTTTAGATACTTGTTAAAAGAATTTATATTATTGGGCTCGATTTTACAATTTTTTAAAAAGTTAACTAAATATTTTTCATTGTTCATTTTTTTTAAATAATTTTTCTTCTACCAAACCACAAATTAACTGACCAATAGTTATGTGCATTTCCTGTATATGGTTAGTTTGATTACTTGGGGTGTTTATACATATGTCAGAATTTTTATTCATTTCTGATATATTTTCTCCTGTTAAACTAATAATCTTGATATTCATTTCCTTAGCTTTTTTTATAGCTTCTAGTATGCTTTTACTTTTACCACTTGTAGAGATAGCTATCAGAACATCTCCTTTAACGCCAAGACCTTCCAATTGTCTTGAAAAAACATTTTCATAACCATAATCATTTGCTATCGCTGTTATTGAAGATGTATCTACTGTTAGTGCTATAGAAGGTAGAGGAGCCCTGTCAATTTTATATCTTCCCATTAGTTCTGCTGCAAGATGTTGAGAGTCTGCTGCAGACCCTCCATTCCCACAAAATATAACCTTATTTTTATTTTTAAGCGTTTCTAAAACAAGATTAGTAGCACTTTCAATATTATCTTTTTGTTTTTCCAGTAAAAGGAAATTTTTTGAGACTTGCTGAAGATATTTTTTTATTTTATCTTTCATTTAGATACTTTATTTCCTTGAATATTCGTCTTTGTATCTGATTATATCATCTTCACCAAGATATGTCCCACTTTGAATTTCTATAATCTTTACAATATCCTTTGTATTGTTTTCAAGTCTATGAAGTTCACTAATTTTTATATCAATAGACTCATTTACTTTTAAAATGAAAGTTTTTTTACCTTTAGTGACAGTAGCTTCCCCACTTATTACTACCCAATGCTCAGATCTTTTTTTATGTTTTTGCAGAGAAATTGCACTTCCAGGATTAATGATTATTTCTTTTACTTGATAATTTCTTGCTGTTTTTAAAATCTCATATGTTCCCCATGGTCTATATGATTTAAGTGAGTTTTTGACCACATCGAATTTTTTTTTCGCAAGACCTTCGATAATTTTTGATAAATTTTTCAATTTGCTTTTTGGAACCACAAGAAGCGCATTTGATATTGATACAATAATAAAATCTTTTAATCCTGATGTTAATACAAATTGTTTATCACTAATCACTAAACTATTATGACAATCTTCAATATAAACTTTACCATTTACTGCGTTATTATTTTTATCTTTTTTACTATTACGCCAGAAACTATCCCAAGTACCCATGTCATTCCAATCTGTTTTTAATTCACTCATCATCAAATTATTTGATTTCTGAATGATAGAGTAGTCTACAGATATTTCTTTGCTTTTAGAAAAATACTTATTACTTAAGTAATAAAATTCATTATCAAAAGTCTTATGTTTTAAAGAGTTTTTTACATTCCTAAGAGTTTCAGGACAAAATTTTTCTGCATTTTTTAGTAGAGTTGATGCTTTGAACAAGAAAATTCCTGAATTCCAAAAAACTAGTTTTGAGATAAGTAATTTTTTTGCTTTTTTCTCATTTGGTTTTTCTATAAATTTACTAATGTCATGGACTAAATATTGCATATTTTTTTTAACAGATATATATCCAAAACCAGTTTCTGCCCTTGTTGGCTTAACACCAAATAAAATTATCTTTCCTTCTTGTGCAAACTTTATTCCTCTCTTAACAGATTCATTAAAAATTTTTTTGTTTTTAATAATGTGATCTGATGGCATAAGTAGTATTAGGCTATCTTTATCAGCGCTGGCAGAAGATATTATTGCCGATGAAGTTGTGTTTTTCCCTACTGGCTCTAAAAAAATGCTATCTAAATTTAATCCAATATTTTTTGCTTGATCTCGAACCATAAAACGATGATCAATATTACATATTACCTTTGGTTTGCTATACATTGGGTCATTTAGTCTCTTTAGAGTATCTTGAAAAAGAGAATTCTTATTTTCTACACTTACAAATTGTTTTGGGTATAGCGACCTTGAAAGAGGCCATAACCTTTTTCCAGAACCTCCAGAGAGAACATACGGATGTATATTTGTTCTGTATGACATAACTTTAATATAATTTTAAATATTTATTAATCCGAGTATAGTACGCTTTATCATTTAATTCATCGAATTCTTTGTTAAAATTTTCTCTGAACTTTCGCATATCTATAGTTAATGTATAATTACTGCTTTTAAAGTCCGAAGCTACTTTTTTACTGCCAGTAGTTTCTCGTATTATGGCCTTCGACATAATATTAGGATCTAAACGAAGGTCATTATCAAGAATAGCACCGTGTGTGTCTATAACTTTACCCCATTGCATCCAAGAGTCTTTATGAACATATTTGATTTCTTTTTCAACAATAGTTTTAACAAGACTATAGTATGTTTTATAGTTTAGAGAATAATCTACATTATAGAATTTCTCATTTATGATAGAGTTTGCAACTCTATCAATGTAGGGGTGCCGAGTTGATGATATTGCTAAAGTTGTAGACGCAATATTATTTTCCACACTATAATCATCGTCAGTAAAATTTATTGCTAAGATAGTAATGTTTTCATTATTTTTTATTTTATCAAATGCTTTAGAATTAGATATCGACTTACTTATGTATGCAAATTCTTCAGATAAAGGATATATAATATTCTTTGATATAACATGCTGCGAATAAAAACATATAGATATTAAGCTAATGATAGATACAAAAACTCTAACGTTAATATTAAAAATATCATAAGAAGAAATTTTGGTAGTAGCTTTCCATATGACCCACATCAATATAAAATATATAATAGCAGTATGACCAATTAAAAGCCTAGCGGGAACAAAGTAATTTCCTTTTACAAATAATGATGAGGCTATAGTTAATCCTAGGCAAAAAATAATTGCAGCAAGTACAATTAATATATATTTTACTGAAACTTTATTTTTTAATAAATTTAAAATAATAAATAAAAAAGCTATGAACGATGATGAGTATGCTAAAAATTGTCTTGATGAATATTTGCTCCAATTTGTAGAGCCCCAGTCACTTGACCAACCATTAAATATCATTGGTAATATTATTTTAAAATAATGTTCTATCTTAGGCATTAAATTAAAGTCAATTTTTATCTGTCTTCCGACTTGAGTACTATCTAATCCATTAAAATACTTTACAGATAAAAAGTAAAAAAACATTGGTACTGTTAATAAAATAGCTAATTTCATAAATTTAGATATCTTTTCTTCATCTAAATAATTATCATTTGAAAAAATAAATAATATTAAGTAAAATAATGAAAATCCAGCTGCGCTAGCATATATATTATAACTAAGAAATAAAGTTAGTATTATAATTATCGCCTTGTTCGTATCTACTTTGTAATTGCATAATTTTTTATTCCAAATTAATAAAAATACATATAATGCTGAAAACATAATAACAGTAGATATTTGCAGGGATTTACCTAAGCCACCGTCACCTTGCGAACCTGTCTTATATAACCAAAATGATATTATTATAAAAAATATATACAAATATTTATATTTACTGCAAGAGAACAATGGTTTCTCTTTGATATAACTATCACAGAAATGCATTGATATTAATGCGTATAGTAAGGTTATTACTATATACATCCCAGTGACTTGATAAATAGCAATCCATAATACTGGCAGTGTTGAGATACTAATTGCAAAAAATATTGAAAAATATTTTGTATAGGAATTTTTTATTAATAATCTATAAGTAGAAAATGAGAATATTGACAATAGTAATATTGAAAAAAATCTTATTAAACCCCCATCATTTACTGTAGTTACAAAATAATTACTTAATGCGGTAAAAGATGCCCCTAAAGGCCTACCTAATGCATTATTCCAGAGAGAGTAAGGATGACTATATATATCTTTTTTAAATATATTTATACCACCTTCTTTATACCAGTATTGGGAAACATAATCATCGTGATATAAAAATATATTAGTCACTGTTCCAAGATATACAAAAAGAAGTGACGAAAAAATAATTAAAAATACACTATATTTCTCGAAAAAAATTCTAAAATTAAACGTCATGATTTATATTAATTTGTATCCAGCGGATTTAGCATCTTCATAGAACATTTGCACTGTTTCTTTTGAGAAGTCAGTGAGGTCTTTACCTACAAGATCAAGTTTTTTAAGAACGTCATCCGTGGCTGTAATAATATCGCATTTACAGTCATTGGCTTGAAATATATTTAATAGTTCTCTTGGACTTGCCCATAGAAGCTCTGCATTTTTATTATCAAGAATAATGTTTTTAGCCTCAATCATTATTGGGAGTGGGTCAATTCCTGTATCAGCAATTCTCCCAGCAAATATTGAGATTATTGTTCTTGAATTTTTGCTAATACTTTTTGCAACCTCATTTACTTGTTCTAATGTAAAAATAGCTGTTATATTTAATGAAAATCCTTCATGCGATAATTTTTTTACTAGGCTACAAGTGCTCACACCCTTTGTATTCATAATAGGGATTTTTATATATGTATTACCACCCCAACTATTAATAACTCTTGCTTCTTTTTCCATACTTTCAATATCATCTGAAAAAACTTCAAAAGATACTGGCTTATCAGGTATATTAGCTATGACATCTTTTGCGAAAGCCTTATAATCTCTAATGCCAGATTTTTTCATTAATGTGGGATTTGTTGTGAAACCTTGAATTTTTGGGTCTCTTGACGCTTCTACCATCTTATCTAATTCTGCGCCATCAAGAAATAGTTTTATATTAAGCATTATGGTTAATTTTTTATTTTCTTATTAGAATTAACTTACATTAATAGTTTTAATATGTCAATATTTCCCACTGTAAGCAAGTATTTTATTTTTTGCTTCTTGTAAATTTTTCACGTTATAAAAAGCATACTTATTATTTTTTTCTTGTTTATTGTTAATTTTTATAGTTTTTGTTTTGGCTTTTAAGCCACATTCAATATCTGTATCTCTATCCCCAATCATCCAGCTATTTTCTAAAATAATTTTATAATTTTCTTTAGCATCAACTAGAGATCCAATTTTTGGCTTTCTATATTCACAAGGAGTAAGAAATTCTTTATATATACTATCTTTATGCTTAAAGCTACAGTAAGTTTTTATAATATTAATATTATTATTTTTCATAGTTTTATCTGTTAATTCAATAATTTCTTGAAGACTTTTGAGAGATGTTTTACCTTTAGCATAGCTTGGTTGATTAGTTACTATAAATAGCAAATAATTATTTTCTTGGAGTTCTTGAAGGCTTTCAACTACACCATCTAATAAATAAAAATCAGACGTCTTTCTTGGTGACTCCCATTCATTAGAATCTTTATAATAAATATTTTTATTTATTACACCGTCTCTATCTAAAAAAACCGCTTTATTATTTATGTTACTTCTTCCCATTTCATCTCATTTTTCTTTAAATCTGGATGCGAAACTATTAAGTGCCATACAACAGCTTGAAATGCTTCGGTATGAGGGGTTACAGTTTCAGGATTTACAGTTGGAATTATTACACAAGCATCTGCAATTTTTCCAGTATAGCCTCCGTCTCTCCCAACTACACCTACAACTTTTGATTTCATTTTCTCAGCTAATTTTATAGATTCTACAATATTTGCGCTAATATTTTTTTCTATATTTCCGCCGCCAACAGAAAAAATAAATAACACATCTTTGTCATTTAAATTACTTACCTGAAGCCACTTAGTGTATGCAGAGTCCCAACCATCATCATTAATTCTTGCTGTTAACTCAGAAACATTATCAGTTGGGGCATATGATTCTATATTTGCTATTTTCCTAAAGTCATTTACTGCGTGTGTAGCATTTCCAGCTCCACCACCTACACCAATAAAAAAAATTCTACCTTTATTTTCTGACACAGTTGATAAAATTTTTATCATTTTATCAATTTGTTTTTTATCAATAGCATTAGTTATTTCAATAACTTCTTTCATATAGAGATCAACATAATCACTCATTCAATTCTCCTGTTTTACTTTTTAAATATAATTCTAAATCATTTATACCTAATAATGAACCAACTTCATAAAATCTTTCAAATACTTTATAGCCGATAAGATTATTATTATTAAGTAAATGATTATATAGTAAAGACATATCAAATTTTTCTCTTTCAATACTATTGATATCTTTGCTAGACATTATAGATAAGCCGTAGTCAATATAATTCATGTCAATGCCACTCAATTTTTTTTTATATGATACGATTTTATTATCAACGTAACTAATATTGCTTTTATCCCAATTATCATTATTTTTGAAAATAGTCATTAGAGGCACTTTGTTATTATTTTTATAAAAAGAATAAATTTTTTCAAAATTTATGTCAAGATAACTGTCTCCATACATTGAAAAAAATGGTCCTTCAACCAATGAAGATGATTTTTTTAATGCGCCGCCAGTACCTATTAAGTTTTTTCCGTCATCTGAATAAGTTACATTCAAACCAAATTTTTTACCATTACCAACATAGCTTTTAATACTTTCAGAAATATGTCCAGTACAAATAATTACGTTTTCTATATTATTTTTTTTTAATAAATTTAGCTGGTGAAATATAAAAGGCTTTTTATTTATATCTACCATAGATTTAGGTTTTTCTTTAGTCAAGATTTTTAGACGAGTACCTAAACCACCTGCAATTATTATCATTGTTGGCAGATTATTCATTAACTTAATATACTTCTTACGCCTTCGAAATCAAATTTAAATCTAAGTTCTTTAAGTTTTGTTTTAGAGAAAGATTCTCTGAATTTTTTCTTATCATTAACATAAAACATTAAAAAACCGCCACCCCCAGCTCCAATTAATTTTCCACCTAACGCTCCACAACTCATAGCATATTCATACCACTCATCAATATTATCATTACTCATGCCTTTTGATCTTTCTTTCTTATGAAGCCAGTGCTTGTGCATTAAATTTGCAAAATTTTCTAAATTTCCATTTAGTAATTCTCTCATACTTTCTTTACCCAGTTCTTTTGTAAAGTGTAAATTTTCAATCATTTCTTGATTATTTTTTTTGCTTTTTGAATCTTGATCTTCTAGTATTTTTGAAGCTTTTCTTGAGAAACCTGTAAAATATAATATCAAGTTATCTTCTAGACTATATAAAATATCATTAGATAGATCTAGGGGCTTGTATACCACTTTACCATCTTTTTTAAAATTAAAAGTTGTGATTCCACCTATGGCAGAAATAAATTGATCTTGTTTTCCAACAGGTTCTTTTAATTTATTAATCTCTATATCACAAGCTTGCTCTGCAATTAATCTCTGGCTAACAATATTCTTTTTATATGTATGAAGAGCTTTTAAAAGTGCCGTTGTGAAGCTTCCAGACGATCCTAATCCTGTTCCTGAAGGAATATCGGCCATACTGCTAATTTCAAGAGAAATTTTAGAAAAATTTAAGAGCTTTAATGATTCTTTTATTATAGGGTGCTCTATATCGCTAATATTTTTCACTCTTTCGAGTTTAGAGTACTTAATAATCATCTCTTCTTCAAAATTATCATGAAGAGTTATATAGATATACTTATCAATCGCTGCAGATATTAAAAAACCCTCATGATTTTCATAATATGAAGGTAGATCTGTTCCTCCTCCACCTAGCGATAATCTTAAAGGACTTCTAGTAATAATCATTTGTTATATTTACTAAACATTGAGTTTTAAAATATATTATATTGTATATTAATTTTCATAAATATCTTCTATTAATTTTAGAGCATTAAATGCATCTTGAGCATCACCACAGGGTCTTGAATTATTTTTTATTGATTTTTTAAAATCCCTAAACTCATTTTTCCAAGATATGTCTTCAGGCCCAAATTCCCATTCTTTAGAAATAGGCGGCCCCATTTTTGGAAGCATTTTATAGTAGGTTAGCTTTTCTTTTCCATAACTTCCACCAAGCCCTGAAATCATAAACTTTGCTTTCTTGGTATATATTTCAAAAGAAAAGCAATTTTTCCATTCTGTCCATGAAGCATGCAGCCATGCAACATTGTTTTTTTTATTTTTTAGAGACAAAAAACAATTATCTTCAACTTTTGTATCCCAAAAATAAGTTGGTAATAATTTATAATCAACTTTTAGTTTTCCCATAAACCATAAGGATAAATCAATTAAGTGAGAGCCTTGATCTAAAAGCTCGCCCCCGCCAGATATTTCTTTATTACATCTCCATTCATTTTCATAGCCTACTCTACCGCCATGACCATACATTCCTCTAATAAATAAAATCTCACCAAGATTATTTTTTTCAATAATGCTTTTTGCCTTTAAGATTGCTGGATGAAACCTATGATTAAAACCTACTTTAACTATCACGTTGTTTTTTTTAGAAAGAGATATTATTTTTTTTAGTTCTTTGGACTCGCAGGAACCAGGTTTTTCTACCAAAACATGTTTATGTTTTTTTATAGCACTTAATGTGATATCCGATAAAGTATTATGTGTTGTTGCTATAAAAACTGCATCAATATCAGATTCTAGAATATCTTTTATAGAAGAAGATATTTTAGCGCCAGTTTTTTTTGACAACATTTTAGACCGTTGTTTATTGATATCATATATATATTTTATTCTATCTAATTTACTAATAGAATCAGCTCTCTTGGTACCTATTAGCCCGCAACCTATGATTCCTATTTTCATTTTAATTTTTGTCCTCTATCATCAGGGATAATTCTCCTTAAATTATAAATATCTGTCTTTTTAAGAATTTCTTTAAAGTTTTTAAATTTTCTCCAGTCATCCCATACTGCGCTAATAAGTTTTCCAGATATTCCATCACTATCTTTAGAGGCTAGATATAAAGTAAGGTCTGTTACTAAATCAAAATCACCAGAATTTTCTTTAAGCGTTTTTCTTAAGTTTTTATAATAGGAATTACCCACAATTTCTGGACTAGTATTTAAAACGCTTTTATTCATGTCAGTAAGTATAGCGCCAGGAGCTATTGCATTAACATCAATATTAAAGTCTTTTAATTGAATGGAAAGATTTTCAGTAAATCTTACAAGAGCAACTTTGGATAAAGAGTAAGCATTCATTTCTGGTAATGGAGAAGCAGCACCGCCTCCAGAAAAATTTATAATTTTTCCGTAATTTTTATTTTTAAACGTCTTTAAAAAATGCAAGCAAATATTTATGGGGCTAATTAGATTAACCTCAAGAGTTTTTCTCAATTCTTTCATAGAATAATTCTCAATTTCTCCTAATGGACCATGAATACCGGCACAATTAATAATAATATCTAGATTAGGATGAGATTTTATAACTTTCTTACAAAATAAATTTGTTTCTTTTTCATTTGATAAATCTAAAGCATGAGCTTCTATAAACTGATTTTTATTTATCTTTAATTTATTTAGTTTGGCTTTCGTGTCTTCTAAATTTTTTATTTCTTTTGAGCATATAATAATAGATGCTCCGTTTAATAAAAACTTTTCTGAAATTTTTCTACCAATTCCTCTGCTCGCACCGGTTATTAAAGCAATTCTATTTTTTAGAATCATTTTCAAACACCCATTGGTTTTCATGAAGCCATTTTATTGTTTTTATAATACCTGTATCTATATTATTATTCTCTTTCCAGCCTAAGCTTCTTATTTTTTTTGTATCCAAATATATAAAGGGATTATCTCCAACCCATCCTTTTTTGCCTCCAGAATAAGTTAGCTTGGGATCTAATTTTAAGAAATCTGAAATTATTTTTACAGAATCATTAACCTCAATGTATTCATCACAACCTAAATTATATATATTTATATTGTCTACTGACTTGTCAATAGCGTAAATCATAGATTCAATGCAGTCTTGAATATAAATATATGATTTTTTTTGTTTACCATTACCAAGCACATTCATTTCTAAAGGATTTTTTTTTAGTTTTTGGTAGAAATCAAATAAATGCCCATGCGTATATCTCTCTCCAAGAACACCAACAAACCTAAATATCCAAGATTTAAAATTATAACCTTCGCAGTAAGATGAGATGAGTCCCTCGCCAGCTAATTTTGAAGCACCATATAGTGATGTTTGAATAGGGAAGGGAGCATTTTCTGGAGTTGGTATAATATCAGCTTCCCCATAAACAGATCCGGTAGAAGAAAAACCAATGTTTTTAATATTATTTTTTCTCATAGCCTCTAAAACGTTATATGTTGCTATGGTATTTTGTTCTAAATCCCTTTTAGGATCTTCTAAACCAAATCTAACATCAGCGTTAGCAGAGAAGTGAAAAACAAAATCATTGTTAGTAATAGATTTTTCTAGCAGAATTGGGTCGAGAACATCCCCCTCTATGAGAGAAAATTTATTATTTTTTAGTGCTTTTTCTAGAAAACGTCTATTACCAGTTGAAAAATTGTCGTAAACGGTGACATTTTTACCTAAATTCAACATCTTGTCAGCAACATTGCTTCCGATAAAACCAGCGCCACCAGTAATAAAAACATTATCTATATTATTCATGCATGTATTGTATAATAATTATCTTATAACGACATAGTATTTATTATGGATCTATTTTTATGAGCGATGTTAAGCTATCAATTGTTGTGCCTGTTTATAATGAAGAGAAAAGCATTAAGCCTTTCCTTGTAAAAATTCAAGAAAATCTTAAGGATATTGAGAGATATGAGGTTATTTTTTGCCTTGACCCGAGTAATGATCAAACCGAGGATATTATAAGAAGAGAAATTGAGTCTTGTAACAATATAAAGCTTTTGATTTTCAGTAGAAGATTCGGACAGCCTGCGGCAACAATGGCAGGTATTTTAAATTGCAGTGGCGAAGCATGTGTAATAATAGATGTAGATCTGCAGGACCCCCCAAGTTTAATTCCTGAATTATATAATAAATATAAAGAAGGTTACGATACAGTATTAGCAAAAAGAAGAGCTAGGGATGGCGAGACATTAATTAAGAAATTGATCGCATTCGTAGGCTATAAAATAATTAACAAAATTTCATATGTAGAGATCCCAAGAAATACAGGTGATTTTAGAATTATTAGTAGAAAAATAATAGAAGAGCTTAGGTTGCTTTCGGAGAAGCATGGCTTTCTAAGAGGATTAAATAGCTTTATTGGGTATGATCAAGCTGTAATAGAATATGATAGAGATGAAAGATATATAGGTGATGGTAATTATAATAAATTTACTGGATCAATTAAAATAGGACTAAACGGTATTATTGGTTTCTCGACAGCCCCGTTATCTATTATGTTGTGGCTAGGATTTTTTATATCATTAATGGCAATATTAGGAGCTATATACATATTTTTAATGAAAATGACTTTGGGTGTAAATTACCTAGCAGGTATACCAACTATAACAATTTTAATTTTATTATTTGGCGGAGCCAATATTATGGCAATTGGAGTTTTAGGTGAATATATTGGTAGAATATATGATGAAGTGAAGCAAAGACCATTGTACATAATTTCTGAGAGCCAAAATATTAACATTAAAAGTAAACGAGGTTTTGTTAAAAAAAATTAATGTTTGCTAAAATATTGCTATTGATAACAAAAAAAAATATTTATCAGATTATAAGGTTTTCTGTAGTTGGGTTATTTGTGACTTTATCATACTGCTTTGTACTTATATTATTAGTTGATTACTATAAAATAGATTTTTACATATCTAATATATTAAGCATTTGCTTATCTTCGCCCCTTGCTTTCTATTTACACAAATTTATAACATTTAGAAAAAGAAATAATACAAATTTATTAGAAGCTAGTAAATTCTTTACACAAGTTGCATGTGTTTTTTCCATATCAAACTTATTAATAGCTTTGGGATCTTATTTTAATATTTTAAATTGGGTAATAGTATTGATAATTGGGATGGTTATTCCTGTAATAAATTTTTTCTTAATGAGGTTCTGGGTATTTGTAAAATAAATTATTTAAATTATTTTTATCAGCTAGTTTTAAACTAATTATCGTTAATTTTTCTATAAGTAAATTACTTTGTAAAATAGGTATATTGAAATGTTATAATAATAGGCTATAGTCAATATAGAGGATGTTATTAAAAATATCATGTAAAACTAACACCTTCTAATGTATTATAATTTATAATAAATTAATCACTCGCAAATAAAGTATGTATTCGAGAATAGTAAGTTTAGTAATTTTATTTTTACCAATATTATGCACAATTGTGTGGCACTCAACTAATACCTCATTTCCTTATGCTGATGCCGCTACATTTTTAACAACATCAAATTTTATAACATCAAAGATATTCATAGATCATGACTTTTTTGGTTTTATGTATGAATTATTTATGCATAGGAATTGGAGGCCAGTAGGTTTTCATATATTAATAGTTCCGTTTTTATTAATTACTGGGGGCAATATATTGCTAACGGTTGGAATTATACATACATTATGTGTTTCTCTATCAGTATATTTTTTATATAAAATTTTTAGTGTTTTTTCTACTAAGATATTATCAGCCCTTGGTGCTTCAATTTTAGCAATGATGATCCATATACAGTTTGGAGGAATGACAATACCTTTGTTTTCAGAAATTGCTTTTATACCATTTACATTAGCTTCATTTTATTTTTTAATGCAGTCAAATTTTTTTGAAAGTATAAAATATTCAAAATATTTCACAATATTCTTTGCTTTATCTTTAATTATGCGTCCAGTAGAAGGCTTTCTTTATTTAATTTTGCCAATTATATTTTATATTTTGTACGGCATCAAAATAAAGAAAATAAATCCTTTGCATGCAATAGAGTCATTGTTGGCACCATTTATATTTGCAGTAATACTTTTTTTTACTGCAAATACAGACGCTATTAGGAGTATTGATGGAGAAAATTCATATAATATATATTTGATTGCGCTCTATCTTATTTCTTTCGTATTAGTATCAACCTTATTCCTCATTTATTATTATAAAAAGTATAAAAATTATCTGCCAGATGGCAATTCTAAAAGCTATATAAAAGCGTCATTTTCATTGGTTTCTCTAACTGTATTTATTTTTTACATCCCAGTATTTGAAGAATTATTTTCATGGGTTTATAGGACATCTTTTGGTGATGTTGTAGCTCATTATAGTAATAGCGAGAGTATCATTATGAGATTGAAGGCAGTTATTATTGCCTCAGGTTATATTACTACACTTACTGTCTTGCTAATTCCAAATTTTTATTTTTTAAATAGTTTATTAAAAAATAATTATATTTTTTCAGAAGATGGATCTTCACACTCACAAATTTCAGTAATAATTAAAAAAATTAAAAAATTTTTTAGTAAAAACGACTCTATACTTTTTCAGAAAAAAACAGCTATCAATTTAATGTTGCTTGCCTCAATAATAATCCCACTAAGTCTTTATATTTTCTCAGTTCAATCTGAATATAGAAAAGTTACCCCTGCTTTTTTATCATTAATGATAATTGCTTTATTGTTTATATTTTCTCGTATAAAATTAGGAAATATAAGATATATGATTTTAATTCCACTTCTATCGGGTCAATTATATTCGTTCAATAGTTTAATTTACACAGAGCAAAACATAAATGATTTTCATCAAGGTATTAAAACAAAATTAGAAAAAGGTTTTTTGGGCGCATTTCCTTTTCCGGTAAATGCAACTCCAAATGCGCACATTGTTGTAATGAATAAATTAGATTTAATATTAGAAAAATATAAAATTAAATACGTAGCCTGCGCAATATTTGCGGAAGGTGATGTTCCAATTGATCCGTTTCAATTAACTATGCTTTCAAGCTCTAGAGCCTACGATTTACGATATCCGTATACAGCAAAGTATAATAAAGATAACTTGGATTTTATTGATGGAAAAGACGGCCTTTTTTTAATAAATCCATTGGGAAAAATGGAGGATTCAAAAAAACAATTAGAAATTTTAGAGAATATTGTAAGTATTGGTCCAGCTAAGTCAGGAATACCAAATTTCAACACTAATAAACCTGCAAGCCCAAACCAGCTCTATGCATTTCTTTTGCAATTATATTATGCCAAGGATTTGATGCATACAATTGGCTGGAAGGAAATTGAATGCTTTGATATTAATGAAAAACATAGCGGTTGTGTTTTTCATAAAGAAAACTTCAAATAAAAAAATGTTGTCACTTGAAATTAATAAAATTGATATAAAGAAAAATAGAATTAATAATTTTGTTATTGAAGATATTAAAATTGGTGTTATTTATACTAATCAAAAAATATAATATATTTAAAATGACATGCCCTCATATGGGTGGAGACCTTAATTTAGGAATATACTGCTTAAAAGAAATGAGGATTCAATGTTTGTGGCATGGCTATATATGCAGTTTAGAAAATGGGGATTTTATTGAAAACTCAAACCTAGCAGACACTGAAATTAGCAGAGTAAATTCTAAGCACTACAATCCTAATGATTTTAGTTGTAGCAACTTAAATCTTGAGGTGCTAAGTTATTCAAATAAAGTCGAGAAAATAATAGCGAACATATAAATGTATTATAGTTTTATTCAAAAGTATACTTTCCCTGCAACAGTCGCAAGTGCGGTAGCAACTTACCTTGATTGTGAGCATTATATATTTCTACACAGAAGTTGTGAACAGGCATATAAGATCATTTCTATTGAAGGTAATAAATGCATATCTAAAATAAGATATAAGTCAGGTATGTTTTCATGGTCACAAATATCTACAACTGAGCATATAGCTCCAGCACAATTTAAGCAATATGATGAAATAATACGAGGTTTTGGACTTGCTATATTTGCTGGTTATTTATTAAAAAACATTAGGGCCACATTAACTTATTATGAAAATGACAAAGCAATTTCAATTACTGATATTGACAACCCAAAAGAAAACATAGAATTAAAGGAAGAAGATAGAATAGTAATATCAGAAATTAAATATGATATGGATATACCGTTTTTTTTATTTATGTTTCGTAGCTATATAGAAAAGAAATTAAAAGCAATGAAAATTAAAAAAGATTCAGAAGATTTATACATGAAAAGAAGAAGGATAATGTTATTTAGAGATGATAAATCTTTAGAAAAAGATTGTGAATACTGGAAACCATATTTTAAAAAATCATATTTCTTGCTTTTCAAAGAAAATTTTTTTAAAAGTTTTTTTTTGAAATTAAATTAAGATGAAAAATTTAATTAAAGCTTTCCTTGTCGTTATTATAATATATTTTTTGGCTGAATATAATGTTATTAATGCTTTAGAAATTAGTAAAGTTTTTGACAATTATAATTCTTTTTCATTTATCTTTTTATTAATGTTAGTAAATATTTTCGTAGGAGCTTTTAAATGGTGGATTTTACTTAGATCAGAGAAGTACAGTATATCTTATTATAATGCTTATCTTATTTACTCAACTGGAGTATTTTTTAATATATTTATGCCTGGCGGTGCCGGCGGGGATATCACTAAAAGCCTATATTTATTTAGTTATGTAAAAAAGTCTCAGAGGACATTAGCTGTATTTACAATTATTATCGATAGAATTATTGGATTACACGCATTACTATTTGTAATATTTGTTATTAGTTGCTTCCTGTCAGATCAGATATTTCATATTACTGAAATTAAAATATTACTTTATTGCACAACATCCTTGATGATTTTTTCAATACCAGCTATTTTTTTTATTATTCGTTATTCTGAAAAAATTTCTCATTACTTGAAGGATAAGAATTATTCTGAAGGTAGGATTTTAGAAACTATTTTTAAAATTTTAAAGGCGCTAATTGTATATAGAAACAGAAAATTTATAATTCTTAAATGTTGGCTCATCTCGGCTTTTAATCATATTTTATTGCTTTCATGTTTCTATCTTACAGCTATATCTATAGATATTAATATTTTCACTTTTTTTGAAGCTGCTTTTATAGGCGGACTAAGTTTAATTGCTAATATTATCCCATTGACCCCTGGCGGTATTGGTATCGGTGAAGGTTTTTTTGATTTTTTATCAAACTATTTTCATTATAGTAATACTTTGGCTTTTGGTAGTATATTTTTTATTACTATTAGAGTATTATTTAGTTTTGTATCTCTAGTTGGATCAATATCATTTATAGCTCTAAAAAAACCAAAGAAATTATATGCAATATCACAAAAAAAGAAAAATTTAGATGATTAAAATACCTCTTAATAAAAACACTATTGGCTCAGCCGAAAAAAAAGCATTGAATGCAGTTTTTGATTCAGGTTTTATGACAATGGGTAAGGTTACCAAGAAATTTGAGAAAGAATTTGCAGATTACCTAGGAGTAAAACACGCTATATATGTTAATTCTGGATCTTCAGCAAATTTATTAGCTTTTTCTGCTATTCAAGATAACGATAAACACAGGAATACAAAACATACGAAAAAATTTCTAAAGAAAGGTGATGAGGTTATCGTTCCAGCAGTAACTTGGTCAACTACAATTTGGCCTATAGCTCAAACAGGAGCAAAATCAGTTTTTGTTGATAGCGAGCCAAATACGTTACAGATGAGTGTTAAAGAAATAAAGAAAGCTATTACTTCTAAGACCAAAGCCATATGTGTAGTGCATGTCTTGGGAAACGCAGGTTACATAGAAGAAATTAGGGATATTTGTAGAAAGAAGAATTTGTGGTTAATAGAAGATACTTGCGAATCTTTGGGTGTAAAAAAGAAAAATAAATATTTAGGTACGTTTGGTGATATAGGTACTTATAGTTTTTATTTTTCTCACCATATGACAACAATTGAGGGTGGTATGATAGTTACAAATGATGACTATATTGCTAATAAGATTAAGTCTCTAAGGTCTCATGGCTGGACCAGGGATATGGATGATGCGGAGATGTATGAAAGACAATTTCCAAAAATAGACCCAAGGTTTTTATTTGTGAATGTTGGTTATAATTTAAGATCTACAGATATGAACGCAGCTATAGGGTTGGTTCAGTTAAAAAAATTAAAAAAATATAATGAGAGTAGGCACCAAATAGGTTTAATATGGAATAAAGCATTTCTACACCTAAAGAAAAAGGGATTATTTTTCCCAATGGAAGTTACAAAAAGTACTAAAGCTTCGTGGTTTGGTTTTCCAGTAATATGCAAAGATCAGAGTACAAGAGATAAGCTTAGAGAGCATTTAGAAAAAAATGGAATTGAAACTAGGCCTATAATATGCGGCAATATGACAAAGCAGCCAGGAATAAAGAATATTTTATATAGGGTGTCTGGAGAATTAAAGGGGGCTGACGAAATTATGAATAAAGGAATATTTTGGGGAAGTTCACCAGGCATGACAAAACCTGAAATAAATCATGTAATAAAAACTGTAAATAGGTTCTTTGAATGAAAAAAGCATTAATTACCGGAATTACTGGCCAAGATGGTTCTTATCTAGCAGAGCTTTTGCTTAGCAAGGGGTATGAAGTTCATGGAATTATAAGAAGATCATCTTCTTTTAATACAGAAAGAATTGCGCATATTTTTGAGGATATTCATAATCCAGCGCCAAAACTAAACCTACATTATGGAGATTTGACAGACGCT
>Ga0209711_10000496_pt1 | contig 39931 bp, 43 predicted proteins | sample ArcticOcean_MG_C_7_FD_187441 | JGI IMG/M metagenome (GOLD analysis project Ga0209711, IMG submission 187441) | Marine microbial communities from western Arctic Ocean - ArcticOcean_MG_CB11_88 (SPAdes) (version 2) | ecosystem: Environmental > Aquatic > Marine > Oceanic | place: Arctic Ocean...
ATAAAAAATTACAAGGAATGGTAATTAATATTTTAGATGCTAAAATATTTGGATTAAACCCAGATTACTATAGTTATACATTATCAAAGCAGGCCCTTTATGGTCTTACTAAAATGTCAGCCCTTTCATATGCGTCGTCTATAAGAGTAAATGGAATTGCTCCAGGTATTACTCTGCCCGCTCCTGGGCAAGATAAAAATTTATTCCAACGTTCTCATAAACAAAACTTACTAAAATCATCAGCTACTGTAGAAGAGATTTTAAACGCTATTCAATTCTTAATTATATCTAAATCTGTCACAGGTCATGTAACTCTTCTTGATGGAGGAGCTCATCTTGCCCCACCAAGAAGAGATGTTGGATTGTAATAAAAATTTCAAAAAAGAGAAAAAAATGTTAAACATTAGAAAAAGAAAAATATTTATAAATAATTTTGAATTAATGGCATCAGTTGGTGCGTATGAAGTAGAAAAAGAACAAAAGCAAAAAATAATTATAGATTTAGAGATTTATCTTACAAATGATTCTGAAACTAAAACAGATGAATTAAATCAAACCCAAGATTATAGCCAATTCAGAACATTAGTTAAAGATATTATCAATAGTAGACACTTTCAATTACTTGAAATACTTACAGATAAAATTTATGAAGAAATCATTAAAAATGAATTTGTTTTAGGAGTAAAAGTTAAAATTACTAAACCTGATATATTTTATGATTGTGAAGTAGCCTACCAGCTTTCTAATATTTAAAAGTTATCTTTTTGAGTTCGGATAGATTTAAAAATTTCTGATGGGCTGCTTAAATTAAGTCCTATGGAAGAAGCAAAAGAATTTTCATTAGCTCTTAAAAATGGATTAATTTTTTTTTCATCTCCTAATAAGAATGGAATAGTTGGCAGTCCCTCATTTCTTTTATTATTAATATTGTTGTAAGCTTGTTTTAGTAATTGGTTATTAGGATCTATATGAATAGAAAATTTTGCATTAGATAATGTATATTCGTGGCCACAGTATACTGTAGTATCGTCAGGTAGTAATTTTAATTTTAGAAGGCTATTCCACATTTCTTCCATCGTTCCTTCAAAAACTCGACCACATCCTAAGTAAAACATTGTATCTCCTGAAAAAAGATATTTTTCTTCTGGTATATAAAAACATACATGACCTAAGGTATGCCCTGGGGTATGAATTGCTTTAGAATCGGCTCCTGCTATAGATATAGTATCACCATCTGAAACAAAAATATCTATATCTGATATACGGTCCTTTTCATACAAAGGTGCAATTAATTGTGATTTATATATTTTTTTAAGTTTAGAGTTACCACCGGTATGATCATGATGATGATGAGTATTAATAATTTGATCTAAATTCCAGCTTTTAGCTTTTAAAACCTTTATTACTGGATCAGCTTCGCCTGGATCTATTACAGCAGTAATATTTTGTTTATCATTATGTAATAAATAGATGTAATTATCAGACAAAGCGCTAATTAGTTCTATATGAATCATTTTTTTCCTATTTAGTAAATTGATTTAAGTATTGGTTTTTTAAAAACATTAATTTAAAATAAAGCATATTTTTATAATTATTATAATCAAAAAGTTTATTTTATTAATTTTAGGTATATAAGTTAAAAAATAATAAAAAGGAATGAAATGAATAATATAGAATTAGATACTCTTCGAGTCAAAATTGATGATATTGATTTTCAATTATCAAATCTATTAAAAGAAAGACAATCTTTAGCATCTAAAATAATGATTGCAAAAAAAGGAAATTCTCCTTTTGATCCTGAAAGAGAAGAAAAAGTTATAGAAAAGGTAGTTACTTTTGGGTTAGATAAGTTTTTAGTTGAAAAAATATGGCGTCAGATAATATCATCAAATTTATCATTACAAAAAAAATTAAAAATAGGTGTGGCAGGTAATGATGATGAAATTAAATCTTCTTATTTAGGCCATTTTGGTAATTATTTTGATACAACTTATTTTTCTAGTGTTATCAGTTTATTAGCTTCATTAGAAAAGAAAGATATAGAAATAGGCTTTATAAATAATGACAATATAAAAAAAATTGAAAATGAAAGCGATATTAAAGTTAACTTTCAAGTTATAGCTAATATTCCGTTGTATAAAAAACCTGATCAACAACAATATAATATTATTAAACTTAAAATGAATTAATTATAGGTATTTATCAATGTTATTTCCTTCTGTGAAAAGCAGTATAGAAAATTTAAAATCTTATAAACCTAATTTTGGAAAAGTCAAAAATATAAAAGTAATTAGACTATCCGCAAATGAAGGTGCATTGGGCACTTCAGCAAAGGCAATTAAAGCAATTAATTCTTTTTCTACTGATTTACATAGATATCCTCCTCAAGTAAGTGAAGATTTAGTTAACGCAATTGCAAAAAGATATTCTCTTGATAGAGATAAAATTATTTTAGGAAATGGTTCAGATGAATTAATTGCAATTATAGCACAAGCCTATCTTAGTTCGGAGGATGAAGCTATTTATACAGAGTATGGTTTTTTACAATTTCCACAACAAATTTCAATTGTTGGCGCAAAAGGCGTAATAGCTAAAGATAATAAATTAACAGTTAGTGTTGATAATATACTTTCTAAAATTAATAAGAAAACAAAGTTAGTTTTTCTTGCTAATGCTAATAATCCTACTGGTACATTTATATCAAAAGATGATATAATAAGGCTTCATCAAGGCATGCCTTCAAATGTTTTGCTTGTTTATGACGCAGCTTATAGTGAATTTATTATTGACCCTGATTATATTGATGGAAGCTATTTAGTCAATCAATATGACAATGTCATTATGTTAAGAACATTTTCGAAAATGCATGGTTTAGCTTCATTAAGGCTTGGTTGGGGATATTGTTCTAACTATATTTTAAATAATCTTATGAAGGTTAGAGGGCCATTTAGTGTTAATGTTGCTGCCATGATAGCGGGAAAGGCTGCAATTGAAGATATTGATTTTCAGAAAAAATCAGTAGAGCACAATATAAACTGGATGGCTTGGATAAAAAAAGAATTAAAAAAAATAGGGTTAACATATCAATCATCTGTTACTAATTTTCTACTAATAAAATTTCCTTGTGAAAAACAAAAAACTGCTGAAAATGCAGAGATTTTTTTAGCAAAGCGTGGAATTTTAGTTAGAAATATGTCTGGATATAATTTACCAAGCTATTTAAGAGTTTCATTAGGTACAGAAGAGGAAAACATGATTTTTATAAAAGAATTAAAAAGCTTTATAGATAATTAATAATGGCTTTAATTTATAAAAAGGTATGTGTAATAGGATTAGGACTTATTGGAACTTCAATTCTTCATGCTATTAAAGCAAAAGAAGATAAGAATATTATTACTTTGGCATACGACATTAACTCGAATCATAGAGACATAGTTTCTAAAATGAACATTGCCTCTCTAGTCTGTGATAAAATAGAAAATGCTATTAACGATGCTGATTTAATTATTTTATCAATCCCTGTAGGCTCAATGTCTAATGTAGCAAAGTTAATATCCTCATATTTAAAAGAAGGTGCTATAATTACAGATACTGGTTCTACTAAACAATCTGTAATTAAAGATATACAGCCAAACCTTCCAAAAAACGTTCATTTTATTCCTTCTCATCCACTTGCAGGGACAGAGTATTCAGGTCCTCAAGCAGGGTTTGGAACTTTATTTGAAAACCGTTACTGGCTTTTAATATCTGATATAGAAACAAAAAAAACAAAACAATTAGGATCTTTTTTCACAAAATTAGGAGCAATGGTAGAAATAATTAATGCTAATTATCATGATAGAATTTTAGCAATTACATCTCATTTACCACATTTAATTGCTTATACTATAGTTGGAACAGCTTCCGATTTAGAATCTGATTTAAAAAATGATGTTATTAGATACTCAGCATCAGGTTTTAGAGATTTTACTAGGCTTGCTTCATCAGACCCAATAATGTGGAGAGATATTTTTATTCATAACTCTGATGCTGTTCTAGAGATGCTTCAGAGATTTAATGAAGATTTATCGGATTTACAAAAAGCTATTAGAAAGCAAGATGCAGACAAGCTGCATTCATTTTTCTCAAGAACAAGGTCCATTAGAAAAAAAATAATAGATGCTGGTCAAAGTTAATTAAAACAGAATTTTAGAAATGTTAATTCTTGATTTGGCTATTAGAAATTTACAGTATTCTAATAATATTAATGAAAATGTTTCATATGAATATATCCAATTATTAATATTGTGTTTTTCAGGAGTAATAGGGTATTTAATAATTTTTAAGTTAGGCATTTTATTTTTAAATTCTAAAACAGCTCTTGGCATATGATAGTTACTAGTAATAAGAATAAGTTGTTTTATATTATTTTTATTAACCCATATCAGGGTTTCTATTGCATTCGAACGAGTGTTTTGAGATTTATTATCTAGTTCTAGGCAGCATTCAATAAATATATTCAGTGGATCATTTTTTGATAATAGTTTATTTACATTTGATTTTGTAAAACCTTTGCCAGTACCACTAATAAGTATATCAATATTCATTGATCCCAATTTACTAAAATTTTTAATTAATTTTAACCCTTCCTTAATTCTATTTGATCCCCCTGTTAGAATGACAACGTTCTCTGCTTCTTTAATAGAATATTCTGTAAGAGATTGAACTTGCTCTTTATACTTTAATAATCCAGTACAAAAATAAATAAATATAATTATAAAAATTAGTAAAAAAAATACTTTAAAAATATGTTTGTTCATAAATATATCATTCTAATAGTTTGAAACATGTTGGCAAAAAAAAATTGGTTAGTATATAATATAAAATATATTTTATTATTTCTAAGGGTACTATTGATGAGAGAGACGTGTAAGTCATGTGGAACTGTATTTGATTTAGATGAAAACACGCTATCTAATGAAGTGCATTGGTTAAAATGTAGTGTTTGTAATGAAAAGTGGATTCCATCAACTAAAAATAATAATACAACAATAGAAAATAAAATCACTACAATTGATTATAAAGAAAAGTTAAAAGAAGCACCGTCTAAAAGTTTCAATAATAATGAAATTAATAAAGTTAAAAATGAGCTTGCTTCAATTAAATTTGCTGTAGAAAACAACTCTAAAAAAATGTCTGATTCAAAAAATTCTATATTAAATCTAAAAAACCAATCTGTTGCAGAAATTGCTAATGAACTGGCTGCTTCAAAATTAAAAAATGATCCTTTGCAAGAAAGTAAACGAAAAGAAAAAAATAATGTAACTAAAACTAAAAAAATTAAAATTTATCCTTTAGTTTTAGTTACATTATTTTTTTCTTTAGGAGTATCTGTTTTTTTTAGATCTGCCATTCTTGGTTATAGTTATAAATACTTGCCGTCACATACTAAAGAATATAATCAAAAAATTAATGATTTTTTTCAATTTATTAAATTACCAATTATGGCTGAATTAAATCATATTAAAATAGTAGACTTCAGTGCAACTTTTCAAAAAAATACTGTCAAATTTATAGGTATCCTAAAAAATAATTCGTCTAGGCCAATTTTAGTACCAAAGATTAAAGTTATAGCAGTTACTGAAGATGGAAAAATTTTGATTGAAAAAATTATACCATTGATAGCTAAAGTATTATTGCCATTTTCTCAAATTGAATTTAATGATGTTATAAAAACAAAATTTAAACAGGAAAATATAAGAGTAAGAGTAACTCTTTTAAAACAAGTATTTTAATTTTAAAAATATTTTAACAAAATTTCTTTTTTAATTAATTTTTCAATACTTTCAGTTTTTTTAATTAAATATTCTTTATTATTATATATTATAATTTCATTAGCGTCAGCTCGGGCATTATAATTGGAACTCATTACTGAAGCGTATGCTCCAACAGTCCTTATTGCTAAAAAATCATTATTATCAACACTTTGAATTTTTCTATCTAAAGCTATAAAATCTCCAGTTTCACAAATAGGGCCTACAATATCAGCTGTGATTTTATGATTATGATTAATATTAACAGGTTCTACTTCATGAAAAGCTTCATATAAGGTTGGCCGAATTAAATTATTCATTGCGGCATCAACTATAATAAATTTTTTATCATTGTTTTTCTTATTTCTTATTACTTTTGTTACAAGAATACCTGCCTCAGCAATTAAACTTCTTCCAGGTTCAAAACTAAGATTATAGTCAGAGTTTAAAAATAAATCAGTGACAATTTTTCTGTATTTTGAAAAATCAGGAGGGATATTATTTTGATAATTGATCCCAATGCCGCCTCCAAGGTCTAAGCTTGGTACTTGAAAGTTATTTTTTTTTAATTCATCAGCCAAAGACTTAAGACTAGAATATGCTGTAAAAAAATAATCAAAATCAAAAATTTGTGACCCAATGTGAACGGCTAATCCAACGGGATTAATGTAATCTAAATCATGAAGTCTTTGGTATATTGTCTTTACATTTTCAAAGTTAATGCCAAACTTTGTACTCTTTTCTCCTGTAGATATTTTTTTATGTGTATTAGGAGAAATGTCAACGTTTATTCTAAGACATATGTTAGCTGTAATTTTAAGTTTAGAGGCTATTCTTTGAATATCATTAAGTTCTTCTTCAGATTCAATATTAAATTGTAAAATATTATTTTTAAGAGCTAATTCAATTTCGGTATTTTCTTTTCCTACTCCTGAAAATATTATTTTTTTTGGAGAAACACCCGCCGCAATACATTTTTTAAATTCTCCAATGGAAACTATGTCTGCCCCACATCCTAATTTTGCGAAATAACTAATTATACTTATTGAATCATTTGCTTTAACAGCGTAATGTATATTCCCTTTTACAGGACTAACTGCATCTAAAAATGCTTCATATCTTTGTTTCATTAAGCCGGTATCGTATATAAATAATGGAGTGCCGTATTTTTTAGCTAAATCACTAATTTTTAAGTCTTGCACGCAGAGTGTTTGATTATGATCTCTATAGAAACCTGGTAAATTCATTTTATTAACTTAATTCATTTTAATAATTTGAGATGGCTTTATAGGATCAGATTTTCTCCCGCAACCTGAAAATGATATAGATATCAATAATACAGAAATAATGATTATAACTTTACTCATAATTTATTAATTTAATCCTTTAAAAATCTTTTTTTTGCTTCTTTAACAGCGTTCATTACGTTTGTAGGTGCTGTACCTCCATATGAAACTCTACTTGCAACAGAATTTTTAATTTTTAAAACTGCTAATCCACTTTTATCTATTGTTGGTATAATATCTTGCATTTCTTTTAAAGATAGATCTTCAAGATTACAATCTTTTTTCTCCGCTAATAAAACAATTTCACCTGTAATTCTATGAGCATCTCTAAAAGGAATTTTTAATTTAGTCACTAAATAGTCAGCTAAATCTGTCGCTGTAGGAAAACCTTTTTGAAGAGCAGACAGCATATTTTTAGGAATGGGCTCTAAACCATTAATCATTCCTTCCATATTTATAACACATAATTTTATTGAGTTTACTGTATCAAAAATAGGCTCTTTATCTTCTTGCATATCTTTTCCATAAGTCATCGGAAGACCTTTTAAAACTGTCATTAAGTTTATTAAATTACCAAAAATTCTTCCTGGTTTAGCTCTTATCAATTCTGCTGCATCAGGGTTCCTTTTTTGAGGCATAATACTTGATCCAGTAGTATAGTTTTCAGGTAATTTAATAAAATTAAATCTATCTGATGACCAGATAACTAATTCTTCAGCTAATCTAGATAGATGTATTGCTATTAAAGAAGCTGATGAAATAAATTCTACTGCAAAATCTCTATCAGAAACTGCATCCATAGAGTTTGCAGTAGGTCTATCAAAATCAAGTTTATCAGCTACAAAGTGACGATCAATAGGATAACTTGTGCCAGCTAATGCGGCAGAACCAAGAGGAAGTTCATTTAACCTTTTTCTACAATCTACTAATCTACTTCTGTCTCTACCTAGCATTTCTACATAAGCAAGAAGATGATGCCCAAATGTAACTGGTTGAGCAACTTGTAGGTGAGTGTACCCAGGCATTAATAAATTATAATGAAGTTCTGCTTTATAGATAAGGGCACTTTGTAGTGATTTGATATCAATTTCAATTTCATCTATTCTTTTTCTCAACCATAATTTTATATCTGTTGCAACTTGATCATTTCTTGATCGTGCTGTATGAAGTTTTTTCCCTGGCTCTCCAATTATATCAACTAATCTTGTCTCGATATTCATATGAATATCTTCTAATTTTATAGAAAAAACGAATTTATTATCTGTTATTTCCTTTTTAATTTGATTAAGACCATTTTTAATTAAAGTGTAATCTTTTTTAGTAATAATTTTTTGGTTAGATAACATTTCTGCATGAACAATTGAACATTCAATATCTTCAATATAAAGTTTTTTATCAAATTGAATTGATGCATTAAACTCTTCCATTAATTCATTTGAGGATGAAGAAAATCGTCCTCCCCAGATTTTACTATTATTTATTTTATCAATGTTTTTTTTTGTCATGTATATATCTGTTTTCATTAAAATTTTTAAGTGTTTAAGTACTATAATAGTTTATAGTATTTCTTTAAAAGAAATTAGTATTTATTTTAAAGAAAGGCAAACAATGAAGATATTTGGAATTCGTCAAAAAAAAATATTTATATTTATATTTATTTTGATTATCAGCGGTAATGCTTTAGCTAATGATGTGTTAAAAAAAACAGATCTAAATTCAAAGTTTCCAATTATCAAAATAATTAATAATCAAGGTAACCCTTTTACTTTAAAATTTGATAATTTTTCAAAAAACAATGGGTACGTAATAAATTTTTGGGCAACATGGTGTGTGCCTTGTAAAAAAGAATTACCTGATCTTAATTTGCTACACTTAAAGCTTATAGAGCATAAAATTGATGTTATTACAGTTTCAATTGATAATAAAAGAATAGAAGAACAGCTAGTTTTTTTGTCTGACAATGGAGCTTCAGATTTAGTAAGTGTTTTTGATAAAAAAATGGCCTTATATAAGGCGTTGAATTTAAGAGGTATTCCAACAACTCTTTTAGTAGACAGAAATGGTTACATAGTATCAAAACACGAGGGAATTTTAGAATGGGGAAAGCCAAGAGTTATTAGTAATATTTTGAATTTATTTAATTAACTTTTCTAATTCTGGAACCGCTTTAAATAAATCATCTGCAAGCCCGTAATCAGATACTGTAAAAATTGGAGCGTCCTCATCTTTATTGATTGCCACAATTACTTTACTATCTTTCATTCCTGCTAAATGTTGAATGGCTCCTGAAATTCCTGCTGCTATGTAAAGATCTGGTGCCACTACTTTTCCTGTTTGACCAACTTGCCAGTCATTGGGAACATATCCCGCATCAACGGCAGCTCTACTTGCACCCATAGCCGCACCTAGTTTGTCGGCAAGTTTTTCAAGAATTTGAAAGTTTTCACTTGAACCAAGGCCTCTTCCACCAGAAACCACAATATCTGCAGCTGTTAATTCTGGGCGTTCATTTTTTGACAGCTCTGAGCTAATATATTTAGTTAAATTAGTTATTTCAGAAGATAAAATTTCTATTTTTGCAGCTTCTTTTTCACCAAACGTTGCTTTTTCAAAAGCTGTTGTTCTAACAGTTATAACTTTACATGTATCACTACTTCTAACAGTTGCAATAGCATTTCCTGCATATATAGGCCTTTTAAAAGTATTATGATCAATTATTTCTATGACATCTGGGATTATCATGACATCTAAGAGAGCAGCTAAACGAGGTGCAGTATTTTTCCCATTAGCTGTGTTTGCAAAGAATATATGAGTATAATCTTTAGATACGGATTGAATAAGAGTAGAAATATTTTCTGCTAAAGGGTTTTCGTAAACTTTATTATTACAAAATAATACTTTATTTAAACCTTCAATTTTATTTCCACTATCAATAACATCTTGGCAATCATTTCCTATTACAAAAAGGTCAACTGTACCAATTTGTTTTGCTGCATTTACAGCATTTAAAGTTGCAGGTAATATTTCATCATTATTATGTTCTGCAATTACTAAAACATTCATGTTTAATATCCTTTATAATTTTATATAACTTTTGCTTCATTTTGTAATTTATCAAACAGTTCTTCTACTGTTTTAACCATTATACCAGCTTCTCTTTTTGAAGGCTCTTCAACTTTTAAGATTTCTAGTTTTTGTGTAATATCTATTTTGAGGTCATTTACTTTAATTTCATTAATTGGTTTTTTCTTTGCTTTCATAATATTAGGCAGACTAGCATATCTTGGCTCATTTAATCTTAAGTCAGTAGTTATAATAGCTGGCAAAGTAATTTCTATGTTTTCAGTTCCACCGTCAACTTCACGGCTTACCTTTGCTGTTTTATCAGTAATTTCAACTTTACTTGCAAAAGTGGCTTGTGGCCAATTTAATAGAGCTGAGATCATTTGGCCGGTAGCATTCATGTCATCGTCAATAGCTTGTTTGCCTAATATCATTAAATCAATATTTTCTTTTTTAGCTATAGAGGCAATTATTTTAGCAACCGTTAACGGTTCTAAAGTATCATTAACTTCAACAAATATCCCTGAATCAGCTCCCATTGCAAGAGCATTTCTAATTGTCTCTTGAACTTGAGTAACGCCTATTGAAATAGCTATTACTTCTGATGCAATTCCTTTTTCTTTAAGCCTTAATGCTTCTTCTACTGCAATTTCATCAAAAGGATTCATAGACATTTTAACATTATCTAATTCTATGCCAGATTCATCGTTTTTAACTCTAACTTTAACATTATAATCGACAACTCTTTTAACAGGAACAAGAATTTTCAAGTTAAACTCCTTTAATATAACTTTTGTATTTTAAATTACTTTTGATTTAAACCAGGTATCCATAAAACATCATTTTTTCCGTTTTCATTCATAACGCGACATAAAACAAAGAGCAAGTCTGATAATCGATTTAAATAAATTAAAGATTGATTATTAATCATCTCATTATTAGCTAATGATGAAACTATTCTCTCTGCTCTTCTTGCAATTGTTCTAGCTAAATGCAACCAAGCGGAAGCTTCAGAGCCACCTGGTAAAATAAAAGAATTTAGTGGATTTATATTATTATTGTATTCATCAATTTTTTTTTCAAGAAGTGTAATTTGGTTTTCTTTAATTCTAAGAGGAGGGTATTTAGGTTTTTTTTCAGATATTGGAGTAGACAAATCAGCTCCTAAATCAAATAAATCATTTTGAATATCTCTAATTAATTTTTGTATCCCTTCATTATGATTACTTTTTTCTATATAAAAATATACTAAACCTAAAGTTGAGTTTAATTCGTCTACTGTTCCATATGCCTCAGGCCTTAAAGAGTGTTTTGAAACTCTACTACCATCAGTCAAGCCTGTTGTTCCATCATCTCCGGTTCGTGTGTATATTTTATTAATTTTAACCATTTGTATACCTTTTGTACAATAATAGACAAACGAAAATAAGAATTGCTATTGCTTGAAAAACAATGCGGTATCTCATTATCAAATTGCTTTTAGATTTATTATATTCTCCACCTCTTACCATAGTTATTAGGCCCCAAGCAAGAATGGCTACTACTACAAATAAAGAGATGAATAACGTAACATTATACCAATCCATTACTACATACTTTCCAGAATATTGATAAAAGGATCTTTTTTATTAAGAAATGCAGCTTTAAGAGTATTGTGCATTAAACACGCAATTGTCATAGGACCTACGCCACCAGGAACAGGAGTTATTTTATCAACAATATCAAACACTTTATTATAATTAACATCGCCAACTAACTTTGATTTATTATTTTTTATAGAAAGATCGTTTTGTTCTATTCTATTAATTCCAACATCAATGATAATTGCATTTTTTTTGATATAATCTTCATTTATCATTTCAGGCTTACCTATAGCAGCAATTAATATGTCTGCTTTTTTACAAGTTTCAATAAGATTTATTGTTTTTGAATGAGCTATAGTTACTGTACAGTTTGATGATAATAATAAAGATGCCATAGGTTTGCCAACAATATTTGATCTTCCTATGATGACAGCATTTTTACCTGTTAAATCGGGTATTTCTTTTTTTAACATATAAAAACAACCAAGGGGTGTGCATGGTATGAAACTAGGACTGCCCATAAAGAGATTGCCATAGTTAGTTGGATGAAATCCATCAACATCTTTTTCTGGATTAATAGTTTGTATTACTAATTTTTCTGATATGTGTTTCGGAAGAGGGAGCTGAACCAAAATTCCATGAACATCAGGGTTATTATTTAATTCAATAATTTTATCCAAAAGTATATTTTCATATACTTCGTTAGAAAAAGTTATTTTCAGAGAATTTATGTTGTTTTTATTAGCGGTTATTATTTTATTTTTTACATAAACTTCACTTGCGGGATCGTTGCCTATTAAAACAACAGCTAAAGTAGGCTTTTTGCTATACTTTTTAATATAATCAACACTTAATGGGTAAATTTTCTTGAGAAGATTGTCTGCATGAATTTTTCCGTTTATAATTTTATCATTAGTTTCCATAAATTATTTTTATAACCCTAATCTAAAGTCATTCAATAAATTTTTTAAAAAGCTTAACAAAAGAATGACAATAACAGGTGATAAATCCATGCTACCAATCATTGGAATATATTGCCTAATTTTACCTAACACAGGTTCATGAATACTTAAAAGTGCGCGAAAAATAGTGCTTATCAGTTTGTTGTTGCTATTAATCAATTGAAATTGGATTAACAGTCCCATAATTACATATGCAAATAATGTGTATAAATAGAGAGATATAATTTCATTTATCAATATTAATAGAGCATTCATTTTTTCTACTTTTCTTGATTTTTAATTAATTCTTTTGTTTTAAATAGTGTTTAAAAATAATTTTACTATAGTTAAATTCAAATGTTTGTCTATTATATATTCTTATATCTAGAATACAAAATTTAACAGGTTTTTTATAATGAAAAATATTAAAAGTAAAAGAAATTCCTATAAATTATTCTTTAATTTTTTTTTTCTAATATTTATTTATTGCAACCCTATCTTTGCTTTAGAAAATGAATCTCAATCTATAGAAAATAATATAAAAATTAATGATAATTGGAAAATTATATTAAATAAGGCTTCAGGCAAAACTATTTTTTTTCATGCATGGGGTGGAGGAAAAAATATTAATTCTTATATAAAATGGGCTTCTAAAGAGGTAATGCAGAGATATAACATTAAAGTTAATCATGTAAAAATTTCTGATACATCTAATGTTGTTGCTCGAATATTATCAGAGAAAACAGCAGGGAAACATAAAAATGGTGCTGTCGATTTAATTTGGATTAACGGTGAAAATTTTTCTTTTATGCAAAAACATAAACTACTTTTTAAAGATAACTGGATAATGAATTTACCCGAGACAAATAACATGGATTTTATAAGTAATCCTAGCTTACTTAACGACTTTGGAATACCAACAAATGGAATGGAGATGCCATGGGGTGTATCTCAATTAAACTTTTATTATGATAGTAAATATTTAAAATATCCTCCTAAATCGGCGATAGAACTGAAAAAATATATCATTAATAATAAAGGTAGATTTACATTTCCACAACCGCCAGATTTTGTAGGCACAAGTTTCTTAAAACAAGTTTTAATTGAATTAATTGAAGATAAATCTGTTTTAAAATCAACTTATGTTAAAGGCAGGCACGAAGATTTATTAACTCCTTTATGGACGTGGTTAAATGATGTAACCCCATTTCTTTGGAGAAAGGGAATAAATTATCCAACAAATTATATGTCATTAACACAATTGGTTGCTGATAGAGAAATTGATATTGGAATGGCATTTAATATTGCACATGCATCCAATGCTATTTCAGAGGGAAGATTACCTAAAACTATTCGAGGGTACATTCACAAAAAAGGTACTTTAGCCAATGTACATTTTTTATCAATACCTTACAATTCTTCTAAAAAAGCCGCTTCACAGGTTTTTATAAACTTTTTAATTTCTCCTGAAGCACAAATAAAAAAACAAAACAAAGATATTTGGGGAGACCCAAGTGTGTTATCCATGAATAAAATGCTTCCAGAGTGGAAAAATAAATTTAAAAACCTTTCTAAAGGAATAGCAACATTGAGCAATGAAGAATTACAACTTAAACTTGAAGAGCCCCATCCTTCTTGGGTAAAAGTGATTGAAAGTAAATGGATAGAAAAGTTTGGCTCAAGTAAGTAATTATTGAATGAAAACAAAATATTATAATAGATTGTTAAAGTTTATTTTATTTTTATTTACTTTAATTATATTGTCTCCAACTTTTATTGGTTTTTTAGGAGTTCTTTTTCCAGCTTTTGGATATTTTCCTGCTCTAGGAGGCAATTATTTTTCGTTGAACTTCTTTAATGATTTATTTTTAATTCCAGGAATAAAAAAATCATTACTGTTATCTCTTTTTATAGGCTTTTTTTCAACTCTTTTAGCCTTATTTTTTTCTCAGTTAATTCTTTTATATATTTTTAATACCAAAATTTTTTATTACCTTAAAATTATAATATCACCTCTTGTAGCTTTGCCTCATATTACAATGGCCGTAGGCTTGCTTTTTCTGCTTTCACCAAGTGGCTTTATTGTTAGAGCATTATCTCCATGGTTAACCGGTTATGATAGGCCTCCTGACTTTTATCTTATTCCTGATGAATTTGGATTAAGTTTGATTTTAGGTTTAGTGCTGAAAGAAATCCCATTTTTTTTATTAACTTCGATTGCAGCACTAGAGCAGTTTCCAGCAAACAAGCTATTTAACGTTGGAAAATCTTTGCAACATTCTAATTTTTCAACATGGTGTCTAATAATTTTTCCTAATTTATATAATAAAATTAGATTAGTTATATTTATTGTTATGGCGTTTACTTCTTCGGTTATAGATATGGCTTTAGTGTTATCTCCATCAACTCCATCAACATTATCCATCAGGATTTTACAATTTTATCAATCAACAGAAACCAATTCTATTTTTATTGCGTCTAATTTAGCTTTAGTTCAAGTAATAATTATAATTATTCTTATGCTAACTTGGAAATTAATAGAAATGATTATAAAACATAATTATTTTTTCTTATTTTCAATAAAATTTTTGCCCCGTAAAAAATATTTTTTAGAAAAATATTTTTTTAGTTTAGGTCTATTTTTAATATTCTTGTCAATATTAGGTATAATCAACTCTTTCTTTTGGGGAATAGGTAATAATTGGTATTTTCCAAATGTGTATCCTGAAACATATACTTTAGATCATATCATAAGTTTTTTTAATGAAAATAAAGTTATAATATTAAACTCTTTGTCTATAGCTTTGATTGTTTCTATTTTATCAATTTTTATTATCATAATCTGGATAGAATCTTGTGATTATTTAAGTATTAATAAACCTTATTTAGAGTTTCTAATATTCATCCCATTATTTATTCCTCAGATTTCATTATTAATAGGCCTTCAAACTTTTTTAATTAAAGTAGGGTTCCAAAATTATTTTTTTTCATTGATTTTTATAGAAATTCTATATGTTATTCCATATTGTTTGATATTATTAGGGCCAGCATTAAGGGGAATAAATAAAGATTTTTTATCTATAGGGGCAAGTTTAGGTAAGACAAGAATTCAAAGATTATTCCTAATAAAAATACCTTTGATTGTATCCACATTGTTAACTTCTTTTGCCATTGGCATCATTATTTCTTTATCATTATACACACCTGTTTATTTTATTGGGGCAGGGAGAATAACAACTCTAACAGTTGAAACTTTAAATTTAGCAACAAGTGGTTTAAGACAGGATCTTGGTGTAGCAACAATTTTTCAGATAATCATTCCTATTTTTATACTTTTAATAGTAGCTTATCTTAATAAGAAATTTACTAAATGGGTTTTTTAAAATTATTTACATTGCTTGAAAAGCTAACTTAAATCTTTTATAGAACGATCATATAACTTTTTAGGAGAATATTTTGTCAAACAGATCAGCCTTCAAGGGTAAAAAAATTGCTATCATGGTCGCAAGTGGTTTTAATGAAGAACAATTTTTAATTATCCAAAAAACATTGTTAGCAGCTGAAGCCTCTTATGTAATTATCTCAAGAGATATAGGCACTACAAATGGTTGGGCTTCTAATCAGTGGGGGTTATCTTATCCAGTTGATAAATCTCTCTCCGAAACTCTAGCAATTGATTATGATGCTTTGATTGTTCCTGGAGGGTCCAATCAAATTGACACATTAAGTAATGATCTTCATGCCAGAAGAATTTTAAGAGCATTTTTGAGAGAGCATGAGCCAGTTGCTTTGGCTGGAATTTCAACAATGTTGTTAACTACTATTGATGCTGCAAAAGATAGAAAGATAGCGGCATCAGATGCTGATAGCGCATTATTAATAGCAGCAGGCGCTGAAATAATTGATAAACCTACAGTCAGAGATAAAAACTTGATAACTGCAACTAGTGGTGATGCAGGTATTTCTGAGCTTTTAGATATGTTAGCCCAAGCAATTGAAGAAACTAAAAATAATTAGAGACTTATTTTGATAAAAAAAAAATCTATTAATAGAATCAGTCCTTGCATTGGAATATGTGTTTTGGATATTGATACTGACTTTTGTATTGGTTGCTTGAGATCTAGTAAAGAAATTGCTATTTGGTCTCAAATCGATGATAAAAAAGCAAGACATATTATGAAAGAGATAAAAAATAGAAATATTAATAAAAATTTATCAAGTTAAAAATCATAGGAATTTAAAATGCATAAATATAGAACTCACAAGTGTAACCAACTTAGATATGAAGACGTTAAAGAAATTGTTAGATTATCAGGCTGGGTTCATAGGAAACGAGATCATGGACAACTAATATTTATAGATTTAAGAGATCATTATGGCCTCACTCAAGTTGTTGTAGATTCTTCAAATACATATTTCTCAATTGTTGAAAACATTTCTCTCGAAAGTGTAATAACTATTACTGGAACGGTTGTTAAAAGATCAGATGAAACAATTAATAAAAATTTGCCAACGGGAGAAATTGAAGTAAATTTATCTGAATTAGATATAATCTCAAAAGCAGAAAATTTGCCGTTACAAGTTAATTCTGAAGAAGATTATGGCGAAGAAACCAGAATGAAGTTTAGATATCTTGATTTAAGAAGAAATAGACCGCATTCAAACATAGTTTTAAGATCAAACGTAATACAGACTATTAGAAATAAAATGGTAGATTTAGGTTTTATTGAATTTCAAACACCTATTTTAACAGCCTCAAGTCCTGAAGGAGCAAGAGATTTTTTAGTTCCATCAAGATTAAATAAAGGAAAATTTTATGCTTTACCACAAGCACCTCAACAATTTAAACAGCTTATTATGGTTTCTGGTTTCGATAAATATTTCCAGATAGCTCCTTGTTTTAGAGATGAAGATAGTCGAGCCGACAGATCTCCAGGTGAATTTTATCAATTAGATCTAGAGATGTCATACGTTCAACAAGAAGATGTTTTTGAAGTAGTTGAACCGGTTATTAGAGAAGTTTTCGAAACATTCTCCTCAAAAAAAATAGATAAAATCTTTCCTACAATCACCTATGCAGAGTCAATGTTAAAATATGGTAATGATAAACCTGATCTAAGGTTTAAATTAGAAATTAAAGATGTCACTGAAATTTTTAAAGATTCAGGGTTTAGTATATTTGCTAATTCTATTGAGAAAGGTTCATTGGTTAGAGCTATTCCTGGTCCTGGATGTGGATCAAGATCTGTTGCTGACAGAATGAATAGCTGGGCTCAATCTGAAGGTGCCCCGGGAATGGGTTATATAATTTATAATGAAAATACTGCAAAAGGGCCTGTTGCTAATGCTTTAGGGATAGAAGAAGCTATGAGTATGAAAGAGTTATTTCATTTAAAAGATGGTGATGCCTTATTTTTTTCATGTTCAACTGAAATTGAAGCTGCGAATTTAGCTGGAAAGGCGCGAGTAAAGATTGCAACAGATCAAAAGTTAATTGAAGAAGATGTTTTTAAATTTTGCTGGATAGTTGATTATCCTATGTTTGAAAAAGATAATAATACAGGTAAAATTGAGTTTTCACATAACCCTTTTTCTATGCCTCAGGGTGGAATGGATGCTTTAGAAACAAAAGACCCTCTCGACATATTAGCTTTTCAATATGATTTAGTTTGCAATGGTATAGAGTTGTCTTCAGGAGCCATAAGAAACCATGTTCCAGAAATTATGTATAAAGCTTTTGAAATTGCTGGTCATAAACCTGAAGTTGTAGATAATAAATTTCCTGGATTAATCAGTGCATTTAAATTTGGAGCGCCTCCTCATGGAGGAATAGCTCCAGGTATAGATAGAATAGTAATGATGTTAGCTGATGAACCAAATATTCGTGAAGTAATTTTATTTCCTATGACAGGCAAGGCTGAAGACTTAATGATGAATGCTCCAAGTCACGTTAATGAATTGCAGCTTAAAGAGCTTGGAATTAAATTAGATAATAAAATTAAAATGAATTAGTTACTGTTTTAGTAAATAAATTCTATGTATACTGAATGTCAAAATTAAAAATAAAATAATGGCACCTGTTTGGTGAAGAACACCTAAATGTACGGGCACCATTTTTATTAAAGTAATAATGCCTAAAAAGAATTGAATGGATACTGTAATTCCCAGTAACAAGATAATTCTTTTCATTTTTATATCATTTTTATAGTTATAATTCTTAAAACCAAAAATTAATATATTAATCAAAGTAAATAGAGCTAGGTGTCTGTGATGAAATTGAGCAGATGCAGGGTTTTCAAAGGGATCTAGTAATTTATATTCACCATAATTTTCTGGAATAAAGCCATCTCCCATAAAAGGATACTCATTATATAGTAATCCTGCGTCCATTCCTGCAACAAAAGCTCCGGCAATAATTGTAATTGAGAGTATAGCTAAGATAAAAAAATTATAATTAAGTTTCATCTTTACTGAACCTTCTTGTAAATCAAGAAATGTCCAAGTTAAAAGAAATAATATTAAAAAAGCATTAGATAAATGTATGGCTAATCGGTATTGAGAAACAGTTGGATCATTAACTAATCCTGACTTTACCATCCACCAACCTATTAGACCTTGAATTCCACCAAGAAATAAAATAAAAATTGTTCTTTTCAATAGAAATTTAGGAAAAATTTTAACAGTTATAAAAAAGATAAAGGGGATAATAAATATAATTCCAATCAATCTTCCCCATAATCTATGAAAGTATTCCCAAAAGAAAATATTTTTAAAACTAGATAAATCCATTCCATTGTTTTTAAGAATATATTCTGGTGAAGTCATATATAGATTAAAAATTCTATTCCATTCAGCATCATTAAGTGGAGGAAGAAAACCCCATAAAGGTCTCCATTCTACCATTGACAGTCCTGATTCTGTTAATCTTGTTATTCCTCCTATACTAATCATAAGTCCTACCATAATTATCAAAGTAATAAGCCAATAGGAAATATATCGTGATGACAGAAAATCAGCATTGTCAAAATTAATACTGTGTTTGTTTAATTTTTTATTCATAGCTAATAAATGATATATAATTTTAAAAAAACAATCTTTTTAATATTTTTTTTATTTAATCTTGAAAGATGATATTTTTTTCTTATTTAAGACACATCAGTAATATTATTGTTATTGTTATTAAATTAACTTAATTAATTAGGGAGATACGGCATGAAGTTTAGGCCACTTCACGATCGAGTTGTTGTAGAACGTCTCGAAGCAGAAGAAAAAACTGCAAGTGGAATTATTATTCCAGATTCAGCGCAAGAAAAGCCAATGCAAGGAAAGATTGTTGCTGCAGGTTCAGGAGCGCGTGACGAAACAGGTAAAATTCAGCCTTTGGACGTAAAAGAGGGTGATGTTGTTCTGTTTGGAAAATGGTCCGGTACAGAAGTTAAGCTTGATGGAAAAGATCTGTTGATCATGAAAGAAAGCGATATTATGGGAATTATGGGTTAATTTAATCCATTAAATGAATAATTGAATTATAATTTGAAAGGACGAAAAAATGGCTGCTAAAGAAGTCAAATTTGGTGCAGATGCTCGAGCAAGAATGTTGGAAGGAATTGACATTTTAGCTGAGGCTGTAAAAGTTACTTTAGGACCAAAAGGTCGAAATGTTGTTATTGATAAAGCGTTTGGATCTCCTAGAATAACTAAAGATGGTGTTACAGTTGCTAAGGAAATCGAACTTAAGGATAAGTTTCACAATATGGGTGCTCAAATGGTTAGAGAAGTTGCATCTAAAGCTAATGATGTAGCTGGTGATGGAACTACTACTGCGACTGTCTTAGCTCAGGCTATTGTTAGAGAAGGCTCAAAAGCAGTTGCTGCTGGTTTAAATCCAATGGATTTAAAAAGAGGTATTGATTTAGCTGTAGAAGCTGTGGTTGCTGATTTGGAATCACGTACAAGTAAAATATCTACTAATGCAGAAGTCGCTCAAGTAGGAACACTATCTGCTAATGGTGAAAAAGACATTGGTGATATGATTGCAAAAGCTATGGATAAAGTAGGTAACGAAGGTGTTATTACTGTTGAAGAAGCTAAAACTCTTGCAACTGAATTAGAAGTTGTTGAAGGTATGCAGTTTGATAGAGGTTATTTATCTCCATATTTCATTACTGATGCAGAAAAAATGAAAGTTGTTATGGACGACCCTTATATTCTATTATTTGAGAAAAAGTTAGCAAATCTTCAAGAAATGCTTCCTGTTCTTGAAAAGGTAGTTCAGTCTGGTAAACCTCTTTTAATAATTGCTGAAGATGTTGAAGGTGAAGCTTTAGCAACACTAGTTGTTAATAAATTAAGAGGTGGTTTAAAAATTGCTGCAGTTAAGGCTCCTGGTTTTGGTGATAGAAGAAAAGCTATGCTAGAAGATATTGCAATTTTGACTAAAGGCGATTTAATATCAGAAGACTTAGGTATCAAATTAGATAACGTAACTCTTGAGATGTTAGGAACCGCTAAGCGTGTTGAAATAACAAAGGAAGATACCACTATTATTGATGGTGCTGGTTCAAAAGATGACATCGCGGCTAGATGTAATCAAATCAGAGCTCAGGTAGAAGAAACAACATCTGATTACGATAAAGAAAAACTTCAAGAGCGTCTTGCTAAATTAGCAGGCGGTGTAGCTGTAATAAAAGTTGGTGGAGCTACAGAGATTGAAGTTAAAGAACGTAAAGATCGCGTTGACGATGCTATGCACGCTACTAGAGCTGCCGTTGAAGAAGGTATAGTTCCTGGAGGTGGTGTAGTTTTTGTTAAGGCTATTCCTTGCTTAGACAAAGTTAAGTTTGATAACCCTGATCAAAAAATGGGTATTGATATAGTTAGAAGAGCTCTAAAGGCACCTGCAAAACAAATAGCAGATAACGCTGGACAAGATGGAGCAGTAATTGTTGGTAAACTTTTAGAATCAACAGATAATAACTATGGATTTAATGCTCAAACTAATAAATTTGAGGACTTAGTTAAAGCTGGAGTAATTGATCCTACTAAAGTTGTTAGATCAGCTCTGCAAAATGCAGCATCAGTTGCAGGACTTTTAATTACTACTGAAGCTATGGTTGCGGACAGACCTGAGCCGGCAAGCTCTGCTGGTGGCGGTGGTGGCGGAATGCCAGACATGGGCGGCATGGGCGGCATGGGCGGCATGGGCGGCATGCCAGGCATGATGTAACGCTATCTAAAAATATTAATTTAAAAAAACACCTCTTTACTTTTTTAGAGGTGTTTTTTTTTGCTAAAAAATGTAAAAAATGAAAATTTGTTGCGTCAGTTGACTATCTAAGTTAGCAATAATAAACATTTTATAAGAAGATGAAATCATGATTAGTATTGAAACTCAAGAACTAGCAGAAAAAGCTAATTCTTGGCCATTTGTTGAAGCTAGGAATTTAAGAGATAGATTAATTAAATTTAATTCTTTAGCAGGATTACCAAATGAACAACCAGTATTATTTGAAACTGGTTATGGTCCATCAGGACTTCCTCACATTGGAACATTTGGAGAGGTTGCTAGAACTCGAATGGTACAATATGCATTTCAAGTTCTAACCGGAAGAGAAACAAAATTAATATGTTTTTCTGATGATATGGATGGTTTTCGTAAAGTTCCTGAAAATGTTCCAAATCAAGAAATATTAAAAAATTATCTCGAACAACCTTTAACTAAAGTTCCAGACCCTTTTAATCAATATGATAGTTTTGGAAATTATAATAACGCTAAGCTCAAAGAATTTCTTGATAAATTTGGGTTTAAATATGAATTTATCTCTGCCACTGATTATTATAAAGCAGGTAAATTTGATGATGCATTGAAGCAGATTTTAAAAAATTATGAAAAAATAAAAAGTATAATAATGCCTACTTTAGGAAAAGAAAGGCAAGAAACATATAGTCCTTTTTTACCAATTTGTCCTATTACGGAAAAGGTTTTGCAAGTAAATATAACATCTATTAATATTGAAGATTCAACTATTAGTTATATTGATCAGATTTCACAAGATTTAAAGACGGTTTCAATCCTTGGAGGCTCATGTAAGTTACAATGGAAATGCGACTGGGCTATGCGATGGTTGGCCTTAGGTGTCGACTATGAAATGGCAGGTAAAGATTTGTCTGAAAGCGTTATACTTTCTAGTAAAATCCTTAAAGTGCTTGGTAGAAATCCGCCTTCGGGATTTTCTTACGAACTTTTTCTCGATAGTAATGGAGAAAAAATATCTAAATCTAAAGGAAATGGATTATCGATTGAAGAATGGTTGAGATATGGAACTCCTGAATCTTTAAGTTTATTTATGTTTAATAATCCTAAAAGAGCTAAAAAACTATATTTTGATATAATTCCAAAAACAACAGATGAGTATTTTTCTCATCTTAAAAAATTTTATGAACAAACAATTGATCAATATATAGAAAATCCTGTTTGGCATCTTCATCAAGGAAATCCTCCAAAGATAGAATTTCCTGTAACTTATACTTTATTATTAAATTTAGCTTCTGTCTGTCACGCAGAGGATAATGATATAATATGGGGTTATATATCAAGATATGAACCGAATTTAAAAAAAGATAAAGAGTTAGACGCGTTGATATCTTTGGCAGTAAATTATTATAATGAAAAAATTGCACCTACAAAAAAATATAGATTACCTTCTGAACTTGAAAAGAGAGGTATATTGCAATTAATTGAAGCTTTATCCAAATTAGATGACACTGTTTCATCAGATGAAATCCAATCAATCGTATTTTCTATAGGTAAAAATTTAGAATATGAAAATTTACGTGATTGGTTTAAAGGTCTATATGAAACAGTTTTAGGTCAATCGGATGGCCCCAGAATGGGCAGTTTTATAAAATTATATGGTATTTATTCAACTAAAGCTTTGTTAGAGCAAGTTTTAGAAGGTGCTTTAGTAAAAAGTTAGGTTTATTATGATTTGGAAGTTTATAACTTATTTTGTTCGTAAGCTAAATCCTGAAACAGCTCATAAAATAAGTTTGTTATCTCTTAAAATAGGCTTTAGTCCAAAATTAAATCTTATTGTTTTACCAACAACTATAAAATCAATTAACTTTAGCAATCCATTGGGATTAGCTGCTGGTTTTGATAAAAATGCTGCCGTTATTAAAGGTGTGCATCATTTAAATTTTGGCTTTATGGAAGTTGGGACAATAACTCCACTTCCACAATATGGTAATCCTAAGCCTAGAGTATTTAGATTAAATGAAGATCAAGCAATCATTAATAGAAATGGTTTTAATAATATAGGAATGATTGAAGCAAGAAAAAATTTAGTTGAATATAGAAAAAAAAATCCAGTTGGAGGAAAATTTATTGTAGGTATTAATATTGGACCTAATAAAAATAGTAGCGATAGAGTGAATGACTATAAATTATTATCACAAGAGCTATCTCAATTTGCAGACTATATTTCAATAAATATATCATCTCCAAATACACCAAACTTAAGAGATTTTCATGAAGCTAAACAGTTAAAAAAAGTAATTGATGCTGTAAAAAATGGTCTTGTAAACTCTAATAAAAATAATATTCAAGTTCCTATTTTTTTAAAAATTGCTCCAGATATTGATGATATTAGTCTAGATCAAATAATAAAAACTGCTCATTTGCAAAATCTTTCAGCGTTAATAATATCAAATACAACTATAGAAAGACACTCTAGCCTTCAATCAAAAAATATTTATGAAATAGGAGGTTTATCCGGCAAACCTTTATTTATGAAATCTACTAATTTATTATCTAAAGCAAATCAAATTATTAAAGCAAAGAATTATAGTCTTCAATTAGTAGCAGCTGGAGGAGTTTCTGATCATTATACAGCTTATGCAAAAATATTATCTGGAGCTAATCTGGTTCAACTTTATACTGCAATGACTTATAGTGGACCAATGATTGGAGATAATATTATTAATGGTATTATCAGTTTGATGAAGCGTGATAAAGTTTCAGACTTAAAAAATATAAGAGGCATTGCATCTGACGAAAATATTGCTATAAAAATGGCTAAGAATGGAATTCAATCAGTATAAAATTTAATGTTAATATTAGTGATTATTTCATTTTACTTGACCTTTATTCATGCATAATTTATATAAACAATCTCAATTACTTAAAGGTTAAAAATAATGTCTAGAGTTTGTGAAATTTCTGGTAAAAGTGTAATGAGTGGTAATAATGTTAGCCATGCAAAAAATAGAACTAGAAGAAAATTTTTACCTAATCTTCAAAACGTAAAGCTATATAGTAAAATTTTAGATGCCTTTATAAGCATGAGAATTTGCGTTCGTTCTTTAAAGACTGTCGAGAAAAACGGCGGCTTAGACAATTATTTAATGAAGTCAAGTAATAGAGTTTTGGCACCTGAAGCACAAGCAATTAAAAAAACAATGCTTAAAGCAGGAAAAAACTAATCTGAAAATATTTAGGTTTTTTCTTCATTAAAAAGATCAGCTAATTGTTCTATTAGTGCTCCTCCCAATTGTTCAGCATCTGTAAGTGTTACAGCTTTATTGTAGTATCTTGTAACATCATGACCAATACCAATAGCAACTAACTCAACAGGTGATTTATTTTCAATAAAAGAAATAACTTGTTTTAGATGCTGTTCTAAATAGTTGCCGCTATTAGAAGATAATGTTGTATCATCTACAGGAGCTCCATCGCTAATAACCATTAAGATTTTTCTATCCTCTAATCGCCCTAATAATCTTTCATGAGCCCATAATAAAGCTTCTCCATCAATATTTTCTTTTAAAATTCCTTCTCTAAGCATTAAACCAAGTGAGTTTTTTGCTCTCCTCCATGGGGCATCTGCAGCTTTATAAATAATATGTCTTAAATCGTTTAATCTTCCTGGATAAGAAGGTTTGCCATCATTAATCCATTGTTCTCTGGATTGACCACCTTTCCAGGCTTTAGTAGTAAACCCAAGTATCTCAACTTTAACTCCACATCTCTCTAGAGTTCTAGCCATTATATCTGCGCATATAGCCGCTATTGTGATTGGTCGACCTCGCATTGAACCAGAGTTATCTATTAATAAGGTAACTACCGTATCACGAAATTTCATATCTTTTTCTTGTTTGTAAGAAAGTGGAAATAAAGGTTGGGTAATAATGCGAGCTAGCTTTCCAGCATCTAACATTCCTTCTTCAAGATCAAAATTCCAAGATCTATTCTGTCTTGCTTGTAATTTTCTTTGAAGCTTATTTGCTAATCTTGCTATTGCGCCTTGTAATGTTTCTAATTGTTTATCTAAAGTGCTTCTAAGTCTATTTAACTCTTCTTCCTCACAAAGGTCTGTGGCATTAACAATTTCATCATATTTTGTAGAAAAAACTTGATAATGATAATTAGCTTTGTTTTTATCTGAATTATGACCTGTAAGTGGGTTAGATGCTACTTCCCCTTCTCCTTCCCCATCTTGATTTTCAGTTTCAGAGTCTTGGGTTTCTCCTTCTATTTCGCTTTGATCATCATTAGCATCACTTCCTCCATCTAGCCCCGCTTCTTGATCATCCTCAGATTCACCTTCAGCTGATGAGCTGCTATCTTCATTTTCATTTTCATCAGAATTATTATCTTCATTATTATCTTCATTATCTCCGTCATTATTAGTATCATTCTCTCCAATTTCTGCTTGTAAGGCAGCCAATAGCTCTCTTGTTTTTTTTCCAAAAATTTCTTGATCAGAAATATTTTCGGATAACTGATTTAATATATTACCAATTCTACTCTTGATCCAAGGACGCCATTTTTCTAAAGAAATAGATGTATTTTTAGGAGGTTTAGTACCAGAAATTTTTTCTCTCATTACTAGATGTAAAGCATTAACTAAAGCTTCTTTATCATCACCTCCAGGAACCGGTAAAATTTTTTCTTTAAATTTATTGTCTAGTAAGCTTTTTAAATTATTTTTTAATCCAGTAAGATTTTTGCTTCCAACCGCCTCAATACGGGCTTCTTCAGCAATTTGAAATATTTGAGATGATAGATCAGAGTTAGGTGATAGCTTTGAATGTAAAACAGGATCATGATACCTGATTTTTAAAGCTATTTGATCAGACTCGCCTCTTATTTTAGATATAGTCTCTTGATCTAATTCTTTAATAATTTGAGGTAATCTTATTTCTTTAGAAGATAATTGGCTACTTGTGCCAGAGAATTTAATTTCTCTTTCATTAATTTTATCCCCTGAAATTGCTTTTAATGTGGCAGCAGTGGCAATTTGAAATTGAGTATATTTTGATTTTTCATTCATATTAATATTTGTTAATCATTATTTGCATTAACTGTAATAATTAAATCTCTTCCAAAACATCTTTGATAATATTCAGACACTATTGGTCTTTCCATTTCATCACACTTATTTAAGAATGTTAGTTTAAAGGCTAAATCTATATCTTCAATAATATTAGTATTTTCAGCCCAAGTAATTACTGTTCTTGGAGACATAACAGTTGAGAGATCCCCTGACATAAATCCATTCCTAGTTAATTCAGCAATAGCTACCATTGATTTTATTTTTTGTTTTCCTTCTTCATTATTAAAGTTTGGAACCTTCGAAATGACAATTTTTTCTTCAGCTTCTGAAGGTAAATAATTTAAAGTAGAAACAATGGACCATCTATCCATTTGGCCTTGATTAATTTGCTGTGTTCCATGATATAATCCAGTTGTATCACCTAATCCAACAGTATTAGCTGTAGCAAAAAGTCTAAAGTTTTGATGAGGAGTGATAACTCTGTTATTATCTAAAAGTGTTAACTTACCCGCAACTTCTAGTACTCTTTGGATTACAAACATAACATCAGCTCTTCCTGCATCATATTCATCGAATACAATTGCTACTGGGTTCTGTAATGCCCATGGAAGAACACCTTCTCTAAATTCGGTAATTTGTTTGCCATCCTTAAGAACAATAGCATCTTTACCAACTAGATCTAAACGGCTTATGTGGCTATCTAAGTTTACCCTAACGCATGGCCAATTTAATCTTGCAGCAACTTGCTCTATATGAGTGGACTTACCTGTACCATGATAGCCTTGTATCATAACTCTTCTGTTATATAAAAAGCCAGCGAGTATAGCTTTTGTAGTTACTTCATCAAATAAGTAAGAATTATCAATTTCTGGAACAAACTTAGTTTTCTCTTTAAAACCAAATATTTTCATATTCGTTTTAAAGCCAAATGTTTTTTTAGAGTCTAATTCTAGGGAAAGAGATTTAGGAAACGTATCACTTTCAAAATCCATTGTGTTAGTTAAACTAACTTCATTCATAATATTATCTCCAAATTTCATTGTTTTATTTATTTTTTTTTGATTCTGTAAATGATTTTATAATTATTTTATAGGCATTTGATATAATAACAAATTTATCTTTGTTAATTTCATTTTTAATATTTTGTTGAGCATCTGGATGCCACTTTTTAGCTAGTACTTTATATCTAGTTTTAACTTCTTTCAAGGTGCTATCTTGATTAATTCCAAGAACTTTAAACGATTCATCTAATTTCTTATTTTTAACCTGGTTTTTAACTTTATTTTTTTGTTGATCAAAAAAATCAAATGCCTTTTGAAAGTTTTGGTTTATAGGCATGGTTCCAAACTTCCAACTTGGTCTGTCCCAGGTAACTGCCTTTCTTATCTCAATTTCCAATTCTTCTGCGTTTAATCCTTCAAAATAATTCCATGATTTATTAAAATCTTTAACATGATCAATACAGAAATAAAAATATTCATTAAGCTTTTCTCTAGATTTAGGGGCAGGATATATTCCTATTTCATCACAACTTTGATTTTCACAAATTCTATCTATAATTTCTTTTTGTTTTTTATTTTTTAACATAATTAATCTTTAAATTTTTTTTAACTATAGAATTCTGATTTAGCACGTGCAACAGTGTATTTCATTTTTTTTAAATTAAATGGAGTTTCAATTATGAATAGAAAAGCAAGAATAGAAAGTCTGATTATAAATGAAATTAATCCAGAATTTTTTTCAATTAAAGATGTATCTGAAGAACATAGAGGTCATCGAAGCTTTAAAGATGGCGTAGAGAGTCATTTTGATATTACTGTAGTAACAGATAAGTTTTCTGATAAAAATAAGATTGAACGTCATAGGATAATTAACAAGCTCTTAAAAGAAGAGTTTTTATTAGATTTGCACTCGGTAACTTTAAAGGCTTATTCTTTAAAAGAGTATAATAAAGGTTAAGAATTTATTATAATTCAGTATTAATTCCAATTTCATTCCATAAACGTAATTGAGAAATATAATTACCTTTTTTTTGTAAAACTCTAAATCTAATTTCAAAAAATCTAAACTCTTGTCCAGGCTCAGGTATTGTTTTAGATTCATGTAATATTAATCCAGCTATAGTATTTGCATTTTCATCTGGTAAATTCCAACCTAAGGATCTATTTAAATCTCTTATTGTGACAGATCCATCCGTGATAAGAGAGCCATCTGGTTGGAGTTTAACTCCTTTGACATGAATATCTGTTTCATCGTCGATATCACCAACAATTTCTTCTAAAATATCTTCTAATGTAACAATTCCTCGAAAATCACCATATTCATCAACAACAACAGCAAAATGTTCTCTTCTTGCTCTAAATATTTCTAATTGATCAAATAGAAGTGTGGTTTCAGGAGCAAAATAAGGTTGAATCATTAACTCAGATAAATTTATTGTATCTAGATTTTTAAAGTTTCGTCTCCTAAGACTCCTAAATAATTCTTTTGCATGTAGAATTCCAATGATATTATCAGGGCTTCCTGAATATATAGGAAGTCTTGTAAAAGGACTTTCCCCTACAAGTTTAAATATTAATTCAGGTGGAGACTTCGAGTCAATCATGGTCACAGCGCCACGATGTGTCATCACAGCTTCAATAGTGACGGCGTCCATGTCAAGCATGCTTGACATCATTTTCCCTCTCTCTTTAGCTTTTATTTCATTGCCTGCATGTAATCTAATCATGCCCCTTAGTTCTTCAGTTTTGGCTTCTTCATCCTCAACTTTAGGTCCAGACACAAATTTAGCTAGTCTTTCTGTGATAATGGTAGCAGGAGTTAAAACAAAGATAATAATATTTATTATTGGAGCAACAGTTAATGCCAATTTATCTGCATGACTGAATGCATATGTCTTTGGAATGACTTCAGCAAAAATGACTAATATAACAGTCATTAAAATCGTTACAAAAATTAATCCAAAATCAGAAAAATAATTAATAGCAAAGCTAGTGGAGTATACTGAAGCAATTACGTTTACTAAATTATTACCAATAAGCAGTGAACTTATCATTTTTTCTTTTTTTATTAATATTTTTTCAATAATGACTGCTCTTTTACTACCCTGAAGAGCAAGTTCATGAATTCTTGCCTCAGAAACAGCGGTGAGAGCTGTTTCTGAACTAGAAAAAAATGCAGATAAAATAATTAATATTATAATAATTGAAATAAAAACGAAAGTTTCAGGCATCATATTTCTTCAGTTAAAAAGTTTTTTATAATTTCTGTGTTGACGTCTTTTTTAATAAAAGATTCTCCAATTTTATTATTTAAAATAAAAGTTAATTTATTATTTCTAGTTTTTTTATCATATTTAAATTTATCGAACATTTCATCGGATGAAAATAGTAAATTAGGTATATCTTTTATAGCAGTAGGAAGGCCAGATTTTTTAAACAGGGCTTTTACTCTTTCAACTTCAGATTCTAAGCAAAACCCTAATTTTTTAGAAAAGCTGAATGCCATGCAAATTCCTATTGCTACGGCTTCTCCATGAATTATTTTTTTGTCATAATTTCCAATTGATTCTATAGCATGCCCAAAAGTATGACCAAGATTTAATAGTGCTCTTTTGCCGATTTCTTTTTCATCGTCTTGTATAATATCAGACTTTATAGAGCATGATGTAATTATTACTTTGTTAAGACTTATGTCATTAAGATTTAAGATTTTTTCAAAATTATCTTCTAACCAAATAAAAAAACTTTTATCTTTAATTAGACCATATTTAATGACTTCTGCAAAACCAGCTCTTAATTCTCTTCTTGGAAGAGTTTTGAGAATTGAAGTGTCAGCTATTACGGCTAATGGTTGATGAAATGTTCCGATTAAGTTTTTACCTAAACTACCATTCACACCTGTTTTTCCTCCAACAGAACTATCTACTTGAGATAATAAAGTAGTAGGTATTTGTATAAAATCTATACCTCTTAATAAAATAGATGATGCAAAACCCGCTATATCTCCTACAACTCCTCCTCCAAAAGCTATTAAAAGAGTATCTCTATCAATATCAAAAGATAAAACACTTTCTAAAATATTAGTAAGTTGAGACATGGTTTTAGTTTTGTCTCCCCCTGAAATTGCCATCAGATTTACTGAGGCAGCCTCTTTTTTTATTGATTGAATAAATCGATCAAAATGACTGTTAGTACTTTTATTAATTGAAAAAAAATCATCATGAATAACAATCAACTTTTTATTGTTAATATATTTTTTTAATAGCTCTCCAGCCTGAATTAATAAATTATTACCAACAAAAATAGGATATGAAGATTTGTTAATTTTTTTATTTATATTAACATTTATAATTTCTGGATTCATTTTTAAAGTCTTTTTTTAATATTTTATTGTGCGCTTATTTCTATAATCTTATCTATTATTTGTTTTGTTGAAAGTGTATCTGTATCTAATTTATAATGAGCTAAAAGATAATGCTTTGTCCTCTTTTTTAAAATTTTATTTAAAGATGCTTTGATATCTCCCTGTATCATAGGTCTTTTTGAGGCATCTCCAACCCTTTTAATTAAAGTGCTAATAGAAGTGTTTAGCCATATTACTTTTGTGTATTTTAGTAATAAGCTTCTAGTATCTGGATTATCAAATCCACCTCCACCAATACTAATTATTGCTTTCTCATTCTTTTTTTTAGATTGTTCAATAGCATTCCATATCTGTTCTTTTTCAACTTTTCTAAAAAAAATCTCGCCATGAATTGTAAATATGTCTCTAATAGTTAAACTAAATTTTTTTTCAATTAATACATCACTATCATAAAAACTATAATCGAGCTCATGAGCAACTAAATTTCCAAATTTAGTTTTCCCTGTGCCCATCATTCCTATTAAGGTTATTAGATTATGTTCATTTTTTATTAGTTTATTGATATTTTTTAACATTTAAATCAACTAAATCAAATATTTTTATTTGTACATTATATTATTAAAAAAATTTTAATGTATAATTAAATATTAGAAACAATCAATATTAAATATTTTTAGACAAAAACTCGCCATAATTTAAAATTATAAGTTAATCGAATATATATAGGAAAAAAATGAAAAATTATAAGTTAATAGTAATATTTTTTATCATATTTGCTGGTGCATTAACATTTTTGATAACATCTATAGAAATGCCTGTTCCTAAAAAAGAGATAACTAAAACATTAGACATTAATCATGATTCAGTTAAATAAATTATTTATGCGTAATTTTTTTGTAAAAAACACTTTCAAATATTGTTTCTTAATTTTTTTAATTCTGCCAATAAATGTTTCTCTTTCGCAAGAAAAAGCTATTAAAAAAGATAAACTTTCATCTGTTAGTAAAAAACTTAATGTTTCAGTAAGTAACTTAGATACGCCTTCAATAGGATCTATAGGAGTTAGAACAAGAGTAAATGATGTTATGCAATTAGATGTCTGGCAAGACATGAGCGCATCAGAAATTATTCAACAATTAAATGATATACCTGACGTTGTTTCGAGTCATAATCTTCAATCTCTATTAATCGATTTATATTTGAGCACATCTAATCCACCTAAAGGGAGTACAGATGAAATCATTAAATTTGTAGAGACTAAGCTTATCAAAATACGTAATAGCGGTCAAAATGATAAATTATATCAAATTATTAAACAATTACCTCAAGGAAAAAGATGGGAAATATGGAGACGTTGGTTAACTGAATATGAATTTTTAACTCATCGGGATAAAGAAACATGTGAACGAGTGAAAACAGAGTTGGCAAATAAGAATGATTATTTCTGGCAAATGAGTCGAATATTCTGTCTCTCAATAGAAAATAAACTTAGTCAAGCTCAGCTTACATTGGATTTAATTAAGTCTAAAGGGTTTTCAAATTTAGCATTTGAAAATTTATTTAAAATTATAAATGGTGAGAAAATAAATTTTGTTTTTGATAATAATAATAATTTTAAAATGGAACCCATTCATATTATTATGATGGATACCCTTAAAATTCCTATAAAAGTGAATTTTATTGCTGACTTTGGTGTAGAGTATACTAGTGCTCTTTTGGATTTGATATACCTGTCTCCTAAAGCAAGATCCTTTCTGTTAGATAAACAAATAAATTACCAACAAGTTTCTTCAGAAACAATTATTGAGAACTATAAATCTGTAAGTAGTGGCTCTTTAGATATTCAGAAAAACTTTTCTTTATTTTTAGAGAGCCCTACAGGATATAATAGGGCTAATGTTTGGTTGTCAGTTGTGGCATTAAATGATGATATCAAGAAAGCTGAAATAATTCTTAAGATAATCAAACATGAAATGACCCTGGGTAGATTGTCATATGTAATTAATATGTATTTACCTGTATTAGAAAGTATGAATAGTGCCTCATTAACAAAAGAGTTAAATGTATCAATACAAAAAATAAAAATAGCAGCTAATCCTAGTGTATTTTTAAATGACAATCTTGCAAATATTATTATGTTAAAAAAAGATACCGAATGGAATTGGGATATACTTTTAAAAGAAAACGCTTGGCAGTTAATTCCAGTTTTCGAAAATGCTGGCATGCTTCAACCTAAGTCTTTAAATTGGCTTAATGTTCTTAATAAAAATAAACAAGAAAATGTAGAAGAGCAAAAGTATAATAAATGGAATATAAACTCTAGTTTAGAAACATTTCTTTTAACGAAAGCTATCGAAGAAGCTTCTAATAATGATAATAAAACATTAGCATTAATTTTATTAGCTAGGTTAATTGGTAACAATCCTTTTGTAGATTTTGATATTAGTCAGCTTTTAACTATTAGAAAATCTTTATATAAATTAGGATTTGTAGATTTAGCAAATAATCTTACTGTTGAAATAATGACTGCAAAATTAATAAAATTTTAGCTAGGAATTTTATGATTACAAACAATAATTCTGAAGATAAACATGGAAGTGATTTGATTCAAAAATTAATTAACACTCTAAGTCTAGAAAGAGGGCTTTCTGAAAACACTAAAAAGGCATATAAAAATGACTTATATTATATGATTAAGTCATTTTCTAATCAAGGCATAAGCTTTATTAATGCCAACGAAACTGATTTCCAAAAATTATTTACTACTTTTAAAGCTAAGAATTTGAAAGTTACTTCATTAAGTAGAAAGCTTTCTTCTTTCAAATGCTTTTATCAATTTTTAATAGAAGAAAATTATATTAGTGTTAATCCTTTAAATAACATTGATGGCTTTAAATATCAAAAAAACTTACCTAGTGCATTATCAGAAAATGAAATATCTTTACTTTTAAAAAAAGCTAGAGAGGATTTCAATAACTCAAATAAAAAATTAAAATCTTTAAGAACATTAACAGTCCTAGAAATTTTATATTCAACAGGCATGCGGGTCACCGAACTTTTAAATCTTCCACTATCTGATTTTATTAATTTAAATGACAAATTACAAATAAAAGGTAAAGGTGGAGTTTTTAGAATTGTTTTTTTTAATAAAGAGGCCAAAAGCATTATTCATTCGTGGATAAAATATAGAGATAGGGAAGAGTTATTTAATAATAACAGATATATGTTTCCAGAACGAGAAGGTTTAGGCCATATATCAAGACAAATAATATATAAAGATTTAATGGATTTATCAATTAGTATAGGTTTTAATATTAAAAATGTTTCACCGCATAAAATCAGGCATTCATTTGCAACTCATCTACTTAATCGAGGAGCAGATCTTCGTTCTCTGCAAAAGCTTTTAGGCCATGCTGATATAAGTACTACAGAAATTTATACATTAGTAGAGCCTGATAGGCTTTCAGGGCTGGTAAAAGATATTCATCCTCTTCGTAACATTGAATTTAAAAATAAATAAGGTTTATAATTATGATTAGACATTTTTTGTCATTCGAAAAACAAATTTCAGATTTAGAAGGTAAAATAGAAGAGTTGAGACATATTTCTTCTGGAAGCAACATAAATATTTCTGAAGAAATTGGTAAGTTACAAAGTGCAGTTTCTAGTGAATTAAAATCAACGTATTCACAATTAAGTGCGTGGCAGAAAGTTCAAGTTGCAAGACATCCAGAAAGACCACATTTTCAAGATATAATAAACTATTTATTTGATGATTACATACCTTTATCTGGAGATAGAAGTTTTGCTGATGACAATGCATTAACAGGAGGGACAGCTTTTTTTAGAGGTAAAAGTGTTGTCATTATTGGGATAGATAAAGGCAAAGATACTAATGATAGAGTATTTAAAAATTTTGGTATGGCAAGACCTGAAGGCTATAGAAAAGCCGTTAGATTGATGGAGCTTGCAAATCAATTTTCTATGCCTGTATTAATGTTTGTGGATACTGCAGGAGCTTATCCTGGCAAAGGGGCTGAAGAGAGAGGACAAGCTGAAGCAATAGCTAAATGTATTCAAAAAAGTTTAGAAATAAGTGTGCCAACAATTTCTGTAATTACAGGAGAAGGAGGTTCTGGTGGTGCTATCGCTTTAGCCGTAGCAAATAATATTTTAATGTTAGAGCATGCAATTTACTCTGTAATATCTCCTGAGGGATGTGCATCTATTTTATGGAGAAGTGCTGGCAATGCTGAACAAGCGGCTGAAGCATTAAAGTTAACAGCTCAAGACATGAAGAAGTTTAAAATAATAGATGAAATAATTCCAGAGCCGATCGGAGGGGCTCATAGAGACCCTAAAGCTGTCATTCAAAAAATAGGAGACGTTCTTGAACGAAGATTATTGAACTTATTATCATTAAAAAAAGATGAATTGTTATTATTAAAAGAAGAAAAATTTCTACAAATCGGTTAAGTATTTTCTTTGTGCATTCAAATTAGGAATGGCTAATCTTGCTTCTTTAACTATATCTAAATTAATTTTGGCATTTATTAAATTTGTTTCTTTTTTAGCATCTGCTATAATTTTTCCCCAAGGTGAAATGATTAAAGAGTGACCATAAGTCTTTCTTCCTTTGCAATGGGTACCAGTTTGAGCAGGAGCTATGATAAAACATCCTGTTTCAATTGCCCTAGCTCTAAGTAGTGTATGCCAATGAAGTTTTCCTGTATTTTTTGAAAAAGCAGAAGGAACAGTAATTATTTCTGCACCATTAATAGCTAAATCCTGAAATAGTTTTGGAAATCTAAGGTCATAACAAATTGTCATTCCTATTTTTACTATTTTTTGGAGCTTAACTTTGGCTAAAACAGCTTTAGACCCTGGAGAGTAAGTATCAGATTCTTTGTAACTTTCACCATTAGGTAAATTAACATCAAACATATGTATTTTATCGTATTTATAGAGTGTCTTTCCATTTGGTCCAATTAAGAAAGATCTGTTAGTTATTTTGTTATTTGTTTTTATTGGCAAAGAGCCAATTAAAATATGAACTGAGTTGGTTTTAGCTATTTCTTTTAAAATTTTTAAACTTATATTTTCAGACTGAGTTTTGGCTAATTTTATAGTATTTAAAGGATCTCCTTGTATAGCAGTGGCACACTCAGGTAAGGCAATAATGTCAGAACCTAAATCAATAGCCTTATTTATTAAAGGTTTAATCATTTCTAGGGTATGTAATTCATTTGTTGTGGAAGTGTATTGAAGACATGAAACAGAAATTACATTTGATTTATCATACATTTAATTCTTCTAATTTACCTAGTTTTTCAAGATTGAATAAATCATCACATCCTCCAATATGTTTTTTTCCAAAAAATATTTGTGGTACTGAAGTTTTCCCATTGGATTTAGCTATCATTTCTTTTTTTAGATTATAGTCTTCATCAACATCAATTTCTTGAAATGGAATGTTTTTATTTATTAATAAATTCCTTGCTTTGTAGCAATAACCACATAATGAACTTGAATACATAATAACTTGGGAGTTTTTTATCATAAATAATCCTTTAAATTATAAATCTTATTATTTAATTTAATAATAAATCTTGTAAACTATAAATTAAAGAATCATCTGCTGGAGGCATATTATATTCTCTTAACTTATTTGCTTTAACCCATTTTATAGGATTGTTTTCCATAGACATAGGCGTTCCATCCCATCTTCTACAAATATATAAAAGTAACAATAAATTAAATTCCTCATACTTAAATTCAGAAAAGGTAAGAGGTGCAATACACTTATTGTTAATGTTAATATTCAACTCTTCTTTAATTTCTCTTACAAGAGCATTTTCAGGGCTTTCATTTTTTTCTATTTTTCCACCAGGAAATTCCCATAATCCAGCTAAGTGTTTTTTCTTTGGTCTTTTTGCTATTAACACTTGATCATTGGCGTCTATTAAAGCAATAGCAGCAACAATTATTAAATTTTTAGGATCTGTAATCTGCATTTATACTAATATATTCATGAGTTAAGTCACAAGTGTAAACAGTTGCACGTGATTTTCCTACTCCAACGTCAGCAGAAATTATAATTTCTTTTTCTTGAAGATGCTTTGTTGCAATTATTTCTGAATAGTTTTCTGCTTTCATTCCATTGTTTGTAACTAGTTCATCACCTATATAAATCTTAATTTTATCTCTATCTGCTCGTTCACCAGATTTTCCAATTGCCATTATAATTCTACCCCAATTTGCATCTTCCCCAGCTATAGCTGTCTTAACTAAAGGAGAGTTGGCGATAGAAAAACCAATTTTTTGAGCTGCCTTTTTTGAACTGGCGCCACTTATATTAATTGTTATAAACTTTGAAGCTCCTTCTCCATCTTTTACTATTAGCTTTGCTAAGTCTAGCATTAGACTGTTTAGATTTTCTTTAAAATTATTTAAACGCTTTTCAGATACATTTTTAATTTGATGATGTTTTGCTTTTCTTGTTGAAGCAAATAAAACAGTATCGCTTGTTGAAGTGTCGCTATCCACCGTAATGGAATTAAAACTTTTTTCATTAGCTTTTTGGAGTAATTGCTGGAGGATATCAGATGAAATATTAGCATTCGTAAAAATAAAACCTAACATTGTAGCCATATTAGGTGCAATCATGCCTGATCCTTTAGCAATTCCAATTATATCAACTTCTACATCATCAATTAAACATTTTCGTGATGAAATTTTTGAGAAAGTATCAGTAGTTCTAATGGTATCTGCAGCTTTTAGCCAGTTTGTTTCATGATTAGAATTCATACCTTTTAGGCCATTAATAATAAGTTCTGGATTTAAAACTTCACCAATAACTCCAGTAGAAGCCATAAACACTTCATGAGGGTTACAGTTTATTTTGTTAGATAAAAAATCAGTAACAATATCAACAGTTTTTTCGCCTAAATGACCAGTAAATGCATTGGCATTCCCAGAATTAACTATAATAGCTCTAACTGATGGTTTTTCAGATGATATTAAATTATTTTTACTGTGAATGACTGGAGCACTGGCAGTTAATGATTTAGTGAAAACTCCTGCTATAGCACTACCTTCATCAAGTTGAATTAAGAGAAGGTCATCTTTGTTTTTAAAGGGTTTTTTTATGCCTGAAAAAATAGTAGATAATTTAATACCATCTAAATTATTTGTACTTTCAACTTCATTGCTTTTGTTTTTATTCATAGCATTGCTTTTTAAAAATTAATTGTTGACCTTCTTAGCCACATCTTCAAATTTATTTATTATAATTTTTTGATTTTTTTTAATTTCTTTTTCTAAATTAACCAATGATTTTTTTTTAATCATATTTATAATTTCTGGTTCTATTTCTGTAAAATTTTTAGGTTGAGATATTCTAACGTCATTTAATTTAATAATATGAAACCCAAATTTAGTTTTGACAGGTTCCTTTGTAATTTGACCCTTATTAAGTATAAATGTTGCCTTTTCAAATTCTTTAACCATTTGTCCAGAACTAAACCAACCTAGTTTGCCTCCAGTTTTCCCAGAAGGTCCAACAGAGAATTCTTTTGCCAAGTCAGAGAATGAGGCTTTATTATTTAATTTTTTAATAATATTTAAAGCCTCTTTTTCTTCTTTTACTAGAATATGGCTCGCATTATATTCTTTTGAAGATTTAAACGATTTTAAATAATTATTATAAAAATTTTTAAGATTTTTTTTATCTAATTTCTGGCTTAGATAACTGTTAAGCCAATACTTTGCCATTATTTGTTCTTTACGTTTGTTAATTTCAGAAAGAACTTTTTTGTTTTTATCTAAGTTTTCTTTATAAGCTTGTTGAGCAATAAGATGTTGATTGATTAGTTCGTTAACTATGTTTGGATATAAACTAGGAAGAGGTTGCTCTTTAATTTTTGAAGGCAACTTTTCAAGAGCCATTAAAACATCTTTAGCTGAAATAATGTGATCATTGACTTGTGCTGCAATGACTTTGTTTGGATCTTGAGCAAAAGCAGAATTAAATGATAAAATAAAAAGTAATTTGATAATAATAAAAGTTTTTTTTAAACAAGACATTCAATTATATTCCAACTATAAGTTTTTTTATAATTTTTTACATTTTTTTTCTATGCTATACAAGAAATCATGATTTTTATTTATATTATTTAAAGAATATATGAAATAAATATTCTTCAATAATTGGAGTTCTATAATGTTCAAAAAAATAACGTCCAAATTTTTTTCTTCATCCAATGATAGGCAAATTAATAAATTTAGACCTATTGTTGATAAGATTAACAAGTTTGAAAATCAATTAGCTGTGTTAAAAGACAAAGAATTAAAACTAAAAACTATTGAATTTAGAAACCGATTATCAAAAGGAGAAACTTTAGAAGACATTCTTCCAGAAGCTTTTGCTACAGTTAGAGAGGCGGCTAAAAGAACTTTAAATCAAAGACATTTTGATGTTCAGTTAATAGGAGGTCTCGTATTACATAATGGAAAAATAGCTGAAATGAAGACAGGTGAAGGTAAAACTTTAGTTGCTACATTGGC
>Ga0209711_10000498_pt1 | contig 39877 bp, 63 predicted proteins | sample ArcticOcean_MG_C_7_FD_187441 | JGI IMG/M metagenome (GOLD analysis project Ga0209711, IMG submission 187441) | Marine microbial communities from western Arctic Ocean - ArcticOcean_MG_CB11_88 (SPAdes) (version 2) | ecosystem: Environmental > Aquatic > Marine > Oceanic | place: Arctic Ocean...
AAAGGAGTGGCTATACTAGCGTGGAAGGATACAGACTTCCATGACGATCATCATTATGTAGTTATGGCTCAAAATCAAAAGCTAGAGTTTGTCACATGGACTTGGGCTAATGGTGGCTTTCACAATGGACACTACTATAACGATAATGAGCTAAAAGCATGGTCAAACTATAAGAAGCGCACATAATGACTAAACGATATATTAACCCGCAATTTGTAAGCCGTGAAGTGCCTAAGAAAGACTTACAAGGCATACTTAAGGCCATGCGTAAACATCCCGCCATGACTGTAGAGAAGACCACAGGAGGATACACAGTCACAGATACTAATGGAATTCTGGCACTACAGGCCATGGTAGGTAATTATGCGTATCTAGTGCGCTTCAATAAAGGCTGGTTTAGTCACGTATAACACTAGATTTGTGTTTTCTGATTGGCTTGAGTTACACTTAGGCCAATTACATAACGCAAACATAAACAATAACTGAGGTATCACCATGTTACTAGGCACCAACAAAATTAAGGTTAAAACTAAAGCACCCAAATCACGTGGGTACATTATGTATCAAGGCCCATCAATGCTCACAGGCGCTGAAATTGTAGTCATTGCTACTATGCAAACCACTAATGATAAAACTGGCGACATGGTACAGACATGGATACTGGACGCGAATACAAACCCCGTGGAAGCTATTAAAACAGGCGCTGATGAAAACGTGTGTGGTCATTGCCCTCACCGTGGCACTACTTGTTATGTAAATGTAGGTCAAGCGCCTAATGCCGTATACAAGGGCTTTAAGCGTGGTATATATCCACAGTTTGACATGGCTTTACATGGCGCCTATTTTGCACACAGAAAGACACGTTTAGGCGCCTATGGTGATCCAGCCGCAGCACCATATACCACCATGGCCTTAATTGCTGGTTTAGGCCTAGGTCATACAGGATATACGCACCAAATAGCGCATAAGGGCTTTGACAAGCGCTTTATAGACTTGTGCATGGTAAGCGCTGATACGCCTAAGCAAGCCCGTAAATATCAATCTATGGGCGCTCACACGTTCAGGGTAGCATTAGAAGGCGATAGCCTAGCAGAAGGCGAAATAGAATGCCTAGCAGATAGTGAGGGCTTACAATGTGTAGACTGTGGCCTGTGTGATGGTACCAAAAAGAATGTCGCCATTACTGTACATGGTAGCGGTGCAAGTAAATTTAAATCTGCTATGGTTATCCCTAGCACTATGGTGGCTTAACATGTATCTAATTAATGATTTAATGCTAATAGGCGCTATTCTCATGGCGCCTGTGGTTCTAAGCTATATACTTTATAAACTAATGGATAGGTAACACAATGAAAGTATCAGTATACAGAAATTTACATAACGGCTTAATAAGTATAAAAAGCGATTCTAGTGGCCTTGTGTTAGGCCATGCGGAAAGCGTAGATATAGCATGGGCAGACTTTGTTGTTAACGAAGCGGGACGCCAGAGAGTGCTTAAGGAAAAGCAAAAGAATGTACATGCATACGTGAAAGGCCTACTATTGAATACTATAGGCTTTACGCCATACAAAGGACGCTATTTGCAAAGATGTACAGCCTTAGGCGCTATACATTCAACGTATAAGGATACAATAGTCTCATATAACCCATACAAAGCGCCTCACTTTGTCATTAAAGGCACAAGCGACAAAGTAAGCAAGGCAAAATTGTGTACTGTGTCACATGATGGTACTATATCAGGCTATGGTATTGAATAACTAAACAAAGGAGGCGCAAGCCATGTTAGAAGCTATTATCAGTCTAGTATCGTTTATTATGTGGCCTATAGTATTATGGGTTTTGTGGGCATACCTCACAGAATCACCAGCCAATAAACAGTTTAGACGCGACCAAGCAAAGAAAAATAAAGCACGTAACAAAAAAAAGAGGTAACACAATGAAAGACTACAAACACAAGCGCCTACAGGCCTCCTGTGAGGTACGCAAGCAAGAAAGGCTAGACAAGTACCTTAGCATAGGCTTAAGCGCCTTAGGCGGCTTAATAGGCCTCTTCTGTATCATTTACGCTACACACGTGGCTTTAAACTAAATATAAAAAAAGGATAAATTATCATGGCAAAGTATCAAAAAACAGTAGACATTTGGTCTTTAACACAAGAGCAGAGAAAAGGCCTACAGGCAGGGCAATGGATAACAGCGGGTAAGGGTGGTAAATTTGAAACCAAAGGTATCTGGTGCGGGGTTGGTAAGAGTGGCAATGATGTTGCTATTTGGTTAGGGAACCTAGCAAGTCGCAAAGGCGCTGCTAGACTTGAGCACATTAGATTTATGATGCAATATGCAAGGGGTTAACCATGAGTACACTATTAACCAAACTTGATGATATACAGTATGATTTTAATTTTCAATTTGCTATCGCCTTAAGCGACCCAGAACTAGTGGTTGCTAGTTTACGTGATCATGGCGTAATGATAGACATAGCAAAAGCTAATGAGCTAATAGTAAACCTAAAGAAAGGAGGCGCAAGCCATGAGCAAAAGTAAACTAAGCACTCAAGCGACCGAAGTATACAATACTCTGCTTGAATTAAACTGGAGTGAACCATACTTAACGCTTGAGCACATACAAGCAACCACAGGCCTAGGGCGCTCTAAATTAGCGCCTGTGCTTGCCGAGCTTATAGGTGATAGTAAGGTATTACATGGGAATGAAGAGGCCTTAGGCGAGCTTATAGAGACCTTCACGCCTAAAGTAAAAGGGGTTGCATATGGTTACCCATTAGATTATTATACATTTGATGAATGGATTGAACATAAACTTAAAAATGAGGTGACAAAATGAGATGTAAAGCGTGTAACGTCATATTGAATGACATAGAATTGAGTAGAAAAGACAAAGATACAGATTTATTTATTGATTTGTGCGGAAAGTGCTTGACATACTCAAATGAAGCAAGTTATAATGTTGACTTAGAAGTAGACATTAACATAAACGAAGTTAAAGGGGATAGCCCATGGCTAATTCAACAATAAATATTGAGATTGATGTTCTAAATGAGACTGTAATGCTCGAAATTGAGGTAGTATGGCACATGAGTGTCGCTGGTGAGCTTACAATTGACGACTTTTATGGTTACCACTTCAACTATAAGACAGGTGAATACACACGTATTCCTGAGTGGTTGCATAAGATCATTGAGACTACTCAACTATTAGAGGAGGAGTATACAGACCTAATTGACCTTAATTGTGATGAAAGGACATATTGAGGTTGACAAGGTTTAACACGTTTGGTATAATATACCTAAGAACAAAAGAAATTCTTTTAGTTAATTCATAATGAATCAATTAAAGTTTACCTTAAGACTCTTAAGTAGTTCATATAAACTACATATTAGTCTTTACCCTAGTGCTTGGTCAATAATGGTCAAGCCTAATAAAACCCATAAAGGATAATTTTATGTCAGTAATTAATGGTAGTGCAGCATTTGTCAATCTAACAGAGCATGAGCTTTATCAGGGGCAGTCAACTGGTAAGTATTCATTGACAGTTACCCTAGACGATGCGTCAATCACGCAGCTAGAGGCGCAGGGCGTTAAGATGCGCACCTATGAGGGGCAGCAGCAGCGCAAGTTTGCCTCTAAGTTCAACGTGCCTTTATATGAGGCCAATGGTGACGAGTTCATGGGCGCCATTACACGTGGTTCCTTGGTACGTGTACAGTACAGCCTAGGTGATGAGCACCCTGTACATGGCTTTACCCCATACCTCGATAAGGTCAAGGTACTGGAGCTTGCCACTAGCAACACAGACGAGGACTTCTAAGGCCTCTTAAGTTAACCCCTAGCCCTACTATTCCCCTTAGGGCTAGGCCTCTTACAACGCACCACAGGAGCTTACAGAGCTATATGCGTAAAGAACAGACAGAGAGTACCTTTGTAAAGCATGGCCCTTGTTCCTCTTGTGGTTCATCGGATGCTAATGCTATTTACTCAGACAATCATCAAGTGTGCTTCTCATGTAATGCGTACATACATGGTGATGGGTCAGTAGTTAATACTAATAAGACAAGAGCGAGGCCTTTAGAAATGACAGGCACAATAGCAGCTATACAGGATAGACGCATAAGCATGGATACAGCCAAGCGTTATGGCGTCACAGTAGAGAATGGTGAGGATGGTAGCATTAGTAAGCACCATTACCCATATCACAATCAGGAGGGTAACAAAGTAGTTGGCACTAAGGTACGCAATGTAGCGACCAAGGATTTTTATGCCACAGGCGACCTAGGCAGTGCTGGCTTGTTTGGTCAGCAATCTTTTGCAGCAGGTGGTAAGTACATAACCATTACAGAGGGTGAGATAGACGCCATGGCAGCGTATGAGATGAATGGTGGTTTCCCTGCCGTATCTATTCGCTCAGGCGCCAACAGCGCAGTCAAGGACGTTAAGGCCAGCCTTGAGTACCTAGAGACATTTGATAAGGTAGTCATATGCTTTGACTCAGACGAGGCAGGTATCAAGGCCGCACAGGACGTTCTACCGCTGTTTAGCCCTCGTAAGGCCAAGGTATGCACCCTGCCCCTTAAGGACGCTGGCGATATGCTCAAGGCCAACAGGGTACGTGAGTACACTAAATGCTGGTGGGATGCCAAGGCCTACAAGCCTGAGGGTGTTGTAAGCCTAGGTGACCCTGACGTATGGGATAAGTTTCTTAAGCGAGGTACAGAAGAGGTAACACCACTACCTGCAAGCTTTGGTAGTCTTAATGCCATGATGAATGGCGGTATCGCAGCAGGTGAGGTGACAGTCATAGGCGCCCTAACGTCCATAGGTAAGACCACTATGGTTTATAACCTAGTGCATGGTATGTACGTAGAGAGTGCTAAGAAGATCGGTTGTGTGTTCCTAGAGGCTGACGTTGGCGAGACAGTAGAGAAGCTACTATCAGTGTACATGGGTACTAACATTGCAGATGTATCTAATGAGGACAGGGATTACAATCTGTACCATGAGAAGTATGACGAGATGGCAAACAGTGACAAGCTACACATCTTAGATCATCAAGGTGCGTTAGAGGCTGACGAGTTATTTGCTAAGATGCAATACTTGGTTAAAGGCTTAGATTGTGATATAATAATACTAGACCCCCTGCAAGCAGCGGTGACCAGTAATGAGAATGGAACCATTGATGCGTTCATGGACAAGTGCCTTAAGCTTGCCAAGAATACAGGTGTTAGTATTATCATTGTTAGTCACATGCGTAAGCCACACGCTAAGGACGCCCACGATGTAGGTGAGTATGACTTGAAGGGCAGCGGTTCAATCAACCAGATTGCTTTTAATACTATACTCCTGTCAAGGGACAAAATGACGGACGATGATTACGCACGTAACTGTACTCAGGTGCAACTAGTTAAGTGTAGGCGTACAGGACGTACAGGGGTAGCTGGCTGGCTCTTTTATGAGAACCATAGCAGTCGCTTGGTAGCTACTCAGGCACCTGAGACTAAGGCAGCTAACGCACATGACGATTTTTAACTAAGGTGACCTATGACTAGATTAATATTCGATATAGAGACTAATGGCCTAGCGCCTACAAAGGTATGGTGCATTATCACTAAGGATATTGACACTGGCGTCATAAGCTCATACGTAGAGGGCCAGTGGCCTACATTTAATATAGCAATAGCACAAGCACAGGAGGTTATAGGGCATAACATTATAGGTTATGACATACCAGCATGTGAGAAGTTACTAGGCACTGACTTTAGCGCCTGTAAGATCACAGACACATTAGTCATGTCAAGACTAGCAGACCCACAGCGCGAGGCACACAGCCTAGGACACTGGGGCGAGAAGCTTGGATACCCTAAGGGTGACTATAGTGATTGGACTCACTACACGCACGATATGCTCCTTTACTGTGAGCAAGATGTAAACGTAAACCATGAGGTGTACAAAGCTTTACTTAAAGAGCTAAAGGACTTTAAGCCTGATAGCCTTGAGCTAGAGCATGGTGTACAGCATATCATACAGCAGCAAATTAGAAACGGCTGGCTTTTGGATTCGCCAAAGGCTAGGGATTTAGTAGCGGAATTACAGGAGAAGTCATATGAACTTGAGGAAGTTGTCCAACAAGTGTTTTTACCTTTACCTACGTACATTAAGGAGATTGTTCCCAAGCTTAAGAAAGACGGCACCTACAGCATCGTCGGACTCAAGTTCCTCGGTGAAAGATGGGAAGAAGTAGGTGGGCCTTTTAGTCGTATTGACTGGCCTGTTTTTAATCTGGCTAGTAGGCAGCAGATAGGGCGCTACCTCAAGCACTTTGGATGGAAGCCTAAGGCCTTTACAGAGACAGGCCACCCTATCGTATCTGAGGACATACTTAAGAATGTCAAGGGCATACCTGAGGCTGAGTTGATTGCCTCCTACTTGTTAGTAGGTAAGCGCATAGCTCAGGTACGTAGTTGGCTTGAGGCTGCCCATGAGGACACAGGGCGGGTACATGGTTACGTTAATACTAATGGTGCTGTGACAGGGCGTATGACCCACAGCAAGCCTAATTTAGCGCAGGTGCCTAGCTCTAGTAGCCTTTACGGGCCAGAGTGTCGCTCATGTTGGATAGTACCTAAAGGTTATAAGCTTGTTGGTATAGACGCCTCTGGCTTAGAATTGAGAATGCTTGCCCACTTCATGGATGATGCAGACTATACTAACACTATACTCACAGGAGACATACACACAGCTAACCAGAAAGCTGCTGGTCTTGATACTAGAAATCAGGCCAAGACTTTCATATACGCTTATTTATATGGCGCAGGTGACGAGAAGATAGGTAGTATTGCAGGTGGCGGTAGAGTAGTAGGTAAAAGACTTAAGGATAGTTTCCTCAAGGCTACGCCAGCGCTTGCAAAGCTTAAGGAAAATGTTGCACAGTCAGCAGCTAAGGGCTACATAACAGGCTTAGATGGACGTAAAGTGTTTATCAGGTCAGAACATGCAGCACTTAATTCGTGTTTACAGTCAGCAGGTAGTTTAATTATGAAACAAGCCTTGATTATTCTTGACAGATATGCTATACTATGGGGTATAGACTATAAGTTTGTTGGCAATATCCATGACGAGTTTCAAGTGGAAGTTAGGGAAGATCAGGCAGGTAAGTTTGGTGCATTAGCAGCTAGTTGTATTGAGGCTGCTGGTATCCACTTTAAGCTCAGGTGTCCTCTAGCTGGTGAGTTTAACGTAGGTGACTCATGGGCTGAGACACACTAACTGGGATACACTATGGAAAACAAACAGTTTCAGTTGTTTAAGGACTCTTATAAAGGGAATGCAGAATCTAAAGACACTAAGGTTTGTTCTAAGTGTACTAATGCTTTACCTTTGTCTTACTTTGGCCCCTCAGGTGGTGGTGTTTATCTAAGGGCTGAGTGTAGGTCGTGTAATAATGAGTTAAGCAGGGTACGTAGTCGTCTTAAAGCTATACATGGTTCACCTCCTTTAGCTTATAAATGCCCCGTATGTTTATGTAATGAAAAAGAAGCAGAAGGAAGAGGTGGTGCTGCTGGTGCTTGGGTTCTTGACCATGACCACAATACAGATACATTTAGAGGGTGGCTTTGCCATAGTTGCAACAGAGCATTGGGTGGATTCAATGATAATGTTCCTCGTATAAAGAGAGCCATTAAATATATAGAAGGTAAATTATGAACATAAAAAATAGTAAAGGCAAGCCCTTTGACAAATGCTTTATTGATGCTGATTCTATCATCTATCGCATAGCTCTTAAGACTGATATAGGCTTAAGAAAAGCTATGGAGTATTACGATAGGGCCATTGAAGAGATACAATGGGAGACTTGTAGCGATAAAGTATTTGTAGCTTTAAAAGGTACTGGTAACTTTCGTTATGGTATAGCAGAAGATTACAAAGGCCAGCGTAAGCTTAAAGAGCAAGAGGAAGACCCTAATCCTGAGTTAACAGAGAGGCGCAAGGAACTCAACGAGTATGCTTATAGCCTAGGGCATTTCAAGTCTGATAACTGTGAGGCTGATGATGTAGTATCCATATGGGCGCAACAAGCCTTAGATGCTAAGGAGCACTTTGTTATTGCACACATAGACAAAGACATTGACATGGTAGAAGGTTGGCATTACAACTTCACCAAAGAGACTTTGTATTATATATGTAAAGACCAAGGCTACCGCAAGATGTGCCTACAGATGCTCACAGGAGACTCTACGGACAACATACAAGGCCTCGTAGGTATCGGGCCTAAGAAAGCTGAGAAGCTCCTAGTTGATGTGCCTACGGCTGGTATGCTGGCTAAGGTACGAGAGGCATGGGAAGAGGCTCACCCTGAGGATTGGCATGACAGGCTAGAGGTGTGTTGGAACCTACTGTACATGAGGCGTGATTGGGGCGGCTTTAGGCGCTTAACCATAGAGGATACTTTAAATGTCTAGTAAAGGTCACTGGTTCCCTTGTGGGAACATAAACATGAAAGGACGTAAGACACAGAAAGCTGCTTGTGGGTGCTGTAGTGAAATACAGAACCAAAAAGACAAGCTCCTTAGAAAAATACATAGAAAAGAAGCTAAGGAGACTTATGACTAAGTTTAGATCAGGCCTTGAAAGTGCCTTTAGTGACGCTGTTGGCCCTACGGGATTCCAGTATGAACCTTATAGACTACCTTACACGATACATAAGAAGTACGTACCAGACTTCATATGTGAGCGTACAGGAGCTATGATAGAGTGCAAGGGATTCTTTAGAGTAGGTGACACACAGAAGTACAAAGCTATCAGGGACGAGATTGATAGACCATTGATATTTGTATTCTCTGATTCACGTAAGCGCCTTAGGAAAGGCTCTAAGATGAACCTAGGTGAGTGGTGTGACAAAGAAGGTCTGGCACACTTCACCATGAAATCTATTGATAAGTTACTGGAGCATTTAAAATGTCTAGCACCTTTGAAGAAGTAAAAGAACAGATATTAAATAAGTATGACGTTGACTTCTTGTGTGAGCTGTTAGGCATTACAAGTGAGTCTTTAGTTGATCGTTACGAAGACTTGGTAATGAAAAACTTAGATATATTTACTGAGGAGGACGAAGCTAATGACTAAAGTTAAATGGCACGTAATAAAAAAACAATATATTGAAGGTGGTAAAGAATCAGAAGGTTTTACCATGACTAACATTGTTGCAACAGGTGATAAAAAGAATTGTAAAAAAATAGCTAAAGACTTAGGAGGACACGACAGTGACCTAAGCTACGGAGGAAATACTACCTCTTATTACTGTGTAAGCGCAGATGAACTAAAAGAGGATTCAGACAATGAATAAAATTATAGATTGGCCTAAGTATAATTTTATAGATGATTTTGGAGATATGGAGGCAGTAATGACCCAAGAAGAACCTAAAGCACTTGAGACTCAAGTAGGTGGAAGTCACTACCAGAACATGAAGATTCAGCCTATAGAGTTCATACAGGCTAACAGGTTATTCTTCTGTGAAGGTAACGTAGTTAAGTATGTCGTTAGGTGGCGTACTAAGAACGGGCTTGAGGACTTGAAGAAAGCAAGGCATTACCTTGACCTTCTGATTGAAGAGAACACCCCTGTTGCTACAGAACAGGAGACTGCTCTAGCACCTAGGCACACCAATGAACCAATAGACGGGAACAAGTAATGACTCCACTAGCTAAGATGATTACAGCACATGAGGGTGTAGAGACACACGCTTACAAATGCACAGCCAATAAGATTACCATAGGCGTAGGGCGTAACATAGACCCTAATGGAGGCATAGGCTTAAGTCAACGGGAGATAGCCTACTTACTAGCTAATGACATTGAGCGTGTAGAGGAAGAACTATCAATGGCATTTCCATGGACTATTGACTTGATCATGCACTCCCCTGCTCGTTATGACGCCTTGGTGGACATTTGCTTTAACCTAGGTATGCCTAGGCTACGTAAGTTTGAAAAGGCTCTACAGGCCTCCTATGACCACAAGTGGGACGTAGCAGCAGACGAGTTTATGGATAGTCGATGGGCCAAGCAAGTAGGCAAGAGAGCAGTTGAGATTTGCGCTATGATTCGTACAGGTGAATACCAGAAGGAATACTAATGAAAGGTCAAGTACGAGGGTTAGCGTTAGAGCTACTAAGGCAGGATTGTGTAGACAGTTTAGATAAAGCTCAGGATTTATATGATCTAGGTTCAGAGAGTAAGACTTATACAGAAGCAGAGCGTAATGCTATTAGTTCTTGTAAGATTTATGACGAAGCATTACATGGGAGCACCAAGGATGATCATTAAGTTTTACACAGAGGGTTGTCAGCCTTGCAAAGCTGTTACTACTGTACTTAACCATGAAGAGGTTGACTATACATCTATTGATATTGGGAAAGATATTAATGAAGCAATCAAGTATAAGGTACGTAGTGTGCCTACTGTACTTAACACTGAAACTGGAGCCACCCTAGTTGGATTTAAGGGGATTAGAGAAACAACGGAGTGGGTAAATGAGCATTGTAATTGATTATAAGCGTAACAAGTTACTGTCGGAACAGGCCTATACGCTCCTTAAGGACTACTACTGTCGTGAGGGTGAAGACCCTCAAGATGCCTATGCACGTGCTGCTACGGCATTCAGTAAGCATGACTATGAACTAGCACAACGCATCTATGACTACGCCAGCAAAGGCTGGTTTATGTTCAGTTCCCCTATATTAAGCAACGCCCCTAAGGAGGGGGAAAAGATAAATGGATTACCTATTAGCTGTTTCCTCAGTTACGTGCCTGATAGCCTTGATGGTCTTATCGGACACTCGACAGAACTACGATGGCTTAGTGTTAAAGGTGGTGGAGTGGGCGGCCATTGGAGCGACATTCGTAGCGTTAGTGATGTGGCTCCTTCACCAATACCTTTCTTAAAAACAGTAGACAGTGACATGACAGCCTACAGGCAGGGTAAGACTCGTAAGGGTTCTTATGCAGCCTACATGGACATTAGCCACCCTGACATCATTGAGTTTATTAACATTCGTGTACCTACAGGAGGTGACCCTAATCGTAAGGCTTTTAACTTACACAATGCAGTGAACATTACTGACCGATTCATGGACGCTGTAGTAGCTGGTGACCCTTGGCCTTTAGTAGACCCTAATGACAAAACAGTACGTGACTTACTACCAGCACGTGAGTTATGGGAACGTCTGATTGAGACACGCTTTCGTACAGGTGAGCCTTACTTAAACTTTATTGATGAAGCCAACCGACACTTACCACCATCAATGAAAGAGAAGGGACTTGAGATACATGGGTCTAACCTGTGTAACGAGATTCACTTACCTACGTCAGATGAACGTACAGCAGTTTGTTGTTTGTCAAGTGTTAACTTAGAGTATTATCAAGAGTGGAAAGACACCACTATGGTAGCTGACTTAATTACTATGCTTGACAATGTAATTAGTTTCTTTTGCTTCCATGCACCTAAGGAGCTACGTAAGGCTGTCTATAGTGCCACACAGGAGCGTTCACTAGGACTAGGGGCAATGGGGTTCCATAGCGCCTTACAACGCTTAGGCGTCCCGTGGGAGTCTCCTATGGCTACTACAATCAATACTGATATGTTTACGCACATCAAAGCCCAAGCTCGATCTGCTTCTGTATATCTAGCTGAGGAACGTGGGGCTTGCCCAGACGTAGCAGGAATGCGTAACAGCCACTTACTGGCTATAGCACCTAATGCTAACAGTAGTATCATTGCTGGCTGTAGTGCAAGTATAGAGCCTCTTAAGTCTAATGCCTTTACGCACAGGACAAGAGTAGGTGCTCACCTAGTACAGAATAAGTATTTAGATAAGGTGCTTAAGGCGCATAACAAAGACCCTGAGTGGGTAGCAGCACAATGGAAGTCTATTGTACTCAACGAGGGCAGCGTACAGCACCTAGAGTGGATGGATGAATGGGAGAAGGAAATCTATAAGACTGCCTTTGAGCTTGACCAACGATGGGTTATTGATCATGCAGCAGGTAGACAGCCTTACATATGCCAAGGGCAGAGTGTTAACCTATTCTTCCCCGCTGGTACAGACAAGGCCTATGTAAATGAAGTACACCTGAGAGCTTTCAATAAGAAGCTTAAGGGTTTGTATTACCTAAGGACTAGCGCAGGTTCTAAGGCTGACACAGTAAGCTTAAAGCCTACTAGAGTGGCCTTAGCTGACTTTGCAGAAGATCAAGATGATGATGAATGTTTAAGTTGCCAAGGATAACAACTAATTGTTTCTTATAGTTTACTTTGTATCGTAAAGTATACATTACAGTATACATATTTAAAGTAAAGTGTACATTACAGTATACATATTTAAAGGATAAGAGTTGTGAGCCGTACAAAACGTAAACCAAAGACAGGGGCTAAAGCAGTATCACACCAATGTAGAAACAATGGAGAATGTGACTATTGTAAGAGTAATAAATTACATAAGCACAGACGAAACGAAAGTATGACTAAGGAACATGAATGAGTTTATTAACAGTATCACCAGCATATAAGCCCTTTAACTACTCAAGCTTTGTGGAGCAAGCCATTGAGCATGATAAGTTAGCTTGGGGTGAGTGGGAGTGTGACCTACAGGAAGATGTAACACAATGGAAGTCAGGTAAGATCAGCAACGAAGAGAAGAACTTTATCACTCAGATACTCAGGCTATTCACACAGTCTGATGTTATCGTAGGTGGTTCTTACGTAGATGTGTTCCTACCTCGCATTAAGAACAATGAAGCACGTATGATGATGTTATCGTTTGCACAGCGAGAGACTATCCATATGCGCTCCTACGCCCTGCTTAACGATACCCTAGGCTTCCCTGAGGCTGAGTACACAGCGTTCCTTGAGTATGACGCTATGGCTGAGAAGCTTGAGTTTATGCAGACCTTTGACCCAGACACTAAAGCAGGATTAGCTAAGGCACTAGCGCAGACTGTTTGTAATGAGGGCATGAGCTTATTCTCAGCCTTTGTAATGCTCTTGAACTTCCAACGCTTTGGTAAGCTTAAGGGTATGTGTGAGATTGTAGAGTGGAGTATACGGGACGAGACTATTCATGTCGCAGGTATGACAGAATTGTTTCGTACTTTTATTAATGAGAATCCAGAGGTGGTCGATGATAAGTTTAAACTATCTATCTATGAAATGTACAGGACTGCTGTCGAGCTTGAGGACAAGGTTATTGATCTGGCGTTTGAACTGGGAGGTGTGGAAGGTCTTACGGCTAGTGAAGTCAAAGAGTACATCAGATACATTGCCGACAGACGATTAGTTAACCTAGGTCTTAAGCCTAATTGGGACGTACAGGAGAATCCTCTTCCGTGGCTTGATTGGGTACTTAATGGTGACAGCTTCAAGAACTTCTTTGAGGGTCGTGTGACGGACTATAGCGCAGACGGAATGTCTGGTGAATCGTGGGGGTGGTAACATGAGTGTACAGTTAAATGACCTTGTAGACATAGAGCAGATTACAGTGATTTGCTTAGGGCAGTTCCACAGTGATCTTAAGGAAGAAATGGAGTTTGGAGATAAGGACGATGTACCAGAAGTGTTACGTTTAATCATAGCCATTGAGACTATCTTTAAGGAGATTATGCGGCCTGAGGATTACTTTGCATGGAAGACTAACACAGGGTTTGACATTCATTAAATCGTAGGTATTAAAAAGCCCTACTTAAGGAGACTTAGGTAGGGCTTTTTTGTGCTTAGGTTTTACTTATCTTCTTTGTTATCTATGAAAGAGCCAGCACCTAAGTAGTTACCCCCTAATTGACGATAATCAGCTTCCTCAGGCTTTACTTTACCTGCAACACTTTCTATAACGTCCATCCTTTGCTGTGTTGTAGCATTAACATTATTAAATCGTTTAACAGGAGGTACACCATACTTAGCCTCAAGTGCCTCAGACCCTTTCAATATAGGGTTGACATAGTTAGGGTCATTAACTGAATAACCTTTAGGTTTTTTTGTGTCTTTAATTAAATCATCTAACGAGCCTGTCAAAGGAGGAAAAACAGTGAGTAAGTCTGCACCACCTACAGGTTTAACCCCTAACATATCAGAAGCGTCAGAAGCTGCGAGTGTATAAGAGTTTTGTCTAGTTGATAGGGCAGCCCAATGGTTCATACCTCCCAGTTCTTTTGCTTGTGATTTATGACTACCTGAGAAATACCATACTCCTTCTTGGGCATCGTATTTTGCAGGAGGTAGATCATCAATCTGTTTGTTTAAAACATCAAAACTTTCTTGTTGTGTTTTTGATAAAGATTTACCATCAGCAAGCATATCATTATACTTTACATATTTACGTACACTTTTTGTAGGACTTTTGGCGCCTCTTAGACGCATGACATCTCCCATTAACTGAGTATCTAATAAATGGTTAGGTTTTAATTCATTAGCCAGTACACCTAAAAATCGACTAACGTCTGCCTTATCAGTTATTAACTCATGGCCCATATTAGGGTGGTGATCAACAGGGTTCTTAACTAATATTTGAACATTATCAGTATTTCCCTTTAATCCCCAAGCTTCTACTAAATGCTTTTGAAAAGCATCTTCTATAGCAGCACTAGGAGGACGAGCATTACGAGCAACGCCAGAATCCCACACACCTTGCATACCCGAACCACCTAATGTTCCAAAGGACATTACCTGAGGGCCAAATAATTCTTTAACTAAAGGACTATTTGTTCCTGTTTGTTTGTCCATTAAACCTTGGTAAGCTTCGGAACCTGCTTGAAAACTAGGCGCTTCTTTAGCAAGCTTAAGTATTTTGTCTTTATTTTTAAAATGAGGTTTAAGTTCTTCACCTAAAGCAGTCTTTTTATTGTAAGCTATTTTTAGTTTATTTTTTGCTGATTTAACTCCAGCAGGTGTTTTGGCGTTAGCTACCTGTTCTTTTAATTTAGTGACCTGTGTGCCTAGTTTATCAAAGTCATTGAATTTATTACCTAGACCTAAAGCCTGTAAGTGCCTTACGTTCTGTTGTAACATTCCTTCTGATATACCTGTCTGCCTTAAGGTTGCTAAAGATTGTGGTGTAAAAAGTTCTTTAATTGACCTACCTACTGCAACAGCACCTGCTTGAGCCACACCCGTAAGTTTAGCCAGTGGATTACCACTATAGAAACCTTCTAGCTTAGTATCAGTATTACGGGCAACTTGATTTATTGTGTTACCAGAAAATAATTGTTTTCCTTTACCACCTGTAAATAGACCTAATCCCGTTTCAACAGCATTGCTTGCCATTCTGTAAGCATCGGGAAACTTTTCAGATAGGTAAGAATCCACAGGAGTTGACGTAGGTATCTTTTGCATCACAGCGCTCATAGCATTGCCCATAGGCTCTGTTATTACGTCAGGGATGGGTATAGACATTGCTGTACCAAATACGTCACCTACGCCTCCTACAGTGTTTTTAGCAGCAGTAAGGCCTACATCAAGTGCGCTACGATCTCCACTTGAATAAGCGGAGGTAGCTTTGTCAATATCGGCTTGACGAGAGCTTAAGGAAGTGTTAAGTTTTCCCCACTCTTCCTTTACTTCATCACTCGCCATCCTACCAGCTTGGGCAAGTACAAGGTTTTGCATAGATGAACCCATTTCTTCATTTTCAGAAGCACTTGGCCCTTGACCTTCTATATTATACCCTAACCAATCTAAAGTATTGTACATTCTATTGTTCCCTCTACTGTCCATAACTGTAGATTATTGATTAGCTGCACCTTTAAGTGGAGGACGTTCAGCGTTTTTCTCAAGGTCTGATAGTAGACCAATAACAATCAAACGATCAGCTTTAAGTTGCTTAAGTAAAGCAGTGTCTTTAGTTGTTTTAATTAAAGCAGCAGTACCTGTTAGTAAGCTACCTAACCCTTGCCTTAGCTTTGGGCCTGTCAGGACATCATAACCAATAACACCTGCGGTTGCGGCAGCAATACCACCTAAAGCATAAGCTGCATTACCACTACTCACCCAGTACGCCATTCCTCCACCTAAGGCACGTAAAGCCATAGGTGTTTTAGGTATGCTAATGTTACCACCAGTTACTTTTTGCCATAATCTACCTACAGCATTACGTGATTCATTTATAGCTTTATCACCTGTAACGTCCCAAGCCTTATAAAGTTTATGTTGCTTGTCCAGTAAATCCTTGACTTTAACATCAGGGACTGCACTCGCCACAGCTTCATTCATAATAGTTCTTATCTCTGACACAGCAACTGCTTTACTGTTTATGTACTCTTGAGTTAAAGATTTAGGCTGATGCTTATTTATAAACTTATCTAGTTGTTTACGGGCATCTAATAAACCTGCGGCAGTACCATCTGATTCTTTCACTAAACGAATAGCTGTTGTCATTAGATCAGTAGCAAACTTAGGAGTGCCTCCTGCTAAACCAAAACCAATGCTTTCGGGGAAGTTATCCATAGAATCTTGTAGTTGTTGTACTACATCAACATTTAATGGAGGGTTACCTGCTTTACCAATATCTGCTTTTAACTTCTCAGCGGTACTTGTTATTTCATCATAAATAGCATTACGAGAGCCAGTGAAACTACCATTAGGTTTTAACTTAGGAACCATTGCCGTAATATCAATTATTTCGTCAGCTTGTTCAGTGAAATTAGGCTTGATAGTATTAAGCATACCCTCTGTACGAGTAGGCGACATAGTAGTAGTCATGTCACTTGTCTCAGGATGGATAGGTGAAAGCATATCAGACACATTTTCCCTTCTATTCTTCCATGTGCTTTTAGCCGCTGACGACTTCATGCCGCTACCTACAGCATCTAAACCAGCTTCAATTTTAGTGTTTGTACCTAAAGAAGCAATGCTAAATACATTCTTTATCATCCTATCGTAATGAGGATATTCTTTAGCCATTGCTAGATACTTAGGGTAATTTTCTTTAGCAAGCTCTATCATCTCTTGAACTGTGGGTAGTTCTGCTATAGCTTGACCTATGTCAATTACAGCATTAACTGTAGGGTTCTCTATGACATCAGGTGTTACATTACTAAGAACTTTACCAGCTATCTTAACCCCTTCAATCATTACGTCACCAGCAGCAGGAATGATAGCCTCACCTAGGTTTGCAACAGCTAACTCTTGCACATTCTGAGGCCTAGCATCCTGTGAATAATGAGATTCAATAGGGTCACGTGAACCTAACAGTGACTGAGTAGCGGCTTGATCTGGTGACATAGTACCAGCTTCTACCTGAGGCCTTAAGGTTTCTGCTTTATCCTGTACGGCTGTTTGAAACTCTTGCTGGTTAGTGTCCATAACTTTACCAGCATTAGCAAAAGAACTTTGGATATTTGCACCTGCTTCCGCTTGCATCTCACCATAGTCATACTGTTGAGCAGTGTACCTAGGTTCCTCAACTTCTGCCACTTGTCCCTCAGTTTCTAATTTCTCCAATTCTGCGACAATAGCGTCAATTTCATCCGCAGGAGCACCAGCAGACTGTGCTGCCGTTAAAGCAGTAAGTAACTGATCTTGTGTATATAACATTATCGCGCCCCTAATTGTCTAGTGCTAAGTTGTTGTGATGCGAGTGTTAACCATTTATTAACTACTGATTGTTGCTTAGTTGTGCTTGCACGATCAGCAGGTTCTTCAAGGAAGAAAGATAGTGCTGTTTTTTGTTTCTTTTCATCAGTTGCATCAGTACGATCTACCATACGTTGAACAACCTTATTATGTTCTCTAATTAAATTAACATATCCCCTGCGTTCAATTTCTAAAATTTTCCTTATGGCTAAAGGAGTCATGTCTACGTTACCCGCTGCCATTTGAGTAGCGTATTCCCTGTCCTTATCAGATAGACCTGTACCAGCACCAAAGGCTTTGATTATGTTAGCTACAGCGTTACCACGATAAGCTAAATAAGTTTCAGTATTAGCAGTTATTTCGGTGGCTTCTTCACTTGATAATCCTATTGCTTCTAAACTCTTAGCAATACCTAAACGCATTTCACCAAACTTTCCTGCTATAATGCCCTTATCAAAAATGTCCATAGATTGATCATTAATATAAATACCATTTATAGCTGAGTTAGCTTTTTCATTTAAATCACCATAGTTCTTTACTTCTGCGCCTACTAAAGCTTTAGTTATTTCATCTAACATAGGAACTACTTCTTGTGTTTGCCTAGGTGCAGCCGATAAACCTAATTCACTAGGATACATCCAAGAATTTGTAGCTAGGTTCCAGACCTTACCTTGCTTATCTACACGATATATTTGAGTACGTCCGTCAGCGTTCTTGTAGTTTACTAACTCAGCTTCTTTTCCTTCTAATGCTTTAATAAACATATCATCAGAGACATTATCATGCTTACCCGCTAAAACTTCTTTTACGTAATCTTCACTTTTTCCATGCTGTCTTGCTAACTGCGCACGTGTCTTACGATTGCCTCCTTGAAGCATAGTAACTTTTTCTTGCTCTGCTATGACTGAGGCAGCCTCGTCCATGTCACTACCTGATTCTAAATCAGCAGCAGTATACGTAAGGCCAAGCTTATTAGCGGATTCAATTAAGCGTTCTCTACGGGCTTGTTCCTTAGTCTCTAAAGCTAGTTTAGCTGCGTCTTCTTTCTTTTGTGTAAAACCTGCTTGTGCTTGATCAAACAACTGTTTACCTGACTCTATATAGCCCATTTGAATTAATTTATTAGATAATTCTAATTGGTGTTCTGGGCTTGATCCTGTATATGCAGAACCAAACTTAGCTTGCATTTCTTCCTGTTGTGCAATATCAGCTTTACGTTCAGCCATTATTTTATCTTCACCGCCCATAGAGTCACCTAAGGCACGACCTAAGGCAGAACCTAAGAAACTAACGGCACGTGCTTTAGCAGGGTCACGTGCGCCCTGTGCAGCATTAGTCATTAATGTCTGTTGTAGGTCAGTAGCTCTTTTGTTACGCTGTTGTAACAATTCATCGACTGAGGGTAGTTGTGTAAATAAACCTTGTTGTGCCATGTTATGAACCTCCAAATATGCCTGATAACCAACCACTGCCGCCTGTAGTGCCTAAGAATGAAGAACCTAAGCTAGTAAGACCTGAGAGCCAAGGGTCTGGCTGATAGTTGTAGTTGTTAGCTTGAGCTTGTCCTGTAATACGTGCTGTTTCATTGCCATATTTACCTAGCTCGTAGTTCTGATCTAAGCCTTGCTGTTGTTGCTGTTGTGCTATTAATTGATTACGTACTTGAGGTTCAAGCATACTAGCGGTAAGCATACCTTGACCAGTACCCATAAGGTTAGCATAACGCTGTTGGTCAGTCATTTGATTAGTATTAAACTGATTCAAGTTAAGACCCGCACGTTGGACTTCTTGACCAAAGGCATCTTGAGTAGATTGTGCGGATAACCCTGCTAAAGCCTGAGACTGTGCAGCGTTCATACCAAACATATCAGGATTCATCATGCCTGAGTCTTCACCAGCACCTAAGCCCTCACCAGATAACTGTAGGCCTATACGACCTAAGCCTTGCATCTGTTCTAAGTTTTTAGCACGTTGCTGTGCAAAGGCTGGCTCAAGTAATGAAGAACGCTCATTGAATAAGTCAAGACCTGCTTGTTGTGGGTCAAAGTTATAATTAAACTGATCAGCAGACTGTAGTGCATCCTGACCCGCTACGTTAAACATTCCTTGACCTTGTTGTGCCATGTCACTTAAGCCAGCGTAAGGGTCTGAGTTACCCGTTCCTGATCTAAAGGTAATAGGCTTGAATGTGCCTCCTGTAGGCTGGTAGTTTCTTGTTCCTCCTATGTCTGGCTGTGGTAATTGACCACCAAGAAAAGAGTTCATCATGTTACCACCGCCTCCTCCTGCGTTACCCATACCAGCCTGACCTCCAAAAGCACCCTCAGGACTCATAAACTGCTTCTGTCCTTGTGTCATACTATTCCACTGTTGGTCACTAAAGTTACTAGGCTTCTGAGGGCCAGTGTAACTGTTAGGTGCTGCTTGATTTTGTTTTACAATATTACGTGCATAATTAACTTGATCTTGTAATGAACCTATGTTAGCTTTCTGAGTAGGGTCTAAGCCATCAAAAATAGCTTGAGAAGCTGGACTCATTCCGTATCTAGTCTGATCTGCAAAAGACTGTATAAAGGGTGAGAAGGGAGTACCAGCCATTTGCATCCAACCACCAGCAGTGTTAGGTAGCTGAGGCGTAAAGTTTTGACCCATTATAGCTGCATCGGCTCTTGACATGTCTGTTTGTTGACCACCATAAGTGCTGCGATCATCTACAGGTACGTTATTAGAATACTTTTGCATTTCCTGAGCACGACTTATAGCTAGGTTAGCTTGAGCACGTTCTTGAGCTACTCGTTGTTGACGTTGTGCTTCTACTGCCGCTGCTTGTTGTCTAGCGGCTTCTTGTTTTTGACCTAATGCAACCCTAGCTGCTTCTAACTGTGCCGCTGCTGCTCTACCATCACCATTACCTCGATCATTAGCATTTCTACCTCCATTGTATTCGTTAACACGTGACTGCGTATTCTTATTACCATATCCGTCATCTATACTCGGCATTATGCTGTCCTCTTCCAAAAGTATACGACAATATACGGCTGTACAATATCGTGTGAGTGGGCTGCTCCACCGCCTTCATAATCTAGCTCAGTCTGCCTAGGGTATGAAGTAGGCTGACCTGCTGCAACAGAGTCACTAGAACCATCTGGGTTGCCGTTGCCTTGTATTCCTGTGTACCCATGAACGTGACTAGGTATTTCATTAAGTGTAAGCGTATGTTCATCTGTCTTAGTACCGCCTACTTCCTCTACTGTATTGAAGTCACTGTCACTTGCATTGATACCCACTAAGACACGACCAGCACCAAAGGCTGCCCAAGTACCTACGCCAAGTAAGCTGTTAGGGTTAGTTGCGACTACTGATGTGTACACAGAGCCTACAGGATACGCTAGACCATTAATAGTTGCTGCTGTGGGCGTAGCGGCCTGTACAAAGGCTGTAGTAGCTAACTGTGTAGTATTAGTGCCAGCAGCCGCTGTAGGAGCCGCAGGGACGCCTGTGAACGTAGGGGCGTCTATGGGTGCCTTAGCTACAACACCAGCCACTATAGCAGCCTGTGTGAACGCTGTGGTGGCTATCTGTGTGCTGTTCGTTGCTGTAGCGGGTGTAGGTGCCGCTGGTATGCCTGTTAACGTAGGCGCACTTAGATTAGCTTTAGTAGCTACAGACGTTTGTATGTTTGTAAACTCGTCATCAATCTCAGTACCACTGACAGTCTTGAGTGCGTTACCTGTAGGTAAGGCGTCCTTTGATGCAAAGTTAGTTGCTTTAGTATAATTAGACATATTTAAAGTACCTTACCTTGTTTGGCGTATAGTGAAATTTTCTGTAATGACATAGGTGTGCCATTTATATCAGTAGTAAAACCTATCTGTATAATGTCACCTGCGCCTTGTGTTGATGCTTTCTGTTCATTGATTAGAACTGAACCTGAGTATTGACCTACGCCATACTCGGTTATGCCATACTCAAACACAGTTCCTGTTTCTAATGTAAATGTATAACTGTAATATACTGGACTATAATCATATCCAATTTTTAATGTAAAGCTCTGTCCTGTAGCGCCTACTGTAGTTGCTGACAGCTTCTTTACAATTTTAGAAACATTAGCCATACCTAAGTCAAAGAAGTTACTGTAGTAAGCCATTTCGTACTTAGAACCATCATCCTGATAACCTCTGTACTCTGCCACACCATTAGCTTCTGCAAAGTATAATGTAGAGTCTATAGATAAGAAACCCTTAGGTGATACAGAGGGCCATATTGTAGCCCTAAAGCTGCCATCCTCTAAAGGCGCTCTGGTGTCAAAACAAAAAGTCTGTTGTGACGTAGGAAAAGTAATTAAGTAAAAAGCATTAATAGGTGAGTAGACTGACTTAATTAAATTAATGTTCTCAGCGTTAATGGCCTGTATTACATCATCACGTACATTCTTAGAGATGTCTCGCATAGGCTGAGATTTTTCTTGTATGGTACGGCTTAATGAACGTATACCAGTGGTACTTAAGAACAAGATGTCTTCACCAGTGTTCTGTACGGAGTCTCTAGCGATACAGCCGACACCTTCAATAACTTCCACTAAGGTTAAACTTGAGGTAGTCATACCTGCTTGAAAGTTATCACCATCACCATAGATAATAATGTTGTTCTTACAGAATATAACTAAGAAGCCGTTATGGGCGCCTAAGGCTACAATCTCGTCCATGCCTTGTGTAAGTACGGAAGATATATTAATGTTACCAGAAGTACCTCCACTCCACTTAGTACCATTAAGAACATCAGTAAAGTAAACTGTATTTTTATTAGTGGCTGTGTCAGCAGCCCATAAGCGCCCGTAGGCTGCTAATACTGTGTGGGCGCTAGGAGGCGTACCTGTAGTTCCTGTGTGTGTTGCTATGGATTTAAAAGTATCTGCACTGCCAGAGTTAGTATACACTAGCGGTAAGTAGCCACGTTGAAAGAAATAATGATGATCATTTAGTGTAGCTGCTTGCCAGTTACCTGCGGCTATTGTGTCTGTAGTAGAGGGAGTCAAAGTTACTAGGTTTGTAAGACCTTTGTAAAACTTGTCAACACTGAACGATAGTAACGTGTCAACGCCTACAACATCTTTAAAGTTAGAAACTCCTATTAAATTGACATTAGCATTAGCACCTGTTGAACCATCTTTAGCGTTACTACGAGTCTGCCAGCCCTTACGTGCTCCTAATCGTCCGTACTTATCTATGACGCAGTTGTCTGCCTGTAGTGCAAAACCTTCCTGTAGTGTTACACCTGACTCTTGGGTGTTTAAGCCATAGAATGCAGGTGCAGCAATAGAGGAGGACATTAATTGTTTAGCCATGGTTAATAGACCTCCCAGATTAGTTCCTCTGGGTGCTTGTTAGCGTCTAAAGCAATAGCGTCAGATAGGAAGTTTTGAGCAAGAGCCTTAGCCGATACTGCTGACATACCTCCGTCTTCACCACGCTCCTCAAGGGCCATAGCATAGGCTAAAGTTTGCACAGGTAAGTGAGGTACACGTACTGTATCTGCATCAGCCACAAGCTCCTGTGAGCGCATGATTACGTTAAAGTAGATAGTGTACACACCATTAGGGATAGGGTACAAGTCTACCTGTGTGTCACCTGCTACACTCACGCCATTAAATACGTAGTATTCTGGGTTACCTTCAACTGGTGTGTTATTAAGAAATACATTGTTAAACCAGTGTGGGTCTTTATACTTTAAGAAGGTATTAGATGTTAAGTTAACTACGTCTAGTATAGCTACGTTGTTACCTGAGTTAGTAAGCACATAGTTAAATACACCATCTTGGGTAACTGCTGTTAATGTCTGCCTAAGAACAGACCAGTTCCATGCTGACTCAACAAACTCTTTAGCATCATTAATAAATAAACTAATTAACTTTGAGTAACTATTCTCATTAACACTGTCAACCTCACGTTCCCGTAGCCTCACAAGTACGTTGTTTACCATCTCTTTATGTGTCTTCATGTGGCTTTACCATTTAATTTTTCTACTGTTCTAAGACCTGCAAGGCCAAGCATTGCTAACGTAAGTTCAAGCATAGCGTCTAAGGGTAACTCAGGGCTACCTAGTTCTGGTGCTACCCATTGTAGGATAGGGTTAATAACAAATGCAAACAAGAAGCCTAAGCCACATACCCACATGAGAAAGGGTCTAGCTCCTGCAACAAAGGTAGACCTGTGATTAGCCTGTACCTTCATAATCTCTGCTTGCATCATAGAGGGCTGCATAGCTAACTTCTGCTTAAGTAGTTCGCCTTGTGCTCTCTCTTCATCTGATGTAAACACATTGTCTATAATGTTACCAATGGCTTCTATAGGCTGTGCAACAGCACTACCACCACCAAATAAACTACTTAATATTCCCATGCTGTATTACCTCTGGCATTACATATCTCCATTAAAGTATAACCAAGCAGCAAATGCACCTGCACCTATAATCCACATTAGCTTCTTAGTCACTGATTTACCTACGGCAAGATAGAAGCGGTCATATGCCCTGTCTGCTGCTAACTCTGCTATTTCTTCTTTCTGCTTCTGAGTTAAGTTTTCCATGCCTAGTAATATCCTTTAATATAGATAGCTGCACCTAACAAACTAGCTATGATAACAATAAACCCTAAGCCTACTTTTATAGCTATAGATAAATTATCTTGTAATGCTTTAGCTCTTGCTGCTCTTTGGCGTATTGCCGCTTGTTTAGTTTCTTTCAAGTCTCTAGTGTACTGGGCTTTAAACTTAAGAAAGTCTTGATACCCATGTAGACGTTGCTTGTTCAACATGAACTTAAGTTCTTCTTCCTGTCTAGCTAGTTGCTCCTTGGCTTGAAAGGCTTCTAATATATTTCCTGAGCCATTAGCCACTTGCTTCTGTATTGTCTTCTCAGCACCAAAGTATTTACCTAGGGCTGCTCCAGCATCTGCGATCTCTCTCCCGTTAGTCAAGGTAGACTTGATCACCTTAAATGCTGCATTAGCAATCGCTAATTCTGCTAACATATCCATAACCTCTTTGAATACTGATGCTCTGTAAGCTCGTAGGGAGCCATAGGAGGCCTTATAAACCTATAGTCATACTCACGTATTACTTGAGGCTCTACGACCAGCACAGAGCCTTGTGGAGCCTGTGAGGGGCTAAAGTACGTGGGATAGACTTCCGATACAGTAGACCACATCAGATAGACCTCATATCTTTAACACAGAAAGCTGTAATAGTCTTTGTAGCTTCTATCTTAACTACCGAATAACCTACCATAGGGCTAACCACAGGCTCGTAGCCTCCTATTGTACCTACACGTAATAACTCTTTTCTACAACCATCAAATGTTCTGTGGCTAGACATTATTGTAGGTACTTGAGGTTCACCACTGGCTAACATTGTGGCTAACACGATAGCCCACATTACTTCTTAGCTTTCTTATGACTTAAAGGCTTACTAGACGCAGTATGCTTTGCACCTGTCATAACTTTACCATTAGTCTTGTGTGTCTTGCCTGTGTATGCTTTACCATTTGGTAAGTAATGTGTAACACCTTTCATTTCTTTACCCTCTTCTTAGCTGTCTTAGCTGCTTGTGTAAAGTCACTAGCCTTAGGTCTGCCTTTGGCTCCTTTTGGCTTCATAGTTTCACCAGAGCCAGATTTGATTCTTTTCTTCTTTGCATTAATGTTTTTGTATAGGCTCATACGATGGCCTCTCTTGCTGCTGCTCTGGCTGTAGTCACATCGGCTGGCACTGCTACTGCGGTTTCTGCATGGCGAGTGATGTACCAATCTGTAGAATTTAGATACTCAAGTGACTCAGAGTTAACCAAAGACTGAGCATTAGCTGCAATCTCTGCATCAGTGTATTGCGGTTCTGGTGTGTTACCCTCTGCAATCCATGCGAGTACGTCAGCGCAGTGACGATTAGGTCGTGAGTTAGGTACTGACATATTGCCATTGACTAACCAGCCAGACTCTTGTGTTTTGCAGGAGGTTATCCATGCTGTGTTGTTTTCAATCATAGTTATAGCTCCGCATCAAACACTAAGTTTACAGGGATATTTGTTCCTGTTCCTTCTATAAAATAGGGTCTTTGTGCGGTTAAACCCCCTGCCGTTGTAGCAGTTAAACCAGTTGCTTTAGTGCTAGACACAACTCCTTGAACTGCTAACCCAGTTAACCCTGTTCCAACACTTGCGTTTGATACAGACATGTTGCTTATTGACGCTACTGTCAGGGTAGTTAAAGACCGCATAATCACAGGATGCGCTACCATTGCATATACTGTAGTGCTGCTATTAGACAGCCCCGTAGCAATTCTGTGCGCTGATGATGGTGAATTACCTAATACAAAGCAATAGCGGTGGCAATCCGCTAGAATTTCCCCGTAGCTCCGATGCTCAAAGTCAGTGGCTACTGAGCCTAGTTCTAGTTGTACGTCTGCAATCTCAATATAATCACCAGCACTATTACAGTCTGCTTTGAACAATACAAATAAATCTCTTGTCAAATCTGTGCTACTATCTGTTAATACCCTAGTGTCTGTAATTTTCTGCCACGAGGTTGTTAAGGAAACAGTAGGAAGGGTAGTTTGAACATTGTTTGTTTCTGCCCCGCTATTATAGAACCTGTATTCACTATATAAAGTAACAGCAACATTGGCTCTAGCCCAATAGCTTTGTGTAACCGTTTTGCCTGATACAAAAGAACTAGCACTTTCTATTTTTTGGTATATATAATTTGTACTACCTGCTGAACCTGCAACACGGGCTACATATTTTGTTGAACCATTAAAAGTACCTGTCTGCCTTGAGATTGTATTACCGCTATAATAAGTAGCCCATCTGTCGGCTGACAAATAACCGCCATACCCATCACCAGATTTCGTTGCTGTAGTACCCCTCTGCCATACATCAAACCCACCATTAATAATAAGGTTCTTACGACCAGCCCTAGCTGCGGTGTCTCCTGCTGTGATGTCTGCTGCTAGACCTGTGTAGTCCGAGTTTTCTCTTGCCTTGGTCATACGTTATTCTCCTAGGGTTTCGGGTGTGCATCTTTAGCTGCTTGAATTGATGCTGTCATATCATCAGGGAAAACCCCTGCATGAAAGAGAGCATCCAACTGATCGCCAATGGACGGATAACTTCTATCATGTTTATATTGTACTGCTGCAGCCACAGTTTCTTTTTCTGTATCTACAACTACGTTTTCACCTTCCATTTTATAATTGCCATATCTACAAAATGGTAGGTCACTGATTATAAAGAATCCACCTGTTTTATTTTTTTCTATAAAGCTATCTTGATCGGCAACTAAAACTTCAGCAATAACTTTTACTATTCCATTTACATTTCTAACAATCATTATTATGTCTCCGTTTCAGCATATAAAGCAGTGACATCAGCTTGGATTAATGCTCTATTAAATGTTCTGATCTGGTCAAAGTAACCAGCGTTACCTGCAGTAGTTCCATCACACCTATTGCCAATTCTAATACCTTGATCCCAAGTTCTATGAGTATCTGTAGAATTCGCTGACATTACTATATGGTACCAATTCCCAGCAGTAAAGTTATATTGCCCAGTATTAAACACAGTTCCATTAATCCACATGTTACCTGTGCTACCACTGGTAGTGGTATCATTGGTCCAGTTTATATTCTGGCTGCCTCCACCAGATTGAGTATAAAGATAGCTTCTGCCACTGTTTGGCGCATCATGCCTAAAATCCACGATATATCCGTTATCAGAACCAACACAGTAGTACCATAGGCTAACTGCGTATATCTGTGGAATCCCAGCAATATCAATATATGTGCTATCACCCATAGTGTTAATGGCGTGTGATCCAAATTTATTTGTTGTTGTGAAAGAAGCCCCAGTTGAGGTAGCAGTGTAAATACCACCAGTATCATTGAGGGTATTATTTAATCTATGCAGAGAGGTTGCTGAGTTGTCTTGTAAAAAATCATATGTGGACGTGAATACCTGTGCACTGCCAGAGGAGCGCCAAGTAGAACCGTTAAACGATTTCAACACCTTGTCTGTTGTATTGTGGTAGATGCCACCATTCACATTTGCTCCGCCAGTGTTTGCAGCAGTATCAGTGGCATATAGTGGTGGGGTAAACATCTTTGATGCTGACACTGTACCATTAAGTATTAAGTTGCCAGTCATCGTGCCGCCAGCTAAGGGTAGCTTAGTAGCAACCTCAGTAGTGGTAGCCTTAGCAGCCAACAGCGTATCAGCCTCTGTCTTATTATAATGATCTGCTACAGTAAACGTCTTCAAGGAGATCACAGTCACTTCATCATTCAATAGCAGTGCTACAGTGAACGTGATGCTGTTGCCGTTGGTCGCTGTGAAGTCGGTTGTGTCTGTTAGTAGTACGCCATTGACGTAGACTTCAATGAAGCTAGGTGTGTAGCTTAGACCTGTCTTTACTGTCTGTCCTGCGGTTGCTAAGAATGAGACTTTCTCTTGAGCCTTGAGACTTAATTTTGCTGATCTGCCTAGATAGCTCATGTCTTACTCCGTGGCTGGTAACAATGCTTTCAAAGCTGCTGCATCACTAGCTGCATCCATAGACACTTGCAATGCTGCATCGTTGGTACGGATGGTTGCCCTTGATGCCTCGGCTGCTTCACTCTCCGCAGGGATAGTTGCTTTGATGTCTAAGGGTGCAAAGGCTGCGTTTCGTGCGGCTCTACGAGCGTCATGGGCAATGACTTTGGCTTTGGTCATGTCAACTGTAATCATTTCGGGTACTCCTGTTTAATAGCAGCGATAGCATCTTGCCATGTGGTTGTTGAGTTGATGAGGTCGTCATAGCGCATCTCATCTTGGTTGAGTAAGTTGTACTTAGCTTTGCGTGAACGTGCGTATGCTTGGGCATCGTAGGCTGCTTGTAGCCTTGTTAACTCCGTAGTTATTTCTGCATCAGTAGGCTGAGTTTGATCTGTGTCGTGCCATTCAATCTCCCCATCTCTGATAACTAATTGTGCGTTAGGTCGTAGGCTCATTATTGCTGTCATTGTATCAATCATGGTTCTATCTCCATTACTACCATGTTATCCGTTCCACCATTGAGGTTTGTTTTCGCCTCGCCATATTCTGCCTCCAAAGTAAGTTTGTATGTTACTGCACCTGCTGCGCCAGTATCTACAGCCCTTGGAGTCATATTTACAGAACCAGCATTGTCGGAGGCAGCAACATTACTTCTAGTAAAATACCTATCAATCTGCAGTTGAGTAGTATCTCTATATAGTCTACATTTCCAACCGTGGTCATCACCATCCTCATTAACCTGCACATTTAATGATGCTGTTATAATAACTTTAGACGTTGCAGAAATCTTTGTGTAACTGAAACTATGTACTGTGGTAGGTGTAGCACTTGTAGTAGTGATAGTAGTATTAAAAGTTGAGATATGAGAACCTAGTAACTTGACACTCTCATCCGTATCAAAGTTATCATCACCTCGTATTACTGTAGCCATTATGCACCCACTCCATCGGTCAACGTAGCCTCATCAACTGACCACGCATTGCGAAATGTGCGGTCTGAGGGTACAACTGAGTCGTCCACAATTTTAAACTTCAATCCCGTTGGTACGTCTTTTAAAGCAGTCTGTGCGTCAGTTAAGGAACAGTTCGCTGCTGGTGTTATTACGGCTACACTGCCGTCTGTTTGTTGGTATATGATTTTCATTCGTTTGTTCCTTTGTTATGAGCCAAAAACTATAAATGATAGGTAATTACTATCTACAATACCGCTTTCAGTGTTTGTGTTGCGAACTCCAAAACTTGTGGTTGACCTAGCACCTTGGTTAGAGTCATACATAAGATGAGCAGATGTTGTGTTTTGACCATCACCTCCACCTACGATGGAATAGTTGTTGTTATTTAGGGCTGTCGCTATGTTGGCCCGATAGTAGCCAGTTCCCTGATCCGAAATGCTACTTATATTATAGCTATCATGGATACTCACAGTTCCACTACCATTAAACGCACACCAGACCTTAGCCATGCGCTTATCTAACGCTGGAATAGCTGGAGGATTAGTTGTGGTTCCGTCTGAGTGCAGGAGGGTGTTTGCTTTGATTGTTGACATGTTATTGGCCTCCCATGACTATTGCATTTACATTTTCGTGGTCAATATTTGCTATTGGGCTTGCCCCACTACTACCTCTAATGTTAAAAGAAGTGGTAGTCATTCCTGTGATTTCCCCGCTACCTCCCCACAATAAAGAATCTAATTGGCACTGACCCGAAGTAGTGTTTGCACCTGTACCTGTTACAGAAATAGCGTAATTAGTATTGGCAAGGGTAATAGATAAATTGACTCTGTACTGACCCACTGCATTATCTGTAAGGCTACTCACGTTTTCGCTGCCTCGTATAGAAACTGCACTGCCATCAAAGTTTACCCAAGCTGTCGGTATTAGCTGCTGACTCTTTACAGTAGGTATGCCACCCGTGACGTTTGTTAAATCGTTTGCTTTGACTGTACTCATAAGACCACCCACGTACTTCCAGAGGCTACTGTTACTGTGTACCCTGAGTTAACTGTTATTGGCCCTATGGTCATACCATTCTCAGTACCAGCGAATGTAATGTTCTCTGCTATGACTTTGGCGTTGGTGCGAATAACGCTGTTGGTTCCAAGTGATGGGCCTCCGAGAGCAACGGCAGAGTTAATCTTTGCTGCTGTGACTGAACCATCTGTTATCTTTGCTGTAGTGACTGCATTGTCTACAATCTTAGCTGTAGTGACTGCGTTGTCTACAACCTTGGCTGTAGTGACTGAACCATCTTTTAGTTCACTTGTACCAACAGATTCAAATGGACTGACGTTACCTATGTAAGGCATATGCTACTCCTATGCAATCTCAAGAATACTAGCGAACACTTCTAAGTCTCCAGCAACTGACGCTGTAAGTCCTAAGATGTCTCCAGCTTCTAAGTTGATCGGCTTATCCATTAGTAAGGTAGCGTCTGCTGGTACAGGGACAGTCTTACAGATGTGGCGGTAGGTTGTGCCTCCGTCTACTGTAACCTCAACAGTTACATCTGCGTCATTGACACCATCAATATTAGAGATGTACAGTGCGTGAATGACAGACTGTGTAGATGATGGTGCTGTATATAAAGTAGTGCGTGATGTGCCTATAGCAACACCAGCATTTTTAAATGTATTAGCCATTGTTAGCCTCCTAGGGCGATAGCCATGGCGACACTTGCACCGATGGGGTCATAAACTGTAGTTAAGTTATTTATTGCTGTGGTTACTGCACTTGAGGCACTGGAGGCACTTGAGGCTGCGTTAGTAGCCGATGTATTTGCTTCTGATGCTTTAGTGGTTGCTGTTGATGCGCTTGTGCTGGCTTCTGAGGCTTTGGTAGTTGCTGTAGAGGCACTTGTGGACGCACCTGAGGCACTAGAGGCTGCTGCGGTAGCTGAGTTAGCTGATGCAGTAGCAGAGTTACCAGAGTTAGTGTTTGATGTAGCCGCATTAGTAGCTGATGTACTTGCTTCTGATGCTTTAGTTGTTGCTGTAGTAGCACTGGCTGCTGCTGCGGTAGCTGAGTTAGCTCCTGCTGTGGCAGAGTTAGCGGATGCTGTAGCACTGTTGGCTGAGTTAGTGGCTTGTGTAGAAGCTGTGGATGCACTAGCTGCTGAATTGGTTGCTGATGTAGCTGCTTCTGATGCTTTGGTAGTCGCCACAGTTGCCTGTGCAACGGAAGTGTCTTTACTAGCAGAAGATGCTGTAGCACTTAAAGCTGATTGAGTTGCCGCATTGGATGCGTTAGTAGCGGAGGTGCTTGATTGCCCTGCGCTAGTGGATGCGTTAGAGGCGCTGTTAGCTGCCGCTGTCGCTGAATCTGTGGCATTGATTGCCTGTTGTGTTATTTCATTGAGAGTGGAGTCTTGCGTTGAATCACCAGAACCACCTGTACCTCGGTATATCGCCATCTTGTTTACACCACTTCAAGAATTAAAAGAAAATAAAAGGGAACCGCAGTTCCCCTTTAGTGTTACTAGTGATGTTTAGCCGTTTACAGCCATTACAAAACCAGTCTCAGGACGTAATACCTGAGTGCCGTACAAGCGATCAGCAGTGTACAAGGTTCCTAAGAACTCTTGCTTGTACTGAGTCTGTGAACGTACACCTTGCTGCTCTGCAAGTACCATAGTGTCCTTGTGACACAACACAGCACCACGGATTTGACCGCCAGCAGAGTTCTCAGAAGCAGTCTCAAGAACAGGAGCGTTAGTAGATACCATAATGTCGATACCATACAACTCACCGATCTTACCATTCACAGTGCCTTGACCATTAACAAAGTCAGAGCTAACGTAACGATCAATACCCATGATAGCATTACGTAGTGAAGGTGGAATAACTAAAGAGCGTCCATCCATAGGGGTGTCTGCATCGTCCATCTTCTGTACCATGTCACGAAAGAAAGCATCGGTAAACAAGTCACCAACAACCATCTGGTCAACAGCGTAAGCCGTAGTACCTGTAGATGCGTCATTGTAGAAGGTAGCAGTAGTAACAAAGTTAGAACCATCACCATTACCGAAAGACTTACCAAGGGTAAATAGATCATCGTCTACTTGCTTACCTAGGGCATAGCCAGCATCACCAGTATAGAACTGACGTAGTGAAGCAAGTGCTTGTACGTTAGTAATATCTTCAATCATGCGTGAGTATTCAAAGTGCTTGTTAATGGTGACTAGAACTTCACCCTCTGTAGCGTTCTGAATAGTTACTGCTGTGTTTTCAGCCTTAGCTGATGCAACACCACGGGTAGGCTTAGGGATATGAATAGTATCGCCTTTCTTACCTTGCATTGCAATCTTCTTGACCAAAGGTGCAAGAACTAAAGTTTTCTCATATGCTGCAATTACTTCATCTGACCAAATTTCGGGGATGAATGTTGCTGCTGAGGTGTTATCTACCATACCGCCTGTGGCGGGATATACGGAAGTAGCCATTTTAAATTTCTCTCTATATTAGGTTATTTGACCCTCTTTTCAGCGTATGCTTTTTGAATATCATCTGAAAGAGCTAAGTAGCGTTCTGGGTCTGTTTTCATTAGTTTAATAATATCAGCTCGTCTATAGATTTTCTTGGAAGTGCTTGAGTCGGGATTGCCACGTGTGTAGCCATTCGACCCTTGGTTGACAGCCTGTTGCCTACCTTCTTTCTCAGACTTCAATGTTTGATTGATAGCACCTGAGCGATCTTTCCATAAAGAGAAAAGTTCATTAGCTGCTTCCATGTCAAAATGTTGGTCTGCCTGTACAAACATACGTGTCCTTACGGGTGAGGCTTGAATCCACTCAGCGAACTTGGGGTCTTTTACAATCTCAGGTATCTCTGGGTGATCTTTTTGTAGTACAGCCATTGAGGTTTGTTGTTTATAAGCTCTCGTTGACTCTTCTGCTGCCTTTACCGATGGGTGATTATTAATCGCACGTTCTATTGCTTTCTCAGGGTCAGAATAAAAATCTATGTCTTCATCTGTTTCGCTTGCTCCTTGTGCTGCTGGAGTTTGCGAGTCGAGTTGTGTGTTGATATAGCTATCGACTACTTTACGTAAGTCACCTACTTCTGAGCTTTGACGACCTAGGAGCTTTTCAGCTTCTTGGTGCATCCTTACTACATCTTCAAGTGATTTACCATTGTACTTATCAGGGACTGCCTCAGGTTCATTTGACGCTTGGTTTACCTCTTGCGGAGGTTCCACAGTGCCTTGTGTATCTTGAGCCATGTCGTCTAAACTATCAAAACGCTCGGATTGTAATTCCTCGTCTTCGAGGATAACTGCTGCCATATTAAACTCCGTACCTTAGTATTGTGGAGAGGGATTAAAAATGAAAGCTTCCTAAGATTAGGAGTTAACTTTCTCTGCTTGCACTCTGCCTCGCTCATGGTCTTTAACCCACTTTAGAGTTGCTCCAGCAAAGTCGCCAGAGAAGGGTTCTAAAGAAGAACGGGGAGAGGAAAGTTGTCTGGTTGCTAAGGCGTCACATGACTTACATTTCTGTGTGTCAGGTGAGCCTTTAACCATGTGTTCATTTAAGTGACCTAGTGTGCATTTGTAATCGTATACTTTATACATCAGCATCTGCACTTAAGGACTCTTGTCCTTGTAGATTAGTTTCTTCTAGTCTAAGAAGAGTGCCAAGGATATTAAGTTGGCCCTTACGGAAGTAAAGGTCTTCAATAGTCTTGACTTGTTCTACGGAATCAATGTTAGGAACTTGGAGTTTTAAGTCTTCAATCAGTAAACCCCAACCTTGCATACGGAAGAGGTCATTCATCTGCCTAAAGTAAACTTCTAATTCGTCATCTGTCATCTATACTACCTATTATACCATGTTTTTAACAAAAAGTCAAGATTTTTCTTTACTTTTCCTAGGAAGTGTGGTATTAGAGGCCACTGGAGACTCTAATGTTTCCACCTGCCCCTCTAGTTTGGCTATCCTGCTCAAAAGCTTGCTGTAACTCTGGTTGATTTGCTCCACTACTTGTAGGAGTTCGCGTTGGGATACCATTTTGTGTTCCTTGTGATTTATATTCGATTGCTTTATCTTTCAAAATGCGATCCGCAACAGCAAGCCTACGCTCAAATTGCTTATCGTCCTCATTTCCTTCTTTAATGTTGGCTGTGATGGCCTTAATACGTTCAATCTCAAGCTCCTGTGGGACTGCCTGAGTCTCTGCTGCTAACTTACCTGCTCTAGCATTAGATTCGTTAGCTTGGCTGCTTAAAGCGGCTGTCTGGGACGCTTGGAACGCCAATTCAGCTTGTCTAGTCTCTTCACCTGCTTTCTGAGCTTCTGGTGTAGGCTGAGAGGCCTTATCAATCAAGCCTATTAACTCTTCTCTATTGGCAACATTCATATTATCAACAATAGACTTAAGCATGACAGGGTAGTAAGGCGTATCCTTGCCCATAGTCTGCAAGAGTTGTACTAACTGGCTGACCTCATACTCACGTGCTATGATACCTAAGGAGCTAGTAGCACAGAACTTGTAATCAGACACAGGGTAAAGCTCAGGCTCATACTGCATATAACGCCAAGCCGCCTTAGATACGAAAGGTATCAAGAATGACTCTTGGAAGTTAACCAAGGTGCGCTTATGTCGTTTAATGATTGCACCTAGGGACATCGAAATGCCAGCAGCAGTTGCCTCACCATTTATAGAGCCTCCAACACCAGAAGAGTCTACGGCACCTGTCGATTGCTGTACCATAGTCTGTAGTGCTTGAGCCTGAGCAAAAGTTATTTGGCTTACGTTACCAAAGTTAAACGGATTAATGATTTCCTTTGGGTCGCCATTGGTTAATAGTATCTTACCAGCACGAATCTCTGGCTTAGTGCCTCTAGGGATGCGTGTAGCGTCCATAGCAAGCATAGGGTGTACTGTGAGTGCTAGGGCGTCTATACGTGCTCGTAGCTCTGCGTCTAGTGCTTTCTGGCTGTTGTAACCCTTCTCACATACACCACGGCCCCAGAAGCGGCTAGGTACTACGTCCCAAGGGAATGCAACTACAGGACGATCTTTCATCATGTATGGGCTAGGCTCTGCTTTAAGTAGGACAGACTCATTACCAATGATGACTACAGATTCAATGTAGTAGCTTTGTTTTTCATCATCATCTAGCTCGTAGTCAAGCTCTTTCTCAAGTAGATGCCTAGGCACAAGACCATAATACTTAGTTAATCGTACCTTGTCGTCTTGGTGTACAGTTAACTCTGAGTCAGGCTCTAGGTCAAAGTCTTCACTAGCGTTACCTAAGTAGCCATCACGATAGACACCAGACTCTTGTAGCTGCTCTACTAAGTGAGAACTGACAAACTCGTCAATAGCTACACCTAAGGCTTCCTCTACGTTAGTGGCTACAGGGTCAATACGAAAGTTCTGAGGTAAGATAGGACGTAGGCGTACTACAGTGCGCTTACTAATGTTAACACCCACAGCTTCCATAGCGCCACCCATGACTTCCTCAGTCGCAGGTTTCATCTCATTTATTTCTTCTAAGACTACTTCACCAATGCCATTACCAAAGACTGCTGAGTTAATTAAACACTCAGACACATCACGCCTAATCTTAGTCATGTCAAAGTCTTCATGTAGCTTCTTACGTAAGAACATAATGTCCTCAGTCTCTGAGTCGCCCATGTTATCTTTAATGTCAAAGTATTTACCACGACCAAAGGTAGCCTCTTCAATCTCTGCTACGTTAGACTCTACAGCTTGTTGTAAGGCAGGTGCAATAATCTGACTACGCTCTGCTTGTCGTGTCTTGTCTGAGGCATTCCAAATACCACGCCATAGACGATAGTATTCCTGATGCTTCTCACTATAGTTATTCTCGTAGTAGTCGCCCCAATCGTCCACTTTAGTGAGTACCCAATCTTCTAAGGATTGCTCAATAATAATTGGGTCTGTACTTTCGTTGTAATCGTTTTTCATATGTTTAGTATCCGCTGATTAAATCTAATGTTTCAAAGTCATCTTGTTCTTCAAAGTTGCCTATGTAAGCTACTTTAGCAAGTTGATCTACATAGGCTAGACTGTCTATTAGGTCATCATGTGTTAAGGGGTCAGGAAACTGGAATAGCTCGTCACAGAAGCGTGAATGCCAATCCTTCTTCTTCTTGTTAAGAGTTATACGACCATGCTCAAAACGTCCCTGTAAGGCCCACATAACCCTGTCAGTCTTCTTCTGGTTACCATGGGTTAGTTCCTCAACTCTAAAGAAGAATGACTGTCTCTTCATCATATCCATTAACGGAGACATAACAGCTTGTTTTGATATTCCTTTCTCAATACCAACGGATAAAGGTTTATAATCTTTTACTGCTTGGAATATTTTAGTTGCTGTTTCATCTAAAGTCCACCTGCCATAGATCATGTCCTCAACGAACCAACCCTCTTCATTGACAAAAACAATGGCTAAGGAAGAGTTATCCAATCGGCTAGTCTTACCTTTCTTCTTACTAACATCTTGGAAGCCAGCTAAGTCAATGGCTATGTAGTAGTCTCCATCACTTGTAGGCTTAGTGCCAAATTGGAGCCATTCCTCTTTAAACATCTCAGAACCTTGGTTCTTAAAGGAGGCCATAAACTCTTGTTGGAAAGCATGGGTTGACATACTCTTCTTAGCTACGTCTATTTCCTCAGGGTCTAAAGTTTCATTGTCGTAGCTTGTGAAGTGCCAAGCACTAAAGGTGACATCATCATCCCCACTTAGCTCTGCGTACTTGTATAAGTCATAGAAGTGGTTACGACCCTTGGGTGTGCCTATGAATAAGCAAGAACCCTTTTGGTCTGCTAATGCAGGTCTTAAGATTTCCTCAAACACCTCAGGTTTCATGTCTGCATATTCATCTAAGCATAGGAACTTAAGACTTACGCCACGCATTGTGTCGGGTCTATCGGCTCCCTTAAGGCTTATGGTTGCACCATTGACTAAGGTTATTTGCATATTGTTGATATGGGAACTACGGATTACTGGTTGGCCTAGCTCTACTAGAAGACTCCACATGATGTCTCTAGCCTGACCTTGGGTAGGTGCTACGTAGAAGACATGGGAGTTAGGCTTATCGGCTTGTAAGGCATTGACAATAAGAAGCCAAGCAGCTAGGCGGGACTTACCACACCTTCGTCCTGCGGCTACTACTCTAAAGCGAGTAGGGTCTGCCCATACTTCCTTCTGCCAATCTAATAGCTCTATGTTTAAGTCTGCACTCATATTATTTCGTATTCCCCTTCTTGGGCATCTGTGTCTTGGGAACCTGAGATGTCCGTAGAGCCTACGCCAGTGATGTTAATCTGTATGGATGACTTACCACTACCCTTAATGATTTCTTTCTCAAAGGCTGCTACAGGAGCTACCCTGTCCATTACAAGCTTCCATGCTGAGGCTTGGTTCTTATGGTCATTGTCTAAGGCTGCATCAAAGATAGCCTCTAGGACTTTAGCTGACTTAGGGGAAGCAAGCATCCTAGCTTTGTACTCATTGATAATTGTAGCGTCACCCTTAGGCCGACCAATAATACCCTTAGGTTTCTTTAGTGTTGACTTAGGTGGCCTACCTCTGCGTTTAGCAACTGCGGGTTCTTTTGTTATTGACAAATCAATTACCTCTTTGTTGAGATTGAGTCTTACTTAAGTATACTTAAGAATCTTTAATCAATTCATTATGAATAAACTGTAAGAGTCTTAAGTATACTAAAGATTCTTAAGTAATGCTTTAATTGATCATTAATGAATAACTAAAAGGTTCTTAAGAAGAAGCTTTACAACTTAAGTATATTATAACATATTTAGAGCAGAATGTCAATATATTTCTTGTGTTTCTTTTGTAACTCTATGTAACCCAATGTTCCTTTAGGTTACACATGAGAATAACTCTCATCCCCATGTACACCAAGGGTTTACCTGTGTTTTCTTTTGTAATCTTTTATTGACTTTTGTCAAAGTAAAATGCTACTTTTTTGTGCTTAGGCGCCTACCACACATTAGCAGCACAGGCGCCACGCCCCCGCCCCCAAAGTTATCCACAGGTTCTTAAGTTATCCACAGGTTACACACAGGTTACACACAGGTTATCCACAAGCCTCAAGGCACCTGAGTTATCCACAGGTTATCCACAGGCTACCTAAGGACTTGAGTTATCCACAGGTTATCCACAGGTTATCCACAGGTTCTTGAGTTACCACAGGTTTACTACGGTTGTCAATAGCGTGACTATTGTGGCTTGTGTAGTCACAGGTTTACAAGTGTGTGCCAGTGTGGGTGCCTATGGAGACATGAGTAACCTGTGCATAACCTGTACATAAGTCACATAAGTTATCCACAGGTGCCTGAGGCTTTATATAAGCCGTTCTAAGCGTGTTTAGTGTAAAACCTAAGCAAACATATGACTAATGTTTTTACGTCGATTCTAGGTTATTGGCACGATAGTTGCTTAAGATACCCGCACTACATTGGTGCGCCCTAGCACTACAATGGTGCGTGTCTCTAGCCCTTGCTATGCCTAGCTATCAGGCAATAGTGTCAATATAACGTCATATTATTGCACTACTATGGTGCATTGGTGCTATGCCTTGCTTATGCCTATATAGCCTCTAGCCCTTACCATGCCTACGTTTGCCATTGTTGGCACGTGTATTGCATTAAGTCTAGTAGCGAGGCATAAGGCCAAACGCACTACTATATAGGTAACACCATGACTAACTACACTACTGACGCACAAATAGACGCACAAGGCCTTAAGCATGAGGAATGGCTAGAGGCTAGCATGGCGGCTCAACGTCATATGTTTAACACTGCTAGAGGTAAAGGAGTGGCTATACTAGCGTGGAAGGATACAGACTTCCATGACGATCATCATTATGTAGTTATGGCTCAAAATCAAAAGCTAGAGTTTGTCACATGGGTATGGGCTAATGGTGGCTTCCATTGTGGTCACTACTATAACGATAATGAGCTAAAAGCATGGGCAAACTATAAGGAACGCACATAATGAGCGATATTAAAACACTAGACACTTTTGTCATTATACATGACATTTTAGACGCTGATAATTACGACGATATGTGCAAAAAACTATCTAATTTGCATTTAGAATTGGCACGTAAATACTATAAAGACACAGGGAATAAGATAGGCCCACAGGCTAATGTCGCCCTTACTACTACTATTGATTGAGGTATAAACCCATGACTACTAGCACACACTTTACACGTATGTTAACCAAACCAGAAACACAGGATATATTGAAGGCGCTTAGAAAGCGTGATGATATGGAAGTATCTAAAGTTACAGGAGGGTACTCTGTATTGGATAACGAGGGCCAATTAGTGCTCAGGGCCATGATAGGCACTAGAGGCTATTTAGTGCGCTTTAATAAAGGCTGGTTTAACGCTGACTAACAATAGATTTGTATTATCTAATTGGCTTGAGTTACACTTAGGCCAATTACATAACGCAAGCATAAACAATAATTGAGGTATCACCATGTTACTAGGCACCAACAAAATCAAGGTTAAAACTAAAGCACCCAAATCACGTGGGTACATTATGTATCAAGGCCCGTCTATGCTCACAGGCGCTGAAATTGTAGTCATTGCTACTATGCAAACCACTAATGATAAAACTGGCGACATGGTACAGACATGGATACTGGACGCGAATACAAACCCCGTGGA